>Ga0315321_10003789_pt1 | contig 11705 bp, 7 predicted proteins | sample M180m21515metaG_FD_203464 | JGI IMG/M metagenome (GOLD analysis project Ga0315321, IMG submission 203464) | Ammonia-oxidizing marine archaeal communities from Monterey Bay, California, United States - M1 80m 21515 | ecosystem: Environmental > Aquatic > Marine > Intertidal zone | place: USA... | reverse complement strand
ATAGATGTCTTCGTAGAGCTCGGCAATTGAATCAGGTAAAGGTTGGATTGAGACGGAAAAAGCGTTGGCGGTCCCGGGCGGGAATTCACTCGGCCGTTCTTCTTCCCGTCCCGTCTCTTCATCAAGGTATTTCTCAGGCAGTCCACCGACAACCATTTCGACTCGTGGTTCTGATGAGAGTTGTGAATTTGCCATAAACTCAAGCACTTCAATTCTTAGTGACTTCCCGGTACCCGGAATTGCTGAATCGATCAGGACTGTGCCGGAGCTTGCTCGGTTCGCCAGCTTGAAAATATGTCCACTTGTCCAACGAAGGCTGTTCTTAAGCAAAGCCTCGACCGGATCGTTGTACGCCACACCATCTTTCAGGCTGTAACCGAATTGGGTGTCATAGTCTTCCCAATTAAATGGCCCTGCTCGAAAGGGCACCCTTTTAAGAGTTTGTGTAAAATCGTTGTGATCATGAGCTGAATTTTCGTCGTGATCCTCTTCAATACTGACATCGAAGAATAGGTTTGTGCGATCAAACGCATAGCGTTCCATCCGACTTTCAAATACAGGGATCTGAGCGTCGATACCGTAATGTCTTCCGATGGCCGCTCCGATTAACAATGTCAACAAACCAATGTGAGTGATGACAAACCCGGTTTGATGTCGTTGCCAGGGATATCGAATCGCCGCTGCACAAAAGATATTTACTCCCAGTAAAATATTAAGGCCATTAAACCACCAGGTCTTGTAGACAAAATACTGAACCACGGGAGTTCCATAAGCAGCTTCAACAAACGTGGCATAGCCCAAAGTAAAAGCCATAGAAAATATAAGAATCACCGCCAGCTTAAGAGAGGCACATAATTCGTAAGCCCACAAGACGGCCCGAAGAGCACGAGGTTGATCAGGAGAAACGAGCTTTGGCTGAGCCATAGGTAACTTGATTGGTAGGAGGGATTGCGGCGGAGTCCACGCTTGTATCGAGCGTATTTTGTGGCTTTAAGTGAGTGGTTGACTTTGCTGACTCATGTCGGTAAACCAACTTGAATACATTATAGCGGCAGGGGTTATAGCGGGTAGGCACAACTGTGGTGAAGCCGTTAAAAAATGATATCCCGAAGTGTAGGGATAGGGGGCATTAGAGGCCGGATGTGAAGGTGGAAAACCTTGTTGTGGACAGGGGGAATGGCCTGTCGCGGCTCTCCTCCTGTTAATTACGAGGTGAAACAGTGTTTGTCCGCGGAACGAGAGCGACGAAATACAGGCTTATTTGTTTTTTCCGCGATCTAGAATCCAACCAACGATGATCACAATAAAGAACACGCCAAAGGCAACACTAGGCCATAGCCAAGGCTGCGTCGCGAACGTTGCACCACTCTTGAAATTTTTGAAAATGCCGACGACATAGCCGGAAACGAGTTGAGGCGTTTCCGGATTGTGGCTCCAGATATTCCGAACGACGTCAACCATTAGAAAAACGATGGAAAGCTGAACGATGAAAATCATGAACAAACTCATAACATTGAAGAAGCCGTAGGAGCTCTCTTCCAGTTGAGGCCCTGCCGTTGTAGCGGCAGCCAGCATTTCACTTTCCATCACAGGCTCAGCGGCTTGTTCAAATCCCTGAGGCGTACCCATTGGCGCACCAAATGGATCAGCACCCGGTGCTGCGGCAAACGGGTCGTTTCCTGCTGGAGTGCCAAATGGATCCCCTGTTGGTTGAGGGGCAAATGGGTCAGCTGCTGGTTGCTGCGCAAAAGGATCAACGACGCCATCGGGCGCGACCATCGTGGCAGCATCGTCTCCAAAAGCCGCTGAATCTGATATAGCGATCACTTGAGAGCCACTGTCAGACATGTCGTTGTCAGGAGTCCCGCCGAGCATGAATTCTTCATCGGCTTGAACATCGCCGGCCTCTGGTAGTTCCAGAGAAATAGAACTGTCACCAGCTAGGTCAACGGCACCTTCGAGTGAAATACCACTGTCTTGCGGGCTCCCAAGATTCACACCACTGTCAGATGCCAGATTGTTGTCACCATTTCCAGAGCCAGTTTTTAGAAGCGAATCATCGCCACCCAGAACTAAATCGTCTTCACCAACTTTAAAATCAGCACTGTCTCCGATGGCAAATTGAGTATCATCCTCTGTACCACCCCCGAGATCGATGCTGAGTTCGTCCTCTGCATTTACATCCAAGGCATTCTCGCCGACAGCGAAGTGCGTTTGGTCGTCGGCTTCGATTTCTCCCTGATCATCAAGATCGAGTGAGAATTCACTCAGTTCGTCAAGATTGAATTCGCCACCTGCGGCGAATTGTGTCTTGTCATCCTGGTCGACATCGCCATCACCCAGGTCGAGTGAAAGTTCATCACTGTCGTCTAATTCAAGTTCCAGGGAATCAGATAATTTAAGGTCGCTATCGTGAGCACTTGCGCCGCCTTCAGTTCCTATAATGGGTCCACTTCCACCGGGATTCGCTTCTTCATCCCCAAGCACGGAATCGGCATCATTGGCGAGATGATACTCGTCACCGTCTCCATTACTTCCTAGGTTGATATCATTCATGTCGGCAAACCGTTCAACTTCGTCCCGACTAAAGACATAGCTGCCGTCAGCTTTGGTTCCATGAATCTCACCGGTACCAGCTAACTCCTCCAAGCGTTGAGGATTTAGGCCGAGCAATTCAGCAGCTTGATTTAGGTTTAGATCTGCCATGATAAAACACCAGTCGTCTAAATATGGTGGACCTGTTCCCCTCCCTGGGGTACAGTCTCACCGTCTTGCGCATAATATTACCTGTATTCCTGTTCGGTATTCTGACTGGTCAGGCTTTACATTTTGTTCCCAGTGTAGCAAGCCAATTTCTGCGGGCTTGCTAGTCGTTTACTGCTGCTGGATGAGTTGTTGTATTTCTCTTGGGGTTGGTGAATCAGAATTGAACTCATCCAACTCGAAATCCCACCGAGCATTTCGGGCACTCAATAACTTGATCTTCCCCGACCCTCTTTGGATCAAATAAGTGCAAATCGCCTTGTTTTTAACGTCGATTAAAGTCAATTGCTGACCTTCTCCTGCATCAAATGAAGACATCAGTAGGTAGTTGCCGCTTTGTATTGCTTGGCCGGGAGTCTGTGCTCCCAGTCGCGTACCGACGGGATTTTGGGCATGAGTTGCAGGTTGTTGGCTCCCAACAATTCCTACAAGCATCAAACCGATACAACCGATACAGATTACCCATCTCCTCAGTATTCGGGACATTTTCTCTCCTTAGAAAAACTTGTCGTGTTCTTACAGCCTTGCGGCTTCGTTCCGTAAACACGTCACTCCTGCCCCTCCATTCTAGGCATGTGCAGGAATTGTTCAAGCAAATGAAGACTGAAAGTTGCTGCGGGGTAGAAATAGGCATGTTTACAAATGGGCATTTTAAATCCCAGGGTCTGCATTTATTTAGAGCCCCCCTAGGAAACGATTCCCTGGCTAATCTTCCCAGATCGTTACCTAGTGCACAGTTTGCCTAGTGCACAGCTTGCCTATCTTGGAAGCTGATCGGTGGAAAACGGCACACCGCCTTCCCCTGCCTGCCAAGAAGTGATCATTGGTTCTTAAGGCGATTAAAAAGAGTAAAAAAAGTGTATAAACTGTGACGATTATGCCGAATTTGACGATGTAAGCCTGTCTTGTGTGACAGAGCGTGGTTCACGCTCTGATTTCTGCATAATGACTCAAATCCGGAGGATGAACATTGTCTCGGCCTAAATCAAATTCGGTTATAAACATAGTCTGGAATCTCGGCTGGCCTTTATTGTGGGGTTCGGTTCTTAGCATCACGTTCTACGAGCTCCTTAACGGTCCGTTGGATGCTGAGACCCATCCGTTGTTGCATCGATATTTTCTCGGGCATCCGATTGCAATTGCGACAACGGTCATGTTCTTTGTGGCCATGGCTGCTTTGATTCTCCGTGGAATAAATTTGCTCGGCCAGCAGTTCGTGCTCAGCACATTGAAGCTTCCCGAAACTGATGCTCAATGGAAACAGGAAGATCGCGAGCAGGCGAGCCAACTTTTAGCACAAACTGAGTCATGGTCGCAGCGAATCGCCACCAGTTATTTGGGAATGCGGCTCACAGATCTATTGGAGATGATCCGCAGTACAGGTTCAGCTGCCACGCTCGGCGACGAGATGAAGTATGCTTCGGAGCGTGATGCCGACCGACAGTACGAAGGGGCCTCACTTGTTCGGATCATCATCTGGGCGACACCAATGCTTGGGTTTCTAGGTACCGTGATGGGGATCACGCAGGCATTGGGCGATCTGGCCGGGCAGCAGATCGGGGATGATCTTAATGGGGCTATGCAGGGACTTTTTAGTGGTCTGTATGTGGCATTTGACACGACCGCCGTCGCACTCACTTTATCTATAGTCTTGATGTTCTGTCAGTTTATGTCAGATCAGTTAGAGTCTCAGATCCTGAGTGATGTAGACCAACAGGTAGAGGACACACTACGTCTTCGGTTTAGTGGGAACACCGATGGATCGTCTAGCTCAATGTCGATTGTTGTTGATGAGCTGGTAAAGAGGCAGGCTTCCCAATGGTCTGACGCGATCAAAAATATTCACAAACAGTGGCAACAGTGGACTGCTCAGCAGGGAGAATCGATGGGCGACGCGATGTCTCTGGCAATGATCTCCGCAATGGAGAAGCAAGCTGAATTGCAACAACAGCAATGGCAGAAATGGCAGGGTTTGCTTCAGGATAACGTTCAGTTATTAGGGGTAAATCAGGAAAAGATGAATCAGCAGTCTGAGTTGTTAGGCCGAGTGGTCGAAGCTACCGGTGAAGTCGCTTCTTTGGAGCAGGCGTTGAATTCTAATTTGAATCAACTGCAGGAGACCCGGCAGTTTGAAGATGCTGTGATTAGTCTTTCCGCTGCGATTCAATTACTCTCAATACGAATTACCGGCGACTCCAAACCGCTTGATCTACAAGGCGGTACGACCAATCGCGGAAAGGCAGCATGACTCTAAAACGGAAACGACGCCGTCAGGGACTTGCCCCTTCCATGTTTCCATTTCTGGCGGTGTTGATTTGTACAATGGGGGCTTTGATTGCCGTGCTGGTCGTTGGAGTGCAGCAAGCTCGTGTCGATGCGGCACAGGATACCCAAGCTGTAAGTCATGAATATGAGCAGATTATTGAACGAAATGATGAACGGCAATTGGAGATTGCCAACTACAAGTGGCGGGGTGAAATACTTAAGTCAAAACAAGGTGAGTATCAGGGCGACATTCAGGAGAATCGTCTTCGTCTTGCCCAAGTGGAAGCTCACATCCGAGATCTTGAAGGACGCTGGCAGAAGCTACTGAACAAGTCGAAAATCATCGCCGAGCAGCGTACCGTGACGACCGATGGTCAGACCGATTTAGAGGACGAGATTGCTCAGCTACAACAAGAGATCTTTACAGCGAGAACTGAGTTGGACCAGGTTCGCGCAGAAACACAAAAGCACGAGAAATCATATGCCATTATTCCTTATCAGGGAGAGCATGGGTCTTATCGGCGTCCGGTGTACTTGGAGTGTGTCGCAGAAGGGGTCATTATTCAACCGGAAGGTATTTTGATTTCACAGGCTGAGTTGGACGGACCCTCTGGTGTGGGGAATCCACTTAATGCTTGTTTACGTACGATTCGAGAATTTTATGCTAAGCATACCTTGGATGATCAGGAATCTCCGTACCCGTTGCTGATCGTAAGAGCCGAGGGAGTAATGGCATTCGGGAAAGCACGACGGGCGATGGCTGACTGGAAAGATGAGTATGGATTTGAATTGGTTTCAGATGACTTACCGCTTGCCTTTCCAAATCCTCAGCCAACGCTTTCCGGTGAACTCAAAAGAACGATCGCTCTGGCGAACGATCGTCAACGAGCCTTGGCTCTGGCAATGCCTAGTCGGTATCCCGTCCAGTCGAGGGTTAAGCCCGGGCAACCGGTGGATACCGTATTTGATACAACCACGGCGCAAAGTGACGGGTTTGGTGATGGGCAGGAGGCGTCAGCGGATCTGGGCTTCCGGCCTGGCACAGGCGGGACTGGTGAAGTGGCTCAAAACACAGACGGCGAGTATTCAAATCGTGAGGGCAACGACAGTGGTGATATCGGTACTCGATTAAACGGGACTGGAGTTGCCGGCGGCGCTATGATCACTCCGCCCGGTGGCGTTGGTATGCCGGGGCGTCCGCCGGGATGGGCTCTCGAGGATGAGCATCGTGGACCAGCGATTACCCGGCCAGTCAAAGTGATTTGTGAAGGCAGTCGGTTAATAATTATGCCAGCGGCGGGCGAGCGAGGGAAACCTGTTGTTGTTGAATTGGGAACGACGGTTCAAGTTAGCATTGATCAATTTGTAACAGTATTACATGAGCATATTGATCGATGGGGGATCGCTATTGCTGGAGGACACTGGAAGCCGGAATTGAAAGTAGAGATTCAGCCTGGAGGTGAAGCCAGATTTAAGGAACTGCAATACGCTATGTATGGCAGTGGAATAAATGTCTGGCGGCACACGGATTAAATGAGTAAGCGAGCAACAAGTGAACACGGTATTGGTGGTCTGGACTCGTTTCAGGACATCGTAGCCAACCTGGTTGGCATTCTTATCATTCTGGTGATGATCGTGATGATGCGTGCGCGTGATGAATTGGCTCGAATACCGGAAGAAGCACCGCTTCACGAAGTGTCAGTTGCCGAGGTAGACGAAGCTCGGACTATTGCTACCGGAGTGGAAGACAATCTCCTTGAATTGGATCATACAATCCAACGGCAGGAATTCGAGTTGAATTATCGCCAACGTGAGCGAGACCGAATTCTAGAGTCGATCACTCGTGCGGAATTGGAATTAAAGAAACAGCAGGAGTCCATGTCTGCCGAGAGTCAGGCTGATATTGAAATGACTTCGCAGTATGAAGCGATGAGTAAAGAGCTTGGCGAATTGATCAGGAGTCGTCAGGTTCTCAGACAGTTAGAACCGGATGTGCACGTGATCGAGCATATGCCTACCCCCATGGCCAAGACAGTTTTTGGCAAGGAAATTCATTTTCGATTGGATGATGGCCGGATTTCTTATGTACCGTTTGATCAGCTTGTGGAACGGATGAAACGCGACGCTCAGAGCAAAGTTCATAAATTGCATAACCATCCCCAGATCACCGAAACGATTGGTCCGGTTTCAGGTTATCGACTGCGATATGATCTGGGATATACCAACGATGTTATCAAAACTCGTTCTGGCTCGCGTTTGCAACAAAAAATAGAAATGTTGCAGCTTGAGTTGATCCCGGTGCAGGCTGTATTTGGTGAACCGGTCGAGGTCGCTTTGGCTGATGGCTCACAATTTATGCAGTATATCAAGCGTACAGTGCCAGATACCACGACAGTCACGATTTGGGTTTACCCTAATAGCTTTGACGAATTTCGCAAATTCAAAACCACTTTGTTCTCGATGGGATACGCATGTGCTGGGCGACCTCTGCCTGCCGGGCTTTATATTTCTGCGTCACCTCACGGAACGAAATCTGTCCGTCAGTAGTCTTGCTGTTCAGCGAGACCTTAAATTTTTTCCAGACCATATTCTATAGCGCTCACGATTTGAGTGACCTGTTCGCCTGAGATGGAAAGCGGCGGCATGATGACCAGAGTATCTCGTAGAGGTCTTAGCCAAACCCCTTTGTCCCGTGCCGCCAGACATACTTTTGTGCCGGTAGACAATGCTGGATCGAGTGGCATTTTGTTTTCTTTGTTGGCAACCAATTCGATGGCCACGATAAGTCCCCGTTGCCGGATGTCACCCACCAGAGGGTGATCAGCCAGTTTGTCGGCTAATAACTCAGAAAGCAATTGGCTCTGGATCGCGACATTGTTCAGCGTGTTTTCTTCTTCAAAGACATCCAAAGAAGCAAGAGCCGCTGCCGCAGCTAATGGGTTGCCGGCATAAGTATGTCCGTGATAAAAAGTCTTCATACCTGCACCCAGGAAGGCATTCCAGATTTCTGTCGTGGCGACGGTAGCAGACATTGCGAGATATCCACCTGTAATACCTTTGGCCAGACATAATATGTCCGGACTGATCCCTTCGTGGTCGCAGGCAAACATGGTTCCCGTTCGTCCAAAACCGACCGCGATTTCATCCGCGATCAGCAGAACATCGTATTTTCGAGTAAGCTCTCGTACACCGCGAAGATAACCGGCTGGTTGCATGATAAGTCCGGCAGCGCCTTGAACAAGCGGTTCCAAGACCATAGCCGCGACCTGTTCGTGGTGTGCGGCGAGAGTCGTCTCTAATTGTTCGAGGTAGTACTGCGTGGCATTCTCTTTCGTGACTCCCGCAGGAAGCCGGTAGGTGTTTGGGTTTTCGACACGGATTACTTTAAACAGTAATGGCTCAAACATTTCGTGGAATCGAGCGACCCCCCCGACACTAACGCTACCGAGCGTGTCACCATGATAGGCCGATCCCAACGCGATATAGGTGTTTTTTTTGACCTTGGGGTTTTTCCGTTGATGCCAATATTGGAATGCCATCTTGAGACCGACTTCCACACTGCTTGCACCGTCACCGGAAAAAAATGTGTGCTCGAGACCGCTGGGGGTGATCACGGCAAGACGCCGGGCTAATTCGATCGAGGTGGGGTTGGACATTCCCAATGACGTGACATGGGCAACTTTGTTTAGTTGGGCAGTGATTGCGGCATTGATTTTTGGATGGCAGTGACCGTGAACGTTACACCAAACGCTACTTACCCCATCGATCAGTTCGTTCCCCTCGATGTCTTTTAGAATACATCCATCGGCTGATTCAATAATCAGAGGTTTATAGTCACGCATTTGTGTAAATGCATGCCATACATAATGCTTGTCCCAACTGGCATATTGTTCCCAGTCAGGAGTAGAGTTGTCTGAGGTCATCTTTGAAACCTCGCTAATCTCACAATGCGATGGGGAGGAAAGTTACATGTTTTTAATGATGTCGAGGCAGATTTGTCGGACTTGCCCGGGATTGACATTGGGATTTTCTTTTTTAGCCTGCCCGATGAGAGCTCCGACGGCTTTTTCGTTTCCACCTTTGACATCTTCTACCACTCGTTGATTTCGTTCAATTAGCATTCGACATAAGTCTTCTAAAGCTCCTTCATCGACCCGCTCGATTCCTAACTCCTTAACAATATCAGCCGCAGGCTTCCCCGACTCCAACATGGCTGTGAAAACGTCTTTGGCTTTCGAGCTATCTAAGTCTCCTGCTTGGATAAGCTTTAGTATTTCGGCTAGTTGGCTGGGGGTAAGCTTGAAATCATCAATACTGACTTCCTGATCATTAAGAATTCGAAGGACTTCCCCCTGTACCCAGTTGCCTGCCAGTCTGTGATCGCCACAAGCTTCTGCAAGTTCCTGAAAGTAGTCGACGAGGGCTCGTCCCTGATTGACGATCACTTCGGCAGTATAGGTGGAAAGGCCGAAGTCTGATTGCAGACGTTGGCGTAGACCCGCCGGCAACTCACCAATACCGCTGCGTACTTTTTCAATCTGTTCGTCGGTGACTACCACGGGTACCAAGTCAGGGCATGGGAAATAACGATAATCAGCCGATTCTTCTTTTTCACGTTGTGCGCGAGTGACTTGTCCTGAATCATCCCAGCCCCTTGTTTGTTTTGGAAGTTCCCCCAGTACCTTGCCGGTTTCCTGCCAGACGTCGTATTGTCGCCGTGCTTCGTAGATAATCCCCCGCTCTACACTCCGGAAACTGTTCATGTTCTTGATTTCCACAATGGGAGTGGCAATCACGCCATGATCGGTTGGAATATGTAGGTTTACATTGGCATCACAACGCAGGGAGCCTTCCTGCATATTGCAATCTGACACATCGAGATAAGTGAGTAAAAGTCGCAATTCCTGCATGTAAACTTTGGCTTCTGCGGCACTGCGCATATCCGGATAGCTTACGATTTCCAGCAGCGGCGTTCCTGTTCGGTTGAGATCAATGCGACTGTCACCTTTTCCGGCAGCCTCGTCATGCATGCTTTTACCGGCATCTTCCTCAAGATGGGCGCGTATGATGCGTACTCGGCGAGGTTCGAATTCGTCTTTGGTCGACTGGATGTCGAGGTAGCCTTCTTCGCTCATGGGTAGATCAAACTGGCTGGTTTGATATCCCTTTGGGAGGTCCGGGTAGAAGTAGTTCTTCCGATCCCACTTGGTGAACTTTGGAATACCGCAATGCAATGCGAGTGCGGTTTTCATACCGAGGAAGTATGCTTTCTTGTTCATGACTGGAAGCGCACCGGGCATGCCGAGGCAGACAGGGCAGGTTTGTGTGTTCGGTGGCCTGCCGAACTTGGTGCTACAGCGGCAGAATAGTTTGGTATTGGTCTTTAGCTGGACGTGGACTTCCAAGCCAACCACAATTTCATAGGGAGCGTCACTCATAAAAGTTCTGGCCTCCGTGTGTGAAAGTCAGTGGCGTTCTGAAACATTTGTGCCGCTCGAAGTAATTTTTCTTCTTGGAACGGAGCGGCTTGTAGTTGCAAACCAATCGGAAGTCCGCTTTCCGTGAATCCGCAAGGAAGTGAGATTCCCGCAACCCCTGCAAGATTAGCAGTTACGGTATACAGGTCCTCGAGGTACATGGCCATCGGGTCACTTGTCTTTTCGCCCTTGGCGAATGCCGGATTGGCTGTGACTGGTCCAATGATCAGATCAACTTCCCCAAAAGCATTGTCGTAGTCCTGACGGATGAGTCGACGTACTTTCAATGCTTTCAGGTAGAACGCATCATAGTATCCTTCACTGAGAGCATACGTCCCCAGCATGATACGGCGTTGTACTTCCGCACCGAAGCCTTCACTTCGTGTTTTACGGTACATGCGAACAAGCGGGCCTTCATCGCTTCCGTCTTCTGCCAGTTCGGCAAGTACTTCGGCATGATCGGTACGGTATCCGTAATGCGCACCATCATAGCGAGCAAGGTTGCTGGAGGCTTCGCAGGGAGCGATGATGTAATAGGTTGCGATGCCATAGTCTGCGTGTGGCATTTCGATGTTTTTAATCGTGGCACCTAGGGATGTGTAGGTGGCGATGGCTTGTTTGACCGCAGCTTCGATCTCAGGGTCGATACCTTCTCCAAAATGTTGATTAACAACACCCAGCGTTAGGCTTTCAAGCGGTTGCTGAACGCTTTTTGAATAAGCCGGGACCGGTGTATTCACAGAGGTGGAGTCGAGTGAATCATGGCCGGCTACCACTTCCATGAGCAATGCGGCGTCTTCCACGGTTCTGGCGAGTGGGCCGATTTGATCGAGGCTGCTGGCAAAGGCGATCAGTCCGTAACGGCTAACGCGACCATAGGTAGGTTTTAGTCCGACGCACCCGCACAACGCAGCGGGCTGACGGATGGAGCCACCGGTATCTGTGCCGAGTGACAACGGTGCCATATCTGCCGAGATACAAGCTGCTGCTCCACCACTACTTCCACCAGGAATGCGGGTGGTGTCCCATGGATTTTGGGTTGGGTGATAAGCGGAATTCTCTGTGGAGCTCCCCATGGCGAACTCGTCCATGTTTGTCCGCCCCAGAATAATGGCGTCAGCGGACCGAAGTTTCTCGACTACTGTGGCGTTGTAGGGAGGCACAAAGTTTTGGAGCATCTTTGAGCCACAAGTGGTGGGA
>Ga0315321_10003787_pt1 | contig 11708 bp, 10 predicted proteins | sample M180m21515metaG_FD_203464 | JGI IMG/M metagenome (GOLD analysis project Ga0315321, IMG submission 203464) | Ammonia-oxidizing marine archaeal communities from Monterey Bay, California, United States - M1 80m 21515 | ecosystem: Environmental > Aquatic > Marine > Intertidal zone | place: USA... | reverse complement strand
CAGGAAATTATAAGCTTAAGATATTAGGAGCCGGTAATGCTTTGAACTCTGTTGCATGGAAGGCATTACAAAATGCTCAATGGACAATCCAAAGAGAATATGGTGTTGAAATAGATGTGATTAATTCAGATCAAAGTATTCAAATTGGAAATGAACAATTAATACCAGAATGGGGGATATCTGTTTATTTAGAACAATATGAACCAGAATTGACAGCTTTATCAGGAACATATTTACCCTCTCTTTTGAATTCAACAATTGAATTTTCAGATTCTTCTAATCGTTGGTTGGCTGGGGTTTCTGATTTAGATGGTGCAACTGCTCAAAATTGGATAAGATCAGGAACTGCTGAAGAAACTGAAACAGTAGGCGGGTGTGATGATCCATCAATATGGAATGATATAAAAGGGATTGATGACAATGAAACTATGGAAAATATTTTAGATGGAACTTGGTCTCCATATAGAATGGTAGCGGCTGGAAATTGTGCTCATGAACCAGTATCTGAACTTTTAAAAGGTACACGTGAAAAATCGGACATGAAATTTTTATCATCTTATGATATTGTAATTACTGCAGATCGAGATAAGTGGACGAGATGTCCAGTTTTGGAAACTCAAGATAATATGTCATTATCTTGGGATGGTAATACTCAAAAACAAAATGTAAAACTAATGCCGTCTATAGATAAAAATGGTTTTCCTTCTTCTAACCCAGATGGACCACCATCAACAAACCCAGAAGATCCAAATTATATGTCATCAAGAGGGATGGGATGGTTTCCTGGATATGCAATAGATTTAAATTCTGGAGAAAGGTGTAACATTGCTTATGGTGAGGATAGTTGGTTGGCTAATAATGGTGGGAATGACATGATGTTTAATCCTTCTGGTAATATGTATACTCAATTTGGTAATCCATTATTTGGTGGCAAACATTATGTATATGTTTTTAGAAATGCTTCAAAAGATGGTATTTCTTGGGACAAAGGAAAGATGCCAGCTTATGATGCAGGTGAGTATTATATGAATAATTGGGACAATACAAATGGGGCTTATAAAATTTGGTGGTCTTGCAGTTGGGTGGGAATGCCAATGTTAAGTTCTCCTTTATTTGAACAAGTAAGTGAAAATGATGAAAATATCAATTCTGATTATTTTTCATTTATAGATAATGATGTAAGAATAAAACTAAGAGTTTCATCTCCTTATTTAGAGATGGGAGAAGATATGATAGGATGGAATAATTCTGAAAATCAATGGGACCCATATTATACATTTACGATGGATGATATAGCAGCTGTTAATAACGATTTAGTTGCTGCAGATAGTGCTTGTAATTTATTTAATGTAGTTCCTAATCCATATTATGCTTATTCATCATATGAATTTAATAAAATTGATAATGTTGTTAAAGTAGTTAATTTACCATATGTGTGTGATGTTAAGATATACACAGTAAATGGTACGTTGGTAAGGACGTTTAAGAAAGATAGTCCGGTAACGTATATTGATTGGGATTTGAAGAATTATGCAGGGATACCAATAGCAAGTGGTGTTTATTTAATACACATAAAAGTACCAAATGGATGTGAGAGAGTATTGAAATGGTTCGGTGTTGTAAGACCTCCAGACTTAGATAGTTTCTAAATTTTCTAAAAATCATTATATTTGCATATATGTAATGTTTTGAAAGTCCGCTATTAGCGGATTTTCTTTGTTTTATATATCATTTAAACTAAAAATTATGTCACAAGTAAGTTATTATACAGAAGAAGGATTACAGAATTTAAAGGATGAAGTAAAACAACTTGAGACAGTTGAAAGGCCTAAAATATCACAGCAAATAGCTGATGCGAGAGATAAAGGAGATCTTTCAGAAAATGCTGAGTACGATGCAGCAAAAGAAGCTCAGGGAATGCTTGAAGCTAGAATTTCTAAATTAAAAAACCAACTTTCTACAGCAAGGTTAATTGATGATAGTCAGCTAGATGCCTCAAAAGTGCTAATTCTTTCAAAAGTTACCATCAAGAACATTGACAATGGTATGGAAATTACATATACTCTTGTTGCAGAAAATGAAGCAGATTTAAGTCAAAAGAAGATTTCAATTAAATCACCAATAGCAAAAGGCTTGTTAGGTAAAGAAAAGGGAGATGTAGCAGGTATTCAAACCCCTGGTGGTGTTATGCAATTCGAAATTGTAAATATTTCAAGATAATGGCCTCAATCTTTACAAAAATAATTGATAGTGAAATTCCTTCTTATAAAATTGCAGAAAATGATAAGTTCTTGGCTTTCTTAGATGTAATGCCACTTAGCTTAGGACATACATTAGTTGTTCCAAAACAAGAGATTGATTATTTATATGATTTACCAGATGAATTACTAGGTGAATTATTTATTTTTTCAAAAAAAGTGGCTAAAAAATTAGAGAAAGCTATTGATTGTCAAAGAATTGGAGTTTCTGTTATTGGTTTAGAGGTTCCACATGCTCATGTTCACTTAATACCAATTAATAATGTTTCCGATATGAATTTTTCTAAACCTAAACTAAAGGTTTCTAGTGAAGAATTAGAAAAAATGGCAAATTTAATAAACTGTTAACTTGTTCTTTTTGGATTGTTTTTTACAAACGATTTCCAGTTAGAGTAATTTTTATCTTGCTCTCCTTCATTAAATTGGTAGTAATGACAAACAGCAGCTGCTAACCCATCAGTAGCATCTAATAATTTAGGTAATTCATTAAGTTTTAGAATTGTTTTAAGCATTGCAGCAACCTGTTCTTTAGATGATGCGCCATTTCCTGTAATTGATTTTTTTATTTTTCTAGGAGAATATTCTTTAATCGGAATGTCTTTAATCAAAACCGCAGCCATTGCTACCCCCTGAGCTCTTCCAAGTTTAAGCATTGATTGAACATTTTTACCAAAAAAAGGTGCTTCTATAGCAACTTCATCTGGAAGATACTTTTCAATTAATTGAGTAATATTCTCAAATATACTTTTTAGTTTAAGCTCATGGTTGGCTAATTTATTAAGCTTTACTACCCCAGATGTTATTATTGAAAGTTCATTTTTATTAACTCCAATGATTCCAAACCCCAATACATTTGTTCCAGGGTCAATTCCTAATATTATTTTATCAAAATCTGTCAATTCAAAAAGCTACATTTGTTAATAATTTATTTACAGTTATCGAAAAATTAAAAATACATAATAAACTTCTTTTTTCAATTTCAATAATTCTTTTCTTTTTTGCTGGATACTTTTTGTACAATGTAATTCATAAACGAATTCTTGAATTTAATGAGCTAACAATCAATGTTAATTCTTTTAGATTTTACGCTTTTATTTTTCTATTAGTTGTTTTGCAATTTATAAATTGGTTTTTTGAAGCATTAAAATTTAAATTACTTATTTCTGTGGAAAAAAAAATTAGTATTAAAACTTCATTAAAATCGGTTTATGTTGGAAATTTTACTGCCTTTTTTACACCAGATAGGTTGGGAACATTTATTGGTAGAATTATTGTTTTGAAAAATGTTGAAAAGTTGAAAATAACAGCACTCACAGCAGTTGGGAATTTAGGTCAACTTATTGCAACAATAACTTTTGGGTTACTTTCTTTAATTTATATTAATCTTATGGAGCACCCTTTTACAGGACTTAATCAAACTTTTTTAGAAGTTCTTCTTTTTGTTTTTATTATTATCCTGTTTCTTCTTATTTCTATTTATATAAAACCAGTTTTGGTTTTTAATAGGTTGGAAAAAGTGAAATACATTAGAAATTATATTTTAAGATTGTCTTCACTAAAGAGTTTAAAAGGGAGTTTAAAATTTAAAGTTTTAATTTTTTCAATTATGAGATTTTTAGTTTTTTATTTGCAATACTTTATGATAATTAAATTTTTAGCTATCGATTTTAACGCGCTATATTGTTTAATTTTTGTCGGAATTTTATATGGTATTGTAACTTTTATTCCATCTCCTTTTTTAGGAAATTTTGGCTCAAGAGAAGCCCTTGCACTTTATTTGACATCAGCAACATCACTTGGGATTTTAGGTCCATTTATTTCTATATCTGTTTGGTTAATAAATGTTGGGTTTTCTACTTTAATTGGAGGTTTAATTCTTACTGTAAACAAAATGAAGACAAATTGATTCTTTTTCTTTACATACCATTTGCTATTTATATCTGTTCTTTTATTTTTTTATTAATAGGTTTTTGGAGATCATCAAAAAAAATAGCAAAACTAGATTCTAAACCTATTTCAATAAGTATTATTATTCCTTTTAGAAATGAAATGCTTAGGTGGGATAAGTTGTTGAAAAGTTTGGAAATTTTGCAAACTGGCTCTTGTGAAGTAAAAATATTTTTCATAGATGATCATTCTGATGATGGTGGTTTTGCTCATTTAGCCAAATGGAAAGAAAGTGTCAATAAAAATATAACACTACTTTCTTTAGATACTAATCTCATTGGTAAAAAAGAAGCTATAAACCTTGGTATTTCCAATGCAGATACTGATTGGATTTTCACATTAGATGCTGATTCTTATATTTCAGATAATTTTTTGCAGAATTTTATTATTCAAATGGATGATAATTCATTGGTTTATTTATTGCCAGTAGTTGAAAACGATAATGGTTTTTTCATGTCAAAAATTGAATCAAATGTTTTGTTTAATATTAATTATTCTGCTGTTTGTTTTAATAGGCCGTTACTTGCCAATGGTGCAGGGATGATTTTTCGTAAAGAAATTTTCTTGAAATTAAATCCATACCACGATAATTTAGATGTATTTTCTGGAGACGATTTGTTTTTTTTAGAAAAACTAATGCCTATTTATAGATTCCAAATAAGAGCGTTAAAGAGAAATGAGCTAATTGTTTTTACTACACCTCCTAAGAGTTATTATGAGATGCTTTGCAGATCTGTTAGATGGTCTGGGAAAATGAAACTTGTTAATTTATTTCAAACTAAATTTATTGGTTTAACGGTTTTCTTTTGTAATATAAGCTTAATTCCCATTACCTTTTTTCATTTATATAATACACACATTACAGCATTAATTGCTATTTTATCATTAAAATTAATTCTTGATTTAGGATTGCTTTTTATAAACCACTATAATGCAATTAATTTAAGTCTAATAATGAATGTTTTTTTTACTTTTATTTTTTATCCATTTCATTTGTTGATTGTCTTCTCATATTCTATTTTTAATCGTGCAAAATGGAAGGGGCGTGCTATTTAATTGAAAAATAACAATAATAATAAAGGAAATTCTTTAGTTTTTGATGCTTGGATAAAGCTCAAAGCTAATCGTTCTGCTATGGCAGGTTTATTTGTTATTTTAATTGCAGTAATAATAAGTATTCTTGGTGCAAATATTCGTCCAGACTCTTCAGTTGATGCAAATCATCAAATACAACAAATTGCGAGATTAAACCCTGGCTCTAGTGTTAAGCATTTAAAGTTAAGAAGAAACGAACAGGTTGAGACTGTCTCATTTTTTGGTAAACTTTTTTTTGGTGGTCAATCTAATCCTTTTAAATATATCCCTATTAATGACTTTATATTTGAAAATGAATTTATAGTTTTTGAAGAATATAAAATAGAATCTAGTTCTGAATTACCATCATATAGATCAATTCCAATTGCTGATGTTTTGTATCCATTGTCAATTGATAAAGAAAAAAATTTTAAAATTCTTAATGATGGGACAGTTTCAGTTTTATTATTCAATAATGAAACTATTACAGCTTCTATTTCATCAATTCAAAAAGAGATCCAGCAATTCAATATCGTTGAAAAGACATATCTTCTTGGAACTGATAAGCAAGGTAGAGATATGCTTAGCAGATTAATGGCTGGAACAATTGTTTCATTATCTGTTGGGCTAATTGCTGTACTTATATCATTAATTATTGGTTTGTTTTTTGGTGCAATCGCTGGATATTTTAGAGGTTGGATAGATGATTTGATTATGTGGTTTATCAATTTAGTTTGGTCAATTCCTGGTTTACTTTTGGTTATATCATTAACTCTTATAATTGGAAAAGGATTTACTACTATTTTCTTTGCTGTTGGTCTAACTATGTGGGTAGAACTTGCTAGAATAGTGAGAGGTCAAATTTTGTCTATTAGGGAAAAAGAATTCATTATTGCTTCTCGTGCGTTAGGATATTCTAATTTTAGAATTATTTGGCGGCATATTTTTCCAAATATTTTAGGTCCTGTAATTGTTATTTGTGCATCAAATTTTGCAGCAGCTATCTTGATTGAAGCTGGGTTAAGTTTTTTAGGAATAGGTGTTCAAATACCTATGCCTTCTTGGGGTTTCATGATCGAACAACACAAGGGCTTAATTATGGATGCAGATAAGGCCTATTTAGCTTTACTTCCAGGGTTAGCTATTATTATTCTTGTATTCGCTTTTATGACATTAGGTAATGGATTAAGAGATGCTTTAGATAATAAAGATGATTCATTGGTCGAACAAGATAAATTAAAAGGTGCTCCAATTGAATAGTAAATTTAATTTACCTTTAACTTTTGTTCAATTAAAAGGGTTAATTCATTTTTTGTATGAATTCCAGCTTGTCTCCAAATCAACTTTCCTTTTTTAAATAATAATAAAGTAGGAACTCCTTTAATATTAAATTTTTCAGCTATTTGTTGGTTGTTGTCAATGTTGACTTTAATTATAGTTAATTGCTGACTGAATTCATGTTTAATTTCTTTTAAAATAGGAGATAATAATTTACACGGCTGACACCATTCTGCAAATACATCTACTAACACAGGTTTATCACCATTAATTAAAGAATTAAACTTTGACATGAAAAATTAATTATTTGATGAGCATTCTTGAGTAACCATTTCAAGATTTGTAGTGTCTTTTATTAATTTAAATCCCCCAGCAATATCAATAACATTATGAATTCCATTGGCTTTTAGAATTGAAGATGCAATCATTGAACGATATCCCCCCTGACAATGGATATGATATGTTTTTTTAGGGTTGTATTTTCCCATTAAGTCATATATAAAATCAAGAGGTAAATTTTCTATGTCTTTAATGTGCTCAGAATTGTATTCTCCAGGTTTTCTAATGTCGATTAAATTAGAAATTGTATTATAATTTTTTTCAAGAATACTTGGCTGAATTGAAACCACAGAGTCAGTTTCAAACCCTGCGTCAATCCATGATTGAATACCGCCATCTAAAAAACCAATAGAATTGTCATATCCAATTCTTGCTAACCTTGTTACAGCTTCAGCTTCTTTACCATCGGGACATATTAAAATTATAGATTGATTAATATCAGTTATTAAAGTTCCAACCCAAGGGGCAAATGCTCCATTCAACCCAATAAATAATGAATTTGGAATATGAGATTCTGAAAAATCTTTTTGTGTCCTGCAATCTAAGGTAAGAATTGTAGCGTCTGTATTTAGTTTTTCAAAAGAATTAGCATCAATTGCAATTGTTCCCTTTTTGAGAATTGAGTCAATTTCAATATTAACTGATTGGTTCATAAGAACATTTTTTGGAAAATACTGAGGAGGTTTTGCAAGATCGGTTGTTAACTCTTTAATAAATTCAGTTTTAGACATGTCGGATCTTAAAGCATAGTTTAATAACTTTTGATTTCCTAGAGTATCAAATGTTTCTTTAGACATGTTCTTGCCACAAGCAGAACCAGCGCCATGTGCAGGATATACTATAATAGTGTCATCTAATGGCATGATTTTATTCCTTAAAGAATCATAAAGTAAACCAGCTAAATCTTCTTCAGAAACACTCGATTTAACGGCTAAATCTGGTCTTCCAACATCTCCAATGAATAACGTATCCCCCGTAAATATACAATGCTGATTTCCATTTTCATCATATAATAAATAAGTAGAAGATTCCATTGTATGACCTGGTGTATGCAACAATTTTATTGTAAGGTTGCCTAACTTAAATTCTTCGTTGTCTTTTGCTGAATGAAAGTCGAAATCTGCAGTTGCATTAGGGCCAAAAACTATGGTTGCTCCTGATTTTTTAGCTAAATCTACATGTCCAGAAACAAAATCTGCATGAAAATGAGTTAAAAATATATATTTTATTGTTGCATTGTTTTCTTTTGCTTTTTTGATGTAAGGGGCTGTTTCTCTAAGCGGATCTATTACTAAAGCTTCTCCATTAGATTGGATGAAATATGTAGCCTCTGCTAAACATCCAGTGTATATTTGTTCTACTGTCATTTTGAATTTTCTATTGTGCAAATTTAATTGATGATGCGATTAGTTGTTCACTTGTGTTGCAATATTATTGTCAATATTTTCATTTAGACTAATTTCATTGTCGATGAAATACATAGCTTTCTCAACTTTAGAAAACATCATTTTTTTATCAATAACATCAATTAGTTTACTTTTAAATATTATATCTCTTACGGGCCCAATGGTTCCTGAAAATATGAATTTAATATTATCTTCTTTTAGTTCAGAAATAGTCTGTTTAAGCATGTTTATTGCACTTGAATCCATGTGATTTATGCATTCAGAATTTAGAATAATATATTTTAATTCATCACCTTTATTTTGTCTCATTAATTTTAATTGATCTTTAAAATATTGACTATTAGCAAAATAAAGTTGACCGTCAAACCTAAATATTAAAACATCTTTTCTGTCGTTAATGTTCTCAAACCTTTTCTTGTTTCTATATTGATTAGAGCCATCAACTTGTACACATTCTGCTATGTGAGGTTTAGTGCTTCTAAATATTAAAAAGATTATTGAAATTAAAACACCAATGATAATTCCTTCAGAAATACCTACGGTTAGAGTCACAATAAAAGTAAGAATAAGCATTAGGAAGTCATCGATTTTATACCTGATTAGTTCTGTAGGGTATCTAAAATCAACTAACCTTATTACGGCTCCAATAATTATTGCTGCTAATATTGTTTTAGGTAAGTAGTAAAATAGATCAGTAAAAAAAAGTAAGGTAATTCCAATAATGACCGCAGAGATAATTGAAGACATTGCTGTTTTAGCTCCAGCATGTTCATTAATAGCTGTTCTAGAAAATCCACCAGTTGCTGGATATGTTTGAAAAAATGATCCAACAATATTAGATAGTCCTAAAGCCACTAATTCCTGATTAGGTTGAACATGGGAACTTCTTTTTTTGTCTTCAATTGCTTTTGCAACAGAAATAGCTTCCATAAATGCTATCAATGCCAAAGTTAAAGATAGGTACCCTAATTGTTTTACATTAACCTCGTTTATGTTGGGGGTTTTAAATGAAGGTAATCCTGATGGAATTGTTTCAACTATTTTAATGCCATTATTGTTAAGCTGAAAAAAATAGACAATCCCAATACCTACTGTAACGACAATTAAAGCAGATGGGAATTTAATTTTTTTATAATGAAAAAATAATATTAAAATTAGTGCACTAGACCCTATTAAAACACTCATTAAATTGAATGTGCTAAATTCATCAAAAATATTTAGAATTAATTCTTGAATTTTATTACTTCTTTCAATAGAAGCTCCTGTTAAATGTTGAATTTGATTTAGTCCTATAATAATAGCTGCAGCTGATGTGAACCCACTAATTACTGGTTTGCTCAGGAAGTTAACCAAAAATCCTAGCCGAAAAATCCCAAATAAAAATTGAATACAACCCATCATGAATGCTAATAGTGTGGCCATCAAAATATAATTTTCTGTTCCTGCCGTTGCAATTGCAGAAACGCCTGCAGCAACAATTAACGAATCCATTGCAACTGGTCCAACTGAAAGTTGTCTTGAAGTACCAAAAATGGCATAAATTAATTGAGGTATTAATGCTGTATATAAACCATATATTGGTGGTATGTCGGCAATTATTGCATAGGCAATTCCTTGAGGAATTAATACTATTCCAACGCTAATTCCTGCTGGTAAATCAGATTTAAATGTTTTCCAATTGTATTTAGGAAGCCACTCTGTAATTGGTAAATATTTATGAAAAAATTTCAACTCTTTAACCATTTATTTGTTGTAAAGTTATTTAATTTTAAAAAGAAGAATAAAAGGATATTATATTTATTGTTAAAGTCATTGATTAACAGATTTGTATAAATTTACAGAGTTTTAGTATTATGTTAGATACATTATTTATTTCATGGAATGTTAGCCCAAACTTATATGAAGGCTTTATTACATTAAAATATTACAGTCTTTTATTTGGAATATCATTTCTATTAGGACATTTTTTAATGAAAAAAATGTTTGCTGCAGAAAATTGTCCGGAACAATGGTTGGATAAAATATTGGTGTATGCTGTTGTAGGTACTGTTTTAGGGGCAAGATTGGGGCATGTTTTCTTTTATGATTGGGATTATTATTCTCAGAATTTATCTGAAATCCCTATGGTTTGGAAGGGAGGGCTTGCTAGTCATGGAGCAGCAATAGCCATTATTATTTCTATGTGGATTTACTCAAAAAAAATCACTAAGAAATCTGTTTTATGGGTTTTGGATAAAGTGGTTATAACTGTTGCTATTGCAGCATGCTTCATTCGAATTGGAAATTTGATGAATTCAGAAATAATTGGAAACAAAAGTGAATCAAAAAATGCTTTTTTCTTTCAACATGAAGCAGAGAATTCAATAGCAAGGTTTTTTGATGTCAATATTGATGCTGTTGAAATTGAATCAACTGAAACCCTAATCGAAATAGAGGGGTTTAAATATCCGGTTTCAAATTTGACAATTGACATGAACCAATCGCAACTTAAAAATTTGAATGCGTATTATCAAAATTTCATTTCATATACAAAGAAGAATTATGAATCTTCTGATAAACACTATTTCTCATTAGAACCAAATCTAGAATTTACAAAAGTTGTAGATAATTCAATAGTTACTCAAATTGGTATTATTCCCAGAATTCCTACTCAACTATTGGAAGCTTTTAGCTATTTATTTATTTTCTTAATTCTTTTTTGGGGCTATTGGAAAAGGAAATGGCACGATTATCAAGGACTTTTGTTTGGGTTATTTTTAACACTCCTTTTTGGTGTTAGATTTTTTATTGAGTTTTTTAAAGAGCATCAAACTCTTGATGGTAATGTCACTTTAAATATGGGACAATGGCTAAGTATTCCTGCTGTTATTTTAGGTTTTGTATTTATTTTTATTGCTTTACAAAAGAAAAAACAAAATTTGAATATTAAATAATGCTCTCTTGTTCAAATATCTCTCATAAGTACAATAATGAAAATGTTATAACTTTTAATGATGTATCTCTTAAAGAAGGAGGACAAGTGTTAATTGTTGGTAATAGTGGGTGTGGAAAAACCACAATACTTCATGTTTTGGCAGGGCTTCTAAAACCTTCTCAAGGTGAAGTTTTTATTAATAACCAGAATTTATATGATAAAAAACCTTCAGAAATTGATTCTTATAGAGGTAAAAATATTGGAATTGTTTTTCAAGTTCCTCATTTTGTAAATTCTTTTTCTGTTGAAGAAAACTTGTTTCTTACTCAAGAATTAGCGGGGTTGAATAAAAATAAAAAAAGAGTAGTTCAGGTGTTAGAGAAAGTAAAATTAGTTCATAAAATGAAATCTAAAATTTTTGAGCTTAGTGAAGGACAAAAGCAAAGAATTACAATTGCAAGAGCGATTATTAATTCTCCAAAAATCATTTTA
>Ga0315321_10003785_pt1 | contig 11711 bp, 11 predicted proteins | sample M180m21515metaG_FD_203464 | JGI IMG/M metagenome (GOLD analysis project Ga0315321, IMG submission 203464) | Ammonia-oxidizing marine archaeal communities from Monterey Bay, California, United States - M1 80m 21515 | ecosystem: Environmental > Aquatic > Marine > Intertidal zone | place: USA... | reverse complement strand
TTCCGCTCAAAAAGCTGCTGGCAACCGTAAAAAAAGAAAGGCTACGGCATCAGGTAAAAAGCGAGCAAGCTACACGGAAGCAGAGAGAAAAGCTTTCTTGGCGGCAACAAATAGGCGGAGAGCAAGGCAAAAGAAGAAAAAGAAATAATAAAACTTTAATAATTTTGTTGTTGTATAGTAGTAAATTACTACTGTATAACACATATTGTTATGGAAATTCCCGAAGGATTCAACCCAATCCCCCGTGCCGCCGATAACTATGCCGTATCTTCAAGAGGGGTAGTATTTAATTTGAAGACTGGGCGAGCTTTAAAACAACAGTGGAATGGGTATAACCACTACACCACTATTAAGGATAAGGAGGGCAAGCAATTTAAGTTCTGCTATGAGAAGATGAACCGTCAGAATTACACCCCTTTAACTAGGGAATGGGTTCTAGAACAGGATGAAGCAAAAATTATCCCTGACTACCCCGACTACGCTATCTCATCCTATGGTGCGGTCTACATTATAAACCCCCGCAAAAAAGGGCCGAGAGCTGGGGAAGTCCACATGATTAGTGAAATCTACCAGCATGGTAGCTATTACGTTAAGTTGATCGACCCATATACCAAAAAACCCAGAGTAGTGGGAATAAAGAAATTACTCTCACAACTCTGGGATGAGGAAAGCTAGTCGGCAGACTAGTCTTTTGATTCTTCGCGGGGCAAAACGTCTACCCCAACGCAAAGTTTTGGTGGCAAAGGTGTAACTTGAATCACGCCTTGTGCATCCATAGCTGGATCTGTGAATGGGATAGGAAGTTTTCCTGACAAACCAGTCGAGCTACATGATGCACTAAACAGGATGCAAGATACCGCTGCTGCAATAATGGCAATTTGTTTCATAACCTAATCAGCCTAGAGAGAAGGTAGTCAATGTCAACTTCTAAACCATTGACTAAAATCGAATTGACAAGTATTGTATTTCAATAATGAACCGTGATCACCCTTTAGAAATTGATGGTTTAGAATTAGATGCTCTCAATGAGAAGGGTAAGCCTGTGGAAACACGCCTTAAAGACGTAAAAAGCGCCATATCTATATTCAGAACTTTATTTAAAGCAGATGAAAAATCAGCAGTCAACAGAGCAAGGGTCGATGCGATGTTCGACGGCGCAGCCCCTTATAATCAGGGGAGCCTCGCGACGAGTGGGCAAGGGCTTAAAACAAACCTCAACTTTGGGGAAGCTCAGAGATTGCTTGATATTTCTTTGTCTGCTTACGTGGACTTGTATAGTAGTCTTGAAAGACTGGTTGAAGTCAAGGGGACGCTGGGGGAGAAGGCGGAAGTTTCGCCGCTTGAAGATATTGTCGCGGATGAATTGACTCACTTGATGCGCTCATGGCCGGAGTTTCATAGCGCCTACCTTAGACTTTGCACTACCTTCATTAAGCATGGGGTATCTATTTCTTACTTTGATTCCCCCGATGACTGGAAGTTTCGGGTCGGTGGTTTTACTGACATCCTGATTCCGCGACAGACTCCTGCATCCGAAGAGTGTATCGACATCGCGATTGGGCGGCGTGAATACTTGTTGCATGAGCTTCATGCATTTATCAAGAATGAGGAAGCCGCGACTAAAGTTGGTTGGAATGTTGATGAGGTAAAGCGGGTCATCAAGAAGAATGCTACTACGACAGGACGTAGTTCAGCTAGTAATAGTCTTAATGAGTTTGAGGCGCTTCAAGCCGAGTTAAAGAACAACGATATCTATTCGGGGATTCAGAATCCTACAGTGTCTGTATTGCATTACTGGATAAAGGAGATGGATGGTTCGGTGAGTCATTATATTTCTTGTGAGAATATGCCGAAGGATTTCATGTATAAGAAAGTTTCTCGCTATGAAAGTGCGGAGCAAGCTTATGTGATGTTCACGTATGGTGTTGGTTCTAATGGGACATACCATTCTATCCGAGGATTGGGTCAGCGTATCTTCTCGCACATTCAAACTAGTAACCGTTTGCGTTGTCAGCAGATCGATGGAGCTATGTTGGCTTCGGCGGTAATGATTCAGCCTGAGAACCAGCGTTCTTTGGATGAGCTACAGTTTACTTATTATGGTGCATATGCGGTGATGTCCCCGAATGTGAAGATTGTTGAGAAGGCGATCCCGAATCTTGGGACTGCGGTTCAGCCAGCTTTGCAAGACATCACGCAACAATTGCAATTGAACACTGATACAGTCAGCACCTACGGTCCTAATCAGAGTTCACCCTACCGGAATCAGATGCAAGTTGCATCAGACATTGATGTCACTAGTCGTTTATCTGGTGCATCCCTTAACCTGTTTTATGCTTCGTGGGGCAGACTACTGAAAGAAATAGTTCGTCGGATTGTGACGACTAAGAAGAAAGACAAAGCGATTACAGATTTCTACGCACGTTGTGCGAAGCGTGGGGTTCCGGCGCAGTTTATCAAGACCTTGGATCTGGACCGGACAAGAGCGGTTCGATCTATTGGTAGTGGTTCCCGCGCAGACCGAGTGACTTCTCTTCGGGAGTTGCAAGGTTTACAAGGTCAGTTTGATGAAGTGGGTCGCCGCAACCTAACTAGAGATATTGTGGCTACCCGTGTTGGGCATGACTTAGCAGATAGGTATGCCCCCGCTAATGAAGAGAAGCGTCCTACTGTGGATGTTAAGATTGCGTTCTTTGAGAACCAGCAATTGCAAGAAGGGCAGAACGTCCCTGTTATTCCTAACGAGCTGCATGGAACTCACCTTGAAGTTCACGTTCCTGTGTTGAATCAGATGATTCAAGCTATCAATGAGGGTCAGGCTGATCCGATGCAAATTTTGCCAACGCTACAGGCATTCTACCAACACATTAGTGACACTGCTCAATTAGCTGCGGGAGATCCTACGCTTGAGCCATTAGTGAAAGATACCAAGCAAGTGCTGCAATATGCTGAAGAAGCTATCAACAACACGATGAAAGCGGCTCAGAAGATCCAGCGTGACCAGATGGAGCAAGAAGGTATTGAAGGGGAAGAGGCCGAAGCGATGCAACAAGATTCAAAGATGCAGGAGCATCAGGTGAAAATGCAGATCGCGACTGAAAAAGCTGAGTTGGACATGGCTATTAAGCAGAAAAAACATGAACAAGAAATGGCTATACGGGATGCGAAGGCTGCGCTAGAGTTCAGAGAGAATTCTTAATTAATGCCAAAACATCCGACTCCACCCATAGCTGTATCCAATTGGTTCCAAGATTTAGCTTCTGTTCAAGAGCTAAGAGAAACGCTTCAAAAATCTAGCTTCCAGCAAGCTATAGCTATTTTGAAAGAAATCGCGGGTCCAACATTCAACACACTTCAGCAAACTGATCAAGATGCTCAAAGGCTCGCATGGTATGCGGGATACCGAGACGCATTTAATGACCTTGAAAAATTGACAAAATTGCCGGAAGATAAGAGAACTAGCACAACAACTCTTAACGAGTGGAACCATATAGAATAAAACAATGAGTGAAGAAACTGCTGTAGAAGCAACCGACCCTGTAGAAGCCTTGCCAGAAGAGGCACAGATGGATTTTAGTTCAGCACTAGATGCTGCTTTTGAAAAACTTGAAAATCCAGAGCCAGAGCCAGAGCCAGAAACGGAACCTCAAGCAGAGGAATCACAGGAAACCCCCGAAGCGGAAGTTGAAGAACCCAGCGAGGAAGAGTCCGAGGAAACGGAAGGGGGAAAAGAAGAATCTGAATCCTTCGATCCTACTGACGACCTTGACGCTGAAGTGGGTGATGATTGGACCCCCAAAGCTGCATCGCGGTTTAAACAACTCAAAGCTGAATTAAAATCTTCTACAGATGAATTAGAAACTTTGCGTCAGCAAGTGGCTGAAAATGAAAGTAAGGTAAAAGAATTATCTGGGGCTGCGGAAGCCACTGACATTGAAGCTCTTGAGAAAAAGTTAGCGGAATATGAGAGTGACAAAATGTTCACTAATCTTGAAGATACAGAAGCCTATAAATTGGCCGTTACTGAACCTTTGGATAAACTTATTGATACTACTCGTGAGCTTGCCGAGAAGTATGAAATTAGCCCAGATGAATTAGTAGATGCTCTAGCCATCCAAGATTCTACTGAGCAAGATGAAACACTAGGTGAACTATTGGCAGATGCTTCTGATCGTGACCGTGCAAAAGTGTATCGTGTAATTGAAGACATTTCCCCGATCCTTGATAAAAGAGCCTCCATGATGGAGAATGCGTCAGAAGCTTTGAATGAAGCTAATGCAGCCAAAGAAAAACAAGGAGAGGTTCAAGCAGCCGAAAGAGCCAAAGAAAGGCAAAATGCTGCTAGGAATGTGGTCGCTAGAGTTCAGAAGAAGCTCCCGTTCCTGAGTGGAATTGAAGGGTTGGATATGAAAGCTATCCAAAGTAAGGCGGCAGAAGTTGATCCTTCTGTGATTCATCCTGTGGATTACACATATAATTCAGTGAGCGCCCAGATTCTCCCATCTATTATTCGGGAATATGTTGGGATGCGTAAAGAGAATGAACTTCTTACGGATAGGTTAGCTGAGTATGAGGATGCCGAACCATCTATGTCAGGATCAACACCTAGTTCTAAGGTTGTCGATACTAAAGCTTCCTTTGAAGATCGAATAGAAGCAGCGTTTGCGGGAGCCTTGGGGCAGTAAATATTGCTTCATTGACATATTAGGATATTTAAATTATTCTAAGTTTATAGTCACCGTTGGTTGCTCTAGCCATAACTAGTTCTATAAACTGTGTCTATGCCTAGATTGAGCTGTGTCTCATCGAACAAGCCGTTAGGTTGCTCTAACCTTAAATAGTTCTATCGCGGTTTGCACAAAACAAATCAGCAAGTCCCACCTTTTTTTGGGGGGCTTAAACTTCAATTAAAATTTAACTATTATTTATTATGGCTAGAGATCAAGTAGGCGCAGACTTCGCATCCGCGAGTAATGTCGCAATTAACACAATCCTCGCAGAGGAAGCAAATCGTATCGGATCAGATGTTCATACTCGTATGATGCACACATCCCCTTGGATCGATCTTGTAAAAAAATCAGCATTCCCAGAGGGAATGGGATATCAACTCACTACTCTTATCTATGATCGTAGTCTTCCGACTACTGATGTGGATGGGGACAATGTAGGAGTAAACTGGAACAGCGTAGCATCACTCCAGAGTGGGGCAAGTGCGTTCGGAACATCAGTATTGGACCAGCCTCTTAATGACACAGCAGACAGTGTCCAAGCTGCCAATGGTGTTGGTGGTGGTTCTAACGATGCCCGTAACTTTGTAAACTTCGGTAAGAAGCTCAAATCATACAGCATTCAACGTGCGATCATCGAGTCACCTCGTATCAATGTTGATGACCTACGCTACGCAGCACATCGTCAGGAGCAGCTTCGCGCTGTCCTTGATAGTCTTGCAGAGTCTACCCGTCATTCATGGGCCGAGCGTTATCGTGATGAGTATGACCGTCTTGTAGATAACACTGTTATCTGCCGTGGTGATGCAACTAATGATGCTGGAAACCCAACTGAGTTCCTTGATTCCAACGAAGGAGTTACTACTGATGCCCTTGGTGCAGCAGGAGGTGACCTCGACGGTGGTAGTGCGTCTAAAGTTAAGAGTGACATTTCTAATGCCGTTCTTGATAAGACATACTTCAAGATGATTCGCGGTGGTGGTTCTGCCGAGGCTTATGGTCGTGAGAACGGTCGCCCAGTATTTGCACTTGTATGCTCTTCTGAGGCATCCAACACCCTCATGAAAGAGGATGGTTTCCGCGATGATGTTCGTTACAACAACGCTCGTGTAGGTGACCTTATTGCACCACTTGGTGTTGAGAAGTCATTCCGTGGTTTCTACCACTTGATTGACGATCTTGCACCTCGTTACACTGACGGTTCTGACGGAGCTATCACTCGTGTTGAGCCTTACACAGTTACTAACGGTATTGCTGCGGTCAACGGAGCTTACGACAGTGCTTTGTATGAGGTCGCTTACGTTCTTCACCCATCCGTGTATGAGTCACAGATTCCTGCACCATTCGGTGGAACTAACGGGTTGACCTTCAGCCCAGTTGATTACTCCGGTGAGTTCAAGTGGACTAACATCCTTAGTGAGACAGTAAACCCAGACGGCACAATTGGATTCTTCCGTGGAATTCTTGCTGCCGCTTCCAAGCCAATTAAGACTGAGCTTGGTTACGCTATTATCTATAAGCGCACTGGTATTGCCGCCAAGGTATAATTAGTATATCAATATTAACAACGGGGGTGGGGACTTCAAATCCTTCACCCCCGTTTTACTTATAAAACTATGGCTAATATAGACGAGCTTGAACAACAAGTTGGAGAAACAAGGAAACGCCTTGCAGATATGGAGGCGGAACTACAGAGCGCCAAAGGTGGTGAAGAGCCAACTATGGAAGAACAAGGTGGTGCTGGAGAAGAAGTTTCCGATGCCCCCGAAGAACAATCGTTTACTGATCGAGTAGAAGAACGCATGAGTCCTGCCGAGGAAGTCATGGAGAAAGAAGCTGCTCCTCAAGTAGATAAAGTTATGGTGGGGATCAAAATTTCTGAAGACACACCGGAACAAGAACCTTCTGAGGAAGCGGACATGGATAGGTTGTATTCAATCGTCTACGACGAACCCTTTGACGGATCTGATGCCCAAGCAGAAGGTCGAATGCGAATGATGCAAGACGCTATGGAAGATCCTAGTGTCAAACAAATGGCAATCGACGATCCAGAAAAGTTTGCTTTGTTCATGTATGGTAGGAATTCTGCTATCTCTTAGAAAATAATTCACAAAAAACCCCCCACCCTATTAGGGGTGAGGGGTTACAGTGAATACTTCGTTTTGGGTTTAGCCAATATTTGTGTCGAACTTAGAAAGAGAGTCGATAATCTTATCGAACAATTTTTCAAATCCATTCCCTCCATATTTGTGCAGGGAGTTCACATCTAATTTATCCAGTGTTTCCCATCTAGGATCACTTTTGGATATTTTCTTTAACCCTTCTTGAAGTATTTCACCCGCTTTATACTCGGGTGAAGTTTCATCAATATCTCTTTGAGTTAGTATTTTTGCAACGGGGACGCTATCTATCACGAGATATACCCCCCATTTATCGTTTTGTTTAGCGAGCATAAGGTCTGACTCGCTTCCTTTCACCTTAATCATAAGGTGCTTTTCGTATACTTTCTGCAATGCAGTTTTCATCTTTTTATTCAGTTAGTGATTTATTCACTGGCAGCGGTAGCTGCTGAAGAAGATGATAAACTGAATTGATTTCTTTGTCAATAATTTTTTTAAGGGGTGATTTCTATTTGTTTTTTACCCTCGGCATCTAACCCCGCCACACCACTCTCGATAGACTTCGCGAGCTGCCCTTGGAAGTTGTGTATTCCATAATGCGTGAGACTTGCTTTAGTATCGCAGTAGATTTTACCACCAATTTCCCACCATCTTCTGCAAAAGGAAATGTCTTCTCCAAGAGATCCCATCTCTGGATCGACAATACAGTCAAAGAATGTTGTGTAGTTGTCGGTTGTCATAACCTCCCCATTTTGTAGGGCAACCATTTTTGTCCGACACTCAGGGTAGGCTTCCTGCATTTTATCAAAAACAGCCCGATCCAACATCATAAATCCCGCTGGACCAGATGTGACTTCAACGAAACCGTCCTCATCTACTTGTAAGTCTTCTTGCCCAAACGATAGTATGAACCTTGAATCCTTGATATCGTTTAGTGATTTTGTGATGTATGGAGCCATAGCAAATTCCACATCCTTCCTAAGAAGTCTCCATACATCCTCTGGTCCGAATCCGATATCCGCATCGATGAACAACATTTTAGTGCAGTCAGATTCTAAAAACTTACGAACACATTCATTTCTGGCATAGCTGATTAAGGCTCCCCCAGCGTGAATATGGAAGTGAAATGAATACGAAAGATCTTTTGGGGGTTGTGCAGCCACTGTTGATAACAATCCATTGACGTAGTTTATGTATGTTTGATACCCGAAGGCTGGAGTGGCAACGAATATTTTGTGGTGTTTTATTTCAGACATTGCGATACTTTCTTCGACTTTTTTCTTCAAGTCAAACAAAACAAGATACTTTCTTCGCAACTTACCGAGGCTTGTAATTTCGTTGACAAGAATGTATAGTTGGGAATGCCTACTCCTATAAATGGGACATTACGTCTTTCTTATGGTAATCATGTTCACAACGAGAATTTTGATTCCACATCAGATTCATACTCCACATCTAACCAAACTGGACAATATTCTGCGGGGGGCGCACGAGCTGTTTATAGTGCATCTACGGGGGTAGCCATTGATTCGGGAACCATTGATTCCCATGAAGGACTTCTCCTAATTAAGAATGTGAACTCCTTTGGACCCTTGATGGTTAGTATGGATGCCGGAGCTAACTGGGATATTAAGATCAGAGCCGGACACGCAAATCTTATTTCTGTCGGGACTGACCACGCCGTTCATGTGAAAACCATGTCGGGGGATGTTGACCACGGGGTTACTTCAGTCTCTACGGCGGGGGCAATTGTGCTTGACTCTAATGTTTCTACTGCGGGGACGTATTTAATAAATGCAAAAACGAGTCCCGATCACACGAGTGGACCCTTTTATATTGTAACAACTAGTGTAGATAATACGTCGAATGGGACGATCTACGAGTTAGACGGGGTAACCCCGAAGGATCTATCGACGGGATCTGTGTATACGGCATCTACCACGGCAACTTTAAAAGAAATAGCGGATTATAGGTTCACTTTAACTGAAGCATAAGTATGGCAAATATTCAATTACAACGGGGGCAGCAGCAATCTATTGATGTAACTTTTAAGTTAGGTAGTGGTGCGATTACCAACTTCGATTCCTCTACTAACGGGGGTAATGCCTTTGATGCTGAGTTAGTGATAAGGAAAAAAAGGGGGGATAATTTTCAAGGACAGATCATTGATGTCTTGCGGCACGGAGTAACAACAGGAACTGCCGTTAGCGAAACTGATTCCAGAATTACTTTTGTGGGGACTGGAGGGAGTTCATCTAGCACTTTGACTAGTGGTAAGAACGTAATTCTCAATTGGGATACTGCGGAAGCATCTCTCCTCCCTAACGAAGAAATTACTGTTTTTGGTGATCTTAAAATAACAAACTCATCAAATGAAGTGGTGCATCACATACGGCTCGCTTTTGATATTTTACCCGAAATCACAGCATAATGGCAAACGAATCTGTAGAGATAACTCAGAATACAAATGAAGTAACCGTAACGCAGAACATTAGCAACGCTTCTGTTGTTGCTACCAATCCTGCGGCGGGACTGGGTTCTGGTGGAACTGTTCAAGGAAGCTTGGACATAACTCAGAACCTCGACGTTGATGGTGTTCTAGAAACAGATGCACTTACCATTGATGGAGTTTCCATTTCGGAAACAATTCAAGATGTAGTGGGGGCGATGGTTGGTAGTAATACCGAAACAGGCATTGCTGTATCTTATGATGATTCTGATGGCACTTTAGATTTTGTGGTGTCTTCTCAGACAGACAACAATTTCACTAACGCCTTAAAAAATAAATTAGACGCTGTAGATGAAAATGCGACCGATGACCAAACAGCAGCCGAGATTAGAACTCTTGTAGAATCTGCTTCTGACTCAAATGTATTTACGGATGCCGACCACACCAAACTTGGCAACATTGAAGATAACGCTACCGCAGATCAAACGGCTTCTGAGATTAGAACTCTTGTAGAAGCCGCTTCGGACTCAAATGTATTTACGGATGCCGACCATACTAAACTTGGCAACATTGAAGACAACGCTGATTTTACTGACACTGCAAATGTTGTAGGGTCTTTGACGGCAGGATCTAATATTAGTATTGCCGCCGATGGAACTATTTCGTCCTCAAACACACAGCTAACAACTGAGCAAGTTCAAGACCTTGTTGGGGGTATGCTTACAGGTAACACTGTAAGTGGTATTACGGTATCTTATCAAGATAGTGACGGCACACTTGATTTTGTAGTGTCTTCTCAGACTGACAATAACTTTACTACAACGCTTAAAAACAAGCTTGATGGCATAGCTACAGGAGCAGATGTAACTCCATCTTGGGTTCCATCCAGTGACCCGAATTATGCTACTCAGTCTTATGTATCAACCCAAGTTGCTAACTTAGTAGATTCAGCCCCTGCTGATTTAAACACTTTAAATGAATTAGCAGAAGCACTGGGGGAAGATGATAACTTCGCTACAACTGTAACCAATAGTATTGCTACTAAACTTCCTTTAGCGGGGGGGATTATGACGGGTAACATTGTCATGTCCGGCACTGAAAGAGTTGATGGGCGAGACCTATCTGTAGATGGCGCAAAACTTGATAACATTGAAGACAACGCTACAGCAGATCAAACGGCTTCTGAGATTAGAACACTTGTAGCAAATGCTACGGACTCAAATGTATTCACGGATGCAGACCATACTAAACTTGGAAACATTGAAGATAACGCTGACGTTACTGACACGGCTAATGTTGTAGGGTCTTTGACGGCGGGAGCTAATATTAATATTGCGAATGACGGAACTATCTCCGCGACAGATACAAACACAGATACAAACACTCAGCTATCCGACGAACAAGTCCAAGATATTGTCGGTGCAATGGTTACGAGTAACACCCAAAGTGGTATTGCTGTTACCTACGACGATACGGACGGAACTATTGATTTTACTGTCGCTTCTCAGACTGATCAGAACTTTACGAATGCTGATCATACTAAACTCAATAACATTGAAGACAACGCTACGGCGGATCAAACGGCCTCTGAGATTAGAACACTTGTAGCAAATGCTACGGACTCAAATGTATTCACGGATGCTCAACAGACTAAACTTGGAAACATTGAAGCTTCAGCAGATGTTACTGACACTGCAAATGTTGTAGGGTCTTTAACGGCTGGTTCTAATGTGAGCATTGCTGCTGATGGAACTATTTCGTCTTCCTTTGTAAATACTCAATTATCTTCTGAGCAAGTTCAAGACATTGTCGGTGGAATGGTAGCTAGTAACACCGAGACTGGAGTTAGTGTTACCTACGACGATACGGACGGGACTATTGATTTCACTGTTGCTTCTCAGACTGACCAGAACTTTACAAATGCTGACCATTCTAAACTTGACGGAATAGCAGAAGGAGCAGATGTAACTCCATCTTGGGTTCCAGCGAGTGATCCTAGTTATGCTACAGCAGCTTCTGTATCAACTCAGATAGCTAACTTAGTAGATTCAGCCCCTGCTGATTTAAACACTTTAAATGAATTAGCAGAAGCACTGGGGGATGATGATAATTTTGCTACTACAGTAAATAACAATATTGCGACTAAGCTCCCTCTTGCTGGGGGAACCATGACTGGTAATATTGTCATGTCAGGAACTGAAACTGTCGATGGTCGAGACCTTTCTGTAGATGGTGCAAAACTCGATAACATCGAAGCTTCAGCAGATGTTACTGATACAGCAAATGTTGTAAGCTCTTTAACCGCTGGAACTAATGTTAGTATCGCCGCTGACGGAACTATTTCGTCTTCCTTTACAAACACCCAGCTTTCTACTGAGCAAGTAGAAGATATTGTCGGTGCAATGGTTACTAGTA
>Ga0315321_10003781_pt1 | contig 11723 bp, 3 predicted proteins | sample M180m21515metaG_FD_203464 | JGI IMG/M metagenome (GOLD analysis project Ga0315321, IMG submission 203464) | Ammonia-oxidizing marine archaeal communities from Monterey Bay, California, United States - M1 80m 21515 | ecosystem: Environmental > Aquatic > Marine > Intertidal zone | place: USA... | reverse complement strand
CCTGCGGCAGCGTCATCAGCAATGTTTACCGTTACGTCATTGGTAAATCCTGCTGCGAGCGTTATTGTGTTGGCAGCAGTGGTATCAATCATCGTTACCGTATCAATACCGGCTGCAGCCGCCAAAGCGCCTAGCGTAGCATTTAGATTAACGGTTGCTGCACTACCTGTCAGAATTTCCGTGTTCGTTACAGACGTGAAGTCTGAGTCGATTATGGTAGCATCATCTGTCAAAACGATGGAGTCGTCACCGTCTCCGCCATTGAGCGTATCGTTAGCGGTAAAGTTAGCCGTCGACGTTTGGATTGAGTCATCGTCGTCACCGGCATTGACTGTGTCGTTGCCAGTACCTAAGACAATGACGTCATCTCCGTCACCAGTTGAGATAGTGTTGTTACCCGCAGTCGCCGTAACGTCCTCACCGGCAGTACTAGTACTAGTGTAAGTATCGTTGCCCTGGCCCAAAGTGATCTGGTGATCACCTGTACCGTCAGCAAGGATGGTTACAGTACCGTCCGTTTCCGCCGAGGCGTTAATTGTCGCCACGTCATTATCCAGTGATGTGACATCAATGGTTACTGCTTTACCAGCTGCAACGTTTCCGTCTACCAAGGTAATCGTAATAGCACCAGAAGCGTCCGAGGTATTAATATTCTCAAACCCTGTGACACTCGTCATTAATGGAGCATTGCCACCAGAGATTATACTCAGTACGTCTGAAGTACCGGTTCCACCTGTGAGGGTGCTCGCGTTTGAATCCATAAAGTCAGAGCCGACAGCCACTGTGAGGACGCCAGTATACGCGCTCGCTGCAACTGTATGGCCTGCGGCAGCGTCATCAGCAATGTTTACCGTTACGGCATTGGTAAATCCTGCTCCGAGCGTTATTGTGTTGGCAGCAGTGGTATCAACCATCGTTACCGTATCAATACCGGCTGCAGCCGCCAAAGCGCCTAGCGTAGCATTTAGATTAATAGTTGCTGCACTAGCTGTCAGAATTTCCGTATTCGTTACAGCCGTAAAGTCTGAGTCGATTACAGTAGCATCATCTGTCAAAACGATGGAGTCGTCACCGTCTCCTCCGTCGAGAGTATCGTCAGCGGTAAAGTTAGCCGTCAACGTTTGGATTGTGTCGTCGTCGTCACCGGCATTGACTGTGTCGTTGCCAGTACCTAAGACAATTACGTCATCCCCACCGCCTGTTGAGATGGTGTTATCACCAGCGGTCGCCGTTATATTATCAACCGATGTAGCTGTAGCCGTGACCGACGTAAAAGTATCGTCACCTGCACCAAGAGAAACGGTGTGAGTTCCTGTTCCGTCAGCAGTAATATAAACGGTACCGTTAGTGTCTGCGGAAGCATCGACGTTCAAGGCGTCATCGTTCAACGAAGTACCGTCGATAGTTAAAGTTGCTCCAGCAGCAATAGCTGCGTCAGGAACAACCATAGTGATGTCGCCGTCAGCACCCGACGTCGTGATCTTTTCGACTGCAGTAACGTTGGTTAACAAAATCGTGTCGTCTGTAGCTTTAACAGTGACCACCAATTCATCAGAAGTCGAACTGCCGCCCGTTACGTTATGAGCGACCGTAAATTCCGGACCAGTCGCGGTCACTGTCAGAACACCGGTCATGCCTGTCGCATCAATAGTATTGGCGTGACCAACGTCACCTGCGGAAACTGACAAGTCTGTAGCGAAGCCTGCGCCGATTGTGACGCTTTCAGCTGCACCCGTGTCCGTAAGCGTAACTGTTTCGAGGCCAGACGCTGAAGCGGCGGCTCCTAAGACAGCAGTTATATTTTTATTTGTGGCCGCAGTAAGTGTTTCTACAGAAGTCACGTTTGTAAAGTCGGCGTCGGCGAGGGTCTCGTCATCTACCATTTGGATAGAATCGGTTCCTTCACCACCAGCGATAGTATCGAGCGTAGTCAGGTCCGTGGCCTCAAACTTGAAGATGTCGTCAGAACCACCACCCGTGATGTTGTCGCCAAGATCCGAGGCAGAGCCCGTGATTGTGTTAACACCTGCACCGCCTAGCACTACCAGATTACCGTTGGTGTCGTCGCTCGCGTCAAGCGTAAACGCCTTGGTAGCAGTCGTGATTGCTGTAGCATCAACTGTCAATGTCGCACCGTCAGCAATATTCAATTCGTCCAGGACAATGTCTCCTGTCGCTACATCGCTAGCAATAGTGATTTTCTCGAACGCAGTGATGGTAGTCATCGACGCGTTATCGATACCAGTACCGTCTGCAGTAACAAGAAGTTCGTCTGACGTTCCTGTTCCGCCCGTTAGGGTGTGAACATCGGCGTCAAGAATTGTTGCGGTCGAGGCTGCGGTCAACACACCGGTATAAGCGCTGGCGTCGACTGTATTGTTACCATCGTCCACATTCACCGTCAAAGCGCTGGTGAACTCAGCGTCAATGACGACGTTGTCACCGTTGCCATCATCATTCAAAGTTACTGTTCGGATGCCAGCAGCATCCGCAGCCGCACCCAGATTACCTGTAATTTGAACGCTAGCAGCAGCCGTTAGAACTTCTACGCTGGTTACATTCGTGAAGTCCGTAAGCGCGACAGCTTCGTCTGAAGAGTATGAGATCGTATCTGTGCCCGTGCCACCCGCTACCGTGTCAGCTGTCGTCAGACTGCCGCCAGGAGCGAGTAATACGTTGGCTCCCTCACCGAGAGTTATGTCATCGGTCGCAACGCCCATGGTGACTTGGTCAGCAGCTGAGCCAAATGTAGCTGTCGTGCCGCCAGTTCCTAAAGTGACCGTAGCAACACCAGTGAGAGCTGATGCATTTAAGTTCGTGATCTCAGCGTCTAATGCAGTACTGATGGTTAAATCTTGGTCGCCAGTTACGACAATCGATGTTACCCCAGCCCCAGTGGTTTGGAGATCATTAACTGTATTTGCTGAAATAGTGCTCGCAACATTCAGGGTTTCAATTGTGTTGGTAGTTGCTGTAAATGCTACTGCGCTACCACCAGCTCCAGTGACTCCTTCAAGATTCAGGCTAGCGGTGTCTGCAGTACCTACTGTAGCAGCCGCTGTGTAATCCATCGTTGCGCCAACTGTAGTGTTGTTTAGCGTCAATGAGCCAACTGATTGGAGGTTGTTCAAGGTTGGAGCAGCTGTAGACGTTTGCGAAGTCACAGAGGTGAGACCAGTAACGTCTATCATGTTAATAGTCGCGCCGCCGGTGTCAGTTAGAACTAGACTCTCTATCGCAGACACGTTTGGACGGAGATTCACACCTGTAATGGAAGCGGTAAGAGTGTCGTTGCCGTCACCACCGGTAAGATTATCGAACGTGTTCCAGCTGTTGCTTATGCTGCCATCGATAGAAGAGTCTGAGGCGTTGCCTGCAAAGCTAACTGTGTTCGCACCTACTGTAAGTGCCGAAGTAGTAGTTTCTACCGTAGTAGATGTATCGTTAACAGTAACCGACGCCGCGCTCCCTAGAGCATTCATTGTCAGTGTGTTGGCGTCTGTCAACGCGTCTGCGACCAACGAGACCGTGACAACAGCCGAACCGTCGATTCCGATCGTAGCAGTGCCCGATAACGTACCTCCAGTCACATCAGCAGACTCTACGCCCCCGATCGAGTAGGAGAAAGACGATCCAGCAGCATACTCTGCAGTGGTTATTGTGAATGTTACAGCCGAGCCCTCATCAACAGATGAGGAGCTAGCGGTAATCCAGCTATCAGCGGCTGGAGTTGTACCCGCCGCAGACGTTGTGCTTGCGGTCGCAGCAGTTATAGAGGCGGCAGCGGCAGTCACAGCGGCAGCTGAAGCAGTGTCATCAGCTGTGCCGTCTGTATCAGCAGCAGCAGCTGCGTAAGCAGCAGCAGCAGTTGAGGCGGCAGCAGCGTCTGTAGAAGCAGTGGCCGCAGCAGTAACCGCAGCGGCTTGAGCAGTAACAGCTGCGTCATAAGTCGCTTTATCTGCGACAGCAGCTGTGGCTGTAGTGGATGAAGAGATCGCAGTAGTCGCGGCGGTCGCAGAGGCGTCGGCCGTTGCCTGCGCTGCAGTATAGGCAGTTGCGGCGGCATCTGACGCAGTTACGTCTGCAGCTTCAGCAGCAGCAGCTTCAGCAGCAGCAGCAGCAGCAGCGGCGGCAGCAGCTTCAGCAGCAGCAGCTTCAGCAGCAGCAGCTTCAGCAGCAGCAGCGGCGGCGGCAGCAGCTTCAGCGGCAGCGGCTTCGGCAGCGGCTTCGGCGGCAGCAGCAGCGGCGGCAGCAGCAGCGGCGGCATCAGTGATTTCATTTGCCTCAGCGCCAGTAGCTGCAGCGGCAATAACCGCCGCGGCAGCGGTAACATCGTCAGTAGTTACAGCAGTTGCGGCAGCGGCAGTCACGTAGGCGGCAGCGGCAGTATCTGCAGCAGCAGCCGCGGCAACAGCAGCGGTAATCGCGGTGCTGACAGTAGTGGCAGCAGTGGCAGCAGCAGTGTCTGCAGCAGTAGCAGCAGCGGCAGCAGCGGCCGCGGTCTCAGAGGCAGTAGCCGCTATGATTGAAGCAGCAGCAGTCGTTGTCTCATTACTGTCGGCTATGATTTTCGCAGCATTAGTGTCGATAACGTCCTGCGCAACACCAGAAGCAATTGCAGCAGTAAAGGCTGTTCCCGCGGCCACGGCAGCAGCGGCTGCTTCAGTGGCTGCAGTCGCAGCAGTCGTAGCAGCAGTGGCTGCTGCAGTGGCTGCAGTAGTAAGGGCAGCGGCGTCAGTTTCAGCAGCGGTCGCGTCAGCCGCTGCTTGTACGGCTTGCGCATCGTCTAGAGCAGTATCAGCAGCGGCAGCGGCAGCAGTGGCGGCTGTGGCGGCAGTACCTGCTGCGGTCGCAGCGTCGACTAGTGCTTGTTCAGCAGCAGCGGCTTCAGCGGCAGCGGCAGCAGCAGCAGCAGCAGCGGCGGCAGCAGCGGCGGCAGCAGCTTCAGCGGCAGCGGCTTCGGCGGCAGCGGCGGCGGCAGCTTCAGCGGCAGCGGCTTCGGCAGCGGCGGCAGCTTCAGCGGCAGCAGCGGCAGCAGCAGCAGCAGCAGCAGTAGAGCCATCAATTTCGCCGTTAGCCGCGTCAACAGTCGCAGTGTCGCTAGTTACAGTAGAAAGAGCTGTGTCCTGGCCCGTATCTTTCTCAAGGGTAACCGTGTGGTAAGTCGCAACAGCAACCTTATTAGTAAAGTTGGCCGCCGACTCAGGAGCTGCTGTAGTGGCAGCGGCAGAAGACAAATAAGCTATAGCTTCAGCAATAACTTCTGCTTGGCTTGAGCCGGAGTTAAGCCTGCCTTCTATAATGGCTTTACCTTCTGCAAGAAGAGCAGAGCTAGCTTCTGGAACCAAGTTACCAAGGAATTCATCTGCGAACTCCCCAGATGTTTGGGTATTCGGGTAAATTGCTAGGTATTCAGCACTCGCAGTAAGATGCTCTGCGATGTCTGTCAGGGAAGCACCACCGAGTGATAAAGCCGCCAATTCTGACAGCAGTGTAGTACCAGGCGCCCGGTTAAGGGAAGCCACTACCAATTCGATTATATCGGTTCTAGTTTCAGCTGTTATAGCCATTTATCTTTTTCTCCTTGAGATCAACAAATGTCGATTCGTTTTTTTTAAAAGTACTTTAAAAGTTCGTCATTCTAGTCGTAATTGCAATTACACAACCGTTTTATAAGGTATACGGTCAAATTTTTGAGCCTAAATCATATATAGAAAACCCTCTAGCTCTTGTGACTCGAGTCACATGACGAAAGGGTTTCAGAATAATCTTTAACCAACTTTGCAGAGATTTTTCTTCTGTCCACGCAGTTATTCGGCCAGATATTACCGAGACTTTAAGAATATCTCAACTTTTTTGTTGCGAAAACCCCCGTAAGTGCTTACTTTTTTTAGGATTTAGTCCTTTTGCTTCTGACTGAATCAGAATTCCAGCCTGATTCCCAGTTCTAGTGAACTATCTGTGGTTCTAAACAGCTCAATATTGCTTTTTTGCTGTTGATGATAGAGGTTTACTACAAAACTAGTGTCGTCCCACAAAAATCCTATGTTTTGGCGATATTGCAGTAATAAATAGCTACGTCCTAAACGCCTTTCTGCGCCGTTATCAAGAAGTATGCTGTAGGGGTTTTCATCGTTTGTGGCCGTGTGATTTACCTGCGCTGACCATGAACGATCACTCTGCAACAGCTGCCAATTCATACTTACCTGCCAGCCTGTTCTGTCACCACCTAAGCGGCTACTGTCTAACGCGGTGTTTCTCAAGCCCGCGATTTCGATTCCCATGTATTGCCGAAAATCTACTGCTGTTCTTTTATTTGGCCGGCCCAACAGACAATTTATACCCACGCCAACCCTCGCTTCTCGTGCATCCAACCGGTTTTGTTGATGAAAGCGTTGATGCTGTAGGGCAGCATTGTAGTGGGGTCGACAGGTATCACTCTTTCCCGGTTGGAAGCGAAAGCTCATGCTGCTGCCGGTAAATAATGCATTGTCACCGAAAACAAGGTGGTTCAAAGAAGTGCTCATTTGCCAGTTTTTGTTTCTTGAGGGCTTAGTGAATGTGTATTCCGATGACAACTGTAATAGATCGGAGCCGCTATCTTCGCTGCCTCGACCGCGTAGCTCCCCCGAAAACTGATGCTCACGATCCGCCTCGACTCGGCGATGGCGCCCACCAAAGCGCATGTTTAAATAGGGGCCAGACACAGCTAGTAACTCCTCGCTAAGAGCAAGGTCGATTGGCTGGCCTGCCAGAGTAAGAGTTAGTTGATCCTGATCTGGAGCTCCGTTTAAATTATCGTCGTAGCCAGCGAGCAGGTCCAAATAAAGCTCATTTTGTCGTGTGCTCGCTAGCCAGCGCTGTTGTCGCTGTTGGAGCGCCGTCTGCAGCTGAGCGGGGATATCCCTGCGCTGAAGAAGCTGTCTATTAATCTCGATTGCAGTAAACAATTCCCCCTGTTGGTGCATGGCTTCAGCATAATCGACGCTTGCTGCTCCGTTAGCAGGGTCCAACAGCAGTGCTCGTTCCAGTGATTCCAGAGCAGCTGCCAGCTTGCCGCTGTTTAGCTGCGCCGCACCCTGCAATGCAAAGTATTCTGAATTATCCAGGCACTGGGGTAGAAACAAGTTGATCCTTTGCTCGACTGCTAACCAATCAGGCTCAGCACCAGGATAATAGGATGAGAGATCTGGGCAGGCAGCGCGAAGCAAGCTCGGGAAAAAAAGGAGCAGAATCACGGTCGAGCCCCCAAGCATTTTGCTTAAAGGCAGCTGACACTTACCAAGGAGGCTGGTGAGAGTTGAAAACATGGAGGCGATTATGAGTAATCAACACGTCCCATGCAATGAATGGGTGCTAGCTAGCAAATTTATCTTCGTCCGCCGAGAAGTAATTTCAAATCAGGCTGGCTATTGTTTGCGTCATCCTGGCTTAGCTCAGAGGTTGGTTTTCGCGCAAACAGTACGTGGGGAATAGTGAGCCCGCTAAGCAAGTAGCTACCTTGTGACTCTAGCTCTTCGTCGCCTAGCTGACGTGCCACACATTCTCCCAGTAAAATGGGATGAGCCAACTCTGCTGTCATCTCCTGAATCCTAAGGACGATGCCAACAGTCTCACCCAGAAGCGTGTGGCTGCGACGATGAGCCGGACCGATTGAGCCAATCAATACTGGCCCCTGCTCTATGCCGATGCCCAGTGCAAGAGGCTCCAGCCCATTAGGGGAGTGGTCCTGAATCAAACTATTATGAAGCGCATACTGCATTTCTTGAGCCGCGTTCAAGGCCTGCTGACCCGCGTGACTGTCATTACCTTCCCAAACTGATAACAGGCCATCTCCTTTAAATTCATGCACTCGGCCACCATGGTGTTCGATTATTTCAGTAGCCTTTGTAAAAAAGAAATGCAGCACTGCGGCTGACTCTTCCGGGGGCCTGATTTCAGCAAAGGCCGAAAAGTTTCTCAGGTCGGCATTTAACAGCGTGACATTGCGACGCTGGGCATTGATGTCTGAGCTGGGCAGGCTAAAGGCTATCTCTCGAGCTATTTCTTCTGGCAGGTAGCTGTTTAAGTTGCCAAATACCCGGCCCTGTTCCAAGCGAACACGGCCCTGGTCTTGCAACAGCAACAGGCTGGAAGCGCAGATTCCGAAAACGGCTGGATACAGCCAACCAAGCCAGACATTCAGGCTATGGAGTATTTGTATATGTAACGTTAAGGCCAACAAAGGCAGCAATATAGCGGCCACTGGCAAGCCAATTGCAGCAACTCTGCCACGAAAACGCGCTAGATAATTAAGTCCGGCGGCATAAATTAGGCTAACCAACACTAAAATCCAGACTGCACCACGCGGAGTATAGGGAACGTCTACATCCAATAAACTACCCAGCATTCGTGCCTGCAACTCTACCCCTGGGACCGCTCCACTATATGGAGTAGGCACAATATCACCCATGCCGAAGGCGGTTGCACCTACAAGCACCCAGGCATTTTCCAACAGGCTAGCGTCTGCGTTGCCGTTTAAAACATCAGCGGCGGAAATTGCACGATAAACCGAAGGATCGCTTCCATAACTAATGCGCATATTACCTTCGTTATCCAGAGGAACATTCAGCCCCGGATAGTCATCGAGGCTCAATATATAGGAAGGGTCTAGAAAGGAACTACCAGGCTCTAGTGTCACCGGCCAATTGCTTGAGCGGCTGCCTTGCAGAAATGCTGTCAGTGCTAGGGAAGGATAAGCCTCGCCATCTACGCAGATAAGCGCTGGCGCCTTACGCACCGAGCCATCACTGGCAATGATAGGCGTTATGTGACCTTTAGCCACTGCAGCCAGGTTACTGTTTGGCGCTAAATACCCATTTGCGATTGGTATCGAGGTGCTGCTGCCGCAACTCAAGCCACTAACGGCGTGGCTCAATTGTCCCGCCTTTACAGCCTGCCCTGCTCCAGAAAGAGCCAGTATTGGCACCTGAGCAATCACCGCCGAGGAAGCGTTTTGCAAGGCCGAAAGAAATACCTCATCTCCCGGTTTCGCTTCCGGATAGACAATGTCATGCAACTGCAGCTGCGCACCGGCATTATCAATAGCCGTAACCAATTCTGCCAGCTGTTGCCGGGACCAGGGCCAAGGGCCTACTTCTGCCAGACTCTGTTCATCGATTGCAACCAAAGTCAGGCGTTGTTCTATTTCGGTATCGGGCGAAAGTGTCCAGGCCAGAGCACCGAGGCGCTCCTCCAACGTGCCAAGAGGAGAACTAAAGCCAAATATAATTAACAGGCTAATAGCCGCGGCTATTAACAGCATTAAAGAGCGCGCAGCTGGCGGCGCAAGCTCCAACACAAAATCCAGTGGCACACTGAGAAATGAAAATCGGGAAAATTTAGAAGGCATGCTCATTTCTACTGACTATCCCAGAGCGTTAGACCGGAGATGTCTCCTTCTTCCAACTGGCGCTCAAAAAGATAACCTGCTTCCTGACCGTCGATGCTTACTGCACCGGCTATTCGTTGATCATCATTGCGACTGTGAAAATAGCCACCATCATAGATCCGGCCACTAGCGGTAAAATCAATCTGGCCAGTGGCGCTATGGTTCAAATTCAATTCTGTAGCAAACAGATTTTGCTGAAAGTCGATATCGAGAGTTCCTCCATCTACATCCATAGCGCTGCTGCCGGCCTCAGTACTGTAAGTGGCTCGGCCATGGGCTAGGGAAAAGCTAACTACGGTGAGCCCACTATCTATCCGTTTACTGCCATTTTCTGTTCGAAACAAGCCATATTCAAGGTTACCCACTGTTACTTCCCGACCATCACCAACATCTGTAAAGTTTGTAGCGATGTCGTACTGACCCTCAGGGGCTGAGGCGTAACGCCCCCAAACCAGCTGCCGTTGGTCTAACTCAAGGTCGACTATTTGGGGAAGGGCCGGGGTTTCAACTACAGGAACTGTGGGTTCCGGTTCCGATATAGGAACGATTGATTCAACCACTTGAGCAGCATCATCGGCTACCTGATCCGCAACCGAGACGGAACTCGTATCCTCTAAATAGAGATCCTGCTCTACGCTGTCTTTATCCACGGATGCTTCAGAATCTCTACTGATCCCCTGTTGCAATTGCGCACGCATCTCTTCAGGATCCTGAGTATCCGCTATTGCAAGCAACCTTGGTAAAGTGTCTACACTGTCCAGCTCAATAGCCTGAAGAGAGTTTTCTGCCAGCTCCACGCCGTTGGCCGAGCAGGGCGCCAAACCATCGAAGCTGCAATCCGCTGAATATGGAGCAACCACAATCACCCCTTCGTTAACCAATGCCCGAGTACTTTGCTCTGTCGCGCTTACTACAAAATCTGTACCGCGCACGCCAATAGCGGCGATAGGCGTATTCAGTCGGAAGCGCTGTCTAGCGGCTTTTGCCGCCTCGCCTGAGATGGTTCGAGTAATGCCTTCCAGCAGATTAAATTTGACCGCAGACTGCTCTGGCTTTTTCGGGTCAAAGTCATAACGAACCACTTCAAGACGACTCTCCGGCCTCACACTAACAAGAGCCTGATCAACAAATCGGATGTGTACATGTCCATTGCCTTCGGTGACAATTTGGTCACTGACATGTACTGTGGCGCCTACTTCGATCAATTGTCGACGTGTGCCTGGCCTTTGTAGGTAAGCCTTGCCCAGCACCAAGCTTATCTCACCTACCGCAGAAGATTGCGATGGCGAAGCATTGACCTGGTCTGCAGGGACTTCAGCCTGACTGCCGGGGGATGCCATGGAAAACAACGCTACCGCAGCAATTAACATGGCAGGGGAACTAATGAATTTCTTCAATCTGACGAGTATCTGTGATGTCATGAGCTTAGTATGTTCGCAAAAGGGGCACGGACTCTGGTGGATGCTAAGTTACCTCTATCAACAAGACGACGGAGTGACTGAAATCACATGATACCACGATTTCAAGTATTATTAATTCCAATTGCCATTGTATTTCAAGTACTTATAATGTTGACCCAGTCCTGCACGGAGCTGTCTCTCCATCCTTCCCAGAGCTAGAAGTTCATGGTGGTAACACCCGATTTACTAAGAAGCTTTCGCATCCTCAAGTCAGTGCCCCAAACAGCACTGGAACAGCTTGCACAACAATCGTCGCTGCAGAAAGTTGCTCGGCGAGAAATTGTTTTGAGCGCAGGAAAGAAGGAAGACCACCTCTGCTTTTTGTTTGAGGGGCGCCTGCAGGGAGTAGATTTCACTATTGACGGCCGGGAAGTAGGCCTCTATTTCGTAGAGCCGGGGGATTATTGTGGAGAAATTGCCTTGTTTGATAAAGGCACCCAACCTGAATTTGTTATTGCGTTGACTTCGGCTATGGTCGTTATGATACCTATGGACGCTCTGCGAGAAGTCATGGGCAGCGCACCAGAGATCGTCAACCTGCTAGGCATGAAGTTGGCTGCGCGCGTACGACAAATGACCTACCAGCGCTCACTTCTCGGGCTGCCCAATATACCTCAACGAGTATGTTGTCAGCTATGGGCACTTATACCACTCGCCGAAAAAGAACAACCAAATAGCAGAATCAGCAACCCTCCGACACACATGGAAATCGCCATCATGCTCAATATTAGCCGCGAAACTGTCACACGCGTATTTCAGGTTTTACAGAATCGGCAGATAGTAAGACGTGATGGATCAGCTTCTTTGCTGGTCAACGACCTTGAGTCTCTTAA
>Ga0315321_10003780_pt1 | contig 11724 bp, 8 predicted proteins | sample M180m21515metaG_FD_203464 | JGI IMG/M metagenome (GOLD analysis project Ga0315321, IMG submission 203464) | Ammonia-oxidizing marine archaeal communities from Monterey Bay, California, United States - M1 80m 21515 | ecosystem: Environmental > Aquatic > Marine > Intertidal zone | place: USA... | reverse complement strand
GGTAATTCGCCTCGGATCCGTGGAAATCGAGATGGTTTTCCCGAATGTTTGTCAAAATGGCGACATCGAGTTCAACGCCGGCGAGACATCGTCTCGCGAGGGCGGTGCTAGGTACTTCGATTATCGCGTTTTCGCAATTGGCGAGTGCCATTGAGGTTAGTTGTTCAGCAAGCCACGGTGGGTTTAAATCAGTGGCGGGAACTGATGTTTGGTTTTTTCCTTGGCTTACCTCAATGGAAGAGATTAAGCCCGTGGTTTGGCCAGCTGCTTTGAGGATTCCAGAAACGAGATGACAGGTGACAGTTTTCCCATCAGTCCCTGTTATACCAATCGAATTCAACCGTCGGCTTGGATTGCCAGCGAGTGCCTGACAGATTTTCCCATAAGCCTCACGGGAATCGTTAACGAGACATTGGGGGCGGTTTGTCGTTAGTAAACGTTCAGTTACGATAGCCGTCGCTCCACGAGCGATAGCTTCCTGTGTAAAATCATGGCCGTCTTGTTCAGAGTCCATGATGGCCACAAACAGGTCATCGGTCTGACAGTCTGTCCAAAGACCACAGCAAGACTGGAAAAAGACGTCATCAGCGCCAACAAGCTTGGCATCGGGAAGAATGTCCCGAAGTCTGATGCCACGATCCGTATTAGTATTATACAACTGGGTACTCACAAGGCCTCCCTGCCTGGCGAATGCCAAAATTCAAAAAGCGATTTCATTCGCGGTAACTCGCATCCAACCAAGCATCACACCTGGTCGAGTGGGCGAGTACATGTCAGCATCCTGCCAACGAAATCGATTCTCATTAATCGAAAACTTTCGTCAAGGTTGATCGTCAAGCTGCAGCGTTGGTTTTATGTGAAAGCGTTAGCCAAAGATTTCTGCAATTCGGAATTGACATGGCTCAAAATTGAATGAATATGACGTTTGTCGAGCAAAATTTTTACCACGCCCTCGTGAAACTTTTTTTCTTGCGATTGCGCATGCTAGCTGCATGCGGTTCTCCCAGAAGTGAATCTCTTGTAGGCGTAGCTCAAGATGTTGTTTAGATTCCCGGCTATTGATTTGAGGCTGGGAATTCTCGGTTTTGTGTTCCATTTGCGATTTGGCGGAAAAATTCTATGGACGAAGATTTTGACGTGATGTCACTCGCTGCATATTTGCACTTAACACCAGAGCAGGTTCGAAAGATGGCCAGCCGAGACCGCCTGCCGGGCCGTCGAGTGGGTGGGAAGTGGCGGTTTTCAAGAGCTGAAATACATCAGTGGTTTGAAAAGAAAATTGGAGCTTCTGATGAGCAAGGCTTAACTGAGGTTGAGAAGGTTCTGTATCGCAATCCAAGTAATGATCCGGTGGTGGAGCCTCGAATTTCTGAGCTGTTGTTACCTGAAACGACCTACGTTCCCCTGATGGCTCGAACAAAAAGTTCTGTAATCAAAAATATTTGCGATTTAACGGCAGAAACAGGTAGACTGTGGGATCCAGTGAAAATGGCAGAAGCGCTGACCAGTCGTGAGGAATTGCATCCAACAGCTTTGGGGAATGGAGTCGCACTGTTGCACCCGCGGCGACCGCTGCCCTCGATTATGGGAGAACCATTTCTCGCGCTTGGCATAACGACATCAGGGATTCCATTCGGAGGCCCACGAGGTTGTTTAACGGATGTGTTTTTTTTGATTGGTTCGACAAGTGAGGCGGTTCATTTGAAAGTACTGGCGAGATTGAGTCGGATGATTCAACAGTCGGAATGGCTAACCGAGTTGCGGGAAAGCACATCTTCCGCAGACGCGTGGCAGATTATTGAAGATGGCGATACTGGTCTCGAGTAATTTGAATTTGGTAACGGAATGTTTGAGGAGCGGTAGGATGGCAACGCATAAGATTTTGGTGACCGGTGATTTTTGGCATTCCGATTTTCAAAAAATCATTTCAAAATTTGATGTTCCGGTAACTTTAGTTCCGTTTGACAAAGTCGAAACAGTGGTGGATCAAAGTTATGACCTCGTGGTTTTAGCGCAGTCGAGACGAGATCAATTTCTACAGGCGGATGTGGAAGAGTTTTTAGCGAACTTTCCAGCCGTGCCGGTTGTGGGCTTACTTGGCAGTTGGTGTGAGGGGGAATCACGATCGGGGCGGCCTTACCCAGGGATCATTCGAGTTTATTGGCACCAATGGGAGGGTCGATATGCACAATTTGTTGAGCAATTGGCGGAAGCCGGCATAACGAACTGGCACGCACCGCGGACTTCAACAACCTCAGACCGTATCGTTTCGCAAACAATCCGGCGAGACGTTTCGATAGGCACGGGGATTATTGGAGTAAGTGCGTGGACGCGATCCGAATACGAAATGTTGGACGATGCGATCGCCAGTTTTGGGTGGCGTTCCCGGTGGGTAGAGCGTTCCATTTGGGATGCTGCCTCGTCGGCCACTGTTTTGGTCATGTGTGTTGTCGCCGATTCCTGGACGGTAGAGTTAGAAAAGAGGATTGAGTGGCTCAACTCTGAAATACCTGACGTCCCGTTTGTTTTGTTGCTCAACTATCCTCGGGAGTCTGACGCCGAATCGATTGCGGCAGCAGGAGTTTCGGCAGTGGTCTCAAAACCATTTGAACTTCAAGATCTAAAAGTGGCGATTTCGGGGGCGGCTGGGAAAGAACTTCAGTGTCCGAAGGCATAAAGGGTTCTCAGGGTGTTGAATTCCGTCTAAGATTTTCGGTTAATCGTTCAGACCTTGAACTTTCGTCGACTTAGGAATTCCACCGAATCAATTTTGCCATGAACCAACCGCCCTCCGATATTCAACTCGCGCTAAAATGCTGGTTTTTGACTGGTGCCACTGCCAGTGGGAAAACGAAGGTCAGTCTGGAACTGGCTCGAATTTTAGGCGCTGAGATTATTTCGCTGGACTCGATGGCGATTTATCGAGGGATGGATATTGGAACGGCCAAGCCGGATTCCGCCCAGCGATCGGCGGTGCCGCACCACTTGATCGACATTGTTGACCCGCCCGAATCATTCAGCGTGTCTGAATATCGTGACTCAGCGTTGAAGAAAATTCGCGAGATTCATGAATCAGGAAAGCAAGTCCTGTTCGTGGGAGGGACTGCTCTTTATCTCAAGGCGTTGTTACGTGGTTTATTCGAAGGCCCACCAGCCGACTGGGATTTTCGGAAGGAGATAGAGCAGGAGATTGAGAATTCCGGAGCGGAATTTTTACACCAACGGCTCGCCATGATCGATCCAGTCTCGGCTCACAAGCTTCATGAAAATGATCATCGCCGTATCATTCGAGCGTTGGAGGTTTACAAACAAACCGGGAAACCAATCAGTCATTGGCAAATGCAATTTGATGAAGGAAGGCAAGCAGATCAGTGCCGAGTTTTCACAATTCGCCATGATCGGCCCGTCCTGCATCAGCGGATTGAGGCAAGGGTTGAAGCGATGTTTTCGGAAGGATTGGTCGATGAAGTGAGGGGTCTGCTTGAGCGTTGGTCTGATATCGGGAAAACTGCTTCCCAAGCTGTTGGTTATCGCGAGGTGATCGACTTTTTAAGTGACAAGATGACAATGGAGGAGACGGTCGAACGAGTGAGGGTCAGGACTCGTAAATTCGCACGGCACCAAGAAACCTGGTTCCGGGGTATGTCTGAATGTCGAATCCTTGACCTTGAATCTGAGTTTGATCCGTCTGAATTGGCACAGGAAATCGCTAGTGTTGGATCCGAGGTGGTAACCAGTTAGCTACTTGGTGGGGTGTGCTGTCATCCCTTGATTCGGATAGGCGGACGTTTCTAGGAATCTGCATTACTGAAATGGTTCAACGTTTTCTTGCAAACTAAAATGCGGCCGTCTGGGTCGCGAATTTGATTTTGCATTCCAGCCACTCGGAGGCAGCAATGTAAAAGTAGTTTCCAAGGGATTGCTCTCCCGTTGGAAAAATCGCCCGACCTCTCTGGCCAGACTTTAAAACACTGCTGTGACTTGCTTGTAATTCAATATAAGCATTGAATCGCGGAGCAAGTAATTCGAAATCGGGAGCCTCGGCGTTCTCGCTGTTTGCAATGGGCCTGACTGGAAGTGGTCCATCCGCATGGGCGCAAAGCGAGGGGTGGGTCGAGGTCGTTGAAGCTCGTGGATTAACGCGGGTTAGTTGAGATTGGAAAAGTGGTAATCCGGGCATGATGATCTTAATTGGATTGCCAACATTGTTGTGAATTGAATCGAGATCTCTTTGGTCAATTGAAACAACCACCTCTTTTGTGTTAAACGGTGCGATGGTTAGTAATTCGTCGCCTCGTTGAACAAAACTGCCGAGTCGATTTGCTAGGTTGCGTTGAAAAATGAATCCATCAAAAGGGGCGGAGATTTTTAGACCTTCTACGGCTTTCGTTTTCTCCAATAATTGTTCTTTGAGCTCTTTTTGCTTGGTTTGCTCGGCGAGCGCCAAGGACTTTTCGTTCTGTTTGCGATAAATGCGATACTGAACTTCTGACTCTTCAATCAAACGATTTAGTTGGTTTGCTTCGTTGTTAATGTCAGGATTCTCTAAGGCGATCAATAACTGTCCTTTGTGAACACGCTGTCCGTCTTTGACTAAGATATTTTTGATGAACCCCGCCGCATCAGTGCGGATGTGGGTTTCTTTTGAAAACTGAACAATTGCGGGGGCTGACTTGATTGCAGGGGCTTTTAAAGTGGTGAATAAGAGCGTTCCGAAGCCGATCAAAATACACAGGCTTAGGCTTGTTCTTAGAAGATTGATTGAGCGCTGAGAGTTCCGCAGGAAAAGCGGTTTTAACGTTCGATACATGGGCAGGCCAAACCAGAGGGTCACGCCGAGTGCACTTAAGAGGAGACCGAGTCCGTCGAATAGAACTCCAGCTCCGATGATCAAGCTTAGGCTTATCGAAATCTTCCAAAAGAATGCAAGGCAACCGTAAATTGCCACTTGTCGACTTTCTTTAGGTTTGCACAGGTTGTCAGTCGTGGGAAGCCCAAACAGGAGAGAGAGAGTTCGGTCTCCGAACCACTTGGTCCCTTTGCTGTACAGGTTGGGGATGTTCAGTAAATCGGAAAGTAAAAAATATCCGTCAAATCTCATGAGTGGATTTGCATTAAATAAAATGGTGGTCAGGCTCGACATAATGAAGATGTTAAATGCAATGTTTGCGGTGACGCCACTTGTCTCGGTCCAGACAACCACTGCAATGAATGCAATGAATAGCTCGACATACATTCCCGCTGAAGAGACGGCCATGCGGTGCCAGCGATTCGTGAATCGCCACATCGACGTGACATTAACGTACGCCATCGGAGTGAATAAAATCAGTAAAACGCCAGCTTCTGGGACTTCTCCGCCGTATTTGCGACATGCAATTCCGTGTGCCGTTTCATGGATAAGTTTAAGAAAGACCCAGATAAGAAGTAGCCAAAACCAGCTGAACCCGGACAGGATACCCGTTGAAGCAATGGAAAGTTGATCCCAGTGTTGATAAAGTTTCACCGATGCAAATAAGCCGGTTCCACACCAAGCGATGAAAAACCAAACTGAAAAAATCCATTGGATATATGGTTGTACTTTTGTAAGTAAGTGATTTGGATTGAAAATTCGAAACTTGCAACTGATAGGGTTGATCCAAGCCATGATTTTCCGGCGATTGATCTTGTCCGATTGGTCGTTTAAGCGTTGGCCATTATCAGAGTCTTTACCATAGGTTAGGTTCGTCTGTACCAACCACTGGCTAACTTCGATTGCAAGTTGGGTGGTCAGGTCTGGCTTGGGGAAGTCCTCCGAAGAGTTCAACAGATCTATGATTTCGCGGGCTGTTCGTTGCCCGTCAATTAGCGCCAGGAAACGATATTCCCGTTCGCCAATTTGAAAATATTTACTTCGGACAGGATCCTCAATTACAACAACAGCACTGTCGCCCTCCCAGCGAGTGTCGAACTTAAGTTCCGATCGCAGGGTGAGTTTTGATTCCAGCCAGGGATCAGCGTTTTGGTTTGTGTCAGTGCTGCTCATGGTTACCAAACCGTCCAGTATCTGATTGATTCCCAACCTCGATGGAATAAATTCCAGCCGAGCGGTGCCCGTTCTGTCTCAATCTTCGCTGATCCTTGCATTCCCGGGCGGAATTGGTTGTGGGTGTTGGGAAGATGGACCTTTGCGATAAATACACTTTGGTTGTCAACGATTTCTGTACATGGATGGATGTGTTCTACCTTGCCAATCCAAGTTTCAAGTGGAAATGCATTGAGTTTAAACACGACAGGCATACCGGATGTGACATATTGAATTTCTGATTCCGGAATGTTGATTTCAGCAACCATTTCGTTCAAAGGCGCTATTTCAAACAGCGTTTGCCCCATTTCCAAAGGCGCGCCTTCAGCTTTTTCGAGGTCGCCTGTCAAAACGAGTCCATTGATCGGAGATCGGACCTCCAGTTGCGTCAATTGTTGTTTGAGGATGTCGATTTTCGATAGAAAGCGGTTCATTTCGCTCAGAGCGATTTGTGACTCAGCGATATTGCCTAAAGCCAATGCGGACTCGCGTCTTTTCTTTGCACCATCGTAATCTGCTCGAATGCCCGAGAGCTCAATCCGTAATTTTCTGCCGTCGAGAGAAGCGATTAGCTGATCGGCTGCAATCATGTCGCCACTGTTAACGTATGTCTTTTCTAAGATTGAGTCGTGGGGCGCTGCAATAAATCTTCGTAATACTGGCTGTAGTTCACAGTCGCAGTTCACTCGGTAAGTGAATGGAATCAGCATCACAGCGACGAGAATCGTGACAGCAAGAATCAAAGCGTGCATCTTGTTGCTGCTTTTAAGTCTGCCCAACCCAGCAGCGAAGATATCTTTTGTACTGCGATTGGCCCTAATCACAACGTCGACATGACTCGATGTCATTTGAATCAATTTGCTGCAATACGTTCGATAGTGCAGGTTTTCTACTTTTTCGCGGGAGCAAGCCAATAAGACCATCCCTAACTTGTGGCCGTTTCCTGTGATCAATGGAATGCAAATGCAGGCTTCAGAGCCGTTCGCTTTACAGTATTTTTGAAGTGCTAGTTGTTCGATGGATCCTGTCTTTCCATCAACCGGGTAACTGACTTCGTCGTTTTGCCGAGCCGTTTGTTGGCAGGCGTGAAGGATGGTTTTATTGGAGTCTGCATTGAAGTCGATTTGTTCGACGTCTGAGATCGCCTTGAGTGAAACTACGTTTTTGGCTTCGCTCAAGCAGATCGAGACTTGCTCAGCGTCACAAAGTCGCCTCAGATGATTAGCGAGAATCACGATTGCTTCTGAGACAGATTGGGTTTGATCGAGTGAGTGAATCAAGCCAATTGAATCGGTAAGGTAGCGACTCTTGTTTTCCTCAGATTTCAAACTTTGTTTTTGATGCCAGCGACTGATTGCATCGGAGGCGATTCCAGTTAACCATTGAAGGCGTAGAATGCTTTCAGTTTTAGATGAGAAACAGCCGATCAGCACGCTGTCAATTACACGGTTTGATTTCTTGTTGATTTGTTTCGAAATCGGTGCTGCGACGAGTGTTGTGTGCGGTGAATTTTGGATGGGAGAGGAACAGATGTGATGCGTGCGAGCAACTCTCGCGAGCATTTCATTGACCTGTACCTCAACGATCGGCCAAAGCGGATCGTCCTCTGAATCGGCCAAAAGTTGTGGATTGTCAAAATCATCGTTGGTGTTTTTGGGTACATTCCAGATGCAGAGACAGTCTGTTTGTCGCTTTATGATTTGGCTTAGGTTTAAATGGAGTTGGTCGATCGAATTGCTGCTGGCAATCGCGACTCCAAAATGCTGCATCAAACGTTGATCGGAAAACGAGTATTCCGGTTTCGGAGTGTCGTTGTGAAGGCGCGGAACCTCCTGCCCAACCGTCGCGTTGAGGGGCGATGAGAAATCAAAATTTAGAATGGGAGGGTTCATTGCGGGAGCTATTTGGTGCGAAAATGACTAAGCCGAGTGGCTTAGAAGAATTCTAAAAGCTAAGCGAACAGCTTTCGCCGCTTCGCAGTTTCATGTTTGGGTTGTCAATCAATAATTTGATATCAACGGTCCCGGACTGAGAGTCCGTTTCAACGCCAATGCGATACACTTTTCCTTTCACAAGAGAACCGTTCTCTAATCGAATGGTGTATTCTTGGTCGATTGAGAATTCGCTAAGTTGGTTGCTCATGATTGCAAAGGATGCTAGAAGTTTGTCGACCTGAATGATCGTTGCGACTTCGGGGTGAAGCGGTGAAAGGAATTCGCCTTCGCGCCGATGAATCTTCGCGACAATTCCGTCAAAGGGCGAAGCAATTGTTCGTCGGTCGAGTTGAACCTCTGCCCGGCGAAGTTCAATTTCACGAACGGCTTTTTCTTCTTTGGCAGCGAGTACTTTGGCTTGCGCAATTGAGAGTTCCATTTCAGCTCGGATGATTTCGCTTTGACTCGCGTGCCCTCGTTTTTTTAGTTCATCCAGTCGCCTTGATATCTCTTTGCGTTTTTCTAGTAATTGATTGGCGGCAATCAATTGGCTCGTCGTTTGAGCCAACTCTTGAGCGATTTGTACTTGTAACTCTTGGACTCGGTTGTCGAGTTTTGCAACGGTTCCGCCGGTCTCAATCAGGTCTCCCTCCTCTACCGCGAGCTCGGAAATAGCACCGGCTTCATCGCTTGAGAGTTCGATGCTTCGAAACGGGGAAATAAAGCCGTCAATCGCATCGTACTGGTCCGTTTGAGCAAGTGTGGAACAGTGGCTGAAAAGAACTGTAACAACGGCCAGTAAAAAGATGCGGTAACGTGAAAATCGAGATTTGTTGGCAGAGGGTGGAATTAGTTTCATGGTGGGTTTGACTCGAAATAATAGTGACCAAAGGGTGCAGATTTCGAGGAAACGTAGCTTATCGTGGCGCGGGGGAAGGCGAGATGATGCAAAAATCAATCCTCCATCTTTCCGTTGGCCACAAAACCACCGTAACGCTGATAATTGAACCTTCGCGAGTTGGGTTCTACGGGTTTTGCGGACTGCGTGGTTGAGTTTTGGCAACCAGGATGCTGGAGTCAGCGAGGACACGGCGTTGGTTCGGCAGTTTTATAAGAGCGCGATAATTTTGATCGCAGAGCAAGCTTGAGGGTGTGAGCCGTCAGCGGCGGTCTTTATCTTCCGGTGCGACTGGGGTAGCCAAAGTTCGCTGGCAGGAATTTGGAACGAAGTTTCGTTTGCCGGGGTACCGATGTTGTTGAAGGAGTTTGTGGTGTTACTTGGGCGTCACCATGCTGTTGAATATTTAATTTTGGAGTACCGTTGTCGTTACTCTGACTGAAGTTAATGTTCTCGTGAATTAGCAAAGTCCCCATGGTTCGCTGAAGTCTCACTTCCGATGATTTTAGTTCCAGTTCCGCTTCGGCGTAAACGAGTTCAGCATTGGTGAGTCGTTCTTGTGAATCTAATAATTGATCGAGTGCCGTTGTTGGAGTTTGGCCGTCAGCAAAATCACCTTCGATGAGCGCGAATGAATCCCATCGCCGGAAGCTTTGCTCGAGGTCTGCTCTGGCGGCAATGATTGCTTGCAACGCCGCATCGAGGGTTTCTTTTGCTGAGTTTACCCGACGCAGCGAAATTTGCGACTCAGCAACAACGTTGAGGATCTTTTCATCGACGACTGCTTTTATCTTAGCGAGTTCTAGTTTGCTCTGTGTCACGCGGCTTTGCGCGGCCCGATTGCGATAGGGCATTTTAAATTCGAGCCCTACGGAATAGCCGGGGGTTGCCTGTCCGAATTGATCTACGAACGCTTGGCCAACTGCTGAATCGCCTTTGAGCGCGCTAACGTAGGTGCCTAGTAAGAGGGATAATTCTGGAAGTAATTCATTCTCACTGATATCAAGATCAATGCATTTTACTTTCGCACGAGCCATCGCTTCACGGATTTCTGGACGATTCTCCAACGCTTTAAACACGACTTGTTCCAAGTCGATGTCGATCCCAACATTGTTGGGAGTTTCTGTCGGGAGCATCTCCGTGGTTTGTTCACCCTGCCAGTTGCGATCCGCGGTAAGTCGTCTTAATTCCGTTTGAGAATCTCGAATGTCGCGACGAGCGTTCGCGAGGTCGGTCTGCCGTGATTTGACGGCAGAGCGTGCACGGGTAATTTGGCTTGGGAGGGAATCGAGCTCTCGGCGCCCCTCGAGTATTTCTAAAACGTATTCGCCCCGTGCGACATTTCTTTGTTTTTGAAGATAAACGCTGCGGTCAAAGTAGAGATCCCAGTAAGCGAAGACTGTCTTTTGAATTTCATCTTGAAGTTCGGCGGTGAACGTATCCCAGGCTGCGCCACTGGTTGCTTGTGCAATCAGAATTTGGCTCTCGTTGTAATACTTGCCGCGGCCTTTCATGAGTGGTTGATTCACATTAAGTGCGAGTGTCGCAGTCCCTTGGTCTTGGGGAGTGAAAAAACTGGAGTTGCTGTTTTGAAAACCAAGGCGTTCACTAAGTTCGTAGGATGCTCCCGTTTTCAGCTTTTTACGAATTCCAATATCACCAGTCCAGTTGTGGTCCTTAAGGTAATCTGATCCGTCCTTGGTGACCGACAATGCATCTCCAACCGGGTCTTCGCGGTCTTCGAATTGGCTCCTCACGAAGGTGATTGGATCGAAATCAGCTTCGGCTTCGACGATTTGCTGTTCAAGAATCAAGGGGCGCTGACTGATCGCCCGAATTCTTGGGGAGTTTTGGAGAGTGGCATAGACGAGGCTATTGGTGTCAACCGGTTGCTCTGTTGCGTTTTCGACGAGTGGCGAAACCACTTTCGATTTCCACCACGTGTTGCCTTCAGCAAGTGAGTCGGGGTTTGCTTGTGGAGACGATGCGTCGTCTGCGCCGAGAAAGTCGTTTAACTCAATTGGATCTTGTTCTTGTGCTTGATTGCCTAAAGGAGATTTTCCAGCAATAAATCCGTTTCGATTTGGAGCGGACGGAGCGGACGGAGCGAACGATGTGTCTGGAAGCTTTTTGAAAATCGGAGCGAGTTTTGGCAGAGGGGCACCGGTGTCTTTTTTGGTAGAAATCACGCGAACGGGCGTCTTCGAACCGAGTTTTTCATAGTTCTTTGGAATGTGTGAGGAGGAGGATTGCTGGAGTGGTTGAGCAAATGATTTTCCATTGCCTCGTGATTGCCCGTCTTTGCCACTGTTCAGTACGGAGATCGATTTTGATTTGGTTTGAAGATTACTCGGTGGATTGCTGGTGATCTCTTCAGGTTCAGCAAGTTGAGGCAATGATTTGAGTTGAATCTTACGGGCGTTGAGGTTCAAAAACGTTTGGGTTCTGCTTGCTGCTCTAAGTTCATTCCTTACGCGAGGGATCGTTTCTTGTGCTAAGCCGGCAAGGCAAAGCAGATTTGCCAGAAATGACATTGAAACGAGAGCGATCGTGAGGCGCATTTTAGGGTTGAGTATCCATTTCGGAATAAACGTCACAACAGTCTCCAACGTTTTATTGCATACGACAGTTACTTCTATGTTTCGTTGAAAAACCTTGCAACTGACCAACCTACTTAGGGAAGTCTGACTAGAAACTCCGGCTCCTGGCCTCTTAAAACGCATAATCGGTAAACCTTCGCAAGTGATGGCAAGGTTTTGTAAAACTGTGACACTCAGTCGTTTAGCAGTGGCAATGCTGAAAAGCAGTTTCTTTCCGACTGGTCATGCTGT
>Ga0315321_10003779_pt1 | contig 11724 bp, 15 predicted proteins | sample M180m21515metaG_FD_203464 | JGI IMG/M metagenome (GOLD analysis project Ga0315321, IMG submission 203464) | Ammonia-oxidizing marine archaeal communities from Monterey Bay, California, United States - M1 80m 21515 | ecosystem: Environmental > Aquatic > Marine > Intertidal zone | place: USA... | reverse complement strand
AAGCTTGAAAACGGTTTGCGCATTACTGGAAGCCTGGCACCGGGCGCCGGCAGTATCGCGACAGAAGCAGTGATTAGCTTGCTTGCGGCCTTAGCAGCATGGCGGGGCCGTAAGTGGAAGAAAGCAGCGGTTGACGCTGTTGAGGCCGGGCAGCAATTTAAGAAGGCGTTAGACAAGAGTAACGGAAAAGGTAAGATTGCTGGTATTATTGACGGCCTGAAAAGTCAGCAAAAAAGCAACGGCACTTTCGATTTTATCAGAAGCATTTTAGGAAAAATTTGATATGGCAGCAGCAGAAATCCCAACAACATCTTTTCGCGACTTTGCAACCAGCTCTTACGGCAACCAAGGCCTTGAGTTAGACGAAACGGCAGCCTATGAGACGCTAGTGAGCGGGGCAGGCAACGGGGTCAAATTTGAATTTGCAAGTTCGGGCTTTGTTGTGTTTTACAACTCAGGCGGCAGCACGGTCACTTTCACAATCAAACTTGATGAGCCCGACAATTACAGCAATCTAGGCATCAGCTTTTCAGATAAAGTCATTACTGTCGCCGGCAACTCAAAGCACCTATTGCCGGTCGATAGCCGCTACCGCACCGCAAGTGACGGCATGGTCTATATTGAATGCAACACCGCTTCCGCTTGTAAGCTACAGGTGACTAAACGCTACACAATATCCTAAAATCAAATGGCGCTCAATTTCACCGAAGCCTCAACGGTGCAAAAGGGCGCCGCTATTACCAGTAGTCAGTGGAACAAATTGGCCGACTCATTCAATGACCGGCAGTTGGCTGGCCTTGGCGATTTTTCGTACCGTCTCCATTTTTATTGGCATTCTTTATTCAGAAACTTGCGCCTTAACAACGGCCTTCTTTACGCGCCAGAAGATGAATGGTGGAAGATTTACGCGCATGTCCAACCAGACGAAGCAACCTTTCCAACCACCAGCGCCGGACAACCTGAAGGCGCCTTTTTGGGTAACCCAATTGCCGGCTTTGTTTTTGGCAATAATAATGATATTGAGAGCGAACCTACCAGGCTTTCATATGACACAAGCGATGGAAGCGGAATCTTGCTGCATAATGTCGCGGGAGCGCCAACGACTGATAGCGAAAAGTGGGACATTGGAAGGTATCAAAGAGGCGTTGTTGAAGGCAGTGACACCACTAACCTGACGCTTGCAAATTCATTAGTCGCGGCGCGCTCCCATTTCAGTATGGGGTTTTTCCGGTGGTATCAACGCTCTTACGGCGGCTTTTTACCGCAACCAGAATACCTCGGGCAATGCACTAACTCCCCTGATATTCCAAGTTTCGCCTTAAGGTTTACAAGGACCGCGGACAACACCGCCTTCAATTACAGCACCTGCCCGGGGCAAACTAACGCTGTCTTTTCTTGGTGGCAAACCGCGCAAAATTATGTCCTTCTCACATGGGAAGGCGCCCTGATTTATTTGCCTGTTGATGAATATCTAGAAGGCCCGTATGACGGGGCCAACAATGACGCCTTCCTTACCAAGCCAAACGGGCAGCAACTAGCGCGCGCCCTTAATTATTTTATTGAGCCATTTAGAGGCACCGCGGCAGAGCAAGCCGGCAGCACTTACAAAGTGGAAGATAAAGCCTTTGACTTTGAAGGCTTTTTTAATAAGCAATACTACCTTGCGCCGGCCTATGGCGAAGACGATGGCAGCGGCACCATTGAAGCAACCTATGAGCGTTTCAATTTCAACAATGCTTACGGCGTTGGTGTTTACGGCACTATCTCAACAAGCGCCAATTTTTACGCCATTCATTCAGGCTTTGTCCTTGCTGGCGTGCTTGCATACAGAACCGCCGGCACTGGCGAAAAGGTTTTCCAAGTCGAAGTAGACGGCGCAAGCGTTGGTCAAGTGACCATCCCAAATGGACAAGACAGCGCCTCAATGTGGATAGCCGCGCCGACAGGTGGCACTGTTAAAGTCAAAACAATAACAGGCATGGGCGCCAGTGATGTCACTTACGTTGAAATTGCCGAATTGCTGGAATACAAGCCTGAAAACGAAGACGCTTATCTGGTGCTTAGATGCGCCAGCGCGGACAACAGCACCAACGAAGCCGAGGGCACCACAACAACGCAACCCAAAGATATTTCAGATAATTATTTCAGGCATGGAATGATTTACAATGGCGCCCGCGCTGACATTCAAGGAGAAACAACAGCGCTTAATAAAAACCCGGTTTATCGTAGCGTCAGCGAGAAGGTGCGAGAGCGTTTGCGCATGGTAGACCGTCACGGTTTGAAAGGGTATGAAGTGGTCAGCGGCAAGAGTGTTTTATACTTCGACCGGCAAGCCTTCGGCGCAAGCTACGCCGATTTATTTGAAGGCATTGGCCCGGCTGTTAACGCCATAGCCAGCGGCGCAATCAAGGCCGGCTATGAATACACGGTCAGCGGTGGCACTTCTATTGTTTACAATGGCGCAACCGTTGCAAGTGGCAGTCAATTCACCGGCGTGTATGACGTCAAAACTTTCACAAAAACAGGCGGCACTGAAAGCGTTTATGAATACGAAGGCATCCGCAACACGGCGCCAAAAGCCGGCTATGATAATCGCTGGTCAATGTTCATGCAGTCAATGAGCTACCAGCCCGCAAGCGGCAGCGCTTACAAGCCTGACGCGTATACAGATATTGTGGGTTGGGGCCATGACAGATGCGCGATGTTTTCCAGCGATTGGACGCCTGGCAGCGGCGCGCCCGGTCAATCTGAAATCTTGGGACATGTCACGCCTTACAAAGGCAAGATTTTACAGAGAAGCGAAAACCCTACCGGCTACCGCTACCTGCTTAATACGCATGATATGACGTATAACAACGTCAATTCATTGATTGCTAATGAGCTTGGAGCGGATTGCGATGAAGGCACGGAAACCGGCGATTGCACCGGGATGGAGGCGCATTACAAATCCTGCAAAATTTACACGCCAGATTATCGGATAACTAGCGCCCGGGACGCTGGCAATAATCAAGTCAGAGTTGAACTTGACCGTCGCCTGGAATGTAGTGAAGACGCGCCCGGCACTGTCTCAAACACGTCAACAAGTCGAAGCAGTTACATTACAGCCGACAGTAATCCAAGCGCGTCAAATGGCGCTTACAGGACTGACGAAAACGCGGTTGTTGAATACCTAAGATACACCGTTGACGGTGGCGCCAATTGTGGACAACGAATAGGCGACTTTGCGCCAGATGCAACGGCGGCTTCCGGGCATGACACAAGCAGCATTCAGGGCGCTTGTATGCCTCGCTTTTATTTTACAAGGCTTATTCCAAAAGTTTACGCGGATGGCAATACAAGCTATCAAGCGACCGACACACTTTTAAAAAGCGATGAATTAACGTGGCTTGAAACTACCTTGCGCGCGGTTTGCGAAGGTTACATAGACGAAGACTCAAGCAACACACAGCGAGAATATCTAGACGGTAATGGCCTGACACAATGCCATGACAAAAGGCTATATGATTACAGCTTTGAATCATTGATGTATAAGGCAAATGGCACGCAGCATTATCGGGAATTACCAGCGACCGAAAGAAGCGATTCATTCAAAGGATTTGGTGCCTTGCCCGGGATGAAAGCTTACAGCGACCACTTCAATCAAATTGCCAACGCGGTCAATAAGCTAACAAGGGCGCGCCTATATTTACCGGTGCAATTTCAATTCAAACATTACGATTATTTAAGTCAGGTTCCAATTGCAGTAGACACCAACGCCGCAAACCCCACTTGTAGCGGTGACGCTGTTTGGGCTGACGGTCAGATTTACACGGCAAATTATTCACTGGTTTTCAATGACACAAATTGGAGAAATACCGGCAGCATAACCGGCAACGCTTTCAAGCGTTGTTACATTTCCAGCAACGCAAGCAATCAATGTGTTTTGGAGTGTAACCGGCGGGATGTCCACTATCGGTTTGCTCTGGTAAATCACGCGCTTAAAAGCTTACCAGCAGATTTGCAAACCTTGGTTTCAAGTGACACCGCCGTTGGCTTTTCTGGTATCGATGAATACCAAGTTTTTAGCACCGATAAAGGCAACCCTGTTTCTCAAGGCAGTGGGCGCGGTTTTGATGGTTTAGCCAATGGTGGTGAAAATGATTACAAGCACGGCGGCAACTATTATAAATGGACGCAAGCAAATGCTTCACCGCAATTTCTTGGGGAATGTATAATAACTACCGGCGGCGTTCTGGAAGCCGACGACCCGCCAACAAGTGATTATGTAGATACTGAAGTCGGCAACTACTATCTAGGCGCCGGCAATAATCGCAACATTACGGCAAATTCAATTCAGGCCTACGTTGAAGTTCCTTTGGTATAATGGCAACGGACCCTTCCACCTTTAACACCACGGCAACGCTATCGAAGGTTAGCGCTTCATGGACTTCAAGCGGCGCCGATGGGTATCGCATTTATCGCAAGACAGGCACCGGCGCTTTTGTCAGAATTGTCGAAACCAATGCAAGCACTTTCACACACATTGACATTGTTGCCAACTATGACAGCGCCGGTAATGAGTATACATATCAATATAAGTTAACAGCGTTTGACAGTAGCGGTGAAAGCATTGGCTTAACGAACACGGTCAACATGCCAACCATTACCACAAGTGACGTGAATGGCACCAGCGCCCTTGATACTCAATTAAGCACTGGCGATGTCAGTAACACTTACAGCAACACCACAACAACAGCCGCAATCGATGTCCATACGGAAACAATGCATGATGGACGCCAAGGAGCAGGGGGCGTCTATGACGACCGGCTCTAGAGTAAGGCGTCAAAGGATAGGCTTTAAAAAGGCCACCACAAACCCGGGCCTTTACAAAGGCGCCCCCCAAGAATCTAAAATAGAATCGCCGGGAGTGGCTCAAATGGCGCGCAACCTTTTGTCAGCGGCAAGGGCGATTGGTAAAGACGGCGTCAAACCGGCAAGCAAAGAAGAGCGCGCTAGGCGCTTGGAGATTTGCCGCAAGTGTGAATTCATCGACCAGCCCAACACGAAGCTTGAAAGGTGCTTGAAATGCGGCTGCGTGCTGGCCTTCAAGTCAGCGCTTAACGCGTTGCATTGTCCGCTTGAGAAGTGGTAAAGCTGATGATTTCAGTGATGGGTATTTGATTTGATAAAATGCGCTTCAAATCTTCGTTGGTCAATTGCGCGTTTTCGTCAATATGCGTCAAATCGCATTCAACGCCGTTTGATTTTGCTTTAATGTGGTAAGTGGTTTTCATGGTGTATTAATAAAGCTATTCCTTCCAGATTTCAAAGAATTCCTCTGACTCTTTACGCGTCACTAACGCCTTGTAATGGCGATGAAGCATGACCGGGGAATTGCCCAAGTGAAGCGCCGCCGCGTCAGCGCTTCGAAGGCGGTTGAGCCAATGGCTTGCCGCGGTATGTCTCATGCAGTTGCGGGGCCAATAGTGGACGCCGGCTTGCTTGCGTAAATTAGCCATTCGTTTGCGCAAGTTGACCAGGCTTGCTTTGTGGTGCGCGTAGTTTGTGAAGCCTTCTGGCAATTCAATCACACGGCGCGTTTTTGTTTTGGAAGCCAAGGCGCCCACAATTAAGCAATCATCGCGGAAGTGGATATTGTCAATGCGCCGCGCTTCAGCAGGACGGACGCCCAAGAAGAGACAAAGCCAGAGATAGAAAATCAAATCATCAGGGCAAGCGTCTTTCAGAGCTTTGATTTGCTGGTTATTTAAAACTTCAATTTCACCTTTAGGAATTGAGACGCTGCAAGGAATTTTGATGCGGTGGGCGCAATAGCCTTGTTCAAAGCACCAGTTGAGAAAGATAGCAACCTTGCGCCGGGCTGTTTCGGTGGCCCTCATAGCGTCAAGAGCGCCCCACATACTAGAAGAGTTGTGTTGTCCTATGGTGAGGTTGTCGCCGCAAGTGCGCGTCAAGTGCTTGAGAATCCAAGCGAATTCTTGTATATAGCGCTTGCTTTTGCCGCCACTAGATAAGTGCGCCAAAAAAAGTTGGCAAGAATCCTTGACGGACACGCCTTCAACAAGATACAACCGCTTCCAGTCACGCCAAACTTGGCACAATGAGGCGCCCGATTGCCACATTTCAGCAATCACCGCTTCATCTTGCGACGAAAGCGTTATAGCAGGTTTTGTATGGTGGAGCCGTGGGGAGTCGAACCCCAGACCCCCACAATGCCATTGACTCGGATTGGCTACAAAATCGGGCGCTGATTGTAATGGCTTTATTTTAGGCATAGGACAGTAATTGACCAAGGGCGGCGGTTAAATTTTTAAAATGATTTGGCCCCTCCTGAAAAAAAAAAACGTTAAACAAGGGCAAAGGGTATGGAAAATAATTTGACGAATTCGGAAATGGTGCGATTGATAAAACATCAAGCAATTGAAGTGGACGCCGAAACATCAAATGCATTAGTTATGCTTTGCGACCATTTGCAGATGACGCCGGGCGACCTGATACATGACCTGACTTTTTCAAGTCTGACCTCAGAAGGGCTTCTACCCTTTCGGTCATAGTTTGACCGTTTGATTCACAAAGTTGCTGGTAATCGATATACAGACCCTTTTCAACCCAACACGATAAACAGCGCTTGTTAGGATGGCGCATATTTGGCATTACATAAAAACACAGCAAAAACGCTAAAAAAGAAAGCGTTTTTTTATTAGAGTAGGTGACTGCCACCTGAGACACACACGTAATCAACACGTAACGAGATGAAAAAAATAATAGTATTAATAGCAATCTTGGGCGCCTTCGCCGCTCATTACCACGTAAACGGCTTAAAAGCCAACCCGCACAACCGCGTCATAACAGCGCCCAAAACCCACACCTGTATTGCCAGTTATTACGGCGAAAAATACAGAGGACGCACCACTGCAAGCGGCAGCATTTTTAATCCAGACGACCTGACAGCGGCGCATAAAACCTTACCATTCGGGACGCGTTTGCTCGTTGAAAACGGTCCTAACAATGTTTTTGTGACCATTACTGACCGCGGCCCATTTGTTAAAGGTCGCGAGTTGGACCTTTCACGCGCCGCCTTTGAGCGCCTGGCGCAAAAGGAAGCCGGGCTAATCCAAATAACCTATAAAGTTTTGGACTAGGTGACTTCCACCTTCCCAGGAATTATAATGAAATGCGTGAATTACATTTATTTGCGGGCGCTGGCGGCGGCATTTTGGCGGGAATGCTACTTGGGCATACGCCAGTTGGTGCCGTTGAAATCAATGGTTATTGCCGCCGAGTTTTACAAGCACGCCAAGACGATGGCAGCTTGCCGCCATTTCCGATTCACAAGGATGTCACCACTTTTGACGGCACGCTATGGCGCGGCAAAGTTGACATCATTAGCGGCGGCTTCCCATGTAATGACATCAGCCAAGCCGGGAAGGGGGATGGCATAGATGGCAACAAAAGCGGACTATGGCGACACATGGCAAGAATTACAGGTGAAGTTCAACCTCGATTCTTGTTCATGGAAAATTCAAATGTCCTTATTTCAAGAGGACTTACCCGAATCATCAGTGACCTTGCCCGAATTGGGTATGACTTGCGCTGGCTCAATACACGCTGCGAACCCTTTGGCATACCTCAAACAAGAAGGCGTGCATATGCTCTGGCCTACTCCCAACGCGGGCAATCACAAGTGGGGTGGAACATTGCAGGAGTTAGGCGGGAGTCGAAACAAGTTGCGCAATACTTGGCTAGGTCGCCAGAAGTTGAACCCGCAATGGTGGGAATGGCTGATGGATTGGCCGGAAGGATGGACCGACTTAAAGCCGCTGGCAACGGACAAGTTGCAATCGTGGCGGCAACAGCATTCAGGTTTTTGTCACAAGGATTAATTTAGGCTAGGTGACTTCCACCTCTCCAGGAACTTTGAGCGCTGCAATTAGCCATTTTTAAAACTCTGAGATATGCGGCTATTAAACGCAAAAAGCGGGCAGCGCTTAACGGGGCGCGAGTGCGTCCCGGTAATTTCTATGAACTCGAAAAACAAAGGTAAAGGCGGGGAGCGCGAGCTGGCGCAAATCCTAACCCATCTCGGCGGTTGGGAAGCAAGGCGCACCGGCTTCATGCAAAGTCAGCAAAACCATGACGCCGCCGACGTCGAATGTAAGGCGCTCCCCATTCATTGGGAAGCCAAACGCACGGAGCGCGTCAGCCTTCATGACTGGATTGCTCAAGCAAAAGGAGGCGCCCATGACGACGAAATACCGGTTGTCGCCTGGCGCAAGAATCACGCGCCTTGGTATGCAATCCTGCCGCTTGAAGACCTTATAGAAATCTTACAATGCGCCGATTTGGAGGCGCTAAAAATACGAATGAAAACACGAAAGAAACCACATGATAGCAACGAAAAATAAGGAACCAAACGTAAGCCTTGAGACATGGACGCCTGAGAAGGCGCAAGAAGCACTTCGCCACAACACCAAAAATCGGCGCTTACAAAGCAAGGTTGTTGAAAGGTTTGCCAATGAAATGACGTTAGGCGAATGGAGAGCGAACGGCGAAAGTATAAAGTTTGACGCCAGCGGGCGCTTTATCGACGGACAACACCGTTTAAACGCAATTGTGAAAAGCGGCAGAACACTTGACCTAGTCACGGTAAGAGATTTGCCCGCGGAAGATTCAACATTTGCAACAATTGACGTTGGAACCAAAAGAACCACCGGCGCAATCATTGGTATGACCGGCGTCAAAAGTGGCTCTGCCATCGCGTCAATTATCAGGTTCTATAAGCAAATCAACACTTCGGGCTGGCACCACTACACGCCAACAACTCAGCAAATCCTAAGCACATACCAAGACGAAAGCGATAAGTGGCATGAAATCACAACGCGCGCTTGGTCAATCAGAAATATCATCCGCAAGCCGCCATATGGTGCTTTTGCTTACCTAGCAATGAGCCGGTCAACTGACGCTTTCAATGAGTTTCATGAGTCCCTGAAAACCGGCGCGGGCCTTGAATTTGATTCTCCAATTTTGGCCTTGAGAAACTACTTACTTAACGGCAACGCGCGCCGCCGAAGCAACAACGAAGCTGTAAGGCTTTGTGAATTTAACGCGTGCGTCAATGGTTGGAACCACTGGCGAAGCGGTAACAAAAGACAATCCATAAAAGCAAACGAAACCAAACCAAACCTAGACCTAATATAAAAATGAACACAATTAGCGAAAGACCCACGAACACACGAACCCTAACACCAAAGGGCGCCCACGTAGCCAAATGCATAACAGTCATTGACCTTGGAACCGGCCCGGAAACTTGGAAGGACGAAACCAAAATTCAAAGGAAAATCAACGTTACTTGGGCGCTGCCAAAGTGCTTGATTGAAATTGATGGCGAGCAAAAGCCCATGACAATCAGCAAAAAATATACCGCCAGCATGGACCCAAAGGCAACGTTACGAAAACATGTGGATTCATGGGTATCATTAAAGCCTTCCGAAGTGTCAAAGTTTGACCCTGAAAACCTATTGAACAAAGAGGCACTTGTTACGGTGACGCATTACGAAAAAGCTACAGGCGACCAAGGCGCAACGGTTAGCGCGGTTAGTTCATTGCCTGAAGGTTTGGAAGTGCCAAAGATTGACCTTGAAAGCTGGACCTATGACCCGTCAGAACCTCGTAAGAATTGGGATAAATTAAGGGAATGGCAGCGCGAGCGCGTTGCAATAAGTCACGAATATAAAGCCGCCAAGGCAAACGGAAAGTTAGACGATGAAACCGATTCAATCCCGTTTTGATTATGGCTGCGAATTGGAAGGCATTCATGCAAACATGCCTGAAAACGATTACAGGGCGCAACCGGCGCTATCAACCAGCGACCTCAAAAACATCACCAACCCGCGCCGGTTTTACCAAAGAGCAACCGGCGAAACCAAACTTGCAAACTCGCCAGCGCTCAGGCTTGGAACCATGTTTCATTGCTACATTCTTGAACCAGAAAAATGGGGAAAGACTTATAAGGTTTGCCCGGCTGAATTCTCTGACAAGAGGACCAAAGTCGGCAAGCAATGGTGGGCCGAATGCGGCGACGAAAACACAATCCGCGAAGCCGAATATAATCAATTGCAAAGAATGGCACGCGCCTTTTTTCGATTGTCAGATACAAAAACCCAAGGCGATTGGTTAACTGAGTTGAGCGTCTTTTCAAAGGACGCTTGGCCCTTGGCTACCAAGTGCCGCATTGATGCTTATGACCCAAAAACCAAAACCGTTTACGACATCAAAACCACAGCGCCAGGCGGCGCTAACCCGCGCGCCTATCGCTACAAAAGCATTGATTTGAAATATCATTGGCAGGAATGGAACTACAAACAAATCGCAGCGCGCGAAGGTTTAGAAATCCAGCGCTGGGTATGGCTGGTTGTCGAAACCGGTGGTGACTATTTGGCCGGGCATTACGAATTTGATGCCACGACAATGAAGGAAGCAGGTAAGGAAGTAACTAAGGGAATGGCCACGTTATTGCAGTGTATTGACCGCGATGAATGGCCTGATTACACGCCTGATGAGGCGCAAGTGATTAGTCTGTATTGAAGACATTTCCCCAAGAGCATTGGCACAAGTTGAAGCCAGTGATGCAAGAAACGGTGCGGCGGCTGATGGTAAAGAGGATAACCGTTGGCGAGCCTGACGAAATGCCTGAAGTCGTCGTGCCGGTTCCCTTTGAAGATGACCGGGATGAATACCTAGATTACTGCCAAAAACTTTCACACAAGCGCCTGGAACCAGGTCAGGCGCGCGCCCTACTTGAAGGGCTAAAAAACATCAAATGCGAACGATTGAAACAGAAATTATTGAAAAGCCGATAACCGAACAGGAAAAGAATCAAGCCTATCGGCGGCTTGCGATGGCAATCCTTGAACAGGTGGTGGATGACATACGCCACCTAGTCCGCAACGGCGCCATTGTAGACGGTGAAGTTGTCAACCTTTGGGCGCAAAAAAGCTATGATAAACACAAAAACGGCATACGAATTTCCAACCATTACAATAAATATTTTAAAGCCTTGGAATTGCTTGAATTTATCAACGGCGGCGCATGTGAAGCGCTTCTGATGATGCTTGATTACCCGGTAGAATTGGACTCCATCAAAAGCGTTATGTATGAGCGCCAACCGCGAAATAAACCAGCAAGGCAAAGATTATGAAATACGACGATTCAGATAACCAGCTTAAACCCTGCCCCTTTTGCGGCACCAAGCCAGAGCGTCGAGTGTCCAACGATATTTTACAGGTCCGATGTCTTAAGTGCTTGGTGGGTTTCTACAATCACGTCCGCTTTGGGTGTCGAGCTGATGCGCAGTGGAATACTAGAGCGCAAACAACGGAGGGCAAACAATGAGCGAACCAGTCTACAAGCATTTAAAAATATCTGCAATTAAGCTAAATGGGTGCAAAAACCCAATACCTATGGAGAAATTCCTCAAGTTCCTAACAATAAAAACCAAATTAAGCCGCAAAATTTTGGGCGGAAGTAATGGTTGGACTGAGAGATATAATGAAGCAGAAAAGTTAGTGATTACAGGCGGTGTAATGAGAGGCGTTGAATATTTGGATGCCATTGAGTTTGGGGAGAAACTGCAAAACCCATACAACAATTACGTAAACCCGTTTTATATTTTCCACCTAATGACTTCTGAGGGTAAAGCATTCTTTACTAGACACTACAGCGACG
>Ga0315321_10003778_pt1 | contig 11725 bp, 11 predicted proteins | sample M180m21515metaG_FD_203464 | JGI IMG/M metagenome (GOLD analysis project Ga0315321, IMG submission 203464) | Ammonia-oxidizing marine archaeal communities from Monterey Bay, California, United States - M1 80m 21515 | ecosystem: Environmental > Aquatic > Marine > Intertidal zone | place: USA... | reverse complement strand
ATAATTTGAACTTTTTATTTTATTATCATCTAATAAAATTGACTCTGATTTTGAGTTTTCAAAATATATTTCCCCATCATCACAATCTTTTAAAGTTTCAGATACAATTTCATCTACATCTTTTCTGTTCAGGTCTGATTTATCAAAAAAATTGCTCACAGATAGTACATAGTTGTTTGTGTGTAATTTTCAATGGATGATTTTACGCATGTACAATATTTAATTACACATTTAGTAATCTTCTATAATGAAAGTTTATTTTAATAATTCGTGTAAAATTTGTCGGTCTGAAATTAATCTATATAAAAAAGAGAAAATTGAAGAAATTGATTGGATTGATATTACTAATAATCCAGATGCTGAAAAAGAGACCTCAAAAAAAGACAAAGAGCTTTTAAGAAGATTGCATGTTAAAGATGGAAATAGAATTATTGAAGGAGCAGATGCTTTTCTATTTGTTTGGAAAAAAATTCCAAGATATAAATTTTTGTATAAATTATTTAAACTTCCAATAATTTTTCAAATTTTTAAATTCACTTATGAAATTATTGCCTATTTTTTATATTTAAAAAATAAAAAACAACTCAAGAGTTAACTTGTAAAAAATATTAAAATTTTGCTCAATAGAGACATTGAAGCAATAAACATAATCATTACGACAGAATACATTAAAGTAATAATTTTATTTTTTTTTCTTCGTAGTCGCACAAAATCTTTATCATCTAAATCTGAAATGTCTCTTTCACCAATTACATGATAGTCATAGCTCCAACGCCAAGTAGAATCTCCAAGTCTTGGGTCTAGATTGTTAAAGAAAGTTATCCAAGCAATAATATACCTTAATATTATGTACAGAATTACCATTACAACTGTTCCAAAAAACATTATTGATATTACCTATTTAAAATTAAAATTTTAATTGTTATTTTTTGCCCTTTTTCTTGCAATAAGCTGTGTAAGAGAGTCTACCATCATATCCGATGCTTTAAATATTTCATTATTCTTAAACTCATGAGAAATATTTTTTTCAGGGTTAGTCTTATCCTCAATTACTATTCCCTCATCTGGAGAATTATTTTTAATATAAATTAATAATAACCATTCTTCATCTAAAGACTCGTCCCATTTTACAAAAATTTCTCCTGTCTCAAATCTTTTATCAATACATCTAAAAATAGACATATGCCTAGTGATATGTTTTTTATTTAACTGAAACACTAAACTACTTGCACTACGATAAAAACTTTCAAGCGCAAATTCAATTTTTTGCCTTGCGATAGTGTATTCTTTTTCTTTTTGAAGTAGTGTTTCTCTATCTTCATCCCCTTGTAATTTAACTCCAAGGGCCTCTACTCTTTCTTTTATTTTTTGGTCCCTAATTATTCTATATTTTTCTTTTAGCTTTTCTATTCTTTGTTGAAGACCAGCATAATCATCTCTTTTTTCTCTAAGTGATATCTTTTCAAGTTTTTCTAACTCTTTAACTTCTCTAATTCTAAATTTTTCAATTTGTTTTTCTAATCTTAATTGTTTTAAAAATTGCTTTTGTTTTTCAGCCTGTTCTATTCTCAATAAAGCTTGTTCTTTTCTGAGGAAAATTTTTATGTCTTTAGCTCTTTGTTTATCTAATTTTACTTCATCTTTTAAAGCTTGTTCCTGCAGTTTAATCTTTAATTCTTTCTGTTTCTGTTTTTCATTTTCAAGTTTAATTTTTTCTTGTCTTTCATTTTCTAATTTTTCTAGTTTTAACCTTTTAGCTTCATCTTTTTTAGTTTCTTTATATTCAAAAATCGTATCAGCTATTTTATCAAAGAAAGCTTGAATATATTTTTCAATGCTAAAATTAATTTTAAAATTTATTTGAGGTTTTAAAGAATTTTGAAAATTTATTATCTTAAAAATAAAATTTTGTTTTTTAGATATTTTTTTATTCTTAATTTTTTTTGTTTTTTTTTTAACTTTGGGCTTAATCTTTGATTTTATTTTTTTTACTTTTTTTTTGATAGATTTAGAGTGCTTTTTAACTTTTTTCTTGACTCTTGTTCTGGTTTTACTTTTTATTTTTTTTGATTTTTTTTTTATTTTTTTCATTTCAAGAGATTATTGTTTCTATCAATAAATTATTGATAAATATAGTCTCTTGTTACTGGCGTTGATGTATAATTTTTTGTAAGTTGAAATTGATATACAACCTGATCGCCCCACTTAAATGCCATTTCACAACCCGCTAAATAAAATTCCCACATTCTAAAAAACTTTTCATCAAACATTTCAATTATCTTTTCTTTATTTTTATTACAGTTCTCTTTCCAATGTCTTAATGTATGTGAGTAATGAAGTTTTAAAACCTCAATGTCGGATACAATTAATCCAGCTTTCTCTATGGGAGTGGTCACTTCACTCAAACTTGGGGTATATCCCCCAGGAAAAATATATTTTGTTATCCATGGATGTGGGTCTCTTGGTGGATTCACTGACCCAATTGTATGAATTAAAGAAATCCCGTCATCAGTGAGTAATTTATCTAATTGTTTGAAAAATTTCTTATAAAATTTTCTACCAACATGTTCGAACATTCCAACACTTACAATTCTATCAAATTTTTCATTTAGCTCTCGATAATCTATCAATTTAAATGTTAATTGATTTTCTAAATTAAGTTCATTTGCTCTCTTATTACAATAATTAAACTGATTTTCAGATAACGTTATTCCTGTGACCTTACAATTCGCTGTCTTAGCAATATCAACTGCCAAAGATCCCCAGCCACAACCAATATCCAAAACTTTCTGATCATCTTTTATGTTTAATTTTTTAATTATGTGTTGAATTTTATTATTTTGAGCTTCTTCAAGGGTGTCATTTTCATTTTTAAAATACGCACACGAATACTGCCTTTTAGGATCTAAAAATAAATCATACAGATCATCTGAAATGTCATAGTGATGGGAAACATTCATTTTAGATTTTTTAATAAAATTAAAGTTAGTTAGGTATCTATAAGATCCTCTCAACCTATTTATCAAATAACTAAAAAAATTAAGTTCATTTCTTCCAAAATTCATCAAAGCCAAATCTAAAAAGTCACTTAGACTTCCATTTTCAATTACTATATTTCCATCAGTATAAGCTTCTCCAAAATATAAATCTGGATGAAGCAATAATTTATAGTGAAGTTTTTTATCTAAAATTTTAATTTTGATTGGTCTATCACTTTTTGGAGATCCAATGATATAATTTTTAGCATCAGCACTTTCAAGAATAAAACCATCCTTCTTAAATACACTATTAAGAAATCTAGCTAATTGCATATCAGGCTGCCATTATTGGTTTTGTAGAAAAATTTAATTTTTCTAAATTATCAATCAACTCCTTTTCTTCAGCAGAATTTAAAATCGATAATGGTGGTAAAACATTTTTGTAAATTAAGTCATTTTTTGAATAAAAAGTGTGAAGTCCAGATATCAAATTATATTTTTCAAATGTATTTCTAACATCACAAAGCTTTTGATTAACTGTTTGCTCCTTTTTATCAAAAAAGTCATCATAAACTTTTCTTGCTAATGCTGATGTAACATTGCAAGTGGCTGTAATTATACCTGAACACCCAAGCTCTAGCCCTTTTAATAATTTAGACTCTGACCCTGGTAATATTGAAAAATTATCTAATTTTAAATTTTCAAAAAGATTATATGAACTATCTTTTACACCAACAATTTGTTTGGGAAATAATTTTACTAACTCTTGAACACACTCTGCACTAAACTTATATCCACATAATTTTTCAAAATTATAAAGTACTATTTCACATGCTGGATGAGCATCAATAACTTTTGAGTAAAAATTAATCACATCATGATCCGAATATTTATAAAATGCTGGTGGCATAATTAAAAATTTATTAAAATTTAAAGATCTTGCTACACTCATTAAATTTATAGTTTCGCTTAAAGAATTTAAACCAGTTCCAATTATATATTTTTCTTTATATTTACTTTTAGATAATTCATTAAATAAATTAATCTTCTCACTAATTGAAATTAACTGTGCCTGACCTGTGCTACCAAATATTGCTGCTCCATGACATCCTTGATCAATAACCATTTCAGCATGTTTTATGGTTTTATTAGCGTTTAATGTTAGATCATTATTCAATACAGACATTACAGCCGCATAAATGCCATTAATTTTACTCATACGTAAAATTTATATAAAAATACTAATTAGTAAAGTTTATAAGTAAAAAATGAAAATTTTAGTAGTTCAGAATAGAATGGGGATTGGAGATACAGTTATTTTTTTACCCTTTATTAAGGCAATTTCAGAAAAATTTGGTGTGCCGATTAGCTTGCTTGTAAAAAAAAGTTCAAAAGCAGATCAGTATCTCAAACAGACTGACTATTTAGATAATATAATCTTTTTAGAAAGAAATAATAAAAAAAATGAGCGACATAATGGAATAATAGGAAGTATTAGACTGGTTCATGATTTAAAAAAAAATAAATTTGATAAAATCTTTATATTTAATTCATCGCTAAGATTTAATTTAATTGCAAGATTAGCTAATATTAAAGAAATTTATCAATATCCTCTATTTAAAAAAACTGATCAACATATTGTCCAACCTGCAAAAGATTTAGTAAAAAAAAATTTAGGAATTGATATTTTAAAAGATCCTGAAATAGGAATTGATAATAATTTAGTTAAGGAAGCAGTTTTAAAATTTAGTATCAATTCAGATGAGATAAATATACTTTTAGGGATTGGTGGTTCGGGGCCAACTAAAAGAATACCTTCAGTAACTTTTTTATCTGTGATGGAAAAAATTTATAATTTTAAGAAATGTAAATTTTTTTTAGCAACAGGAAAAAAAGATGATGAACAACAAATTTTAAATCAAATTTTAAATTCAAAATTTAGAGACAGATGTCTTCCTCTAGATGATTTATCAATTACTGACACTTTACCAATCATTAAAAACTGTGATATCTCAATTTGTAATGACTCAAGTTTTAGTCACCTATCATCAGCTCTTGGGATCAAAACAATTACATTGATGGCTGACACACCTTTAATTTATGGTTCTTATAATTCAAAAATGTATCCAATTATACCAGATGGTGAAATTACAGTAAAACATGACACTTTAGGAAAAGACAAAATAAATCCAGATAAAATTTTTGATAAATTTATTTCAATAATAAATTAAGAAATATCTTTGATTACTATTTCTTTTGCTTCATTAACAAGTGCAGATAGTCGAGACGTTTCAGGAGAAATGTCTGGATGTATTTTCTTTTGAATTTTTATGTAAGCCTGATTTATAATTTCTATTGTGGGCTTTTTATTAATATCTAAATTTAATATTTTGTAAGCCTCTGAAACAGAAAGAGTATTAGAATTACTGTTTTGAGATTGATTGAAGGAAAATCTTCCTGATTGTCTCAATGTCTGAATCAGTCTAAATAAAGAAAATAATTGAAAAATTGAAAGACCTTTTAACTTTACTAAAGCTAAACTTAAAAGAGTTAATGGTAATGTAAGTAAAATTTTACCTCCTACTGCAAATATGACAGCTAAAATAATTAGGATGAAAATTGCTAACAATCTTACACTTTTAGACATTTTCCTAGAAACAACTCTCCACCATTTCATTAAAAAATAGAAAATAGTCAAAATTATCAGTGTATAAATTATTATATTCATATATTTCCTCTACTTGATGAAAATACCATATCTTAAAAAAAAACCAGAGTTAAAATCATGTCATGATGTTACATGGGAGGATGATTATAGCTGGATACATCAAAAGAATATTTTAGAAGTACTTAGAGATAAAAATAAACTTTTACCTGAGGTGAAAGATTATCTTGAAGAAGAAAACAAATATACTGATCATCACCTTAAAGACACAAAACCTATACAAAAAAAATTATTTGATGAAATTAAAGGAAGAATAAAGTTAGATGATGAGTCTCTTCCTTATAAAGATCATACTTACGAATACTGGACTAAGACTACTAAAACTGGAAATTATTCAATAAAGCTTAGAAAAAAAATTAATTCAGATGAAGTTGAAGAAATTTGGAATGGAGATAAAGAAAAAGAAAATTTAGGTGTAGAGTATTTTGGTGTTGGTGATCTAGAGGTAAGTAACAACGATAAGTATTTAGGATATTCTCTAGACACTAAGGGCTCAGAGTATTACACAATTTTTATAAGAAATATTGAGACCAATAAAATTATTACAAAAGAAATTACCGAAACCTCAGGAGGAATAACTTTTAGTTTAGATGATAAATTTATCTTTTATTCAAAACTTGATGAAAATCATCGTGCAAGAAAGATTTACAGACATAAAATTGGAAACTTTAAAGATCAAGACCAACTAATTTTTGAGGAAAAAACTGAAGCATTTACCGTAAGTATTGGTTTAAGCTCAGATGAAAAATATTATTTTATTAATTCATCTGATCATAATACTTCGGAACAATATTATTTTAGCGTTGAAGAAAAAAATCCTAAACCTAAATTAATAATGAAAAGAGAAAAAGGTATTCTTTACTCTATAAGCTCTTGGGATGGAAAATTTTATAATCACACTAATAAAAATGCAGAAGATTTTAAAATTGATGTTTCTGATGACTTAGAAAATCAAGAATGGAAAGTATTTATTCCTGCAAGAGATGAAGTTTTAATAGGTGGACTAACATTTTTAAAGAATTGGATTATTCGATCTGAAACCTCTGATGCACTAGATAAGCTGTTCGTAAAAAATATTGGAACAGGAATTGAAGAAGAATTATTATTTTCTGATGAAAATATTTATGTACCAGGTGTTTCTTTGGTACAAAGAGATCGAAATACTAATAATATATACCTTGGTTATTCATCTCCCAAAACTCCTTCTAGAGTTTATTTGTATAATTTAGAGAGCAAATCAAAAAAACTTGTTAAAGAACAAGAAATACCTTCAGGACATAATCCGGACGATTATATTGTTGAAAGAGTAGAATATAAATCACATGATGGAAGATTGGTTCCTTTAACAATTACTCGACATAAAAAAACTAAAATTGATGGCTCTGCTAACTTATTGCTCTATGGTTATGGTTCCTATGGCAGTTCAATGAGTCCAAGTTTTTCTTCTACAAGATTGAGTTTGATTAATCGAGATATTATTTGGGCAACAGCACATATTAGAGGTGGTATGGAAAAAGGAATGAAGTGGTGGAAAGAAGGAAAATTAACAAATAAAAAAAATACCTTTGAAGATTATATATATGCAGCAAAATACTTGATCGATCAAAAATATTCAGCAAAAGGAAAAATTATAGGGATGGGCGGATCTGCAGGAGGTTTGCTAATGGGTGCTGTTGTAAATCAAGCCCCAGAGTTATTTCTGGGCATTATAATGGCTGTGCCATTTGTAGATTCTTTAACAACAAATCTAGATCATTCATTACCTTTGACCATTGGAGAATTTGACGAATTTGGAAATGCAAAAGAGAATAAGGAACACTTTGATTATATTTTTTCATATGCACCCTACAACAATATTAAAAAAATGGATTATCCACATATTTTTATTACAACAAGTTTAAGTGATAATAGAGTTTTATTTGATGAGCCTGCAAAGTTCACAGCAAAACTTAGAGAGTATAAAACAGATAATAATTTACTTCTTTTAAAAACTGAAATGAATGCTGGTCATGGTGGAAAATCTGGAAGAGATGGCGCAATAGAAGAAATTGCTATTGACTATGCATTTGCACTTAAAATCGCAGAAAAACTTTAATTTACCCTGGATTTCCATCGCCATCTTCATCTGGTTCTGGACAAGGTCCTTGACATCCAGTTTCTCCTGAAAGAGCATCACCTACATCAGCTGGACCTGATCCACCAGCAGCAGAATCGTTTGCTTCAGCCAGTGCTTGTCCAGCTTCTGCGGCTGCATCTCTAGCCGCTTCCTGAGCAGCAGATAAAATTTCAGGGTCAGCCATAACTTCGCCAAATATATTTAATTGTTTAAGCTCTCCTCCAATTATCGATATCGTGTTACCCACAGCCGTAGCTTCCTTGAATTCATCAAAATCTTCTTGAGAAATTCCTGCATCAGCTAACGCTTCAGCTGAAATACCAACCTCATCTTTTAAAATAACTTGTTCAGTTACATTTTCTTTAAGTTTATCAATATTTATATCTCCTTTAACTTGTAATTTTTGTTGGTTTTCTCCCATTTGGATTCTTTCTTCCAAGGTAAGTGGCCTTACAACAACTGTTATATTTCCCTCATCATCTTCAATTATTTCTATATTCCAACTACTTTCATTACTTGTCCAATAATCATTGTATCTGCTTTGATTGAACCAGCTTTCTACATATTGATCTGCTTCTTCGGAAGAATAGCCTTCATAAATTTTTTCTTGATAAACATAAGTTCCTTCCATCCATGTATCTATATAAGCGTTTCTATTATTTATTTGTATTGCTCTTGCTTGATCTTCAGTTAATCCTATTTCAATAGCCCTATCATAAAAAGCTTGAGAAACTTTATCTGCTTCACTAAATACATCACCTTCCCATTGAAGTGTATCTGTATTGTAAGATAAATTTTCATAAACTTTCATACTTACTTCGATATCTTTTCTAATTACTGAGGGATCTCTAAGTTCTATAGTGTTTCCTTTTATACTGTCTAAATAAGCTCCAAATGTATTTTCATCTGGCATCCAATCTTTTTCTGGATCAGCCTCTCCCCATCTTTCAAACCAATCGTTATAGCCATGCTCGCCTGAAACAGCCCATCGTTCAACAGCCTGATCTGCTTCAGCGTATGTAAGACCTGCTGCTAGTGCTTTTTCCATAACATATGTTCCGTCTAACCAAATATCTAAATAAGTTGATGCAGCATTTTTACCAAGTATGTTTGCTTGCTCATCTGTAAATCCTTTATCTAAAGCCAAGTTCCTAACAAACTCATTTACTTCATCAGCCTCTGCATAAGGGTCACCTTCTCCCTCTCCTTGGCCTGTCATAAAATCTTGTGTTAAATAACTAACAGTTCTTGCCATTGCTTCTTTATCTAATCTGTCTTTGGATAACTCGTAGGCTTCTATTTGACCATCTCCTATTTTTGAAAACCAATCTTTTAATGCGTCAGGATTTGGTAAATACTCGTCTTCATCACCCTCATCAACTTTGTAAAAGTTTAAAGCCCATTCGTTGTATGTGTTATTTGGGTCTAGTAGCCATTTTTCCAAAGCCTCATCAGCTTCTTCCCAAGATCCACCAGCAGCTCTTGTTTGTTCAGCAATTTCAGATCCATGAAACCACATATCATAGTAAGCAGAATATGCATTATTTGCTAACATATTGGCTCTATCTTCAGAAAATCCAAACTTTATAGCTTCATCATAAACAGATTGTTGTACCTCCAAAGCTTCATCAACTGGTCTTCCAACTGAAATTCTATAATCATTTTTTTCCCAGCTATAATCGTAATTTTGTAAAGTTCTAAGAGTTGCAAAGTCTCTTAGACGATCTGTATTTGGATCTAGATCTTGATATGGAGGTAATTCCGCTGGCGGCTCTGGTACAATTGGATCAATTGGATCTGGTGTTGGAAGCACTGGGCCAGGATCATCAATTGGAGGTAATTCCACTGGTGGTTCTGGTCTAACAACAGGTGGATCTATTATTTTGACCAAATCCTCATCTTTAAGTCCTCCAGTTTTTAAATTATCGATTGTCTCTTTTCTATCACCTTCATTTAAAATTGCATTTTCTGAATTTAAAGCTGCATTAATCTCATTTAAACCAATCGTAGAAACATCTAAATCAGTTAATTTTTGGTTTACTGAATAAATATTCAAACCATTCTCTTCCAGATTATTCATAGAAATCAAAATCTCGGATGTTTTTTTTGCTCTCTTTGATTTCATCGATGTTCCGATATTAGTCATTACTTTTAATGTATTTTCATCAATATTTTCATTGTCTTCTTCTGATGTCGTTTTAGAAAATTCATTTGGAATAACTTTAGAAATATCACCGAGATATTTATCCATAACTTTTAGAGAGTCTAATAATTCTTCTTGCTTACTTAAGTCTAGATTTTTTTCTGTGAATGATAATAACTGAGTTAGCTCAGATAAACTTTGATCAATTATTTTTGCTTCATTTAAATCTTGTTCTTTCAATTTATCAATTTTATTTTTAAATTTTTCAAGGCTCTCTTTGTAATCTTCAAATTCTTTTTCAATGCCTTCATTTATAGTTTTGTCTATATCAGCAAAAGAACTACTAAAGAAAAAAAGATTAAAAAATAAAATTATAATAAATTTTTTCATGTTCATCCCTGTAAATACTCTGTGATTCTTAAAAGATCTTGTTTTTCTAATTTTCTTTTTAATTGACCTAAAGAATTTTTAAAATCTGAAATTATTCGTTGACGTTTTTTTAATGATCTATCAACTTTTACTTTTTCTACATTTCCTTTTTGCAAAAAATCTGCCAAAGTCCAATAGATATTTATTGCCTCCTCTGGAGAAGCTTTAATGTCAATTCCAAGTGCTGCTCGCATCTTTTTTCTACTTTCATTAGTTTTAATGAGTGATGCGATTTTTTTTCCTCTAACAATTTTTTCAGGCCATTCTGCTTTAAATTTTTTTAAACTAGATTGATTTTTTTTTAATTTATTTTGATAAAATATCTCAAAATAAGCCATTCCATAAATTTGATTGCCAGGATTTCTTTGATTATAAGAGTCTGATCTTTTAAATATTCTTCCCATTTCTGTTGCACTTTTATCTGATAAACACTTCCAACTTATGCAACCTGTCATATGTTTTTCTTCAAAACCTTTTGGATAATTTTTTGGTTTTTCAAATTCACCTAGTTCATTGATTTTTGTGTTTATTAAATTTATTATATCTTGATTGGCAAAAGATAATGTTGGAATAACAACAATTATAAAAATTAAAATAATTTTCCTCACAATAAAAAATAGAAAATAAATACTTAAATTTCAAGCATTAGGTTCTTGAAAATAATAGATTAATACCCACATAATATCTGTAAGTCGCCTAATGGGGCTTACATAAATAAACTTGCTTAAAAAAAAAGGAGAATATTATGACAAGTAAGGATCTATCTATCTTTAATTCACTAAGACCATTTTCAATTGGTTTTGACGATATGTTTGATCAATTTGAAAATATGTTAGGAAATGGAAATTTGACTATGCAGTCAAATTATCCACCCTACAACATCAGAAAAACAGGAAAAGACAACTATGCTATTGAAGTAGCATTGGCTGGCTTTAACAAAAATGATGTTGAAGTTGAATTTGAAGACAATTTATTAACTGTGAGAACTAAACCAGTTAGTAAATCAGATGAAAACAATATGGATGGAGAAATTATTCATAAAGGTATCTCACAAAGACAATTTGCAAGATCATTTACTATTGCTGATGATGTGAAAGTTAATGGCGCTCAACTTAAAGATGGTCTTTTAACAATATCTTGTGAAAGAATAATTCCAGAGCATAAAAAGAAAAAACTTATTGAAATTAAATAAGCGTTAACCTTACTTGCGGGGATTATTTCCTCGCAAGTATTTTTTAAAAACAGCCGTTAGATACAAACCCAATTACAATACTTTCAGAATTAATTTCAAACCTTCTCTCACAAGGTATCCCATATTTTTTAGTATTATAAAT
>Ga0315321_10003777_pt1 | contig 11728 bp, 5 predicted proteins | sample M180m21515metaG_FD_203464 | JGI IMG/M metagenome (GOLD analysis project Ga0315321, IMG submission 203464) | Ammonia-oxidizing marine archaeal communities from Monterey Bay, California, United States - M1 80m 21515 | ecosystem: Environmental > Aquatic > Marine > Intertidal zone | place: USA... | reverse complement strand
GCCCCCAATTTACCGAAGCAATTTTACAATCCGGACGCGCCACCCGTTGTACATGCGCCCATTTATTCATCACTTCATTCGCCATGGCATAATCCACTTGACCTTTACGGCCAAAGCGACCTGTTGATGAAGAGAACAAGGCTATCCATTTAAGTGGGTCCGATTGAGTCGCTTCCAACAGTGCCCGCAACCCACCTACTTTTGTGTCATAAACTCGATCAAACTGCTCTGGTGTTTTATCATGAATAAATCGATCGGCCAGTACTCCTGCTCCATGAACAAAACCAGTAATTGGACCATGTGCACTACGCACTTCTGCCAATACAGAACTCACCGCTTCCGCATCGCGAATATCCACGGGACGATAGAGTACGGTCGAACCAGCTGCTTCCATAGACGCCACAAAATTACGCATCTCACGATTTCGAGAAATTGTGTCAAACTGGCCCTCCAACTCTTTCGGAGTCAACTTAGCGGTGGCATGCTGCATGATGGCTTTTTTAATTGCCGCTTCATCGTCTATTCCGCTAAGCCAGGATTCTTCCGATGCTGGTGCATCACTACGCCCTAACAACACCAAAGTCGGCGAACCCGCTTGAGCGATAGCTAAAGCAACTTCAGCGGTAACACCGCGCGCACCACCCGATACAACAATCACATCGTCTGATGAAAAAGTTAAGCGCTCATCAGCATCAATACTTTCGGTTTTTAATTGCGTCGTCAATCTTTTATCTGGACTTAAGCCCACCTCAAGCGGACCACCCAACAACAATTCAGCCACTACCGCATGGGCAGTATCTTCGGCATTGGTGTATGTACGCGCGACATCCAATGCACGACAAGTCATTGTTTCCCATTCATGTGAGGCGGTCTTTGACAACCCTGCTAAACTTCCGCCTAAGCCAATAGACGCATCAAAGTTGCCTGAAAGTCCCAATTGACCATCCATACGAGAAATTGTAGCAAATACAGCATTTTCTGCTAATGCTTTTGAGGCTGCTTGTGCATCAAAAAACATGGACTTAAGTGACTCATCATCAAGCCCCAGCTCTGGAGCAACAACCAGCACACCACTCAGTGCTTTAGATGCTTCTTTGGCATTCCACATCGAAGAGCTAAAGCCGTGGCTTCCCAGTTCAGCCAATAGCGCTTGAGTCAATGGATCTTGTTTATGTCCTACGATTGCCCATGAAGTACCTGTTGATACATTCAATACGGGAGAACCATCCCCTGCATCAATTAACTCGACACACTGGCGTAAAATTTGGTAATCATTAGGTATAGGAGTGGAAGGTGCTATTGATTCACTAGCAGGTGAACTTGATGCTGAAGTACTCGCAGTCGATTTATTCAAGGTAGTGAGCACATCGGTAATAGTCTGTAAATTTCCCAACTCTTCTGCTTCGATTGCTGGGAGCTCAGGATGTGCTTCCTGCAAGGCAGATAAGATTTCTACCCGTTTAATCGAGTCAATCCCCAAGTCCGAATCAAGATTCATCGCTGGCTCCAACATATCTGTTGGATATCCAGTTTTCTCAGATATTATTGACATTAAGGCTACTTCTATCGCACCGCTATCGGCTGAAGGAACTGAGGACACACTCGCTACCGAATCCACTGGTGATTGAGCATCCAAATAATTCAATACATCCTGCAAGGTTTCTAAGGCACCCAAGGCTTCAGCTTCTACCGCCGGCAAATCGGGCATAGCCTCTTGTAAAGCCGACAATATTTCTACACGCTTGATGGAATCAATACCCAGATCAGCATCCAGGCTCATACTCAACTCAAGCATAACCGTTGGATACCCCGTCTTCTCAGAAACAACCTGCACCAAATTTTCTTGAACCGCCGTACCTGACACAGAAGCTTCTGCGGGATGTGCAGTAACTGTTGAAGGTACAACCGAATTGATATGACCAACAACATCTTCAAGAGTCACCAAAGTCCCCAACACTTCCGCTTCAATGGTTGGCAACGAAGGTTCTGCTTCTTGTAAGGAAGATAAAATCTCCACGCGCTTAATGGAATCAATGCCCAGATCGGCATCCAAGCTCATACTTAATTCAAGCATGTCTGTTGGATACCCCGTCTTCTCTGAAACCACTTCCATTAACTTAGTTTGAACTTGGCCATTGGATGCAGTAGGCATCGCTGGAGACGACTCCATAGACACATCCCAAACATCACCCAATTTTTCGACTATATGTTCAAGCGTTTGTATAGAACCCAATTCATCTGCCTCAATTGTCGGCAATGAAGGTATTTGTTCTTGTAGAGACGATAATATTTCCACACGCTTGATCGAATCGATGCCCAAATCCGCATCCAAACTCATGCTCATTTCCAGCATATCTTCGGGGTAGCCAGTCTTCTCAGCCACTACAGCCAACAGAGTTTTAACAACACCATTTGCTGCAGGAACAGTCGCCGCAACAGGAGCGGGAGTTTGAACAGGAGCGGGGATTGGTACAGAAACAGGTGCTGATACATTCATAGGTACAGGCTGGATATTCGGTGTGGCCGTTGGGGCCACCATTCCGGTTCGCACAAACGCTTGTTGTTGGTGTTGCATAAGAGCAGCAAATGACTTACTCGCCTGCTCTTGACTCTGCATAAATTGTGCATGCAACTGCGCTGTTTGCTGTTGCATCTGTTGCAATGTCGCTATATTCGCCTGCGTTTGTGCCATCAAATCAGCAACAGCACCAGAATTACCAGGAGCTACAGACACGTTAGTTTTAGCAACAGGATTAGGTTCATGAGTAGGTGATGCACTGGCTGCAAATACCGCTTTTTTCGGAGTGGCAGGACGATCCATTTTTTTCAAAGACTGCGGTGAGCGATAGTTTGCACCCGTCAACTCCACAGTCATGCGTTTCTTGCCATCGTCTTCGGGAGCCGTAAACGAATCATCCCATGCACTTAACTCTACGCGATAGCCCAATGCTGCAGTTTGAGCCAAAGTCTTTGCTAAATCCGCAATACCTGATTTTTTGCCACCCGATGCATCCAGTGCATAAAAAGTAGTATCGTCTTTACCTTTAAGAATCGCTTTAACCAAGCCAATCATTTTTCCGCCAGGTCCCACTTCCAAGAAGTTTCGAACACCCGACTCATACATGGCTGTAATTTCATCCACAAACTCCACCGAATTTGCCAATTGATTCGCCAACAAATCACGAACTTCATCCAACTTCTTCGGATAAGGCGTTCCAGTAGTATTGGAAAAAACTGGAATCTTCGCGCTCTTAAATTTAATATCTGCTAAGCCTTCTGCAAAAGGGACCGCCGCATCTGCCACAAGCGATGAATGAAACGCTGCTGCTACCGGCAATTGAACGCTACGAACCTTCTTGGCATCCAGCACCTCTTTCGCTTTGCCAATCGCTTCTGTGCTACCCGATAATACGCCCTGTTCAGGTGAGTTTTTATTCGCAATAATGACATCCAGCTTTTCTTCATCAATGATGGCCTGGGTTTTTTCCAAACTACCACGGACCGCTAACATGGTCCCCCGATCACCATCACCAGAAGCCATTAATTCCCCGCGCAACTTAGAAGCCTGCACCAATCCCTCAGGACTTAAAACACCAGCTGAACATAATGCCGTTAATTCACCATAACTATGACCAGCTGCTGCTTCCGCCTCAACACCAAAGCGTTTAAGCACATTCATGGCACCCAAACTCACAGTACCTATCGCCGGTTGTGCAACATTTGTTTTCGTCAATGCAGCTTCAACCGCCTTAGCAGTATCTTTATCAAACGTTGGATGCGGATAGATTCGATCACTTAATCGCTGGCCTTCGTCATCCAAGCCAACCACTTCATTGGCCATTTCCAAGGCTTCCAGCATCTCAGGAAACTGACACGACAAATCACGCAGCATGCCGGTAAATTGCATCCCCTGCCCAGGGAATATATACCCCAATTGGCCAGCAGCCTCACCATAACCATAATATGCACCATCACGTGTCACAAATGCTTCTTTAGCATCATGCTTAGCAAATGCATCAGCTAAATTAGCCGTTAATTTCTCTATATCCGTAACGCCATCTTCAACCACAATTAATAAGCGAGCTTTAGCAGCAGCATCAAAACTTGTGCGGGATGCTTGCGCCGCACTTCGTACTAAAATCCAATCCGCATTAAAATTAAACGTGGATACCTGTGCTTCAATTGCCTTACGATCCGAACCGGAAAATGCAACAATTTGCGTCTTACCATCCCAGTCCACACGCGCTTTTTGTGCTTTGTATTCTTCGAGAACCATATGGAAATTACTGCCACCAAATCCAAAGGCGCTTATTGCAGCACGACGCGGGTGTTCAGCATTGCTCACCCAAGGACGCTTGGTAGTATTCACATAAAACGGCGTATTGCCAGGCGCAACAGATTCTGCAGGCTGATCCACTTTTATGGTCGGCGGCAACACCTTATTGTGCAAGCTTAAAGCAGCTTTAATCATACCCGCTGCACCCGCTGCCGATTTCGTATGCCCAATTTGTGATTTAACAGACCCCAACGCACACCAAGTAGGCTTATCACTGCCCGAACCATAAACATCTGTCAATGCAGCCGCTTCTACGGCATCGCCTTTTTTCGTACCGGTTCCATGGGCTTCCAATAATTCAATCGTATCCGGTGTAATACCCGCATCGCGGTACGCTGTCTCCAATGCTTTCTTTTGTCCAGGAGAACTCGGTGCATAGATAGCATCACCTTTCCCGTCACTTGAAGAGCCCATCCCTTTAAGCACAGCATAAATCTGATCACCATCACGCTCAGCATCTTCTAATCGCTTAAGAACGACCATACCGAGGCCTTCGCCCAAAATGGTTCCATCACAATCATCTGCAAAAGGCTTCGAATTTCCTGTAGGCGACAACGCAGGCGTCTTACTAAAACACATGTACATAAAAATATCGTTAAACGTATCTGTGCCGCCGGTGATAACCATATTGGCTTTTCCGGTCTCCAACTCCAAAGCCGCCAAGTGCAAGGCACTCAACGAACTTGCGCATGCAGCGTCCACCACGCAGTTGGTACCACCAGTATCTAAATATTTCGAGATACGCCCGGCAACTACATTCCCCAACAAACCAGGGAAAGAATTCTCTTGCCACTCCACATAAGTATCGCTAATGCGCTCAACCGCATCATCAATCGTAGCGTCATCCAGTCCCGTAGCTTTCAAAGCCTTACGCCATTGAGGATGTCCCAAACGCGCTCCCAACGGAATCACCATTTCCAAGGCACCCGTCACACCTAAAATAACACTTACTTTTGAGCGATCAAACTCAACATCCAATCCATACCCCGCATCGTCCATGGCTTCCTCAGCTACCACCATCCCTAACAACTGCGAGGTATCGGTGGCTTCCAAGGCCATCGGAGGAACACCATACTTCATTGGATCAAATTTAAATGGATCGATAAAACCGCCACGATTCCCATAAGTAAAATCTGGACGTTTTTGATCTTCATCATAAAAATCATCCGGACTCCAATGCGAATCAGGAATATCCGTAATTGCATCGACTCCCTGCTTAATGTTGGACCAGAATCGTTCTACATCCTGGGCTTTCGGAAACATACTCCCGATTCCAACAATCGCCAAAGGCTTGGTGATATTGGGCGTTTCGTTTTGCTTATTGTTTTTGTTGCTCACTAGGGCAATTCCTCATGATATACAGATAAAAACATCAACCTAATTCAAGGCTATGCTGAAAAATACGACTCAATTGCATCCATAGGCTCTGGCTTTAAATTCAACACCTCAGCCGGAATACTTAATCCAAAATTACGCGCTTGCTGGACACGACTCAACACCGCTGTGCCATACAATATATTTTTACCCACCACCTCTACACGGCGTTGGCTAAAGTCATCTAGAAACGTATCACGGGACCACTCATTAAAGGCTCCCATCGCCGGACCGCACCACACTTGATAATCCATCTTGCGATCTTCCACCCCTCGATTCGCCCACATAGAGGCCTGGCCTAGATAGGACCGAAACACCAAAGCCATCTTGTGTTTGGGGTCACGTGCTGCACGTTCATTCTGACGCGGATCACGTTCGTCAAAAAACGCTTTAGTGCTTGCCCATACTTCATCAAAACTGGCCCGGAAAATTTGTTTCTCTAACTTTTCGCGTTCATCCGCAGGAATCTCTTCCAAGCTGTTATACGCGCGATACAGTTCATAAAGTTTATTGCCCCGCATAGCAAACATAGTGCCGCGCTTGACCACTTGAACAGTAACTCCCATCTCAAACATATCCGCAGCTGGAGCTTTTGCTACATCCGCTTGACGTGTTTCAGCCAACATTTCACGAACAATATCGGACGTACCCGATTCCTGACAAGCCTGATTCACAGTACCCGTAACCAAATAGGCGGCGCCCATCGAAAAGGCAGCAATGGCCGAAGCTGGAGTAGAAATCCCGCCCCCCAAGCCCACACGCAAACTCACATCATAATTGTGCTCCGCTTGCATGCGATCTTTTAGCAACGACAATGTGGGTAGCAAAGATAACGCCGGACGATGATCCGTGTGCCCACCCGAATCCGCTTCTGCGGTTATGTCTTGGGCTACGGGAATAAATTTGGATAACTCGGCTTCAGCGGCCGTGATTTCACCAGACGCCAACAACTCTTCAACAATCTTTACTGGGGCAGGAGAAAAAAACTTCTCTGCCAACTCTTGACGAGACACTTTAGCCACAACATGATTGGGAGTCACTATAGTTCCATCATCTTCACGATAAATACCACTTAAGCGATACTTCACAATAGGAGAAGTGATTTTTAAAAATGCAGAAGCTTCAACCAGATGTACACCTTTATCCAACATCAAGTTAACCACACCCATTTCCACATCGGGCTCATTTGGTGAATGAATGACATTTACACCAAAAGGAGTATCGCCCAACTCCTCAATCAACTGAGTTACTGCCGTCTCAACAGCACTCACCGGCAAGCCTGCAGCCCCAAAAAATCCCAACATCCCTGCCCGATTCATTGCAATCACCAATTCGACGGATGCAATTCCATTTGCCATTGCACCCGCGACATAGGGATATTTAATTCCTAGATCTTCACAAAACGTATCATCACCCAAATGTGAAGGGATAATTGCAGAGATATATCCCAAAACGGGAAGCGAATGTTGCTCATCTGCACTAGGTACCATAGCCTGAACCGGAGCCAAACAAGGCCCATGTTCACCCATCAAAACCATATACGGCGTATCCACACCACGAAAAGCATCGCTAATTCCCGCATCATCCAACACCGAATTCAACACCTCATTAGAGGTATACCCGATAGGAGAAAGCTGCGCTTGCTGCGCTGAAAGAGTTGTTTCGCTCACGTAAACGTCCCTGTAAGTTGTTCATTCACTTATAGTTAAGGCACATACACCCAAATTCCGCCAGCGAAAAAACAAGCTCGAATCATCCGCAATAGCAAAAACCATGTACACACCTCTAAAAACATCCTAATTAGAACCCAATATCATACAGAATAAAGAGTAAATTATCAATTTTCTGACATTTTATAACGCTTAAATCCCTCGCTCAAATGACCATCACATCTCAAAGAGATTTTCCCCATAAAAGGGCGTGTAGTAAATATGAAGCAATTGAAAAGGAAACCAACATAATCCATCCCATAACCCTAAGCAATAATCCAAGCAATCGAAACAAAGTTTACAGTTGATTAAGCAACTAATATTCGATATCCTTGAAAACTGTGGATCATATATCCCATAAGTTCTTAATTACGTATCAATAAATCGAAAAACGAGGATCAATTCATGGCAAAGAAATTAAACCGTCGAAGCTTCCTGAAAGGTGCAGTCGCTGCTGCAGTTGCTTCGCAAATCAAAACGCCCTTTCATACACACAACCCTAACTATACACTCGCTGCGTCCAAATTGAATATAGCCGCAATTGGTTCCGGTGGTAAAGGAAACACTGATATCAACGGTTGTAACGAAGAAAATGTCGTTGCACTCTGTGACGTCGACTATAAAAATGCGGCAAAAACCTTTGCTCAGTTCCCTAATGCAAAACAATACAAAGATTTCCGGGACATGCTCGACAAGCATCCCGAAATTGATGCAGTCACCATTTCTACTCCAGACCACTTCCACGCGTACGCAGCTGATTATGCCATGCGTGCCGGAAAACACGTATACGTTCAAAAACCTCTCACCTATAGTATTGGTGAAGCTCGTCACCTCACATTGACCGCTCGCGAAACCGGTGCTATCACCCAAATGGGTAACCAAGGCCATAGTTTCAATGGCGTACGTGACATGTGCGAAATCATCTGGAGTGGCGCTATTGGCGACGTAACAGAAGCCCATATCTGGACCAACCGTCCAGTTTGGCCACAAGGCATCGACCGCCCTGCTGAAGCCCATGATGTTCCAGAGACTTTCGATTGGGATCTCTGGCAAGGACCGGCGGAACATCGTCCTTACAATCGTGCATACCTGCCATTCAAATGGCGTGGATGGAAAGACTATGGCGCTGGCGCACTTGGCGACATGGCTTGTCACATTGCCGATCCTGCAAACTGGGCTCTCAAACTCAGTTCCGTTGGCCCTACAAGCGTACAATTGCTCGATTCCGAAGGCAACAACGACGAAACCTTCCCCAACAAAGCCAGCATGGTTTATGAATTCCCTGCACGCGGCGACCAACCGCCAATTAAACTCTACTGGTACGATGGTGGTAATCTGCCTCCACGTCCAAGCGATATTCCATCTGACGTTGAACTTGGTGAAGGCAACAACGGGACCCTTTTTGTCGGTACTGAAGGCTACGCAACCTGCGATACCTACGGCGATCGTCCACGTGTGATTGCTAAAGGTGGTAAACCTAAAAAGTACGATACCCCCGAACAAATTATCACTCGTGTACAGTATAAAGACAAATGGAAAAGCCCATACATTGAATGGCTGAATGCTATCAAAACGGACCAACAACCCGGTTCGAATTTCGAGTACGCCGGTCCATTCACCGAATGGGTCAACATGGGCAACTTGTCACTAAGCTTCCCAGGCGAAAAACTACTATGGGATGCTAAGACCATGACCGTAACCAACAACCGCAAAGCGAATAAACTCGTCATGCGCGATTACAAAAATGGTTACAAACTTGGTAAACTCGCTCCAATTCCAAAAATTGGATAAGTAGTCCAAAGAGCAAACACAAAACCGCCGTGCATTCTAGGATAATACACGGCGGTTTTTTATTTCTCAGGTTAACGTTTTACTATCTGCTTCAACACTTCAGCAAATGTAATATCACTATCCAACCAGTCATCATCGACTGGCCACGAATAATTAAACTCTTCCTGCATCGATTCTGAAATACTACTATGTAACACTTCCAAATCCACCGTACGCCCTGATAGAACGTACAAAGTATTTAAGTTATCCTCTGGACTGATTCGACAACAATGATCTTCATCAAACAAGTAATCACGACACAGCAATTTCAATAAAAGGTCTAACAGCTAGGATAGAGCTACAGGGACGCCTTCCCATGGGGATGGCACAGTACGGTGATCATAGCTTTAAAGAATTGGTCCATACAAAATCACATTAGCATGGACCAATAAATTTGTTTAATTAACTAAAGGATTTGCTAAACAAAATTAATTGACTAAGAACTCCTGAATTCGCGCCGCATGTCCTTTACTTTTTTCGTTTTTCTTGTCCGATATACGAAGCTCCAAGCGATGTCCACCCGGCTTTAAATCCGTCGCCAACATATACGCCCACGGAATATGCAAACGCTCACTCCATTGCGTAAACTGATCCAATGGCTCAAAGTCCTTACCATCAATTGAATACTCCAACATACCCACATCCGGTCCAGCCACCACACGCAAGCCAACCGCGGTACCCTCAAAAGCAAAAGCAAACTCCGCCCCCGGCTCCAACGCCTCCAAAGTAGGAACGCTTTGAAACTGCTTACGCATACCTGCGCCATCCTTGGCGTTCCACTTATCATAATACTGCCAACCCGTAACCACCTCCGCCGTCTGCACATCCACATAGCGACCGCGTTCATAATTCAATACATCCAATGCCTCTTTCGGCATCCAATGAGGCTTCACATCCACCTGAGCCAAGACCGCTTTACTCCAAGAACGATCAGAAACCTCATTAATCTTCTTCACATACACATCATGCCCAAACGGTGATGGATGCAAATCCTTAAAATCTTTCTCCCAACTATACTTCCCACTCGTCACATCCTCATGTACCTGCTTCGCCAAATTAATCGCAGTCACATCGTAGTACTGAGTCACGCGATCATGATCAACAATAATGGGTGATTCTTCCCCCTTTGCATAGAAAGCCATATTTGCCGGTTCCGCGAAGTATTGCACGATGATATCGATATTCGGATTCAAAGTTCGTGCATGCCGAATAATGCCTTCAACCGCGCGAATCCGCTGCTGCTGATCACGCATATTATGATTGTCATTTACCGAATGATCCATGAACAGCAAGTCAACCTGACCTTGCCCAAAGACATCCTGCTCAAGCCGAAAGCTCGCCATGGTACTGTCCGTCGATGCCAATCCAGCATGAACAAAGTCGAACTTTGTATCCGGGAAACGCTCTTCTAGAGCCTTATACGTCATTGCACGCCAACCATTCATCTCAGTTATTGAACCACCCAAGAAGGCCACGCGCCCTTTCTTCGTCTGAGTAAATATAGCGCCCGAGTTCCGTATCCCACCACGCATTGCCGTATTCACCGGCGATGCAAAGCCCGTATGTTGCAACACAAACTCCACTATAGGTGTAGGGTTAAGCAAACTATGTGGATGATGCCCCCCACCTTCCTTTGCAATCACCTGAATCTCACCGCCTAAGGCTTTATAACGTTTTTCAGCAAGCGCCGTATTCTCGGTATACGGAACCGGCTTATCATTAGTAGCAATCACATGCAATAACGGCACTTTTGCTTTCGCCAAAGGAGCCAAGCGATCAACCGGATTTCCGGCATAGGCCATCGCTTCTTCGTCACTTAGCCCATATACCTTTTTACAAGTCTTCCAATCACCAGGCGAACCTTTACCTATGCCTTTACCGCCTGGCCAACTTTTAAAGTCCATTACAGGTGCATCACCATAAATACATGCGACTTTCTCCGGATTGGCAATTGCCCAGTTGAAGATAATCAATCCACCACGGCTCATTCCTTCCAATGCAGGCTTAATACTAAATCCATGTTCCTGTGTCAACTCAGCATAAAATGCATCCCAACGTTCAACCGCTTCGCTGTTCCCAAACAAGTTTCCTACTTCCATATAGGCCACATGAAATCCACGCCGAAGCAATGATAAATCAGTCTGTGGTTCATGCCCCCAAAACCGCGCACGCCATATCCAAGGCTTGCCATCAGCAGATTTATCAGGACACACCACTCGCGCCTTATGCCCATTCACTTTGAAGTCATATTGCATAAATCCATACCACTCTCCCGTCTTCCCAGGGAAGGAACAGGTATCGGACCATGCGGCAAAAGGAACCATTAGGATAAAGCACAAACTACAAAGGGATAACTTCATTATATAACCTCAATTGTTGATAACATCATCAGTGTTTCCAGAGTAACAAATGATTCCAAGATGAGCAAATACTCTTCAAAAAAAATAGCTAATGCAAAGTATTATTGTTGTGTCGATAT
>Ga0315321_10003773_pt1 | contig 11734 bp, 5 predicted proteins | sample M180m21515metaG_FD_203464 | JGI IMG/M metagenome (GOLD analysis project Ga0315321, IMG submission 203464) | Ammonia-oxidizing marine archaeal communities from Monterey Bay, California, United States - M1 80m 21515 | ecosystem: Environmental > Aquatic > Marine > Intertidal zone | place: USA... | reverse complement strand
GTTTGCCTAGCTCTTCACGAACAGCGGTAGCAACGCGTTCCTGAGGCGATAGACGCTTGGGTTTTTCTTTGGGTTTAGTCTCCGGTTCTTTGCCGGTGACTTTGGGTGGATGTGTTTTCATCCATGCGGCCACCAGCTTTTGTGCTGCGGCAATTTGCTTGGCGGACATGTTGTCCGAACAATCTTGCAGAAATTCCCCGGCCGCTACATCGCCATTGGTGGAAGCGATGGCATACCATTTATAGGCTTGCACCAAATTTGGCTCGCCCTCATCGGGGGACTCAAAAAGCGTGGCCAAATCAAACTGCGCGCTTACATCACCGGTGACCGCTTTTCCTTCCAGCTTATCCGCTTCCGACGAGCAGCCCGCGCCCAATAGGGCAAATAAAGGAATCCAAAAACAGCGCATACCAGAGTGTAGAAGTCGGTGAAGGAAAAGCAATCTTTGTTAGCTTATTTCCTCGGTTTGGGTTTCCACGCGCAGCGATTTCCATGTGGCTTCGCCCATGTACAGCAGTAACCAGCCGAGCATCGCAAACGCCACATCGCGCCCGCGCCGTACTACCGCATATTGCGCCCCCAGCTCGTGCTCGTAGCCGAATAAGATGAAGAGCCCTACCACGCTGAACTCCTGTACGCCCAGCGCGCCGGGGACAACAGTGTTGAATCCGCGCGCCACGCTGATGAAAGCTTCGATGGCGAAGGCATCGGCCCATGTCACGTGTGCGCCAAGCAAATGCGCGACCACCATAATTTCCACGGTATCGAACATCCAACCGGCGAGGTACGTGAGTGTGCACCAGCGAAAATATTTTTTGTCGCGATTATAAAAAACATAAATTTCATCATCGAGCTGGCGGATTTCCTCCTCCTTTGGTTCAAGCGATTTAAGCCGAAACCCTAGGCGCCGCACCCAGCCGATGAGCGTGGCGCATAGCCCGTGGCGTTGAATGCGGAAGAGCCATGCCATACACGTAAACGCCAAAAGCGCGATGGCGGCAAATACCCATTTGATCTCAGTGTGTTCCGTGGGCAGCGCCACTGCCGCCACCGTCGCGCCCATTGCGATGAAGGTGGATTGCGCCACCGACTGCGCCGTCTTCGATCGCACCGCCGCAGAGGCTGAGGTTACGACCGGCACGCCGTGGCGTTTGAGCAGTCCCACTTTCACCGCTTCGCCGCCCACGTACATACTGGGAATCACGTTATTGATGGCTTCGCCAATGAGGCGGATGCTCCATACCACGCGAAACGGGATGCCCTTCAGCGTGCCGGGACCGAAGGTGAACCGCCAGCCAATGCAATCAATGGTGAACACGATGGCATACGGGATGAGTGCCACAAACATCCATGGGCCGAGTTTGCCGAAGGTGTCACGGATGTCCGCCCAGCCGGTGCGCTGGATGAACCACGCAAAGAGGGCGAGGCCCGCGGTGAGCAAAATAACACGCGCCCATTTTTTCATGCAGCCGCCTCCGTGTCATCGCGCCGCTGCACCCACAACGCCATCAACCAAAACACATGTACGCCGATGGCCGCGATCCACAAAAACCATTCGACGCGTTGCACGATGGCCAGCGCGATCAGCAGCACGGAGAAATCGCGGTTGGCAGTTTTGTTGATGAACGGCTGGAGCCGGAGGTGGGCGCGCAATATCACCACAAAGAAGATCACCGTGCCCACCGCTGCCGAAAGTCCTAGCCACAAAGCCGGGCCGCTGTTGCCGTTTAATCTATAAGCCCCCACGCCGAGGCCGGCGAACAGGCACAGCCGAACCATTTGGTTGCCGCCGAATCCAATCCATTTGCCAGCCGCAGTTTCCTTGAAGCTCATCCGCGCGAGGTCGCCGTCGATGCAGCCCGCCACCGCCGAGAGTTGCAGCAACACCGCGCCAAGAATCATCCATTGCGGCAAACCAAGCGTAAAACAATACGCCGCGAACACGCCCAGCATAATGCCGAAAATGGAAACCTGATTGGGCGTGATGCGTGTATGAATGAGCAGTCGCGACAGCGGCCGGCCGAGCGGGCGGTTGAAATGCGTGTCCACGAGGCCGTCGGTCGGGCTGCCCATCGTGTCCCACAGCGCGTCTTCCGCCTGCGCAGCGCTGAGGCCATCCTTCACCACGCACGCCACGCCGCCGGCGAAAACACGCGGACGATCCGGCAACGAATCCTCCAGTGCACCGTTCCACCCGGCCACAATGCCGCACGGCAGTGGCTCGCGGGTTTCTGAAAATAATCGGCCGCCTTCAGTCAGAACTTTTTTGAAGTCCGGCAATTGTGCGACTAATTGACCGGAAGCGACGAGAGAGTTTTCCTTCAGTGCCGGCAACTCCTTCGCCCAGTTCATGGCAATGCTCAGCGTCTCGGCGCGCGTGAGCTTGGGGCGTTGGCCGGCGCAAACGAGGGTGATGCCCTCCGCGCCTGCGCGATGAGCGGTAATCACCAGCCGGTCAAGCACCGTCAACCCCGCAATGGTGCGGTGACAGGCGGGGTCATCAGCCAAGAGAAACACAGGAACACTCACAGTAAATTCCCGTGTACCCAACAACCCCCTCGCCCCCAAGGCAAGGGAATTAACCCCAAAGCGCGTCGCGCAGTCCGGAGGCGCGCTCGATCTTGGCCTCGATGGCGGCGGCGAGGATTTTCGGCGGGGCCATGAGGGTGACCTCGTTTTTGGCGCGGGTGATGCCGGTGTAAACCAGCTCACGCGAAAGCACTGGCGCGGTTTGCGCGGGCAACACCACGAGCACGCGGTCAAACTCCGACCCCTGAGATTTGTGAATCGTCAGCGCAAACGCCGATTCGTGCTCGGGCAACCGTCCCGGCGCGATTTCGCGCAACTCTCCCTCGGGGCTGATGAAGCAGACGGCCATACCGTTGCCATCGGTCGCGGGCCACGCCACGCCAAGGTCGCCGTTGAAAAGGCGCACGGCGTAGTCGTTGCGGGTGATGAGCACGGGTCGACCTAGATACCAATCGTCGGAAAGATGCAGCGCCTGTTCGAGTTGCCGATTGAGCACCGGCGCGCCAAAAGGGCCGCGGCGCATGGCGGTGAGGATTTTGAATTCGTTCAGCGCGGCCAATGCCTCGCGTGCGTTGGCGGCAGTCTGCACTTTTTCAAACATCTTGCCGACGGGCGATGCCACGGCGGCGGCCAGCGCGTCTGGGGCGGGCAATGGCTCGTGGTGCAGGTGTGGATTTTTAGGATCCTGAATCCAGTCTAGCGCGGCTTGCGGTTGACCGGTGTTGATGTGTTCAGCCAATTCCAAAATGCCGGTTCCTTCGCCGGCGCGGCGGCTGATGTTGAGATGCACGCGGCACTGAGCCAGTTTGCCGGAGGCAGGTTCACCACCGCATAGATCCGGCAACACGCTGCCTGCTTCCACGGAGGTGAGCTGATCCGGATCACCCAGCAGCACCACGCGCGTCTCGGGACCGCACGCGGCAAAAAGGCGCGACATCATCAGCAGATCAATCATCGAGGCTTCATCAATGAGCAGAAAATCGAAGGGTAATAATTTATCCGCATGATGCCGGAAGCGGGAGCCATCGGCGGAAGCGCCAAGCAGTCGGTGCAGCGTCATGGCCTTGGGCCGGTCGTCAGCATTGGGCGAATTACTGCGGGGCGACTGCTCGAAGGCGTTTTTGATTTGTTCTTGCAAACGCACGGCTGCTTTGCCGGTAGGCGCGGCCAGCGCGATGCGACCCGGCTGCAGAATGCCCAACTCGAGGCCGAGGGTGATGATGCGTCCGGCGGTATGGGTTTTGCCGGAGCCGGGGCCGCCAGTGATGAGGGTGAGCCGGCGGCTGAGCGCGGTGCGGGCGGCGAGATGTTGGCGGTCGGTGCCATCGGGCCCGGGTTGGCTGTCGGGAAAAAATTTAGCGCAGGCGGATTTGAAATTGGATTCCTTCAGCGAGTCGGTTTGTGCCGCGCGTTTAAGCAGGGCGGCGGCCAGTTGCGATTCAAACTCGTGCAGGCGATGGAGGTACAGTCGGTCGTTATTGGCGAGGATGAGTGGCTTGAATTCGCCGGGTTTACCGACGAGCGTGGGGCAATCGCGCAGGTATTTCAGCCAGTCGTCGCGGCCGGGCAGGGGATGGGGTTTGCCTTCGGGCGTGTGCAGTTCGGGCTGGAAGGATGCGCCGAGGTCGAGGCACACGTCGCCACGGCCGCGGTCGCGGGAGAGCAGGGCTGCGGCCAGCGGAATTTCCGGCGCGACGGCGGGAGCCATACTGGCCATCAGCTCACCGAGGGCGCGGTCGACGGGGCGGAACTGCAATTCGTCATTGTTCAGGAGAGCTTCGTATTCGCCAAAGGTTGGGTTGGGGTCGCTCATTTTGTTTGGGGGCCAAGTTGGAATTCGGCGGCTAGGGTTTCGACCAGCGTGCGGTTTGGGCAGTCGAAGAAAATGCCGCGCGTTTTGGATTGGATGCCACGGGTGAAGATGTAAAACGCGCCGCCGAAGTGTTGATCAAAATCATAATCGGGCAGTCGCTCGCCGAGGTGCAAATGCAGGGCGAGCGTGTAGAGGTGATATTGCAGTGTGTAAAATTCTGTGGTCATCACGCCCTTCAACCGTTCGTGTGTGTACGCGGCATCGTCGGGACCGAGGCGGTTGGATTTCCAATCGAGGAGGTAGTAGCGGCCTTGGTGGCGGAAAAGCAAATCGATGAAGCCGCGCATAAAGCCGTCGCGTGGCTCAAACTGGAGTCGTCCGAGGCGCGCGGGGAAGTTGGTATCCAGCTCCGGGCCGCCATGGGCGCGGAAGATTTCCGCCAAGCGCGGCGCGGCCACGCCTTGGATGTGAAAGGTGAATTCCAGTTCCATCAGCCGATCGTGCGATTCGAGCGCGCCCAGAGTGAAGCCGGGCAGCGAGTCATCGAGCGGCGCGTTGAGCACGGCTTGCACGTTGGGCCACACGAGGTCGAGGTGGTCTTCGAGGCGGTGTTGTTTGAGGATGTCGGCGACGGTTCGCTTGGTTTCGGAATTGGCGCCGGCGGCTTCAGGGTAGTCGATGTTTTCAAAAATCTCGTGCAAACAGGAGCCGGTTCGGGCGCCGGCGGGGAGGGCGTGGATGCCGGTGGGTGGGGTGTCCGAATCGATGGCGATGGGACGGGCATCGTGGTCGGGTCGTTCCTCGGCGTCGGCGGGGGCGAGCGTGGCGTGGGCGAGGGAGGAATAGGAGGGAGTGCTCCAAGCGGGCTTGATTTTGCCGGTGAATTCGCGCGGTTGGAATTCTTTTTCCGGCTCATCCTCATCTCCGAGCGTCCATTTTTCGGGGGTCACATTGGGCAAAATAGCAGCTTCGATATGCGAACACTTGGCGGCCAGTTTTTGGCAATCGGCCCAGATGTTTTTTGAATCCAATTGCTGCACACCAGCTTTGGAATTGGCGGGATCCACTTCCTTCATCAGTTCCGGATGCAACAGCCAACCGAGGCCGGTGATTTCTTTTAATGATTTGCCCTGCGTGCCGCCGATGCAGCCAGTAATGACGTAGCAGCGATGCCGCGCGCGAGTGAGCGCCACGTACAACAGGCGCAGCTCGTCCGCGAGATTTTCCTCGGCGGCGGTCACGCGATTATCGACCACGGCGTCCGAGCCCAAATCCAGTTGCAACAAGCCGGGGTTTTTGCGTGGATCGGGATGGAATGTGAATCCCTGTTTCTCCGTGTTGCGGCGGTCCCAAGTGTAGGGCAGGAAAACGATGGGATACTCGAGGCCTTTGCTGCGGTGAATGGTGACCAATTTTACCGCGTCCTCATCGCTCTCGAGGCGGAGCTGGTTGGCGTCATCGGATCGGCCGTCTTGGCGTTGGCGGGCTAGCCAGCGGGCGAGTGCGGCGGGGTTGAGGCGTTGTTCGGTGGCGGTTTGATGCAGGAGTTCGCCGAGATGAAAAAGATTGGTGAGGCGGCGCTCGCCATCTTCAAAGCGCAACAGACTGCCGCGCACATTTTGCTCATCAAGCAACTGCCGGAACATAGCGAGAAATCCGTACCCTTCCATGCGATCCCGAAAGCCCGCAAATTTTTGGGCCAATTTGCCAAGGCCGGATTCATCCTCGGTGAGGGCATGAAGCTGTTCGGCATTGTGGCCGAGAAGGTCGGTCAACAACGCGAGCTTGAGGGCGGAGGTGTGGTTGGGGGTGGTAATGGCGTCGAGCACGCGCTCCAGCTCGGCGGCTTCCGGGGTGCTGAATACACTGTCAGTAGTATTCAAAACCGCCGGCACGCCGCGCGCGGCGAGGGCGGATTTCATGGCGCGCGCCTGGGCGTTGGTTTTCACGAGCACGGCGATGTGCTTCGGGCAAAGCTTGGATTGAGAGCCATCGGGATGCTGAAGCGCCTCGTCACTTTTGAGCAACTCCACAATCGAGGTGGCGACCACTTGAGGTAGATGTTTTTGGGCGGTGGTCTTTTGGATGCGGTCTTCCCCTGTATGTTTTGGATTATCCGGCTTAGCATTCTTCTCCGTGCCGGGCCAGCACCAGAGTTGTAGGGGCTTGAGGTGATTGGGATTGGTCAGCCGATCGCGGTCATAGGGTTCGGGGGCTTGGGCGTCCACAAAGTGGATGTCCGGATAATACAGTGGCAGCTCGGGGCGGTGTTGGAAAATCGCGTTCACTGCCTCAATCAATTCCGGCTCCGAACGGCGATTGGTGCGCAGCGTGGCTTCGTTCCCGGCTGAATCTTTGGCGTGCAAATAGCTGAACACATCCGCGCCACGGAATCGGTAAATTGACTGTTTCGGATCACCAATCAAATATAGCGCCGTGTTGCAGTCTTTGAAAAGATCGAGAAAAATTTCGCACTGCGTCGGGTCGGTATCCTGAAATTCATCAATCAACGCCGCCGAGAATTGTTCGCGAATTTGTTCACGCAACGCATCGCCCCCATCCCCCTTCAACGCCGCCGCCAGTTCCGTAATTAATTCACCGTAGCCCATCACCCCTTCTGCGGATTTCAGCTCCCGCAGCCGTTCCTGCGCGTGCCGAATAAATTCCGTGCGCAGACTTTGCCGGTACAACTCCGCCGCGGCCCACGCTTCGCCGCACACGTCGAAGAAGCCCTTCACCGGGCAGTGCGTCGCTTCATCGAGCTTTTCACGCGCCGCGGGCGTGATGCCTTTCCAAAGGCTTTCCCAAGATAGCCTTTTCAGGTCGGCAAACTGGCCGGGCGAAAAACTACCCATGGCTATTGCCTCCATACTTTCCATCAACACAGGTATGATCGTGTCGATCTTGTAGCCATCTTTGGCATTTCTTTGATTTAACTTATTTGCTTTTTTATCATTCAGCCAAGTGGCCACCGCTGGGCCTTCCCCTTTCCACGCGTTGGCAACGTGTTCCAGTGATTTTTCCAACGCCACGTGCGCATCGCTGGGGTCTCCCTTCGGCCCGAGCACTTCGAGGCTGGGATGGTTGAGGCAGGGGCGCAAGAGAGACAGCAGTGCTTCGGGACCGGTTTTGTTGGAACCGCCTTCGTTACGGAGGGAGAGATCCATCCCCAGCAACACGCTCGCCGCCAGCGCGTTGGGCACCACCTTGGCGCGCCAATAGTCGCGGGCCACACGTTGGAGCAGCTCCGTTTCGTCCGGTGCCAATTCTGTATGGAAAGGGCGGCCGCATTCGAAGGCGCGCTCGGCCAGCATCCGTTGGCAGAAACTGTGGATGGTAAAAATTGGCGCGGTATCAAACTCCGCCAAGGCAATCCGCAAACGCATTTTGGAGGCGTTGCTGTCCAGTTCGCCGGAGTTCACCTTGCGCAGCAGTGACACCAAAAACTCATCCTGATCATCCTGCACCGCGTTGCGTTCCAGCACGGTGAGCGCCTCGGCGAGGCGGCGTTGGATGCGGTCGCGCAATTCCTTGGTGGCGGCGTCGGTGAAGGTGACGGTGAGAATCTGCCCTGCTTCCATCGGCCCCTCCCGGGACGGCGCGTGCTCCAGCAACAGCCGCACGAAGAGGCCGGCGATGTTGTACGTCTTACCCGTGCCCGCGCTGGCCTCGATGAGGGTGACGCCCGCGGCTAGTGATGCGGCGGGCAGATCAAATTGTTGTGGCGCGTTACTCATTTTTTCGCGGTCTTTTTGGGAACCTCGATGTGTTCCAGAACGGGCTCGAATACGCGCTGGGCGGCCTTTGCAAATTCATCGTCCGCCAGTGGGTCGGTGTGGCGGAAGCACAAATCCAGATAGGGGTCGTCTTTCTCAGGAAATGAAATTGAGGAGTTTTCCTCGCCCTCCCATTTTTTGCGGGCGGCGTTCAAAGGATCCTTTTGTTTTTCTTCGGCCTTTCCCGCGTTAGCTTTATTGACCAAGGCAAATTCATATGAAGATTTTGGGAACAGCGGCCAAGGCAGGCGTTGGCCTTGCCAAAAGAGGTTCAGCAAATCGGCGATGTGTTGGGCGGCGTCCTTGGGGGGCAGCAGGGTTTTTTGGTCGAGCTTGGCCCCGTCCATTCCGGCCACCACTGTTTGGGCGGGTGCGGGGGTGGCTCCGGGTTGTAGGTGCCAAACGAGGTGGCGGATCCACGCTTGTAGGAGGTCCGGGCCTTTGATGGTGGCGGGACGGAGGCAAAGCTGGGCTTCTTTGCTGAAGCGGTCGAGTTGCCCGCGTATTTTAAAACCGTTTAGCTCAATCTCCACATCCACAGATTGGCCGGGTTGGGGCAAGAGTGTCTTGTCGCGCAATTGCGCGGTGAACCCGGTGATGGCGCCTCGGTGCTCGCGCAGCGCAGCCTCGCCCGCAGGGCCGTGTGGGAGGATGCCCTCGGCGAGCAACACGTCGTGAAATTTTTCCGCGCCCCATTCCGACTCGGGGGGCATATCGGTGTGCAGGTTGAGGAGTCGATGTTCGAGGCTGTATTTTTCGAGGCCGTCCACGACGAAATGCTCGGTGTCGCTGAGGAGATCCCCATCGAACCGGACGAACACGCCAAGTCGTTTTTGAATGAACCAACGCGCGGGGTTTTTGAAAAACAACAGAAGATCATCGACAGTGATGTTGCGCAGCTCCGGCACGGGTTCAGGCAATGGTTCGGGCAGGAAAAGGGTCGGGGATTTCTCTCGCTTGCGAAACACGCCGGCGGCTTCGGCGTTGGCGGCGGAATAGCTGACGAGATCCTCGCGGGATCCATCGAAGTAAGCCGGGCTGAAGGCTTGCAGGCGGTGGGTGCGCACGAGCTGTTTGCGCGCGGCGCCTTTTGGAAATTGAAAGGAGGCGTCCAGCGCATCGAGCAGTTCGCCCACCAACACGGAGGGCGGAAACTTCGTGTCGTCTTGCAGCGATTGGCCTTGATAACTGAGGTAAAGCACCTCGCGCGCGGCGAGCACTGTTTCCAAAAACAAATACCGATCATCATCGCGCGCGGACCTGTCGCCCTTTTGGCGCTCGAAGAGCATGCGGTTGAAGGCATCGCGGGAGTCAGCGCGGGGGAACGCGCCGTCGTTCATACCCAGCAAACAAATGACGCGGAAAGGAATACTGCGGAGCGGTTTCAGCGCGCAACACGTGACGCTGCCGCGCAGGAACCCATCGTGGGTGACGGCCTTCTCGAGCGTGGCCAGCAGTTGCTCGCGCACCGGAGCCAGCGGCACGGGATCCGCGCAATGCGCCTGTAACGCCCGCAACTTGCTGATGGCTTGGCGGATTTGTTGTTCGTCGTTCGATTCGCTGTGGTCCGGCTTAAAAAATCGTTCAAGCACATCCTCCTCCAGCCAACAGGCCCATTCGTCGAGCGTGTATTTTTCCTGCAACCCGTCTGACAACTGGCGCAAGGCACCGACAAAATCGGCCAACGCCCCCACGGCCACGGCGGTGTCGCCCTCCACACCGGGCAAAGGCAGGATGCCTTCGCACGTTTCATCACCTTCGGCTTGCATCGCGTAGCCGAGCAGCATGCGGTCGAGCCCAAATCGCCAGGTGTTTTGGGCCTCGTCAGGCAGCCCGAGTGATTCGCGATGCGCGCCATCGTAGCCCCAATGAATGCGTGCGGCGAGGCAGCGTTGGTGCAGCCGCTCAAGGTCGGCGGTGTTCAGCCCGAAGCGTCGGCGGACGGCACCGGTTTCCAAGCGAGTGAGCACGTCGGTGACGGGCAGGGTGTGGTCGCGCATTTCCAAGAGCGACAGGAAGGCATCGATCAACCCGCTGCTGTGGCGTGGATGGCGGTCGGCAATGGTGAACGGAATGCGCGGAGAGTCTTCGCCAGGATTGTCAAAAACCGCACGCAGAAAAGGCGCATAGCCTTCGATGTCGGGCGTCATCACCACCACGTCGTGCGGCTTGAGTTCGGGATTAATTTCAAACAATCGCAGCAATTCATCATGCAACACCTCAACCTCGCGCAAGGGGCTGTGGCAGGCGTGGAGCTGGATGGAGGCATCGTTTGCGCTGATTTCGCGGGTGGTGTTGGGGGTGTAATCTACCGCGTAGACGTCGCCCTGCAGTTGGCTCAATACCGAATCGCCCGTTGGCGCGGCGAAATAGTTGTGGTCATATTCATCATTTTCCTCCAGCAACAAGTCATGAAATTCGCGCCCTTGGCGGCCCATAGAAACCAGCAGTGGATGGCCGGGTAATTCGTTGGTATCCTCCAGCCGAGCTTCTCCGCGCAGAGTAAGCAGATCGGCCCACACGTGCTCAGTGGGTTGTAAAATAAAAAGATGCACCTCGCGCGCCTGCGCCGCAGCGCGAATGACGCGCAGATATTCCGGCGGCAACAGCCCCAAGCCAAAGCAATAAACTGGCGATGCCTCGGCGTTAGTATTCGTTGATTGCAAATAATTTAAACGAAACAGGGCGGGATCATCGCCGCCGATATCCGCCTGGAGCGCCTGCCACAAGCGCCCCTGCCAATCGAGATCGCGGCCCTCGCGCCAGCTCTCGATTAATGTTGGCCGGTACACCAAGTACTGATCGAACAAATTCGCCAACCGCACCGCCAACCCGAATGCCTTGGGGTCATAATCATCTTCTTCGCCAAGATAACGGGCGATCTCTTCGTGCCCCGCTTCGCTCCGGCAAGTGCGCATCAACTTCAGCAACCGCCACGCTAGCGGCTCCGGCTCCCATTCGTTCACGCCGGCCCCGAGGCATTGGTTGATGAATTTTTTTGGGTTGGAGAATTTCACCCCGGCACAAATACCCCTCGTCCGTGACAGTCGCCAGGTGAGCCACCGCTGCACCCCCAGGCTTTGCACCACCACCGGCTGGGCGACAAAGGGATCCACGTCCGCCTCGCCAAGCAGTCCAGCCAATGAATCAGCCAAAGCCTCAAGATCGTTGCTTGCGTGGATTTGAATGCCTGCCATTGGGTGGATATTATTATATTTAATAAAAGCGGACCGCTCAAACTGATTCCGCGGAACGCAGACGACACTATGACTCTATTAAAGTCGGTGGGACAACAGTAGTCCCATGGCTTCATGGACACAAAAAACCCCCGCGAGCGGGGGGGGTGTGTGAAAGAGGTTGGAAACCTACTTGAGATTCTTCTCGTACTTCGCGGGGTTTGACTTGAAGCGGGTCAGGGCGCGCTCTTTTGAGAAGTAGATTTTTTTGCCTTTGTATTCCATGGACGGGCTCTTGGGATGCACGCGGGTATCGCTGTACACGGGGCAGAAGCGCTGTGCCATCGGCTTGATGGTCTTGGAGGCCACGGCTTTGAGTTGCGGGGCTTGCTCCACGCTCACCACGGCGTAGTAATCTGGATTTTGACTCCAGAGTTTTT
>Ga0315321_10003772_pt1 | contig 11735 bp, 20 predicted proteins | sample M180m21515metaG_FD_203464 | JGI IMG/M metagenome (GOLD analysis project Ga0315321, IMG submission 203464) | Ammonia-oxidizing marine archaeal communities from Monterey Bay, California, United States - M1 80m 21515 | ecosystem: Environmental > Aquatic > Marine > Intertidal zone | place: USA... | reverse complement strand
AAAAAGCCTCTGCCAGCAAACATAGCGGCTAGATCTAAAGCCCAATTTGATTCTGCAGGACTATCCGCCATTGCAGCACCAAGTGTTCTAAGCAACTGCGCAGGGAACATCAGAATCGCACTCGCGAAAATCACAGGCATTACACCAGCATAATTTACCTTTAAGGGCAAAAAGGAGCTTTGGCCACCGTAGACCTTGCGGCCAACCACGCGCTTGGCATATTGGACAGGTATTTTGCGCTGAGCTTGCGTAACGGCGATTACGCCAGCGACAACTAAAAGAAAAAGGCCAACCATCAAGAGTGCTTTTACCCAAACTAAATTATCTCCTGCAGGTGCTTGGAAAACCAATGCATAAGCATCCGCAAGTGCCTTAGGAAGGTCGGACAAAATTCCTACGGTGATAAGTAGGGAGATTCCGTTCCCGATTCCTCTTTGAGTAATTTGCTCGCCAAGCCACATCAAAATGATTGTCCCTGTGGTAAGAAAGACGACAGTGTTGGCAAAAAACATCGAGGATTCAGAAACGACTATTTTGCCGAATGGTTGACCATTCAGTCCGAGACTGTTGGGATTAAAACCTTGAATCAAGGAGCCTGGACTATCTCGTAATGCCAATGCAAGCAGTCCTCCTTGAACTAAACAAATTACAATTGTCAAATACCTAGTGTATTGGGAAATTTTTTGACGACCAGGTTCACCCTCCTGCTGCAAGCGAGCAAGTTGAGGAAAGACGGCACCCATCAACTGCATTATAATAGAGGCACTGATATAAGGCATTATGCCTAGGGCAAAGAGGGCACCATTTAGTAATGCTCCACCAGTGAACATATTATAAAACCCAAGAATATCGTTGCCGTCATCCTGGCTTTGTTCAGCCCGCCATTTAAAAAAATCTTGTATTGGTGTCGGATCAACCCCAGGCAGTGGTACATTCGCTCCTACGCGAGCGATAAATAATAACGCCAAAGTAAAAAATATACGCTGACGTAGCTCGGGTATCTTGAGCGAATTTGTAAACGCCGATAACATTAAATGGAAACCTGTTGAAGTTTATTCAGTGCGAGGTATCAAAAACTATGAATTAGTTTCGACGGATCCACCAGCGGCCTTAATTTTTTCTTGGGCGGATACAGTGCATTTGCAGACCTTGACTGTAAAAGATTTGGTAACCTCGCCTTTCCCTAGCAACTTGATGGAATTTGCATTTGAACGAACAATGCCAGCCGCTTTGGCTGTATCAAGGTCGACAATGTCTCCTTGAATCTTATCTAAGTCACAGATGTTTACGAGAGCATACTCTTTTCGAAAACGAGCGTTGTTGAAACCTCGGCAGGGAAGCTTTCTGAAAAGCGGCATCTGACCACCTTCAAACCCTGGCCTAAGGGAATAACCTGATCGGGACTTTGCTCCATTCTCCCCCCTGCAGCATGTTTTACCCCGTCCGTTTCCTTCGCCACGTCCGACACGTTTACGTGCATGTGTAGCACCCGATGGTATAGCATGTTCTTTCATTAGAATTAGTTGTGTGTGTCTGGTGCAGTTGTTTCATTTGAATTACCAGAAGAAGCAACATCTTCGGCAGGAGTAAGGAGAACTGTAGATGATACCATAGACAATCCTCTAACTTCCTCTCCCCGAATGGCAGAAATGACTTCTGCAGTCCGCAACTGATTAAGACCTTGAATGGTGGCAGTGACTACAGCCAAATGGTTGTTGGAACCCATCGATTTGGAAAGAATATTTTTGATTCCGACTGCTTCTAATACAGCTCGAACGCCTCCCCCCGCTATGATACCAGTACCAGGTCTCGCAGGTCGCAAAAACACTCTTCCCCCATCAGCCTTTCCGTGAACTTGGTGAGGGATGGTATCCCCGCTCAAAAAATATAGTTTCATCGATTTACGGGCTTGTTCAGTTCCTTTGCGTATTGCATCAGGAACCATCTGTGCTTTGCCATAACCATAACCGACTCGTCCGTTTTGGTCACCAACGACAACAAGAGCTGCAAAACTAAAGCGACGGCCACCTTTCACTACTTTTGAGCAACGATTAATATGAACTACTTTTTCAAAAAACTCAGATTCTTCCTCTTCAGGAACAGGTTTTCTTCTACGTTGAGAAAATCTAGGTTGGGTACTCATTTCAGGCGTTTAAGATAAAAAAGGTTAAAATACTATTCCTGCGTCTCGAACAACTTCGGCAAATGCCTTGACGCAACCATGGTACCTGCGCCCTGCACGATCAAATACTACGGTCGAAATACCTGCGGACTTAAGTTTGTCGGCAAATGCTTTCGCGATCTTTGCTGATCCGGCAAGATTAGGTAAAATGTCAACCAAGTCTTTGGTATTCGTAGAAGAAGCAACTAAGGTTTTAGCGACAGAGTCATCGATGCACTGAACATGGATGTTTTTATTGGTAAAACATATCGTTAAACGAGGTCTTTCTGCAGTGCCACGAACCTTTTTTCGGATTCGCCAGCGACGCTTCTGTATCAATTCTTTTTTCTTGGAAAGTTTCATGTATCAAAGTGGGACTAGGCTGATTTTTTGCCTTCCTTGCGACGGACGAATTCTCCGACAATTCGTACGCCTTTTCCCTTGTAAGGTTCGACGGGGTAATAACTTTTAATGTCAGCCGTCACCTGGCCAACCATTTGCTTGTCGGGTCCTTCGACATGTATCTTCACATTATCAGAAACCGTGACTGTAACCCCTTCGGGAATAGAATATTCAACTGGGTGAGAGTAACCTAATTCTAAATCGACAAGGTTACCCTTGACGGTGGCTCTAAAGCCTACTCCTTCTATAAGAAGATCCTTATAGTAAAACTTGACCACTCCGTCTACCATATTAGATATGATGGAACGAGCCGTCCCATACATTGCCCTTGCGGTGCGTGTATCATCAAATGGAGAAACAGTGATAACATTATCTTCAACGGCAATTTTCGCCAATGTCGAGAAACGCTTTTCAAGTTTACCTTTGGGGCCAGAAACATGAACTAAGTTGTCCTGAACGGAAACTTCTACCCCTGAAGGTATGTTTATTGGCAATTTACCTATCCTGCTCATTTAAAATTATCCTTTGATTCCTTTAAGAAAATTAAGATGGAGTTTACCAAACATTACAGAGGATTTCACCGCCTACTTTTTGACGACGAGCCGAAGAGTCATCAAGCAAGCCCTTCGGTGTACTCAGGATAGAAATTCCTAATCCGTCGAGAACACGTGGAATTTCTCGATAACCACAATACGAACGAAGGCCAGGTGTGCTGGCACGAGAAATTCCTTTAATGGCATGATTTCCCTCAATATATTTAAGTTGGAGTTTAATACTTTTCCGGCCGTTGCCATCAACGGATTGATCGAAGTTTTCAACAAAACCTCGATCCTTAAGAATACGTGCAATTCCTTCGCGGATTTGAGAATGTGGGTAAGCACAGGATTCCTTGCCCACGCTACCCGCATTGCGAATAACAGTTATAAAATCACCAATGGCATCATGAATTGACATGTTAAATATCTTTCTTGGGATAACTCAAAATTACCACGAGGCTTTGATGACACCTGGCAACTTGCCTTGCAAAGCCATCTCGCGAAAAGTAATGCGAGAAAGACCGAATTTCCGAATGAGGGCACGGGGTCTTCCAGTAGCCGAGCATCTTCTAGAAACACGAACGGAAGATGAGTTGCGCGGAAGTTTACATAATTTCGACTGAGCAGCGTATAAGTCTTCCACTTCAGTCTCTGGATTAGTAATTATGGCTTTAAGAGAAGCTCGCTTGGCAGCGTAACGCTCAACCAATCGAATGCGCTTGTTATTGCGAGCAATGGTAGATTTTTTAGCCATAGTAAGTTAGAAGGATATTAATTAATTTTTATGCGGCTACCTCTTCATCAGATTTGAGATCGGACGAAGTCTTACGGAAAGGCATTCCGAGATGCGAAAGTAAAGCATGGCCCTCTTTATCGGTGGAGGCAGAGGTGACAATACTTATGTCGAGGCCAATGTTAGTACGTTGACGTTCGACATTGATTTCAGGAAAAATACTATGGTCAGTGATCCCAAGAGTGTAATTCCCGTGACCATCAAGTCGTGAGGAAACGCCTCTAAAATCTCGTATGTTGGGTAAAGAAATAGCCAACAACCTAAAAAGAAAATCCCACATTACCTCTCCTCTCAAGGTAACCATTAGCCCAACGGGCATTCCTTCACGAACCTTGAAATTGGAAACACTGATGCGAGCCTTACAAATAACTGGAGATTGACCAGCAATGGATGCAAAATCCTTACGCAAATCCTCCAAACCTGCTTTGTCCATTTCATCACCAAACCCTGTATTTAGGACAACTTTGAGTATTTTTGGCACTTGATGGATATTTTTGTATCCAAGTCCCTCCATCAATGCAGGGGCAATTTGCTCTGAATATTGTTTATGTAAAAATGCTTGGCTCATGTCTAGAAGTGTAAGAAATTCCTATGAGGTACGCTTGGCAATTCGTTCAGCGTGACGTGATGAAAGCATTACGTTGGAGTAGTGCAAAGATGCTTCTCTTTCTACAATGGAGCCCTCGGGATTGTCCTGAGTTTTACGCTCGTGACGCTTCACTAAATTTACGCCTTCGACGATGATTCGATTTTTTTCACGAAGGACTTCAAGAACCTTGCCATTGGTATTTTGATGTTCACCTGAAATAACGGTAACTTCATCTCCTCTTTTAATCATTTTAGACATAATCAAAGAACCTCAGGTGCGAGAGATATAATTTTCATGAACTTAGAACGGAGTTCACGAGCAACAGGACCAAATATCCGTGTACCACTTGGAACTCCATCGTTGCCTACTAAAACCACGGCATTTTCGTCAAATCGTATGTAGCTACCATCGGGACGACGAATTGGTGCTCTGGTACGTACGACGACGGCTCTAACAACCGAGCCTTTTTTTACGGAAGAATCTGTGGAGCTTTCTTTAATGTGACAAACGATTACATCGCCCACGCTTGCCGTTTTTTTGTTCTGTCCAAGCCTTCGAATCATGCGAGCTTTCTTCGCGCCTGTGTTATCGGCGACCTCTAAGCGGCTAAGTAGTTGAATCATATCAGTGAAAAACAAGTTAAATGTTAGCTGTTTCAGGAGCACGATGCACAATTGATACGACTCGCCAACGTTTGAGTTTGCTCAGCGGACGGGTGGCCATGATACGAACTCGGTCGCCAACACCTGCATCGTTTTTTTCGTCGTGGGCATGGACGGTTGTTTTTCGCCGGATTTCCTTTTTGTAAAGTGGATGAGGCACTTTGTATTCGTAAACCACCTTAAGTGATTTATCGCCAGTCTTAGAACGAACGACGCCGAGCAGTTCCTTGCGATTATTTCGTTTTGGGCTTTCCGTCATAATTATTAAATGTTTAGGCAATAAAGGATTATACCTCTGCGGTGAATTTTTCGGTCAAGATCGTTTTGATTCTAGCACGTTCACGTCGCAGAGAGCAAAGCAAATGAGGTTTTTCAACCTGACCAGTTTGCTTCCGTAGTCTAAGATTCATTAATTCTTCTCCAGTATCGCGAAACATCTTTTCAAGTTCGGCAATACTGAGCTTTCTTATTTCGGTAACCTTCATGACTTACAAATTCTCTGAAAATTAAAAGCTTTGAACGCGAGAAACAAGACGGCAACGAAAGGGAAGCTTAGCATCTGCGAGGCTAAGAGCTTCTCGAGCAATGGTGAGGGAACATCCAGCAACCTCGAACAAAACATGACCAGGGCGGATTACCGCAACCCAATGGTCTACAGGGCCTTTTCCTTTTCCTTGACGGGTTTCTGCGGGTTTTTTTGTTACGGATTTGTGTGGAAAAACACGAATCCAAACCTTTCCCTTACGCTTAAGGTGACGATTTATCGCAACACGGGCTGCCTCAATTTGGTTAGACGTCATACGACCACGAGTTAGTGATTGAATTCCATACTCTCCAAAAGAAACTTTAGTCCCTCGTGTGGCATTACCACGAATTCTACCTCTGTGGATTTTGCGATACTTTGTCCGTGATGGAAGCAGCTTGGGCATTTTAGATATTAAAGTTTAGAAATTAGAGGTAAAATTAGAAAATTCGATCTTCGTCTTTTAGACAAATCCAACATTTTATCCCAATGATACCATAAACAGTTTTTGCCTCAATAAAGCCATAGTCGATGTTTTCTCGTAGCGTATGAAGGGGTACACGCCCTTCTCGTTGCTTTTCAGTTCGGGCAATATCTGTTCCTCCCAATCGGCCAGCGCATTGAATCCGAATGCCCTCAGCGCCCATAGACATAGTCGTTTGGACTGCTTTCTTCATCGCACGCCGGAAGGCTATGCGACGCTCTAGTTGAAGTGCTACGTTTTCAGCAACTAAGGCAGCGACAAGATCAGGCTTTTTTACTTCCTGTATCTCGAGACGAACTTCTTTTCCGATCATCCTATTTAATTCATCACGAAGTCCGTCAAGTTCTTGACCCTTGCGTCCAATTACAATTCCAGGACGTGCTGTCCAAATAGTAACGCGAGTTCTAGTTGAAGCACGTTCTATCACGACTCTTGGAACGGATGCGAAACGTAGTTTTTTATCGAGATATTCCCGTATGCAAATATCTTCGTTGATAAATTTAGCATAGTCGGTTTTGTTCGCATACCATCGCGCGCTCCAGTTGCGACGGACTCCTAGGCGAAAACCAATCGGATTTACTTTTTGTCCCATAATCTTTAGGAGTTATCTGAAAGAATAATGCGGAAATGACTCATACGCTTCTTGTACGGGTGGGCAGAACCGCGAGCACAAGGTCTAAATCGACGCAATGCAGGTCCCTCCTCAACAATTGCCTCACGAATAACTAAACCATCAGCAGCTAAATTTGCGTTGTTCTCAGCATTAGCCATTGCAGACTTCAATGTTTTAACAAGCATACGAGCAGCTTTGCGAGGAATAAACCTAAGTAGCTCTACTCCTTCACTTGCAGTGCGACCAGGTAAAACGCGAGCGACTTCTCTCGCCTTTTTAGGAGAGATACGTAAATATTTGCTGTATGCCTTGACTTCCATTGTCACTTTTGGGTGTGTGGGTTATGACTGCGGAAAGTACGAGTGGCTGAAAACTCTCCCAATTTATGACCGACCATGTTTTCGGTTACATACACAGTGAGAAAATTCTTTCCGTTGTGCACGGCTAAATTGAGTCCGACGAAATCAGGTGTGATTGTGGATCGGCGCGACCAAGTCTTAATGGGTTTACGATCATCAGATTCTTGAGCTCTCCGAACCTTTCTCTCAAGACTTGGTTCAACAAAATATCCTTTTTTTATCGAGCGTGACATGAAATTTTATCAGTTTATAAGGGATGGGTTACCTCATCTTGCGACCATTGCAACGGACGAGAATCTGTGAATTGGATGACTTGGATTTCTTTCGTGTGGGGAAACCTTTCGAAAGTTGACCCCATGGAGACGAGGGATGTCCGCCACCAGAAGTTTTTCCCTCGCCACCACCCATTGGATGATCGACGGGATTCATCGCAACACCCCTGACTCGAGGTCGGCGACCTTTCCAGCGATTGCGACCCGCCTTGCCAATCGTAACTTTTTGGTGTTCGGAATTGCCGACGACACCAATGGTGGCACGACATCGAGATTTAACAATACGAATTTCCCCACTGGGCATTTTTAAAGTAGCATGAACAGGATCAATTGCCATAAGGCGTATTCCAACACCTGCGGCACGTGCCAACTTTGCACCACACCCCGGTAGCAACTCAACGCAATGAATCTTTGTGCCAATTGGAATAAATGAAATTGGCATGGTGTTCCCAGGCTGAAAATCAATTTGAGCATTTGAGCTCAGTAGAGTAGACCCTACTTCAATCCCGGCAGGTGAAGGTATATAGCTTAATGATCCATCTTCATATTTCAGAAGTGCTATGTGGGATGATCGGTTTGGGTCATATTCAATAGCTTCCACCGTAGCGGGTACATCAATAATGTCGCGGCGGAAATCGATAGTACGGTATAGCCTTTTGTGACCGCCACCTCTGCGACGAGATGTAATACGACCATAGCTATTGCGACCCTTTTTTCTATGATGCCCCTTGGTAAGAGAACGCTCTGGGCTTTTGCTCGAAACTTCCGCTTGGTTCCGAATGTAAAAACGCGAAGAGGGCGTAACGGGTTTATGATGTATAATGGCCATTTTAAAATTAAAAGAGAGTTTTAGGCACCGAAATCAATTGATTCGCCCTGCTTCAAGGTAACGATAGCCTTCTTCATGCCCCCCCTTGAACCTAGACGATTGCGTCGTGTCCGATCGCGCTTCAGTTTGGGTTTCTGGTTGATAATATTCACTTTGGTCACAGTGACGCCAAAGGTTCTTTCAACGGAGTCGGCAACATTAGGCTTGGTTGTAGATGAATGTACTTTGAATAGATATTTGTTGCTCGCAGAAAGCAACGTTGCCTTTTCAGTAAGCAATGCCTCTAGGAGAATTTCTGCAGGGTTGCTCATGTGGATGCTTCCTCTTTACCTACTTTAGCTAATAAAACCTCAAGACCACTAACGCTAAAGATTACTTTATCGGCTAAAACTATATCAAGTGGGCTCAAGTCTTGTGCCCTAGCGAGGGTGATTCTAGAAACATTGCGAGCGGCATAACCGAAATTATCATCAAATGCATCATCAACAATTAAAGAGCGCCTAGTGCCTGGTATTACTTTGTCAATAACCTGAGTGAAGTGCTTTGTCTTGCGTTCAGAGACCTTCCACGCTTCAATAAGATTTAACTTGCCCTCAGATGCTCCATCAAACAAAGCTCGAGCAAGTGCAAGTCGTTTGGTTTTGCGATTAACTTTCTTGTTGTAAGAGCGAGGTTTTGGGCCAAACACGACTCCTCCGCCACGTCTTTGGACTGCTTTTTTATCTCCTGCACGACCAGCTCCCAAACCTTTTTGGCGTTGTATTTTCTTTCCTGATCCCCGGACTTCGGCTCGAGTCTTTGTAGAGGCATTGCCTTGGCGTTGATTTGATCGAATTGCAATAATTGCTTGTCGAAGAGCATCAACTCCTTTGTTTTTATCAAAATTGATGAAAGACGGGTAATCGCGTTCGCCGTCCTCTGTGCCTTCTGATGTGAAATAAGGAAATTTCATTTTTACTGAATGAATTGCTTTAAGATGCCTTGCGAAGTTTCTTGGAAACCCTCACAGTTAGTAAAGAATTCTTGTGCCCTGCGACGCTTCCTTTAATTAAAATGATATTTTTTTCAGGAATTATCTTAACGACTTTTAGATTTTGCGTGGTACGGCTTTTATTACCCATGTGACCAGGCATTTTCTTGTTTTTGAAAACTCGACCAGGCCATTGGCACAGACCGTAACTACCGCCGCGCCTGTGGAACATCGAACCATGTGATGCGGGACCACCCTTGAAGTTCCAGCGCTTAACAACGCCTTGGAATCCTCGCCCTTTTGTAAGAGAGATCACATCCACTGTTTCGATGTCTGAAAACTTTTCTACAGTCAGTACACTACCTGGTTCATACTCATCGGAATCCCCATTAATAGTAAACTCTTGCAATTTTTGCTGGTGATCGACTCCAACTTTCTTAGCATGACCCTTAGAGGGGCGAGTAGCATTGTTCGGTGGTTTACCTTTGGGGTTATAACCAATTTGTACCGAATCATAACCGTCCTTGGACGCTGTTTTGACCTGCAAGACAGGACAAGGGCCCGCTTGTATGATTGTTACCGGAACGAGATTATTATCCTCGTCGTACACTTGGGTCATTCCAAGTTTTGTGCCAATTATTGCAAATGTCATCTTTAAGCGGCAGGTGGGCGTGAACCCATTAACTTATTGGCCTGCTTTAAAGTAAGGTTGTTGTGTGATTTTATTATAGATTAGATTGAAAAGTGCTAAATATTCAGAGTGATTTCTACACCAGCAGGCAGGTTCAATTTTTTTAATTCATCTACCGTTTGCACGGTTGGTTCCAGAATATCTATCAAGCGCTTGTGAGTACGTAACTCAAACTGATCCATGGACTTCTTGTCGACATGAGGGGAGCGATTTACGGTATAACGCTCAATACGGGTTGGCATTGGAATAGGACCAGCAACACGGGCTCCTGTTCGCTTAGCGGTATCTACAATGTCAGACGCTGATTGGTCGATCACTCTGTAGTCGAAACCTTTGAGTTTAATTCGTATGCGTTGACCGGTCATTGAGATATAATACTAAATGCTAAGTTGTGGTAGGAAGAAATTCAAGTGCGAGCAGGTTGGCGAGAAATCGATGCCACCAAAGTCTCGACAAGACTCTGAGGAACTTGCTCGAAATGTGAAGGGGTCATTGAATAATCCGCACGGCCCGAAGAAAGTGACCGCATATCAGTTGAGTAACCAAACATCTTCTCAAGGGGGACATGAGATTCGAGCACGCATAAATTGCCACGGCTTTCCATGCCTTGAATTTGACCTCGACGACGATTCAGGTCTCCCATGAGTTCGCCTTGATATTCATCTGGAGTCGTAACCTCAACTTTCATGATTGGTTCCAAAAGAATAGGCTGCGCTTTTTTCATTGCGTCCTTTAAAGCAAATATACCAGCCATCTTGAAGGCCATTTCAGAAGAGTCGACGTCATGAAAAGTCCCATCTACAAGAGTTACCTTAATATCGATCACAGGATAACCCGCGACAACACCGTTAAGAGCAGCCTCAGTTATGCCGTCAAAAGTAGGTTTGATAAACTCCTTCGGAATACTACCACCCACGATTTTATTCTCAAGTTCTATTCCTTTACCTTTTTCATTAGGTTCAAGTTTAATTATCGCATGACCGTATTGCCCGCGACCACCTGACTGTCGAATAAACTTTCCCACGCCCTCGGATGAGGTTAAAATTGTTTCACGATATGCGATTTGTGGCTTGCCTGCCGTTGCCTCGACTTTGAATTCTCGGAAAAGGCGATCGCGAATTATATCAAGATGCAGTTCGCCCATACCAGAAATAATAGTCTGCCCAGTTTCTTCGTTAGAAGTGAGGGTGAAAGTAGGATCTTCTTCAGCTAAGCGTTGTAGCCCAACGGACATCTTTTCTTGATCGGCTTTTGTAGCAGGCTCGATCGACATGGAAATAACTGGATCAGGGAAAGTGGGAGGCTCAAGTCGTATATCCAAATCACGGTCAGCAAGCGTATCTCCAGTAACTACATTTTTTACACCGATTAGCGCACAAATGTCACCAGAATAAGCCGTTTCAATGTCCTCTCGGTCATTCGATTTCATTACCATCAAACGAGAAATCCGCTCCGACTTTCGAGTGCGGGGATTATACAAAGTTGAACCTTTTTTCAAGGTGCCTTGATAAACACGATAGAAAACTAACTTACCGACATAAGGATCTGACATCAATTTGAACGCAAGTCCAACTACCTTTGAATTGTCATCTGGAAGAACCTCTATGTCATTTTCATCAGAATCTTGACCCTTTGTCGGAGGCAAATCAAGTGGAGAGGGAAGATAATCGACGACAGCATCCATGAGCATTTGAACGCCTTTATTCTTGAAGGCACTACCAGGAATAACTCCAACAAATTTAAGGGATAGGGTGGCCTTCCGAATGCCTAACTTCAATTCATTTTCGGAAATATCTAAGCCCTCAAGATACTTTGCTGCAATATCATCATCAAAATCTGAAATTGCTTCAA
>Ga0315321_10003771_pt1 | contig 11737 bp, 6 predicted proteins | sample M180m21515metaG_FD_203464 | JGI IMG/M metagenome (GOLD analysis project Ga0315321, IMG submission 203464) | Ammonia-oxidizing marine archaeal communities from Monterey Bay, California, United States - M1 80m 21515 | ecosystem: Environmental > Aquatic > Marine > Intertidal zone | place: USA... | reverse complement strand
TGCGCGCCGGTTGGGTTGGCATGACTTTCTGCCTGCTCGCTATAGCACTGGTATTTGGTTTCTGGTTCATCCGAAAGTTTCTTCCGCGTTTCTTGCTTGGCAGGCCAGATGCTTACCTTCATGAAAATACTTTGGCACCTGGTGGTGAGGTTGTAGGTGAGTTTGCCACAACAACCAGAAAGACTGTGGAACTCAATGCAATCACTGTTGTCTTGAGGGGAACGGAGGTATGTATCAGTGGAAGTGGCTCTAACAAAAGAACACACCGACATGTCGTTTTTGAAAATTCGCAGACACTTCAATCGCAAGTTACTTTGCAAGCAGGAAACGAGAGTCGATGTTCTTTTGCTTTCCGTTTACCAGATGATGCAGCCTATTCTGTCTCCCTCCATGAAAATTCCTTGATCTGGACAGTTGATGTAGAGGTGGATATTCCTCGCTGGCCGGATTGGCGCAAAAAGTTTTCGATCTTCGTTGTACCCTCGGATGCACAAGGGAGTAGGACGGGGGGTGATCGACTTGCAGCAGATGTGGTGAAATCGGCAAAGCAGAGCCAGCGAGATTCACAGAACACGGCTGGTTTCGTCGGTGAAGACACGGGTGCGAATGTTGCTAGAGAATTAACCTTCGCTGAGACGGTCGCTCAACTGTGGGCTGTGCGCGATGATCGTGAGCAGGTTGAAATGGTGGTTGATGCTGTGATGGGTATTTCGTTCAATATTGAAGCCGCAGTGGAGAGACGCTTGCTTTATGCCGGCGATGAGGATCCACACGTATTCAAGGAGGGGTACGCTGTATGGGCGCGTTATCCGGAGCCTCGACTGCCGATGGTCTTATATGTTCCCCATATTTTGGGCGATGAGTTTGAGCAGTTGGGAACCGATATCTGGAAGGGGAAGGGTGCGGTCGTCGGCTGGGACAGTTTGCACGGTCGGCTACAAATCAAGCTTGAGGCAGCTAGTTGAGCGAGCGAGTCTGCTGCGAGTCCGAGGCATGAGCTGCTGAATTCGGAATGGGTCTTTGAATTGGTTTGTGGGACACGTGGTTCTCAACTTGCCACCGGCCGTCTAAACTTCCAATCTTTCCCAGACCAGCGACCTAAGTGATCTGAAATGACTTCTCCCAGAGTTTTGATCCTTCGTGCACCAGGAACGAATTGTGATGAAGAAACAGGGTTTGCCTTTGAGCGAGCCGGTGCATCAGTGGAGCGGGTCCATGTGAATCGTTTGATTGAGAATCCAGCACTGAAAGATCGATACCAGATACTTTGCGTGCCCGGGGGCTTCAGTTATGGCGACGATATTGCAGCTGGGCGGATCTTGGCGACAAGATTACGACAGCATCTTGCGGATCTGGTGCAGGCTTTTGTGCATGGAAATGGAGATCGGCTCGTTCTTGGTATTTGCAATGGGATGCAGGTGTTGATGCGGCTCGGTGTGTTGACCGAGGGCATTGGTGAGGCCGACGCGACGCCGGCAACTTTGACTTGGAATAATCACGGCCGATTTGAGGATCGGTGGGTTCACTTGGCGGTTGACAAGACTCCCTGTGTTTTCCTGCAGGGCGTTGAGCAGATGTACTTACCGATGGCACATGCCGAAGGTAAGTTTGTGGCCGCTCAGCCGGAGATTCTTAATCAACTTCGTGAGCAAGGGCGATTGGCGATTCGATATGCTGAGGGAGAGCAGGGTGCGGTTCAGGATGACGTGTTGCCATTTCCGCACAATCCCAACGGAGCCGATGCTAATGTCGCTGGTGTTTGCGATGCCAGCGGACGGGTCTTCGGGCTGATGCCACATCCGGAGCGACATATTGATGCAACTCAGCATCCTAGCTGGACGCGACGTAGCGAACAGCCAGAGCATGGAGATGGAATGGTCATGTTCCAAAATGCAGTCAACTGGTTTGCCTAAACCACAAGATTTTTTCTCTGTAAAATACGGATCTGTATCAGAGGTTTCAGGAACAGGTTTTGATCGGTTCTGCCAATGAGTGATAGCAGCGAGTCACGGCTGGCATCGGTGTCTACCTGATCGCTTGCTATCGGCAGAAGTACGCCGAATGTCGCGATGTGACAGCTAACTATTGTTAGCCCCGAGCTTGGCATCGTTTGAAACTTCAGTCGAAGTGAACCTTACACGCGTCACCGTCACAGGATTTACCTGCCAATTTGTAGCGTCGTTTCGCGACTTGTTGGTACAACCAACGCCAAAGGCGTGCTGTACCCGGAAGATGCAGTGCGGGTGCTGCCAGCCATAGGGTGGGAAGTCGCCGGGTGAGGTATCTCACCGCCTCAGAACCACCATGGCGATTTCCGGCTTGATCCACCAAATACATCTGCTCCATCATCATCTCATGGGTCAGATCAGGATACTGCTCCTCGACCCGCGGATCTTGGAGCGCAATAAAAGCGAGTCGAGTGCCACAGCAATCAAGGCGATGCAACGTTCTTATCTGAGACTTGCAAAAGTTGCATTCGCCATCAAAAATCACGACATCAGCGTCGGGAAATTTGTCGGGATCTGGTAGTTCATTTCCCTGAATCATAGGATTTCAGTCCAAAATGGGCGTAATCGCCCTCAATTCGCAAAAACAGGAACTTTCGCCCTGAATTAACCGAGCTTAAGACCTCTATACTAACATTACGATAGATAAAGAAGAAAAGCGAGGGATACCTTCGGGCATTTCATTTATCGCCGGGTAGGTTTCACGTTATGGACGGAATTGGCGAGAAGCTGGTTCTCAATTCATTCTCAGGATCGAAAAGATGAATCGTATCGAAGTAAAAGTTCGTAGTGCTCGCCGCCGGCTGATCCTCGGGCGTTTTGGCCAGGCTGTCTGTGTAACACTATTCGCAGGCCTCTTGGTAGCGATTGTTGCCATTGCACTTCCAGCGATCCATTTCATGGATGTGAATGTTGAGACTTGGAATTACAGCTGGATCGGCGGATGCCTGGCTGCTGCATTTATTGCCGCCGGGATTTACGCGTGGGTCAAGGCACCATCGATAGAAGCCGTCGCAGCAGAGCTAGATCGACGCTTTGGTTTGCGTGAACGATTGAGTAGCTCCATGGCGATGACTGAGGACGATCGCGACAGTGATTTTGGATTAGCTCTTGTCGCCGATGCTGACAAAAGGGCGGCGAAGATCGATGTCGCCCAGAGGTTCAAAATCAAGCCCAGCAAGATTGGCTGGTTACCGATGTCAATGGTGCCTGTTCTTGTCGTTGTATTGATGTTGGCTGAGCCAATGAATGAAACCAGTGCCAGCACTACGTCCAAGGTTGACAAGACAGAAGTCAAACAGGTCAAAACGGCTGCGGCACAGCTCAAGAAAAGAATTCAACAGCAGCGGCGAAAGGCTGAGGCAGAGGGCCTCAAGGAAGCGGAGGACATGTTTAGGAAAATGGAATCTCAGCTCGATAAAATAACCAAGAGTAAAGATCTGAATCGCAAGGATGCGATGATCGAAATGAATGATTTGAAAAAGCAACTTGAAGAACGCCGTAGCCAGCTTGGGTCAACGGAGCAGATGAAACGTGCTTTGGCACAAATGAAGGGTCTTGAGTCAGGGCCCGGCGACAAAGTCGCAAAGGCGATCGAGCAGGGGAATCTGGCGAAAGCGCAGGACATGGTAAAAGATCTCGCAAATAAGATGCGACAAGGTCAGTTAAATGAGAAGGAAAAAGAACAACTGAAAAATCAAGTTAAGCAAATGCAGAAGGCGCTGGAGAAAGCTGTCAATGAGCACAAACAGAAAGAGCAGGAGCTGAAAGATAAAATTGAGCAGGCGCGCCGTGAGGGACGCAGTGGCGATGCTTCTAAGATGCAACAGAAATTGAATCAAATGCAGCAGAAGAATTCACAGATACAGAACATGCAGCAAATGGCAGAGTCCATGAAGAACGCTGCACAAGCCTGTGAGCAAGGTGATGCTGGTCAGGCCGCTGATGCACTGCAGCAGATGTCTGATCAATTGGGCCAAATGCAGCAGGAAATGTCAGAATTAGAGGACCTTGATTCTGCTCTTGATTCCCTCTCGGAGTCCAAGAGTCAGATGCGTTGCCAGCAATGCCAGGGCGGTGGATGCAAGGAATGCCAGGGACAAGGACAGGGACAGGGACAAGGACAAGGACAAGGACAGGGACAAGGACAGGGACAGGGACAGGGACAGGGACTTGGTAAGGGCACGGGGCAGGGCGACCGGCCTGAGTCGGAAACTGATACGAATACCTACGAGACTCAGGTGCGGGGCAAAGTAAAGAAAGGAAAAGCCGTCATTACAGGTTTTGCCGATGGGCCAAATCGGAAAGGTGTCACCCGCGAAGACATTAAGCAGGCAATTCAAGGCTCGCTGTCTGAAAAGAGTGATCCCAGCGAAAACCAGACGCTACCGAGAACCGAGCGGGAGCACGCTCAGCAGTACTTTGATCAACTCCGCGAAGGCACCGAGTGATCTCTTAGAGATCCGCTAAAGCTTCGTCGATCAATTCAGCCTGTTCCAACTTGTGTGCCGCCATGCTCCCAGTGCTGGGGCTTGCGGACTCAACTCGACTCACCCGCTTCAGATCGTAATTCTGCGACAGTTCATCGCTAAACGTCAGCTTGATGTAGGGCCACGCGCCCATGTTGGTAGGCTCTTCTTGAACCCAGTATACAGACTTGCCTTTTGAAAAACCTTTCATCGAGGCCAGCAACTCTTCGACATTGAGTGGGTAGAGTTGCTCGATTCTCATGATGGCGACATTGTTCAAGTTCTTTTCTTCGCGTGCCTCGATCAGGTCATAATAGACCTTCCCGGTACAGAAGATCAGGCGGTCAGCGTCTTGGAGCGAGACGTGTTTATCTGGCAGTATTTTCTGAAAAGAGACATCGGTCATTTCTGACAATGGGCTATTAACACGTGGGTGCCGAAGCAGGCTTTTGGGTGACAGTATCACCAAAGGCTTTTTCCATTTGCGGATGACTTGGCGCCGCAACAGATGGAAATATTGAGCGGGTGTTGTTGGCTGACAGACCTGAATGTTGTGCTCTGCCGCCATTGCCAGAAATCGTTCCACGCGGGCACTGCAGTGTTCTGGCCCTTGCCCTTCAAAACCGTGCGGAAGCAACATCACCAATCCGCTTAGTCGATTCCATTTGTCTTCTGCACTGGCGATGAATTGATCAACAATCACTTGAGCACAATTCCAGAAATCACCAAACTGAGCTTCCCAGATAACCAAGCCATCTGGGCTATCCAACGAGTAGCCATATTCGAATCCCAGAACGCCAGCTTCGCTGAGCGGACTGTTGTAAAGTTCGAGTCTGGCTTGATCGGGGCTGAGATTGGCTAGTGGCGTATAGGTGCTGCCATCCTTTGTGTCATGGAGGACTGCGTGCCGCTGACTGAAAGTTCCTCGTTGGCAATCTTGCCCAGTCATGCGAATGGGATGGCCATCAACGAGCAGCGAAGCGAATGCAGCCGCCTCTGCACTTGCCCAATCAAGCGGATGCTTTCCTTCGGCCATCTCCCTCCGCTGCGTCATTGGGCGTTTGAGTTTCTTGTTTGCAGAAAAGTTTTCTGGAAGTCTCGTCAACGCATCCAGCAGATGAGAGAGCTTGTCTGCGTCATATCCAGTCGCAGTGGGTTCTACCGGTTCCGGTCCACCAAAGTAGTCGCTCCAATTGGCGGCGAGCGTTTGTGTGTCAGGAACAAATGGTTCATTCTTGCTTGCTGCAAATTCAGACTCCAGCTTTTCGGTTCTTTCCTGCTGAATTCCCTCGGCTTCTTCGGAACTGATTTTTCCGAGTTTAAGCAGTCGAGCCAGGTACTGTTCGCGAACACTGGCTCGGCGATCGATTTCAGCGTACATGCGAGGCTGGGTGAAACGAGGTTCATCTCCTTCGTTGTGCCCCCACCTGCGGAACGCGTAGAGGTCGATCACAACGTCCCGTTGAAATTCTTTTCGAAAATCCATTGCCAGTGAAACCACTTGGGCAACTGCTTCGGGATCCTCACCATTCACATGGAAAATCGGAATCTGGAGCATTTTCGCGATGTCAGTGGCATAGGTCGTACTACGTCCCTCCTTGGGCTCAGTCGTGAAACCAACCTGATTATTGATCACAATGTGTAGGGTGCCACCAGTTTTGTATCCCTCAAGTTCGCTGAGGTTGAGAGTTTCCTGAACAACTCCTTCACCAGCGAAGGCAGCATCACCATGGATCAGAATGGTCATCACCTCCTGCCGGCGCTCATCATGGCGACGATCCTGTTTGCACCGTGTTCTACCCTGAGCAACGGTATTGACGAATTCCAAGTGGCTCGGATTGAAGCACAGAGAAATGTGTAGATTGTCACCTGAAGCGGTGGTCCAATCGCTGCTGTAGCCAAGATGGTAACGAACATCGCCTCCACCCCGATTCATCTCAGGGTTGGGATCATTAAAGGACCAGAAGATATTCATGGCCCGTTTCTTCAGGATATTGGCCATCACGTTGAGGCGTCCGCGATGTGCCATGCCCATCACGACTTCTTTGACGTTGTGTTGGCAAGCTTTTTCCAAGGCGAGGTCAAGCATTGGAATCAGGGTTTCGGCACCTTCAAGCGAAAACGTTTTGGCACCAACAAACTTTCGACGTACAAACTCTTCAAAAATGGTCGCGTCAGCCAGTCTGGCGTAAATTCGTCGCTGAACCTCGTGGGATAGCTCCAAGCGATTTTCAGTCGTTTCCATGCGGCGTTGCAGCCAATCACGGATATTACGCCGGTCGATGTGCATGAATTGTGCACCAATGCTTCGGCAATAAGTATTCCGTAAACGCGTCAGGATGGCATCGATCGTACCACCGAGTTCCTTTTCAACGGAGGCACCGTTGAAAGGACGACTCAGATCTTTCTGATTGAGTCCGTAGACGTTCGGGTTTAGTTCTGGGCTATCGGGGCGGTCAAAGCCCAGAGGGTCCAGATTGGCGATCAAGTGCCCGCGAACACGGTATTCACGGACCAAGTTGTTGACTCGATCCTGAATTCTGGCTAGCCACATAGCTTGAGCGGTGGGGTCGCCTGTGGAGTCCAGAGCTTTGGCGTCGCCGCCGGCCACCGGCTTGCTCTTGCTGGCACTGCCGCTTCCCACGAGAAACTGCTCAAAATATTTCCGCCAGTTTTCTGAAACGCTGGCGGGATCGCGAACGTACTGGACGTACAAATCATCAATGTAGTCCAAGCTGTAGCTTTTCATGGTGACAGCAGGCCGATGGAGATGGGCCGATTCGTGCAGGAAGTTCATCAACAGATGGACATTCTGCGCAAGGACAAAGTACGGGTAGTTACGGTTGGAACCCAAGGGACGTGCCAGGGTCAGCCAGCGAGACGTGCAATTTAGAGAATTCCCATCAGGTGTGGTAGCGGCTCAATGCGACTTTCGCTGGGAGTTTTACCTGAAAAACTGTTTCGGTTGTGGCATTTATGGACTTCGTCACGGGTGGTAAGTTTGGAGCCCGCCAGACGATGGCTTTTCTTTCCAGATTCCCAGTTGATGAATTCAATGGCCGTATTGATTCAAGTTCGTGATGCGCAGAAACGGTTCGCAGACCAATTGGTCCTCGATGCTGCTGAGTTATCTCTGGTGGATGATGTAAAAGTAGGGTTCATCGGACGGAATGGGGCGGGGAAATCCACTTTGTTGAAGGTTCTGTTGGGTGAAGAAGAATTGGAGAAGGGAGAGGTGGTTCATCATCCCTCGCTCCGGATCGGCTATTTGCGGCAGCATGACCCCTTTGAGCCCGGGGAATCAGCGCTGGATTTCCTGATGAGGGACAGTGGAGAGCCCGATTGGCGTTGTGGGGAAGTTGCTGGTCAATTTGAGTTGAAAGGTGCTTACCTTGAGGGGCCGGTGAAATCACTCTCCGGTGGCTGGCAAACTCGCGTGAAATTGGCTGCTTTGCTGCTCAAAGATCCGAATCTATTGATGCTTGATGAGCCGACTAACTTTCTCGATCTAAGAACTCAGATCCTGCTCGAGCACTTTCTTCGGGATTTCAACAAAGCAGCGCTGATTGTTAGCCACGATCGTTCCTTTCTTGCCGCGACCTGTTCGCAAACACTGGAATTGTCTCGTGGCAAGCTGACGATGTACCCGGGTAAAATTGATCCGTTTTTGGAATATCGTGAAGAGCGACGTGAGCATGATCGCCGAGTCAATTCGACTGTCATCGCCAAGCAAAAACAGCTGCAAAAGTTTATCGAAAAGAATCGCGCAAACGCGTCAACAGCCAGCCAGGCGCGGAGCAAGGCAAAGCAATTGGAGAAGCTTCAGACAACGGAGCTTGAGGTTGATGAGCCAACCGTACATATACGGGCACCAAGAGTGAACCCGAGACAGGGTACTGCTGTGCGATGTGATGGGCTGTCGATTGGATACCCCGACCACGTTGTGGCTGATCAAATCACGCTCGAAATTGAGCATGGTGAGCGGGCCGCCATCGTGGGTGATAATGGGCAGGGCAAAACCACCCTGCTACGAACTCTTGTTCACTCTCTCGATGAGTTGGGGGGGAAAATGAAGTGGGGTTATGGAGTCGAAATTGGAACCTACGCTCAACATGTTTACAGTAGTCTCGATGAACGTTTGACTGTACTTGAGCAGCTGGAATATTCATCCAATAGCGATACGACGCGTCAGGATCTACTTGCGATGGCTGGCGCGTTATTGTTTCGCGACGACCACATCCAGAAGAAAATCAAGGTTCTGAGTGGAGGCGAACGCGCACGTCTCTGTATGGCAGGCTTGTTGCTTGGAACCTCCAATGTGCTTGTGCTCGATGAACCTGGTAATCACCTCGACGTGGAAACTGTGGAAGCACTTGCCGAAGCATTGGAGCTCTACAAAGGGACTGTTATTTTCACCAGCCACGATCGGCATTTTATGCAGCGTGTGGCGACGAGTGTTATCGAGGTGCGTGACGGCAGTGTCAAAAACTACTTTGGCAACTATCAGACCTACCTTGAGTCTGTTGAAAAAGAAATTGATGATGGCGAACGCGAACGCACAGGCAAAGCCAAAGCAGCTGCGGGAGCACCGATCTCCAAGGGTGGTGTCGGGGATTATCGGAAAGCCCAGCGAGATCAGCGTCGAGCAGAAAAAGAACTGAAGAATCTGGAAAAGAAAATCGGGCGACTGGATGACGAGAAACGAGGGCTCAACGAAAAGCTGCTCTCTGAAACAAATCCGGAGGAGGCCGTTTGCTTGCATCAGAAATTGACCGAAATCACTGAGGAACTTGATACCTGCGAAGAAAAATGGATGGAACTTAACGGGGATTTTTGAGCCTCAAGACGGTATCAACTAACTGTGATATGCGTGCTGACTCGCACCGGCCGAGTAGCAGAGGGCAACACGGATGAAGAATCAGCGTGGTGAGCCCGCGGCTATCACACAGCGGCCCACTGCTTTCTGAGGATGTCTAAGAGTTTGAAGGTTTGCTTCGGTCCCGACGTTTACCAATGCACATCAGGTACGGTTGTCGAGCTGGGAGTCGTCTGAAATCTGCTTTCCAGATCATGGCAAGCGGTTGACATCAAACGCGGTGGTGTTTCTGTAATACGGCGATCTTCCTCTAAAAAAGATCGTTTTTGGACACATGCCGTTGGCACGTGAGTGTTGTCGGGCAAGAATGCTGGGCAGTCGAGATCGTGCCGATAAGTGCCGACTTGCTGCTGTTTTTACATGTGCTGCTTTCGAGTTGAGTTTCAATGATTGTGCCGCCCCTGCATATTGGTGATCTAGTAATTGATCCACCCGTTCTGCAAGCGCCGATGGCAGGGTTTACCAATGCCGCGTTTCGGGAGGTTGTCCGCCAGTTCGGTGGCGTTGGGCTGTTAGCCACAGAAATGGTGAATGCTCGAGGATTTGTATGGATGGACGAACACGTGGCCGAGCATCCAGACCGCCTTTGGGGGGTCGCGGAAGAAGCTCGACCATTGGCTGTGCAAATTTGGGACAATGATCCGGAAACGATGGCTAAGGTTGGCCGCAGACTTACCGAGGAATATCAGGTCAGCGTCGTCGACATCAATTTTGGCTGTCCCGTCAAACAGGTGACTGAAAAAGCGCACAGCGGAAGTTACTTGCTACGCGAACCTCAGCGAATGTTTCAAATCATTCATCGATTGGTGGAAGCTTGCTCACCCACCCCGGTGACGGCGAAAATCCGGCTTGGATGTTCACGTGATTCAGTTAACTGCAATGAAGTTGCCAAGGTGGTGGAGGAGGCAGGTGCCGCTGCTTTGACTGTGCACGGTAGGACAGCCCATGACATGTTTCGTGGTCAGGCAGACTGGGATCGGATCAGTGAAATCAAGCAACACTTACGAAACATACCTCTGATCGGTAACGGTGATCTTGATTCTGCCGAGAAGGTGGTAGCCGCATTCCGGAATTACGATGTTGATGGGGTGATGATCGCCCGAGCATGTTTGGGAAGGCCGTGGTTATTCGCGCAGGCTGCCGCTGCGTTGAAAGGTGACGCGATCCCCCCGGAGCCGACTCTGGACGAACAGCGGGACGTGATGTTGAACCACTACCGTCTGGTGGTCGATCGGTTTGGAGAAGAGAAGGGGACCATTCTGATGCGTAAGTACGCCTGTTGTTATGCCCAAGGGAAACGCGGAGCGAGGTTCTTTCGGACGCACGTGGCAAAGGTTTCAAGTGCCGCTGAGTTTTACAGTGTGGTTCGCGATTATTTTCCCGGTTCAGAACCAGTCGATGCAGCTGCGATGTAATTGGCGTCGTGAGCAGAGGTGTCCAAGGTGTGGGTAGTGCCTCAATACTGCGTCGCCAGTTTTCTTCGCTTTTTTCAAGCCAGCAGGCGTTGAACATAAGTCTTAAAATCCCGCATGTCATCTGGAAGTTCGCCAGGCCCCACGATCAAAGGACCCTTTTCAGGTTGGGTGTGTAATCCGTGGCTTCCGCGTACCAGTTGGGCATCGAGCGGAATAACATCCATTTTGTAACGCATACCAACCTTCTTTTGCGCCAGACGCGACATGGCCCTGACTTTGCTGGTCATGAATAATTCGCAAGGGTCGTAGCCCGGTTTGCGATGAATATCGACAGTTCGTGAAAAATCGGGTGCCAGAGAATCGTCGAGCCAGTAATAGTAAGTGAACCAAGCGTCCGGTTCCGAAAGCACGATCAGTTCGCCACTGCGTGGATGGTCCAGTTCAAGTTCGACGGGGCGGGTAACACGGGCGACTCCGGGTACGGATTGCAGTGCCTTGGCGACCTCATCAATCATACCGGGATTACGCACATAGACGTGTGCAATTTGGTGGTCGGCGACTGCGAACGCAGCCGAGTCACCGGGCATCATCATTTCACCAAAGGGACCGTGTCGGACTGTCAACCAGCCCATTTCTCGAAGGTAGCGATTCAGATGAACAGGCTGCTGGACTGGCACCAACCCATACTCTGAAACAACGATGACTTGTGCATCGATGTCGTTTGCTGCGTCGATGATTCTGCCTGCACACTGATCCAGTTCGGCGACTCGTTGAGGGTCATGGTCCGGAAGTCGTTGGAAGTCGTAATCAAGATGCGGCAGGTAGGCCATCGTCAGTTTGGGGCGATTTTCTCGCATCACGATTGCGGTAGCGTCGGCAATCCATTCACTGCTGGGAAGTCCAGCATTGGGGCCCCAAAACGAGAAAAACGGGAACGGACCCAGACGCCGGACCAGATCGCACTGGGTGTGA
>Ga0315321_10003770_pt1 | contig 11739 bp, 7 predicted proteins | sample M180m21515metaG_FD_203464 | JGI IMG/M metagenome (GOLD analysis project Ga0315321, IMG submission 203464) | Ammonia-oxidizing marine archaeal communities from Monterey Bay, California, United States - M1 80m 21515 | ecosystem: Environmental > Aquatic > Marine > Intertidal zone | place: USA... | reverse complement strand
ACCCACACCAGCTGCATCCCGAAGCCAAACTTCATAAGCGCGAGAATCAGTCCCAGCACAATGCCTACAGCGGTGCCGAGGTAGGGCACGACAAACAGCGCCCCGCTCATGACCCCAACCGGCACAGCGAGGTCGATGCCGACAAGCAGCAGGCCCACGCTGTAGAGAACCGCCATCACGCCACTCACTGTGAGCTGGCCCCGCACAAACGCGCTGAGCCGTCGATCGACCTCGATGGACACCCGGCGAACTCGCGGCCGCAAGCTGATGGGCACCAGGTCGTCGGCCGCTGCGACCAAGCGGTCCCACTCCTTGAGCAGGTAGTACAAGAACACCGGCAGCAAGGTGAGGTTGAGGATGGCATTGAGGATGCCAATTCCCTGCGTGAGCAGTCCTTCGGCAAGCCCAGACGCACCGGCCTGAATCCGCGGCCACTGGTCGGCTACCCAGCTGGGGGCCTGGGTCTGGAGGTCACCGAGGTCGACGGTGGGTCGGTAGCCGGTCCAAGACTCGATGAAGGCCAGTGCGGGCTCGACGGTCTGGTCGAGGTTCGCGAGGAACGGCACCACCCGCTCCCGAATCTCCTCTGCCTCACGCGCAAAGCCGGGCAGGAACAGCAGCACCACCACGCCAGCACCGAAGAACATCGCGAGGAAGAGGGTGCCGATGGCGGTATCTCGGCTGAGCCCACGCCGCTCAAGCCAGTCGGTGGCTGGGTCGAGAATGTAGGCTAGGCCAGCGCTTGCGGCGAGCAGGCTGAGCACCGGCCGCAGCATCCATGCCAACATCAGTCCCACGAGGGCAAAGCCCATCCCCCACGCGAGGGAGCGCCAGCCCAATGGCTCTGCACGCGCGCGCAGAAAAGCCGCGGCCACCAGTCCTTGCGGAGGACGCTGGCGACGAGCGCGACCTCGCGGGGCCCCTCGATTGCTTGACGGACGTCGACGACGAGGGCTCATGGATCGACTACCACCACGATGCGACGTCCGGCAACGAGGTCCGACAGCTCGGGGGCATCGGCCATCTTGCTCCCGGCAGCCAGCACCAACTTCGCCCCTCTGGCAGACACCGCCTGGGCGAACATGGGCGCGTCACCGGCGCGGGCAGCCGCACGAGGGTCGGCAGGGTCGGTGACGTAGACCACAGGCGCAGCCCGCGCGTCGATGGCCGGCGCGAGCAGCTGAGCGCCCAAGACAGGGCGGTCGTCTACGGTGGTCACTGTGGGAACCAGGCTCGGCTGAAACGGCAGCCCACGGGCGTCGATGACCAGCCCGGTGGGGCGACCTTCGGCGGTCCACACCTCGGAACTGGGCGCAGACGCTGTTGCGAGCCCGGTCAGAGCGGGAAGCAGCCAGGTACGCAGGTTGATGGAGGCCGACATCTCCACGCCGCCGCCCTGGTGGTAGCGGGTCTCATCGATCTGCCAGCCCCGCGCCCCTTCCTCGAGTCGAGCCCCCACCTCACCGCCCACTTCGAACAGATCGCCCGCGGTGGAGCCGGACGTCACAGGCACACGGCGCGCTGCGGCATCGATCCGGGGACCGATGGAGTCGAGGGCGTCCTGCTCCTGCACCTTGCGGTCCTTCCAAGCCCCCACGGTGCGGTCGGAGCGGGAATCGACCACAAGACGCATGTCGGTCCAGTTGACCTCGCCGGGACCAACCTGTCTCACCGCGTTTTCGTACACTCGTGGGCCCGGCACACTCTCGGTGGGGGCAGCAGCCAGCGTGAGGCTACTCAGCAGCATTCCGACCATCATGTCAGCCTCACCACGTCGGGGCGACGGAACAGGGTCTCGATGCCTTGAAGCAGAGCATCGTCGGCCAACACGCGGTGGTCGGCGCCAAGATCGTAGCGCGCCCAGGCGAGTCCCGGCGAGCGCAGATGAAGCGAGACCGGACAGCGCCCACGGGATGCCCCCAAGAGCACGGCCAGCTCACGCAACACCGTAGCGTCCACCTCCGCGGCTTCCAGCAGGAGGTGGACCGCACGGGTCTGCGACTCCCGCACCTCCGCGAGCAAGCGGGCGCTCTCGGCCAGAATTTTGGGGGTGCCGTCCGCCCCCTTTTCGAGCTTGCCGGAAAGGAGGATGGGCTGCTCGGAGGTGATGGCCATCCGGGAGGTGGCCCAGGGCTCCTTGAAGAACACGCACTCCACCGCGCCCAGGGTGTCCTCAACGGTGACGAACGCCATCTTGTCGCCGCGCCGAGTCTTGATTTGACGGAAGGTGCTGACCATGCCCGCCACCCGCACTTCTGTGTCGGCGCGTTGGTGTTCAAGCTCGTGAAGGCCGCACGTCGCGACCCGGTCCACCAGCTCGGCGTAGGCCTCGATGGGGTGGCCAGTGATGAAGAACCCCAGAGCCTCGCGCTCTTTGGCGAGCTTCACAGCCAGTGGGTCCTCGCCGACGTCGGGCAGGCGGAGCTTGGGCTGTTGAGCCTTGGCGAGTCCGCCAAACAGACTGGTCTGGCCACTTGCGCGGTCGGCTTGAGTGCGCTGAGCCGACGAGATCGCCCCGACCATGCCCTTCAACATCGACTTGCGGGGATGGCCGGTCCAGTCGAAGGCTCCGCACTTCATGAGGTTCTCGATGACCTTCTTGTTGACGCGCTTGTAGTCGATGCGCTCCAGGCAGTCGGCGAGATCCCGAAAGCGCCCGCCAGCGGCCTCGCGGGCTTGGACAATCGCCCCAATGGCGCCTTCGCCCACACCTTTGACCGCCGCCAAGCCGAAGCGAATCGACTCGCGGTCAGTGGGAGACACGTCGAAGCCCGCGAGGCTGTGGTTGACGTCTGGTGGCAAGACGGTGAGACCGGAGCGCTTGCAGTCGCCGATGTAGGCCAGCACCTTGTCGGTGTTGTTGGCCTCGATAGTCATCAGCGCGGCCATGTACTCGGCGCGGTGGTGCGCTTTGAGCCAAGCGGTCTGGTAGGACACGATGCCGTAGGCCGCCGAGTGGCTCTTGTTGAAGCCGTAGCCGGCAAAGTAGGCGAGCAGGTCGAACAGACCGTCGGCCTTCTTGCCATCGCGGCCCAGCTTCTTCGCACCTTCCACGAAGATGACCCGCTGCTCCGCCATCGCCTCAGCCTTCTTCTTGCCCATGGCTCGGCGGAGGAGGTCGGCGCCACCCAGCGTGTACCCGGAGTACACCTGGGCAATCTGCATGACCTGCTCTTGGTAGACGATGGAGCCGTAGGTGGGCTTGAGAATCTCCTCCAGGTCGGGGTCGGGGTACTCGATGGCCTTCCGACCGTGCTTGCAGTCGATGAAGTTGTCGACCATGCCCGAGGACAGCGGACCGGGACGGTACAGCGCCAGAAGCGCGATGAGGTCGTCGATGTTGGACGGCAGCAACCGGGTGAGCAGCTCGCGCATACCCGAGCTCTCGACCTGGAAGACCCCCAGCCCATCGCCTCGCTGGAGCAGCTCGAAGGTCTCCTGGTCGTCGAGGGGCAGGCGGTCCATGTCGGGCCGCTCGCCAGTGTTTCGCTCGACCATGATGACGGCGTCACGGATCTGGTCGAGGGTCTTGAGGCCGAGGAAGTCGAACTTGATGAGACCGACGCTCTCAGCGGCCTTCATCTCGTACTGCACCACGGGGCCGCCCTCTGGACCGTCGCGGTACAGCGGAGCATGCTCGACCAGCGGACGGTCGGCGATGACGACACCCGCGGCGTGCACACCAGTCTGACGGGTCATCCCTTCGACCCGGAGCGCGAGTGCAGCCACTCGTCCTACCACTGGATCGCCCTCCACCAGGGCCTTCAGCCGCTCGTCCTCCAGCGCCTTTCCGAGCTTGATGCCGAGCTCGTTGGGCACCAGCTTCGCGATTCGGTCGGCGGCGTTGAAGTCGAGCCCGAGCACCCGTGCGACATCCTTGAGCGCTGCCTTCGCCTGGAGCTTGCCGTAAGTGATGATCTGGCTGACCAGATCAGATCCGTACTTTTCGCGAGTGTGGGTGATGACCTCTTCGCGACGGTCCTGGCAGAAGTCGACGTCGATATCGGGCATCGACACGCGCTCGGGATTGAGGAACCGCTCCATGAGCAGCCCGAACCGCAAGGGGTCGATGTCGGTGATGCGCATCGAGTAGTTCACCAACGAGCCCGCACCAGAGCCTCGACCGGGTCCGACTGGAATGTGGTGGTCCTTGGCCCAGTTGATGAACTCCGCCACAATGAGCAGGTAGGCGGGAAAGCCCATGTTCTGGATGATGTCGAGCTCGAAGCGCAAGCGATCCCAGTACTCCTGGTGACGCTCCTCCGGGATCTCCACCTGCTTGAGGCGCAGCTCAAGACCGCAGCCCGTGTACCACTCGAAGTAGCCATTGATGCTGCCCGCCCCTTCCGGCTTTGGGGGAACAGCCTCGACGGCGGGGTCGGGCATGCCGTAGTCGCGGGGCGGCGGAAAGGCCTTGTAGAAGTACTCCCAGTTGGCCTGGGTGTCGGACCGGGGAGCCTTCGACAAGTCGACGCCGTCGGGACACGGGGGATCGGCGTCGGGGGGATCAGTCGCCGGAAAAAAGTAGGGTGGCGCGGTCTTGAACTTGAAGCGACAGCGACCCGCCAACGCCACAGTGCGGTCGAGGGCTTCGCTGTCGTCGGGGAAGAGCGCCCGCATCTCGGCTTCGGACTTGAAGTACTGCTGATCGGTGGGCAGACCCGAGCGGTCGGGCAAGTCGACGGGAACGCCTCGTGCGACGCAATTGAGGAGGTCCAGGGTGACCGCATCGGTAGGCTTGAGGTAGCGGCAGTCGTTGGTGACCACCGTGTCGAGCCCTTGCCGACCAGCGAGGTCGCGGGCCGCATTGTTGACCGCCGGCTGCCCTTCGATACCGGTGTCCTGAAGCTCGACGAAGAGGTGAGCGCTGCCGAAGATCTCGCGGAGGCGGTCCAGGTGCTCGGCCGCTCGGTCGAAGCCATCCGGACCGGTGAGAATCTCTCCTATTGGACCGTTGAGGCCGCCGGTAAGGCACACCAGCCCGTCTTTGTGCTTCTCCAGCAGGGCGTAATCGACCCGCGGACGGTAGTGCATCCCCTCGAAGATGGCCGACGTGATGAGCACGCAGAGATTCTTGTAGCCGGCAGAATTCTGATTGCCGGGTGAGCCATCCGACTGCCCTTCAATGAACAGGGTGATGTGAAAGCCGCCATCAGGGGCCCGTGGATCGAGCGTGTCGAGGCCGGGTGGCCAGATCCACAGCGTAGTGCCCAGCACAAAGTCGATCTCAGCGCCCTTCGCGGCCTTGTAGCACTCGAAGGCGCCGTAGAAGTTGCAGGTGTCCGTGATGGCAACGGCGGGCAGACCCCGCTCTGCAGCGGCATTAGCGAGAGCTGTGGGACTCATCGCGCCATCGAGCAGGCTGTACTGAGAGCGGGCGGAAAGGTGGACGAAGGCCATCCGAGTTCCTGGAATGCGGGCGGCAAGTGGGTATCGGCGCGTCACCTCTCTCACCACCGGGCATCCGGACAGAGTTGGTCCGCATATCGACGGAGACGCAGGAATCCAATCCGCATCACTCCCTCGCCCCGAGCATCCAGTGCAGTAGGACCGCGGTCCCCTCACAGAATTGAGTCACTGTTTAGGAGTCCATGTGCTTCGCTTCTTCAAGAGACTGCTGGGGGGTCGGTCCGCTGCCCGCCGCCCGTCCCCTCCCCCACCCCGTCCCCATAGACCCCCGAACACCGACACACCCCCGGCAACCGGTGCGCCGGACCTGCTGTTGTACAAGTTCGACAGCTGCCCATTCTGCCGTCGAGTGGCGCGGGTCATCGACGACCTCGACCTCGACATCGCAACTCGGGACACCCGCAAAGAAGACGGCGCCCGGGCGGAGCTCAGACAACGCACGGGTCGCACCCAGGTGCCCTGCTTGTTCATCGACGGCGAGCCACTGTTCGAGTCGGCCGACATCGCCGACTGGCTGCGGGCCAACGCCGACCGAATCCGGGCGACATCGCCTCCCTGATGGGTCTCAGGCGGCGGCCAACCTCACCTGATTTCGACCGGCATGCTTTGCGGCATAGAGCGCCGCATCAGCCCGACGGAGCATGGCCATCGGGGAGTCGGTGCCGCGCAACAAGGACACACCCGCCGACACCGTGACCTTCACGCGCTGGGCGGGCTCGGGGAACCGAAGCTGGCAGGTCGCGATGCGCATGCGCTCTGCCACCGACATCGCCACCGACTCCGCTGCTCCCGGCAGGATGACCGCGAATTCCTCGCCGCCGTAGCGGCCGACCACATCGTCGTCGCGCACCTGATCCCGAATCGCGGCGGCAAATTCCACCAGCACAGCATCTCCGGCGGGGTGGCCGTGGTTGTCGTTGACCGCTTTGAAGTGGTCGATGTCGAAGAGAACCAGCGACATCGGGGCGTCGGCATTGTGGGCCCGCTGGATGGCCTGCTTGAGAGCCCGGTCGAAGGTGCCGCGGTTGCAGACTCCAGTGAGCGGATCGAGCGCTGCGCGGGCGCGAACGTCAACCAGCTCCTCGGCTTGGCGCGCGATGACGTCCTCGAGATTGCGCGACCGGTCCCGAGCTGCTTCGAGCTGCTGGCGCAGGCTGCCAGCATCGTGGGTGAGCTGCTCGAGCTGCGCGACCATGGCCTTGCGGACCTCGGCGAGCCCATCGGGTGCGGGCTGGTGGACCAACGAGTGGGCCACGCGACTGAGACCATCACCCAAGCGAGCGCTGTCGGAGTCGGCTCGCTGGAGTCGACGCCCCATATCGCGCAGCATCTTGGACATTTCTTCGCGGTCCCGCTGCGCACGGCGTCGCATTCCGCTCGCCACTTCCGAGATGGCTCCTGCCTCATCGATCAGCGCAGGCAAGTCGGAGCTCGACATCCGGCGCGGCAGGCCGGTCTTGAACGTGAGAAGACGCTCTTCCAGGCCACTGTGGATGAGGGATGTGTCGAGCGCGAGCCCGGCCAGAGCCTGCGCGACCCGTCCGACCTCGCGGCCGTCGACCACCCGGGCCTCGGGCACCTTGCTTTCCTTCAGGAGCAGCTCTCCACGTACATTTCGGACCTCACGCACCAACCCTGACGGCACCGGGAAGCGGCTCAGTCGCTCCACCAGCTTCTCCACCCGCTGCGCGCGACTGGGAGACACCTCGGCGCGCAGGTACTGAAGCAACAGCACAAGGCTGTCGCGCAAGGCATTCATCTCCGCGTTTGACGAAGGAGGAGGGTCGGCACCTCGGCTAAACCAGGACATTCGGACTCGAGAGTAGGATCAGAGCCGGCGCCGCCCGGTCCCTGTGTTGTCCACGATACTGTACGCGGTGGGGAGGGCGACACCTCCGTTTTTCCTCTGACAAAAGCAAAACCTGCCCCGGCGAACCCGTCTTCATTGGCCAAGAGGCCCGAAATCAGCCAGCCGCCCCTTGTTATTCCTGGTTAGTGTATATATGACACGAACACGCAGACATTCCCGCCACAGGCCCCCCGGCCCCGGAGCCGCCATGCTGTACCAGCCATCGCTCGGACTTCTCACTGACCTCTACCAGCTCACCATGGCCGCCGGCTACCACCGCGCGGGCCTCCACAACCGTCGGGCCACATTTCATCTCACCTTCCGCAAAGCGCCCTACGGGTCGCCGTTCGCGGTGGCGGCCGGCCTCGGCCCCGCGGTGGACTACCTCGAGCGCTGGTCTTTCGACGACGCCGACCTTGCCTACCTGGCGGGCCTCACCGGCAACGATGGTCGGCCGCTGTTCCGAGACGACTTCCTCCGGGTGCTCGGCGACACCCGCATGTCCTGCGACATCGACGCCATCGCCGAGGGCACCGTGGTCGCCGCCCATGCCCCACTCGTGCGGGTGCGTGGTCCTCTGCTCCAGGCGCAGATTGTCGAGACCGCTCTGCTCAACATCATCAACTTCCAGACCCTCATCGCCACGAAGGCGGCGCGCGTCTGTCATGCGGCCGGCCCAGATGGACTGGTGTTGGAATTCGGCCTGCGCCGCGCGCAAGGGATCGATGGTGCGCTGTCGGCCAGTCGCGCAGCCTACGTGGGCGGTGTGCACGGCACATCCAATGTTCTCGCCGGCCGGCTTCACGGTGTGCCCGTGAAGGGCACCCACGCCCATGCCTGGGTGATGGTCTTTGAAGACGAAGTGGAAGCCTTCACCCGCTATGCCGCTGCGATGCCCAACAACTGCGTGTTCCTCGTGGACACCTACGACACGCTTCGTGGGGTAGAGCGCGCCATTTCGGTGGGCCACACCCTGCGCGCAGAAGGCCACGAGATGGTCGGGATTCGCCTCGACTCGGGTGACCTCGCAGCCCTTGCCATCGGCGCGCGCAAGCTGCTCGATGCAGCCGGCTTTCCCGACGCCGCCATCGTTGCCAGCAACGATCTCGACGAGCACCGCATCGCCCAACTTCGCGCGGCCGGTGCCCCCATCTCAGTGTGGGGCGTGGGCACCCGTCTCGCCACCGGCCACCCCAAGGCGGCGCTCGGCGGCGTCTACAAGCTGTCCGCCATCGAAGACGCCCACGGCATCGAACATGACCGCATCAAGCTGTCCGAGACCGCGGTGAAGGTGTCCAACCCCGGCATCCAGCAGGTCCGCCGCACAGTCGACCCCGAGACCGGCCGCTTCGCTGGCGACGTCCTCTTCGACATCCGCCATCCCGGTGCAGTGGCGGCGGTGCCCAACGGAAACGACCACGATCTGCTCATACCCATTCTCCGCAACGGCCAGCGTGTACACGGCGCCGAGCCCCCCTCCATCGACACGATCCGCGCGCGCACCCGTGCCCAGCTCGCGCGCCTGCCGGAGCGCTGCCTCGATCTCCAAGATCCCGCCCCCTACCCGCTGTCCCTCGAGCCCGGCCTGGCTTCCCGAAAGGCGTCGCTGATGGCCGTTCACACCCGCCCGGAGTCCACGCGATGAGACGCCTCCATGTCGCCACTGCCTCTGTCAATCAGCTCCCGCTCGACTGGGATGGCAACCGAGACCGCATCGTCCGAGTCATCGAGATGGCCCGTGAGCGCGGTGCCTCCGTGCTGTGCTTGCCCGAGCTTTGCGTCACCGGCTACGGCTGCGAAGACGCCTTCCACTCTCCCGAAGTCTGCGAGACTGCCGCCCAAGTGGCCATCCGCGAGCTGGCGCCGCATACCACTGGCATGGTGGTGTCGATCGGCCTTCCCGTGCTGCACCGATCTGGCGTCTACAACGCGGCCCTATTGTGTGTAGATGGCGTGCCCGTGGGCATGTCCGCAAAGGGCGACCTGGCCGGAGACGGCGTCCACTACGAGCCCCGCTGGTTCAAGCCTTGGCCCCGCGCGGCCACAGGCCGGATGAGGCTCGACGGCGTCGACCTGCCCATCGGCGACCTCGTCTACGACCTCGCTGGTGTGAGGCTCGGCTTTGAGATCTGCGAAGAAGCCTGGGTCGCCCACCGCGTAGGGGCCGTGCTCGCCCATCGTGCGGTCGATCTGGTGCTCAACCCCAGCGCGAGCCACTTCGCCTTCGACAAGGACGCCGTGCGGGAGCGCTTTGTGCTCGAAGGCAGCCGAGCCTTCGGGGTGACCTACCTGATGGCCAATTTAGTGGGCAACGAGGCCGGCCGGCTGGTGTACGACGGCGGCGGCCGCATCGCATCGGGTGGCGCTATGGTCGCGCGTGGACCTCGGCTTCACTTCGCTGAGGTGTCCGTCACAGATGCCATTGTCGATATCGACCTCGGCCGGTCTACTCGCGCACGCACCGCCAGCTTCCGCGCCGACCCGCAGCACGACACAAAGTCCACCGTGCGGCTTCCCTTCGACTGGCCTGCCGTAAGCGCCCCTTGCACCCCAGCGCTCTCTCCCGCCGCTCCCCAAGACAAGTGCCTGGAGTTCACCCGCGCCATCGCCCTCTGCTTGTTCGACTACACCCGCAAGAGCTGGAGCAACGGCTGGGTCGTGTCGCTGTCCGGAGGCGCAGACTCGGCCGCCGTATCCACCCTCTGTCACCATGCACTCGGTCTCGCTGCCGAAGAGCTGGGCGCCGATGCGGTGTGGTCCACCTTTGCCTACGCCCTGGGCCCTGTCCCCCAGAAGGGCGCCACCGTGGGGCTGATGGTCGAGCGGATGCTCACCACCGTCTACCAGGGCACCGAGAACTCAAGCGACATCACCCGCGATGCCGCCCGCGACCTTGCGGAGGGCCTGGGCTGTCAACACATCGAGTGGACCGTCGACCCGCTCGTCTCGGCCTGCGTTGACCGAGTGGCCGCCGCTCTGGGCCGTCCCCTCTCCTGGCAGACCGACGACATCGCGCTCCAGAACATCCAGGCCCGAGTGCGAGCCCCGGGTGTGTGGATGCTTGCAAACGTCGAGAGCAAGCTTCTGCTCGCCACTTCGAATCGTTCAGAGGCCGCCGTTGGCTACGCGACGATGGACGGCGACACCGCCGGCGGCCTGTCTCCCATCGCGGGCATCGACAAGGCATTCCTGCGGGCCTGGCTGCGCTGGATGGAGACCGAAGGCACCCCCGCGCTCGGCGCAGTGCCCCAGCTCCGGTCGGTCAATGTGCAGCAGCCCACTGCCGAGCTGCGTCCACTGGAGATGGGCCAGACCGACGAAGACGACCTCATGCCCTACCCCGTGCTCGATGCCATCGAGCGCCTCGCCATCCGCGACAAGTACACGCCACTGTCCGTCTTTGAGCTGATGCGCGGCCGCCACCCCGCCCACACTCCCCGCGAAGTCGCTGGCTGGGTCACCCGCTTCTTCAAGCTGTGGTGTCGCAACCAGTGGAAGCGCGAGCGCTATGCCCCCGGCTTCCACGTCGACGACGAGAACCTCGACCCACGCACTTGGTGCCGCTTCCCCATTCTCTCCAGCGGCTTCCGGCGGGAGCTCGCCCTGCTTGAGCTCCGAGTGCAAGAGCTCGAAGCATGACCCCTCCTCGCTACCCAGTCGCAGTGGATGCGGTGGTGTTTGGCGCTTCGGGCGTATCGGTCGAAGGCCGTCCGCCCGGGCTCGAGGTGATGCTCATCCAGCGCGGCATTGAGCCCTTCAAGGGACAGTGGGCGCTTCCAGGCGGCCTGGTGCTCCCGAATGAAGACATCGAGACCGCCTTGAGGCGGGAGCTTCTTGAAGAGGCCGGCATTGCCCCGGCCTGGCTTGAACAGCTCTACACCTTCGGTGCCCCCGAACGCGACCCCCGCGGCCGCACCATCACCGTCGCCTGGATTGGCCTTGTGCAGCCCGCCCAGTACCTGCCCCATCCCGCCACCGACGCCGACGACGCCCGATGGTGGCCTCTGAAAGACCTCCCTGAGCTTGCTTTCGACCACGCGAAAATCCTCGAAGTCGCCCGTACAAGGCTGCGGGGAAAAGTGCGGTATCAGCCCATCGGCTTCGACCTGCTGCCCGAGTCGTTCACGCTGACCGAGCTGCAGACGCTCTACGAGGTCATCCTCGAGCGCCCGCTCGACAAGCGCAACTTTCGCCGAAAGATCGGCAGCACAGGGCTTCTCCTCGACACTGGCGATCTTCGCACGGGTGTTGCCCACCGCGCCCCCCGCCTCTACCGCTTCGACCGCGCCCGCTACGAGCAGCTCCAAACAGAGGGCTATCTCTTCGAAATCTGAGCCCCGTCCCATCCATTTCCCGGAGGATCCATGCGCCACGCCCTCATTCTCGTCGATCTCCAGCCCGACTTTATGCCTGGCGGCGCCCTCGCGGTAGCCGATGGCGATGCAGTGGTGAAGCCAGCGCTTGCACACATCGAGAGCGGT
>Ga0315321_10003762_pt1 | contig 11758 bp, 9 predicted proteins | sample M180m21515metaG_FD_203464 | JGI IMG/M metagenome (GOLD analysis project Ga0315321, IMG submission 203464) | Ammonia-oxidizing marine archaeal communities from Monterey Bay, California, United States - M1 80m 21515 | ecosystem: Environmental > Aquatic > Marine > Intertidal zone | place: USA... | reverse complement strand
GAAGTAACTAAAGTTGATACAGCTGATATTAAAAAGTTCTATATTGATGCTTACATTGATAAAGAAGGCGATGCTGGCAATATATATCCATTGCGTCCTGTTCGTTTTAGTACAGAATCTGAGTTAATAAGTTCATTTAATACTACTATCAACGGCTTATTTAAATACAACTTTGCTGGTGTTAGACAAAACGATGAGCAACAACCAATTTATGCTTATATTGATAATGACAATAGCGGAAATCCTGCGGTGTATCGTTACACAGGAACATACAGCAACGGAAGTGGACATGTAGGAACAGAAGGTTGGACAAAAGTTAGAATTAATCAAGCGCAAGCTAGAAATGATCTAATAGAAAATGTAAAAATATATGACGCTGATCGTAAAACACTTATCACTACATTAGAAACTTATGATCCGTCAAAAGGTATTATACCAGGTTATATATCATCTGAAATAGACTTTAAATTAACAGCAGATATTGCAAGTTACAACTATAACAATTTAGATGGTTTTGTAGAAAATCAAAGAGCTTGGGGCGATTTACATGTTGGCAAGCGTTGGTGGGATTTAACAACCGCTGTTTATTTAGATTATGAACAAGGTAGTGTAGATTATCAACAAGCAAACTGGGGAAGACTATTTGATGGTTCTAGTATTGATATATACGAGTGGACTCGCAGTCCTGTTCTTCCAGAACAATGGAAAGATGTAGTAGATGCAGAGACTATCATTGATGGTAATGCTGCTACAGGTGAAGCCTATTTTAAAACTATCAATGATCAAAAAGTTTACCAATGGGTTGAGACTACTTTTTATAATCCACGTACTAAGCAAGTCAGCACTCAGTATTTCTTCTGGGTTAAAAACAAAACTAATTTCAATGGTGAAAGACGTTATAATATAAGTCAACTAAGTACTATACTGGAAAACCCAAGTGCGTTTAATATTTCTTGGTGTGCAGCAAGTGGTACTGATAAATTATTCTTAACTAACATTGATAATTTAGTTAGTGATACAAGTGTTGTGCAGGTCAATCAAATACAATCAAGTAACACATTACCATTAACAGAATGGACATTACTAAGTGACGGTGATCCTGAAAGTATAATTCCAGAATACATGCACATTAAAATACGTGACAGCTTAGTTTCATATAACAAAGCAAGTAAACGCTATAGCTTTGAAACATATTCAGCATCTACAAGTTACGCAGTTAATGCAGTTGTACTAGAGGCTGGAAAATATTATATGAGTAGAGTAGCAAGTAACTTAGGAAATAGTCCTAGTACAGATACAACTGGAACATATTGGAAAGAATTAATAGACTATTCATTCCCAGAAGACACTCCGCAAATGGATATTGATGTCTTAATGAGTCAGCCTGTACCGGATTTGAGCTTGCATGAATATAATAGATATGGTCATTTAACAAGACCTGCTCAAAGTTTATTCAGAGATGTTGTTACTGCAAGACAAAACTTTGTTGAAGCAACAAACGAATTATTAGCTAAAATCTGTCTAGTAGGACAAGCTCCAAATTGGAGAGATGTATTTTATAAAACATTTACAGAAGGTTCTATTACTTACGATGTAAGCAAGTACTGGACGTTTGCTGATTGGAGTGCAAATAACTACGATAGTGAAACAGTACCAGATCGTATTTACGAAACAACATTTGATATGCAACCAGTACTTGGCGAACCTTTCTTAGATGCAGTTGGATCACATGTTTATGTATCAACAGTTACACACCCAGATGGAATTAATCGTCCTGAAATATATAAAGTAGTATTAGAAGACGGACTTAGAACATATAAGAGAGTCTGGAAAGAAAAAGGTACTATAAGAATTAGTGAAGAACTTTGGAATCAATCAAAGTACGGCAAAGGCTTTGATAGTACAGGCTTTGATATATCTGGTTTTGATGATGATTCAAGTAATGTACTTGCATCCTTGTTCGATGATTTAAGAAGTAAGGTATTTGTTGGATCTGTTAGAGTCTACTACAATAAACTTTGGTTCAAGATGCTGTATCAAGCAGTTACAGACAACACAACAGACGATTTTGCATTTAAAACAACATATATTAAATTAAATGTAAATCATCCAGTACTAATGTCTAAAACTTATCAAAAATATGACGTTGGAGTAGTTGAAGAGTTTGTAAATACAATTAAGCCGTTCCATACTAAAATTAGGACAACAACAGAAGCAGTAACAACATTAGATGCATGTTCAGCAGAAGTTACTGAACAACAAAGAGATACTGAAATTACATTGTTGTATCCTGCACCATCAGTTGTACAAGGTGATAATCGCATTGGCTGGCAAGGAGACATTAGTCTATCTGGCGGAGAGTTTGATACAGTAGCATTTAGTGATACAATCGAAACAGCATTTACTACTACAACATTTAGTGATGTATACGATGGCAATGTGTTTATTCAGCCAGTACAAGAAGGTTGGAGAGATGGTTTATATCCTGCAGACATACATGAGAATATTAGTATACTAGTACAAACTAATGCTAGTGGATCTACAGAAACTACCGATACACGTTCGTTCCGTATGAATATTTGGGAACAATATCGCATACAAGAAAGTACAGCCGTTGTTGATGCTACATCAACTGTAACAGCAGCATCAGTTATTGCTAGTGATCATGATGCTATTATGGTAGATGATGCTACTGGCTTTCCTGATAGCGGTGTAATTTGGATGGGCAACGAAAGAATAGAATATGGTGCTAAAGGACCAAGTACTATCCTTGGCACAACATTATTTTACTGTACTCGAGGCACACACGGAACACCAGTATTAACTAATACACCAATTGGTACTACAGTAAGATATGAACCAACAATGCCAGTTTTAGAAAACTTTGCACATTACGGTGACAATCTAAGATTAGCCTATAACGATAGTGGCGTAAGCCTCGCTTCGGCAGGTACTTCACCAGAACATGCTTTCATTAGAAATGCAGGTCCCGGAACGATATAAATACTACAAATGGAAATAGAGACATGAGTGTATCAAAAATAGAAAAAACAATGATAGGTGTTGAAGGTCACATTACAATAGTAGACCCAGACACAGGAGAAGTATTGGCCCGTAAACGTAACGCCGTTAACTTTGAGAATATGAGTATTGCAATTGCTAATTTATTAGCAAACGAAGTAGGATCTACAGGATCACATCATATTGCAACGATGCGATTCGGAAACGGCGGTACTACAATTGATGGAACAGGTAATGTTACATATAAAGCAACGAATACTAGTATCACTACAGGTACGCTATATAATCAAACATATAGTCAATCAGTAGATGAAACAGTTTCAGGATCTGCAACCAATGGTACAGAAGTTTCACACACCAACGGCGAATTATATAGTGATGCAGTAGTTACTTGTACATTAGATTATAATGTACCAGTAGGACAAGACACACTAGACGATTCAACAAATATGAACGGAGATTATGTTTTCGATGAACTAGGTCTGTTCACAGCCAACGATAACATGTTAACGCATGTTGTTTTTCATCCGGTACAAAAAAGTGCCAATAGAAAAATTCAAGTAATATACACAGTTAGAATAAGAACTTCATACAGTGAGGTTTAAATAGGAAAAAGAAATGCCATATACAATTGATTATTCAGAGAGTAGTAAAACACCAATTATAGTAAACGATGGTACTATTGATACTAGTACTAGTTTAGAGTTAATTGGTAAAAACACCAGCAGATTTGGTGAGTACCTAAACGAAAACATGTTACATATGTTGGAGAACTTTGCAGCAGCGAGTGCTCCTGTTAATCCAACAGAAGGACAACTATGGTACGACACTGCAAATAGTTACTTGAAAATTTTTGATAACGGACAGTGGTACACAATTGGTAGTCCAGCAGGAACAACTCGTGTAGAGGTTAGACAACGTCTTGACACATTAGGAGTTTCACACTATACTATTGAAAGTATTGTTGATGATAATATCGTAACTATCGTAACTGATGACGCAACAGCATGGACGCCTTCAACTAACGAATACTTAGAAGATGGCGTAACAGCGTTAAGCACACAGTTTCCAGTTATACAGGCTGGTATTCAAATGAATAATACTGCAAACTATAAGTTTAGAGGTACTGCAACTAGTGCTGAATATGCCGATCTTGCAGAACGTTATCATGCAGATAGAGTATATGAAGCTGGCACAGTGGTATCTTTAGGCGGCGAGAATGAAATTACACAAACTACAGACGGCGGCGATATTAATGTATTTGGCATTGTTAGTACAGCTCCTGGTTTTGAAATGAATAGTGGCGCAGGTACAGATGAAACACATCCATTTGTGGCATTAGCAGGACGAGTTCCGTGTAAAGTTATTGGAACAATTAATAAAGGCGATAGACTTGTATCTAGTGTATATGCCGGAACAGCTAGACGAGCTGACCCTTCGGAGTTAGATGATTATAGAAGAATCATTGGTAGAGCACTCGAAACAAAAGACACTGAAGAAGCAGGAAGCATAGAAGTAGTTGTAGGAGCAAAATAAAATGGCAGGTAGCCCAGGATCAAAGGTACTTGCAACAGAATATAATACTGTAGCAGAACTTGTAAACAAAATTTTCGGAGACAACGTCACTGCCGCAAGTGTGAATGATCCAAATCGTAAAGCAACACATGCTTTTGGTTGGGGCGCACTCAATATTGACGATAATCTGGCACTTAACACTCCTATTATGGCAGATCGTTTACAAAAAATGGTACACCGTACAAACGTTATGGTAGATCATACTAATATCACTGATACAATATTAGTTTTTAATGTACCAACAAATAGACAATCTGTACTAATAAACACTCCCATCAGAGCAGAAGATTTAAATGTTATCAATACAAAAATTACTAACAGCATTTTGCCTAACGGCATTCATGCAACAGTAGATCCAACTGATGCTAGTGCACTAACAGCAACACCTGCAAATGGCCCATATCAACGATCAGTGCCATGGCAAACTGAATTAAACGGAGAGCATAAATGGTCATTTAACAATTATGATCATGCTCGTTACTTTTTTAATAGTGGTGGTCAAGTTAGACTAAACACACAATACACAGGCGGCAGTACTGCTGGATATTATAACTGGGCAGATATTGTAAACGAAATAGGAATGTTAAGTTTTACATGGGATAACTGCATTCAAAGTAGTAGTAACAATACACCAGGAACTAGTGAAGGTAAAGGCTTTTATGATCTTACTAATGCGTACGGAGATGGCACAACTGAAGAAGGATTGTTGTTTACAAGTGCAGGTGTTACTGTAAGTGCATATGGTTATGGATATGGCTACGGATATGGCTACGGGTCTGGAGATGTATATATTTCTAGTTCTCAAAATGCATGGGTGACATCAGGTTATGGATATGGTGGCGAAGCTGCAGGTGGCTATGCAAATAGAAGACTAAAGCTATATGGTAAACATGCAAACAATGGTAGTGAAGTTCATTTTAAAATAGTAATGGATGATAGTGTGTTTGCTCAAGTAATGGACGGTACGTTTAGTGTTACACTAAGTCATTTAATGCCAGACATTATTACAGAAGGTACAGCTACATTTGATGTTTCTCCAAGCCCAGTGCCACTAATCACTAATAATTTCACTACAGCCGACGATAGCTAAAAAAAACGCTTGACAAAACTCGCATAAATAATTATAGTTGTATATAATTATAGGAGAAACTCATATGGATGAGAGACTCGAGAAAGCCCTCGAATTTGCGAACTACCGCATAACACTTGGAAATAGAAAACGAGATATCAGAGCTCGTATGCTATTTTTACAAACATTACACTACAAAAACGGAGTATTCGTTGCCAATGAAACTATTATAGGCTTCATTGATGCATTACTACGACAGAACAAAACAAAATCAATTGTAGTGGATACAAACGAAAACCCAGTTGAAATCGAAGATTTGCAAGAATTTATGGACTTATTACTAGGTGCATATAGTGAAGCATCAAACGAATATAAAGTGCAAATGGACAAAGTTACAAAGTCACGCAATATTAAGAAAATTATGGATTGGTAATGAACGAAGAAACAAAAGGAACCTGTTTCTTTGCTTACAACAACGAACAATTAGATTATATCAGATTAGCACATATTGCAGCAGGTTACGTTAAAAGAAATATGAAAAACAACGACACTTGTCTAATAACAGACAAGGGGTCGTATGCATGGCTAAAAGAAAGTATGTCTGCTAAATTACGTGATGAATGTTTCGACGAAATCGTAGTAAATGACATAGAGCATGTAGCAAACCCACGTAAACATCATGATAGTCCTTGGTCAGAGTTTAGTGCACAATTTAGTAACAGTAATAAACATAATATCATTGAGTATTCTCCATTTGATAAAACAATTCTACTAGATACTGATTTCATTGTACAGAACGACTTTTATGACTATATTTTTGATACTGAAATACCATTTGCATTACACAAAGTAGCAAGATATTTAGAGCATCAGGCTCCTTATCTGAATGAACAAACATTAAATGAAGGCGGCATACACCATTGGTGGAGTACTGTTGTTTATTTTAATAAAAGTCAAGACGAAGCATGGACGTTTTTTAAGATGTGGGAACATGTTAAAGAAAATTGGGATTATTATCATTTACTGTATCAATTTCCACCCGCATTATTTAGAACAGACTTTTGTGTAAGTATTGCTTGTCATTTACTAAATGGATACAACAATGAAAATTTCGTGCATGACTTTTTAGGAACAACACTTAATAACATGGATCAAAAAGATGATATTGTTGAGATTAAATCATTGAACGATTGGATTATGCTATCGCATAATAGAAAAGAAGCATGGAAAAATATCGTTACACGTAATCAAAATACTAACTTACATGCAATGAATAAAAGATCACTAGATAGACATGCAAATACTATCTTAAAGATTTTTGAGGAGAACCCAGTTGAGTAGAGGATTTTTAACACTTGGCATTGATACATCATCTGATCAGATAAAGTATAGCTATGTGCTTGCACTTAGTATTAAAAACTGTGATAAAGATAGCGAAGTATGTTTGATTGTTGACAAAGGCAAATCAGATGACGTACCAAGTAAATACCACCATGCCTTTGATTATATTGTAGAACTTCCGTTTGGCAACACAGGGCACACAGATGGATTTCATGGCAGTAACTTCTGGCAACTACTGTATTGTACACCATTTGAAGAAAATATTTATTTGGATCACGACACAATTTTTAACAAAGTTAATGTAGATATCCTTTGGGAAGCTATGTCGTTTAACGATATAGGCGTCTCAGCAGCGGCTCGCACATATAGAAATATCCCATGTAACAAAGAGTATTATTTTGAAATAGAAGATACTTACAATTTGCCTAAACTATACAACCAAATGTTTTATTTTAAACGAGACAGTCCAGCAGCGATTGAATGGTTTAAAATGGCAGATCCAGTTTTCCAAAACTGGCGAGAAGTATATAAGCAAATACTAAAAGATAAAAAACCTCCTGCATTTCATAAGAACATACTTTGTAATATTGTACATCACTTCCTCGATTGTGAGAAAGAAATCATAGTGCCTATTAATAATTACTATGACTTAGACTTACGCAGTCAAGGACTTTGGCATTATGATGTTCCTGAACACTGGACGGATATGCTTAATAGTTGGTATACACAAGAAGGTAGACTAATTATTGAAAACAGTGTAATTGAAAACGGAATTATACATTATAGAGACAAGAAGTTTCTGACACAAGAAGTAATAGATGACATTAGAACTAAAGCTACTATCAGCGATACCAGAGAAGCCGCAACCTAAGTTTCACGTCTATTATGATGAGTGGACAGGCCAAATTACTGATATCACAAACAAACCCTTAAAGGGGTTAGATAACCCTAATATGCTCACAGAAGATGTGACCGCAGAAAAATTAATGATGGGCATATTGAATCCTAACAAGTGGGTAGTTGCAGAATTAGCTGACGGGCCAGTACTAATAAGAAAATCAGATGCTGTTAGGATTAAACAAGCAGAAGAATTCCTTAGTAAGGTTCCAAAGATACACGCAACTGCTGAATGCGATATCAATACAATATTGTATCTCAATGATTACGTAATGGAAGTAAATATTAGCCAAGAAACAATGTATGCTTTGACAGGTAAGAGATTTAATCATAATCTTAATAAATCAGTCAATGCTAACGATAGTTCAATGGATCTTTATATTATAAAACACAATGATCCAAACTATCTAATAGAAAGATTAAATATCGATCCTATTGAACTTATGAACAACGGATATATGCTATTCGATCTAAGTCATTTGAAAAACACTGTTGGTTTAGCAGATGTTGATATTTTAACAAAACGTATTTTTAAATCATATGGCTTGAAAATAAAACAAAACTATGTTAGTATAGACTATCATACAAAGAATAGTGCTAAGAGAGTGCACACACAAATTGATACGCCTACGGATGATTTCAAAATGTTTAGTATTACTCCAAGTACTGCAGGATGGATTTTTAAAAGTAATTTTGATGATCCGCATGAATTTAAGTTATACAAAGATCTAAACATTTACTTGACAAGCGAAGATCCTTTTGTATTATTAGAAAGTGTTCGTATACCATTTAACTCATTAGGATGGCAACAAGAACATATTATTAAAACTAAATTTCATCCAGAAGGGTTGAAATTACTAATGAGTGAAGAAGGTAGGAACCTTACATTTAAATTTGAGGATTTAGAATATGTCAAATCTGGTCAGTATTAACGAATTTGATATCATTTACATTAGCTATGATGAACCTAATGCTGATGAAAATTATGCAGACTTGTTAACTAAATGCCCATGGGCTAAACGAAGCCATGGAATATGGGGCAGTGATGCCGCACACAAAGCCGCTGCCGCAATGAGCGAAACAGAACGGTTTATAACTATCGATGCAGACAATATAGTCAATGAAGATTTTTTCAACGTTGAATTGGATATGGATCGAGTAAAACCAACACATGTTATTAGTTGGGCAGCTAAAAATAAAATTAACGGATTAGTATACGGAAATGGTGGCATAAAATGTTGGCCTGTTGATGTTGTTAATCGTATGCGTACACATGAAGCAGCGCCTGAAAGCGATAAAAGAGCACAAGTAGACTTTTGTTGGAATATACAATATGTACAAATGAACAACTGGTATAGTTGGGTACACAATAATGGATCTCCACTACAAGCATGGCGTGCTGGCTTCCGTGAAGGTGTTAAGATGGGACTAGAAGACGGCGATGTTGTAGATCCTGCTAGAATTAAAAATATTCACCAAGAAAACTATCGTAGATTGCTAGTATGGATGACAGTAGGCGAAGATGCAACTAACGGACTTTGGGCAATGTATGGCGCTAGACAAGGTGCACACATGACTAATATAACACGTCACGATTGGGATTGGAAAAATGTTAGAGACTTTGATTGGTTAACTAATTATTTCAACGAAGAAATTGCTCCCAAGTTTGCAGGCGGCGAAGAATTATGTCCACGTACAGGATATATGTGGGATCCTGTTAAACTGAAAGCTGAAACTATTAGACTAGGCGAAGATATACGCAGTGAGCTAGATTTAGAAATTGCTGACATAGGCACAGCAGGTAGTAAGTTTTGGAAAAAAGTATATCGTAATCCTAGTAGAATGGGCGCACAAATACGTGAAGATCAGGTAAGAGAATCTATCGAAGATGAGTGATATTGTCCTAGTTACTGGCGGATTTGATCCACTACACAGTGGGCATATTGCTTATTTTAAAGAAGCACGTAAACTAGGAAAAAAACTAGTCGTCGGTGTTAATAGCGATGAATGGCTTGTGCGTAAGAAAGGTAAACCTTTTATGCCTTTTCAAGAGCGTTGTGCAATCATTCAAGAGCTTGCATGTGTCGATCAAGTTTTAGGATTTAACGATAGCGACGATAGCGCATGTCATGCAATATTTCAACTACTAAGTACACATGGCTCAGGAACAAAGATCGTTTTTGCCAATGGCGGAGACAGAACTAATACAAATACGCCAGAGTATGCTACATATGGTAATACACATTATGTAGACTTTAAATTTGGAGTAGGTGGTGAACACAAAGCTAATAGTAGTAGCTGGATACTTGACGAATGGAAAACACAAAAGACAAAACGTGACTGGGGCTACTGGCGTGTATTAGATGACAAGCAACCTCGAATTGGTCAAAAGGTTAAAGAGCTTGTTATATACCCTGGCAAATCTTTAAGCGACCAACGTCATAATTATAGAAGTGAACTTTGGTATGTACTCGAAGGTGAAATACAAATTGACTTAGAATTCCCAGACGGAAATTGGCAAGTGCAAATGTTAACTCCGAATACAGATTTTTTAATTAGGCCAAATTGGTGGCACAAAACAACTAACACAGGCAATGTACCTGCACATATTGTAGAAATACAATTCGGAGAACAGTGTTCTGAATCAGATATCGAAAGAAGAAATCATGACAAATGATATACTAGAAAATTTTGAAGTTGAAGGCGATTACGTACCGCTAAATGAACACAATGTTAATACGGTTAAAGAAAAACTTAATAGTGTTGGTAAAGGTTTTTGTCTTGCAAAGTGGACACAAATTACACTACACTTAGGTACAGGTATGATACATAGTTGTCATCACCCAACGCCTCATAAAATTCCGTTAGAAGAAATTAAAGAAAATCCACATAACTTGCTTAATACTAGCATTATGAAATCAGCTAGAACTGATATGTTGAACAATATAAAAACTAAAGAGTGTGACTATTGTTGGCGTATCGAAGAAGGTGATGGAAACAGCGATAGATATCTTAAAAGTTTAGAAAAGTGGGCACTAACAGATTATGATCGCATTAAGGGTCTAAACGGATCTGAGAATGTGAATCCTAACTATTTAGAAGTTAGCTTTAGTAATGTTTGTAATATGAAGTGTAGTTACTGTGGTCCAGAGTTTAGTAGTAAATGGGTAGAAGATCTAAAGAAAAATGGACCTGTGATTATTAATAAAGATATCGGTGAAGAGCAATGGACAAATGGCTGGCAAGACTTAGATACATTAAACTTTAAAAATAGAGAAGTTAATCCGTATGTTGAAGCATTTTGGGAAATTTTTCCTGAAGTCTACAAGAACTTAAAAGTATACAGAATTACAGGCGGCGAACCATTAATGAGCAAAGAACTGTTCAGAACGCTAGACTGGATCATTGAGAATCCAAATACAGAACTTGACTTTGCTATTAATACAAATCTTAGTGTACCTGATAAGCTATGGGATCGTTTTGTTGAAAAGATATCTATAATTAAATCAGGTGGATATGTTAAGAAGCTAACAATCTTTACTAGTATCGAAGGATGGGAAGAACGAGCTGTTTATACAAGAAATGGACTAGACTTTAAACTACTACAAAAACGATATGAACAACTTTGTGCTCTTGGAAACATTCGTGCAGTTATTATGGCTGCATTTAACGTGTTGAGTATTACTAGTTTTAGTAAAATGCTTGAATGGCAGTTATCACTTAAGAAGAAGTATAACAGTAATAATGGTATCTTAAAGACTGAAATAGATTCGGGATTCCAATTAATGACAGGACTAAGTTCAGCAGAACGTCGGACACACAGTAACGATCATGTTGCTAGTGTAGGATTAGATA
>Ga0315321_10003761_pt1 | contig 11759 bp, 6 predicted proteins | sample M180m21515metaG_FD_203464 | JGI IMG/M metagenome (GOLD analysis project Ga0315321, IMG submission 203464) | Ammonia-oxidizing marine archaeal communities from Monterey Bay, California, United States - M1 80m 21515 | ecosystem: Environmental > Aquatic > Marine > Intertidal zone | place: USA... | reverse complement strand
AACGTCACCCTCGGCCTTCCCATTGTACGCACATCGGTCGACCATGGAACCGCTTTGGACATCGCCTGGCAAGGCAAGGCCGATGCAAGCAGCTTGAAAGCGGCGGTGAATTTGGCATGTTCACTTGTTTAACGGGTCAAACTGCATTCCCACCAGTCTAACGAACCGCACTTGCCTTGGCGGATCATCCGTTGACCGGCATCAAAAAAACCGCCAAGTAAATTTGACTTATGGTTTATTTACACTTCTAGTATATAAGATCCCTGACCGCTCTTCCGTTCGTAAAAATGAAAACGCCCACCGTACCAACAATCAAATTCTTCTGGTTGTTTCTCTCTACGTCACTCATTCACGGCTCGGTTTGGGGCAAGGAAACAAAACCGAAAACCGGGGCGTCAACAGTTCAACCCTCTGAAATTCCTCCACAAAGCCAAGGGTCCTATCACGGCAAGCCTTCGCTTAGGGCGGTCTATGTTGAAGAAGGACCAAAGCTGGATGGCCACTTGGATGACGAGGTTTGGAAACGGGCCATGCCCGCAGGTGACTTGGTGCAGACCTTTCCGGACAACAATACCTCAGGGACCCAACCGACCGAGCTTCGAATACTCTACGACAAGGAGAATCTCTACGTTGGAATTTGGTGCTTTCAGGAAAAACCCAGTGACGTCACGGCAAACGCGGGCAATGTGGCGAATGCCGGAAATGACGATCATTGCATTGTCATTTTGGATACCTTTCATGACAAAAGAAATGCTTATGCTTTTTTCGTTACGCCAAACAGCCTTAGGTTTGACATGCTGATCGCTGATCAGGGGAAAATGCAAAATGGTGACTGGGATACGATTTGGACGGCCAAAAGCGCCATTCACGACTGGGGCTGGGCAGCCGAGGTGGCCATTCCTTTCAAATCCATTGCCTTTGACGAAAAATCCACAACTTGGGGAATCAATTTTCTAAGGGTTATCAAAAAGAACAGAGAGACTCAGGTTTGGGCAAACGCCCGCCCGGGTGTCGATCCGGCCAACGCAACCGAAGCAGGCACCCTCAGTGGGCTGAAGGATTTAAAGCAGGGTTTGGGGTTGGATGTCCTGCCTTTCGTCACCGGTACTTACGTAGACGACCGCACAAACGGAACCGACGACTTCAAGGCGGATGGCGGATTGGACCTCCGCTACCGGATCAACGCAAGAACCACTGCCTACCTGAGTGTGAATACGGATTTTGCGGACGTCGAAGCCGACACCCGCCAGTTCAACTTCACCCGGTTCAATCAATCCTTCCCCGAGAAACGGGACTTCTTTCTGGAGGATGCCGGGATGTTTCATTTTCCATCCGACGGCGTCAGTCCATACTACAGTCGCAAGATCGGCCTGAGCTCTTCCGGTGAAGTCGTACCCATTCACTTTGCGGCCAAGGTAACTAGCCACCAAAAGGGCTATAACTTTGGCCTGATGGACGTCCTGATTGACTCACCCGAGGGCGAACGCAACGTTTTCGTGGGACGGGTCCGCAAGAACTTGGAGAATGGATCGACCCTCGGGCTCATCTCGACCATAGGGAATCCACAATCCGATTCCGACGGGTATAGTTTGGGTACGGATTATCAATTCATTGACGGCGAATTCATGGGAGATAATTCCCTGTCAACCAAAGTGTGGACGCTCGGCTCGTCCAATGACGCCCAAGTGGAATCGGATTTCAAAATCTCATATGGAGCAGAGACCGTCTTCAAAAGTCCAGAAGTGACTCTATACGCTGCCTATTCAGAGGTTCCGGATGCTTTCAACCCTCCTCTTGGGTACGTCATGCGGGACGATTTCAGAAAGTACCATCTCTTCGGATCCTACGCTCCCCGGTACGAGGAGGTGGATTGGTTGATGATCAGTATTCACGAATACGAGCTCGAACTCTACACCGACACGGGTAACAGCATGTCGGACGTCACTCATACCTTTACTCCTGTTTCCTTGATCTTCGGTTCAGGAGACTCGATTAGTTATAAAGTCACGCGGAAGTCCGACCGTCCTGATGAAGCGTTCACGATCCTGGACACTTCACTTCAGCAGGGAAAATATGACGGAGCCTACCATATCGTGAGTTTTGATTCGGCTGACAAAAGAAAAATCAGCGGACATCTTTCCTTTACCCAAAGCAGCCTCTATGCACCCGCAAAAAGATACGAAACCCACCTGAATTTCTTGCCGAAGAAGGAATTGATGTTCGGGCTCGGATACTCAAACACCTCCATCAAGTGGAACCACGCTCCCGAGACCGAGTTACAGGTTCTCAACGCGACTTCGAGAATTAATTTCAATCCGGACTTATCGATCAACAACCTCTTGCAGTATGATAATTTCAGCAAGTCACTGGGAGTGAACAGCAGGCTCCAGTGGGAATACAAACCGGGCGCAAAATTTTATTTCGTGGTCAACCAGAGCTATCTCGACGAAGCCAACGGACTCTCCTTGCAAGGATTGGGCATGGCCGTTAAATTGGGCGGAATCTTTCGCTTTTGAAAAACGCTTCCATACTCCGCATCCTTACCTGCATAGCCCCCCTCCTCCTTCTTTCCACTCTTTGGGCCAAAGAGAAGAATGCCCAACAAAAAGTCGCGGACATGGGCGGAAGGCTCTTCCATAAAAAAGGCGAAGTAGTCGAGGTCGTACTCAACGGGGCGTCCTTCAAGAGCGGAGAACTCAAGTTCCTGACCGACTTTCCGCATCTCACCGACCTTTCTCTCGAGAAAACCCCCGCAAGTGACCAAGACATGGTCGTCGTTGCCAAACTCCCCAAGCTCGAATGGCTCAACCTCTACCGCACGCAAGTAGGAGACGAGGGAGCGCGCCACTTGTCCCAGTCCCAATCCCTCCAATTGCTCCCGGCCGGGGAAACCAAGATTACCGATAACGGGATTGCTCACCTCGCGAATGCGGGCCAACTCACCTACCTTGGTCTGCGGGCAAACCCGATTACCGACAAGTCGGCTCCCCACCTCGCCAAACTGACCAAACTCGAAGGCTTGTACCTTGGGGAAACACAAGTGACCGACAAGACGGTGCGGGCTTTGGCAAAACTGACCAAGCTCGAAAAACTTTGGCTGCACGACCTGCCCATAACCGATGCTTCGGTCGAGGTTCTCTCAAAAATGAAAACCCTGCGCGAGCTTCACGTCTATGCGACCAAGCTTTCCCCCGAAGGCGCCCTTCGCCTGCAAACCGCCCTCCCCCGTTGCAAGGTGATCCATGAGGCTGTTCCCCGCTAAACTACTTGAGCCCTTCCAAGACGTAGGCGGCGACCTTCTCCTTTTTTCCCTTCACCTCGATCTCCTGTCTTTCGCTAACCAAAACCTTATCCTTAACGAGTTCGTAGGTAGCCTCGGAAAACATAACTCCTTGCTTCGGAGCACTGCTTTCCAGGCGCTGACCGATATTTACGTTATCTCCGATCATCGCGTATTCCAGACGATGTCTCTCGCAGCCAAGGTTTCCAAGTATTACCTCACCACTGTTTATGCCAATTCGACTCTGAACCTCTTCGAAGGAATCCAGATTGAAACGCTCCAATTCCCGGCACATGCCCCAAGCCCCGCGCACCGCATTCAGGGCATCGGCCTCGGGATCTCCCGAGTCGAACCTCGCAACGATCGCGTCCCCGATGAATTTGTCGATGATGGCTCCATGCTTGGAGAGAACCTCCACCATCAAGTCGAAATAAGTGTTGAGCAAGTTAATGATCTTGCGGGCGGAGAACTTTTCGCATTTCCCGGAGAAGGCGCAGATATCGGAGAAGAGAACGGTGATGAACTTGGACTCCCCCTTGCTTGCATCCGCCATACCTTCCACCATGTTGTTGACCGACTTCATGGTATCCGCTGCAACGAACTTGGCGATCGTTTCCTGCTCGCGCTTCGTTCGGGCATTAGCGATGGCAACTTCCACGGCTGCTTTCAAAGTATCTTTCTGAAAGGGTTTCGCTAAGTAAGCGGAAACACCCAGAAGTTCGCCTTTCTTGATATCCAACTCGGTGGCCCGGGTCGTAATCATGATAATCGGAATATCCTTGTATTCCTCATGATCACGCACTTCGGTGCAAAACTCCCAACCGTTCAGGACGGGCATGTCATAGTCCGAGGTAATGATATCGGGCTTGAGTCTCTCCACCGCCTTGTATCCCTCGAAGCCGTTTTCCGCCGTTTCGACGTGATAGTCCAATTCCTTGAACATGCTCGAAACCAACTCGCGGATGGTGGGGCTGTCATCCACCACGAGAGCCCTTAATCTTCTTCCCTTGGGAGGAAGTGGAAAGCGATCCTGAATCCGTTTGAGATTACGGACGGAGGCAAAGGGGGAAAGAATGACTTCGTCCTCTCCACCTTGGAGAATGGACTCGATGTCTCCAACGTCACGGCCGTTGTAAGCAATGAGCACCGGAATCTGTCCGAGGCGCTCGGATTTGCGGACCTCCTCCAAGAACTCCAAGCCGCTCATTCCAGGGAGGTTGTACTCTGCGATAATGAAATCGGGTAATTCCGGTGATTCGTCCTGCAGCGCCTCCTCGGCACTCGGGAGGCTCTTGAAGTCATAACCCATGCTGGAAAGCGCCATGGAGAATTCGTCGTAGCTCGATCCGCTTACGAATAGACATTGCTTGGGGAGGGAAAACGCTCTTTTGAAAAGAGCGTTGATCTTGGCGTCGCTGAAAGGCGCGGTGAGCACTGCATTGGATCCGTTGGTCCGGGCAAGCTCTTCCTTGGAGATATGAGCAGGTGCGTATATAATGACAAATAGATCCTGGAGTTCATTCCTGGAGCGGATTCTTGCCAACAAATCCCGATGCTCTCCCTCAAGAAAGTTGTACTCGACGAAAAGGGCGTGGTGCTTCCCCTCAACTAACTCGTGGATCAGGTTCTCACCCTGCATGAAGTGGGAAACCGTAGCCTGATTCGATTCGCAAACCTGAGACAGGCTTTTGGCAACCGCCCCTATCGTCGAGGCAATCAGAACTCGTTTGCTCATTTCTTCGGAAGGAAAATCAATCGATTGGACGGACCACGTGAGCCGTCCAGCCCAATCCCTGATATTCCCGGTAGCCTTGAGTCTTGGAAGATCCGATTATGTACTTTCTGGCATTGGCGGAGAAGATGCCCGATGCGGACTCCCCCGCATCGAGATTGAGGTTTTCGCTTGGAAGGTTAACCACCTGTCCGATCTTGAAGTTCTCGGAGTCGGTCGTGGCAATGACCTTACGCTCGTCGTTGACGTAGAACGCGGCTCCTCCCTCGACCACCTTCCCCTTGATCCTCGGCAAACAGCCTTCGAGAATGGGACAGACGAGATTTTCCCAGTCGAAGAGGATGCCAAGCACACCGAAGACCTTTCCCTCCCGTTGACCGTCCTCAAGAATTCCGCCACAGTAAATGAGAGAGGTTTCCTCGTTCTCCAGCTCACTGTCGCAAACGTCCTGCACGCCGAACTGAACCGACCGGGAGATCTGCATGCCCTGGCGGAACCAGGATTGCTCGGAAACGTTCATCCTTTTGAGCTTGTCCCGGTTTTCCGATTTGGAGTTGGCAACGATGCGGCCGTTCGAGTCGGCTATGACGAGATCCCGGTACATGGTGTAGGATGCGTTGATGATCCCCAGTCTCTTGGAAGCCTGTTCGAACTTTTGGGCGGAACCTTCCTGAAGAGCTTCCCAAAAGGCATGATCGGTCGACCACCAGCGAACGTCCGCTGCCCTCTCGAAGAGGTTTCGGTCTATCAAGTCGATGGCCTGTTTACTGAAGTTCTCGAGAGCCTTGAGGTTTTGCTCCAACATATCGGAGGACATCTCGGAGAGCAGTTCTTCCATCTTTCCTGTGGTGGAGTTGCCCGTTGTGGTGATTTGATCGAAGATAGGAATAAAACTCGTTCCCGCCTTGCCAAGATCGGTGGCCAAAATGATGCCGTTTATGGAGATCAGTTGGATGTCTCCCTTGTTGCGCTGAATTTCTCGGTATGTCTGCTTGTTCCGGTCAGGGATGAGCTTCGAGTTCATCAGTTCCTGAGGTGAAATCCCATAGTCGTCGTTGATCTGCGAGCGCTCAAACATAGCCGATTCGGGAAGAACCAGGTGACTGGTCCAGTCGAGACCCTTGTACTCATCGAAACCCTCGCTCTTGTGGGAAACGATGAGCGACCGGTTCCCGCACACCGAGCCCGTTGATACGATCACCTCTCCGGGAGTCGAAAGGTTTCGGTGGTTACGCGGAAGGTCGGCGATTCCCCCGCTCGGAACGAAGCTCTCGTCGCTCGAGCAAATGACCTTGCCGAACTGGTTGGTGAAAAAGGAAAACCAGCCTTGGAGAGTTTGTCCATCACCGTCCTTGGGCAAATAGTCGTTCAGGATGATTTGAGACTCGCCTTGAAAATCAAAAAGGACGCCCATCGCACCAATGACTTCACCCTGCTCGTCTCCGTCGGCCCGCAAAGCGGTCGAGTAAATGAGGGAGTCGATATCCTCAAGCCGGGAACGCGATACGTCTTGTACGAAGTACTCCGTGCCATCCTTGGTCTCAAGGGCCTTGCGGAACCATTCCTCGTCGGAGACGTTCATCCCGAGAACCTCCGAACGGCGGTCCCCGTTGGAGTTGGCGATGATGTTCCCGTCGATGTCAGCGATGACCAGATCCCGGTAGAGAGTGTAGGAGTTTCGAATATCTTCCAGCCTCGTGCAGGCAAGATCGACGGCTACCTGCAGGGCCTTTGCCGAGGACGCCGACTTGGACCCGCCCTTCGTCCGGCTCCCTTTCTTTTGGCCATCGGCGAGCGTAATGCATTGCCAGAAAGCCTTCTCCAAAGCCCACCACCTCACATCGCAGGTTCGCTCCAGAAGGTTGCGTTCGATCATATCAATCTTGATCATTGCGGTTGACTGGGAGATTGATTGCGAAGAGGTCTCCTTGGCCCGGTAAAGCTGATCAAAGAAGACCTTTGTGATGGTGATCAGGCTGTTGGAAAAGAATTCCACTTTTTCCATCAGGTCGTTGATCTGCTTTTGCTTCTGCGGATCGTCGCTCACTTCGAGGGCTTTGCATTTACCCTGGTTACAGATCGGAAAAATCTCCTGCAAGTGGCTAACGATCATATCGTAGGCCGCCCGGTGCTCATAGGTGATGATGGGGTTGTAGATGTTAAACTTGATGTCCTTTGGCTCGCTCATGATAAAAGGTCCTGGTTTTCGTGTAGGTTGAGAATCTTGGAAGGTTCCAAGATAATGGTAAAGGAATCCCCTCTGCGTACTACGTGCTTGTAGAAGGGGTGCGCCATGTTGGAGGGGACAGCCTGAAGCTCCTCGTTCTCCACCCGCATGACGCTGGAAATGCGGTCTACGTGAATCCCGATGTTGTCGGGTGCGGTCTCAATCTCAACGTCTGAATCGGCCACTTCGCTCAATTCCGAGTTGTTCTTGAAGATGAAAATTCTCGACTCGTCTCCGGCAAGAACCTTCTTCTCCTCAAAGGCCAGCCCTAGGTTGATGATGGTAACGACCTTCCCCCTCAGGTTGATAAGACCGTCGATCACTTCGGGAGCACCACGCACGGGATGGAACTTGAAGGATCGGCCGATTTCCAAAATACAGGGAATGGGCACCGCCATTTGAGTCTCGCCGAGATAAAAAGTGGAATAGAGCATAATTTATTCCTCCACTAGAAAAGTTTCCACCGCCCGCAGGATGTTTTCCTTGTTGGTTTTCATGGCGTAACCGTCAAAACCCGCCGCGATTGCTTTCTCCTGATTCTCCTCCTCGGTGAAAGAGGTCAGAGCGATTACGGGAACATGGTCGAGCTTCACGTTCGACTTGATGTTTTTGACCAACTCATAGCCATCCATGATCGGCATAACGATGTCTGAGACTACGAGGTTGAAGTAATTGGGGCGCTCCTTGAGCAAATCAAGGGCCTCCTGCCCATTATTGGCTAGGGTGACCCGAAAGCCCACCGACTCGAAGTAGTTCTTCTCGAGATCCCGGAAGAAAGGGGTGTCCTCCACCACCAAAAGCCGATCCTTCTCGGGTCTGCCCTCCAAGTCGCTCCGGCGAAAACGCTCCGGGGAGACCTGCTCGGCAAGGCTGAATAGGTCAACGAGAAAGGTAAGCTTCTCCCGGATGGTGGTAATGCCAAGGATCGCTTTCTGGTTGATCGGGGGCAAATCCAGGTTGAGCCGCATGTGGACCGATTCCTCAATCGAGGAAGCCACGATTCCAACCTCGAATCCGTTTATTTTCGGAGTGATGATGTACAGGTTGCTCAAGTCCTCGGGGAACGGTTTGATCTGGAGGTACTTGTCTAAGTAAAGGAGGAGAATGTTCTTGCCCTCCAAGTTGATAAAATGGTTGTCCGAGACGTTCTGAATCTGGCTGACCTCAATTTGTTCGACCTTGAAGACCAAAGAAAGAGGAATGGCCAACTGCTCGTCCTGATGATAGCGGAAAACGAGGAGGTCCTGCTTCTCCTGCATATCGATGATCTGCATCTCTGCGACGGTTTGGGTGCTCTGCACGCTCGACTCCAGTTCATGAATGTGAAGCTTGTGGCTTTGGCAAATGCCATTCGCGCTCAGGACCATGGCTACGTCGCTGTCACCGAGGATCGAACTGCCCGCATAGAAGGTATGCTTGCTCAAGATCTGAGCGAGGGGCTTGACCACGATCTCCTCGGTATGGTCGATTGAATCGATGATCAATCCAAACTGATTGATGCCCGAATGCAAAACGAGGAAAAGTCTCTCTTTTGTTGGACCATGACGTGCCTTTTGCGCAACTGTCTCCTCGGCATTCGATTCAACGCCGGTAATTTCACCCATTGACAGAATCGGGATCAATGTACCCCTCAAACGATAGACTTCACGATCACGAATCGTCTCTATTTGGATTTCATCATCAGGCCGCACCAGGATGACTTCCTTGAGTTCGGAATGCGGAACCGCGTATCGATCCCCCTGAATCCGAACTATGAGGGAGGACATGATGGTCAAAGTGGTAGGCAAGTGAATGATGACCTTGGTTCCTGCTCCCATCTTGGTTTCCAAGTCGATCGCGCCTCCGAGTTTCTCAAAAGTGGACTTCACGACGTCCATTCCCACCCCCCTGCCGGACAGGTTGGAGATTTCCTCCGCAGTCGACAGCCCAGGATGAAAAATCAACTTGGCCGCCTCGTTCTCGCCCATGGCCTCGGCCTCGGACTGGGAAATCAAGTTGTTGGCGACAGCCTTGGCCTTGACCTTTCCGGCGTCGATGCCCTTCCCATCGTCCTCCACCGTAATGACGACTTGCCCTCCCTCGTGCCGGGCATGCAGGCGTACAGTCCCGACCCGGTCCTTGCCTTGATTTACCCGGGTCGAGGGATCCTCCAGTCCATGATCGGCGCAATTTCGGATCAGGTGGGTGAGCGGATCCGAAAGTGACTCGATGATGCTCCGGTCCAGTTCCGTGTCCTCTCCTTTGATGACCAAGTAGATGGGCTTGTCCAGTTGCTTGCTCAAATCCCGTACGATCCTCTTGAACTTGGTAAAGGTTCCACCGATTGGCTGCATCCGCGTCTGTAGGACTAGCTGCTGAAGATCCGAAATCATGTGAGCCATGGCGACGAGGTTTGACTTGTCCACCATGTCGGAAAATTGGCGTAGAAGTTGATTGCGTCCCAGTACAATCTCACCGGTTAACTCCATGAGCTTGTTGAGCAGATCCACTTTGACGCGAATCGTCTCGTTTTGGGAAGAAGATTTGTCCGGTGAGGAAGATTGCGAAATTGTGGCTTGCGACTGGGAGACAGTTGCCGGAGCTCCATCTTTTTGGAGGTCTGGCTCTTTGCTCTTTTCAGATGGAGCAACTTGCTCCGCATTAGGCGGCTCTTCCTCCCCAGTTTGCTCAGGTTCTTCAGCAAGAGGAACCTCGTCCTTGCTCTCCTCCTGTTTTGCGGACGCCTCGAGAGGAACGGAAACCTCCCCTCCGTGCACGGCCCTAAGTTCGACGCAAAGGGGAGCAACGTCGGTCGAGTTCCCGTAATCGGTCGACTCGTGCATCTCCTTGAGGGCATCGCAGGCAGAATAGAACGGATTGATCATGTGCTCGCCATATTCCAGTTCTCCTTCACGGACCTTCATGAGCAAGTCCTCAAAAACATGAGAAAGCTCCGATACCTTGGTCAGCCCGAAGAAGCCTCCGCCGCCCTTGATGGTATGAACGGCCCGAAAAAGCTTGTTGACGACCTCGAGGGAATAGCCCTGTTCCAGCTCGGCTAGGCTTTCTTCCAGTTCCTCAAGCTTTTCCCCCATTTCCACGAGAAAATTCTTAAAGACTTCGTCTTCTGGGTTCATAGAGGGGTGATATATTAAAAAGGGGGAAAATAAAAAATAAGATAAAAAGACTTATTAACAACAAAAAAACCTGTGAATAAGATTGTTGGGTATTATCGAAAACATCGGAAATACCGCTTCTTACACAGAACGAACCCGTCCTTCCTTTCAAGTAGCCATCAGGACCTTCCGCAATTGCCACTCATTTTAATTGACCTGTCGCAGGGCAGTTCAGATTCTAAATACTGGCATTTTGACTGATGTCAGACTATGAACGAAAGGCAGGCATGAAAGGATCAAAGATTTCAAGAAGGAGTATGTTGCAGGCAGCTGCGGCCGGAGCCGTTAACCTGACGACCCCGGGCTTGGTCTTCGGCAATGACAAGACGGATGCTTCGGGCAATGCCATAGCCTCCAAGAAATCCTGCATCTTCGTGCTCTTGTGCGGCGGACCCAGTCACGTGGACACCTGGGACATGAAGCCTAACGCTCCATCCGAGTACCGAGGCCCCTACAAGACCATACCGACCAAAGTCCCCGGTCTCCACCTCAACGAGATGCATACCAAGTTGGCCAAGATCACCAATGAGATTTGCCTCATCCGCTCGGTCACTCATCCGGGAGGGATCAGCAATCACTTCGACGCCATGCATAACCTTCTCAGCGGGCAGTCGGAGAAAAGAATCCAGCAGGGCGTACCCGATGATTCCCCCTACATCGGATCGGTCGTAGCCAAGCACCTTCCCAGCAAGCGCAACTTGGTTTCCAACGCCTGGCTGATCAAGTGCGTGGGACGACCCGTATTCTGCGCCCCCAACATTTCCTCTGGCGGATACCTCGGATCCCCCTATGCGCCAGTGTTCGTAGGCTCGTCCGACAACCACCCGGCCATGCCGAATTTCAAGGCGCCACAAATCTACGAGACTACCGATCCTACCCGTCTGGGCAACCGCAGGAGCCTGCTCGACGGAATCGATCCGGACGCCCTGAACGACCCGAGCGTGAAGGATTGGCAAAGGTTGCGCGAAATGGCTTTCGACGGGATGACCCGCAAGGAAGGCCGCGAAGCATTCGAGCTCCATCACGAGCCGACCGGAATCCGTGAACTTTACGGGATGAACCCGCTCGGTCAAAACCTCCTCCTGGCCCGCCGCATGGTGGAAGCCGGGGTCCGTTTCGTCACCGTCAACGGTTGGACCGGGCAAGCCCCGCACGAGAAGAGGGGTCCGCCCAGTTCGAGCTGGGACATGCACGGTGGAAACATGGGCATGGGCAATGCGTTTGGAAACGGTTCCTATGGCATGGGCTTTTGCCTTCCACGACTGGATCAGGCACTTTACGGACTGTTCACCGACATGAAAGCCCGTGGCTTGATGGATGATACCCTCGTCGTGGTCATGGGCGAATTCGGACGCACCCCCAAGG
>Ga0315321_10003757_pt1 | contig 11768 bp, 3 predicted proteins | sample M180m21515metaG_FD_203464 | JGI IMG/M metagenome (GOLD analysis project Ga0315321, IMG submission 203464) | Ammonia-oxidizing marine archaeal communities from Monterey Bay, California, United States - M1 80m 21515 | ecosystem: Environmental > Aquatic > Marine > Intertidal zone | place: USA... | reverse complement strand
CATCAAGTTCGCATGGCGGTGAAACAGGTAATATGGGGCCGGGTGGCGGCCAAGGCAGTAACAGTCCGGGTGATAACGGCAATGATGGTGGTCATGCTAGTGAAGGAGGCTCAGGTGGCGGTCACGGGGGTGGTGGCTACGGCGGCGATGGACCAGATTGGTCACACGGCGGCACAATTCCACCTATGTATGCTAATCAAGGAATGGTAATGCCTGATATGCCAGAAAAAGAGATTAATAGTTTTCAAGATTTAACAGGCAAGTTAAGTACTATGACAGGGATTCCTTCTAATATAGGGACTGTTACTGATCAACAAAAATCAAGTTTTGATAAAGGTCAGGCAGTAGGTTATACCGACAAAGGGTATGGCATGGTAATGGATGCGTTATCAGCTGCGCCTGCTATGGCTAAAGATTACGTTGAAAAAGAAATTGACACTGCAAAAGAAAATCCACTTGAAGCTGCTGTTAAAGCACTTACAAATTTTGGTGTAACAAAAGCTTTTGATCTTAAAGCTTTTTCACCACAGGCAATTGTGGCATCAGCTATAATAAATGATATATTTGATTCTCAATACTCTGGATTATTAGATGGTCCAAACAGTGAAGTAGATATGAGTGCTAACAACACAACAGGTTACACTTCTAACCCAAGTCAAATGGATGCTAGCAGTCATCCTAGTTTTGGTAATATTGAATCAATAGAAAGTGTATCACCAGATATTGATGCAGCAATAAATGATATTGCAAATGAAATAGATACTCCTACAACAAGCAGCCCTCCTTCAACAATAAGCGACCATGCTAATGTGCATGGGCCTGATCCTTCACCACCAAGCAGTCAACCTCCGGGCATTGGTCCGGGTCCAGCTACACCTTCTTACGGTGGTGGAATGTCTTCGTCTCCCTCTTACGGTAGCGGCATGCAAGATGACGGTGATTTTGGTGGTCATCCAGGAATGGGCGGTGGTTCAAATTCTCCGGGCAATGGCGGTGGTCATACTGGAGGAGGAGCCATGGATGGTAGCGAAGCGCAAAGCGATGGCTATGGAGGTCTAGGGCATTCAAAAGGAGGTCACATCTATGCTTCACAAGGTGGTTACGTTAACTCAACAGGAGGAAAATAATGCATAACATAAAAAGCATTACTCAAAAAGACCGTTATGGCAATATGTTTTCTCTCGAAATGTTTGAAGATCAAGGCGTACCTATGATAATGATGATCCCTGACATGGCTAACGGGTTTAACGGTGCGGACACTAGCAATCATCCGGGTAATCCTAAAGGTACTGATACAGTACCAGCATGGCTTACTCCGGGAGAGAACGTAGTTAACGCTGAAGCCTCTCGTATTCCGGGTAATCAAGAAAAAATTGACCAGATGAATGAACAAGGTAGGCAAATGCAAGCAGCACAAGGCGGCCCTATTCCTTCTTACGCAGCTGGTGGTGGTATGATTCCTCAATATCATGCTGAAGGTAGTGTAGATTGGATTACTAATGATTTATTAGATCGAATTAAAATGACAGAGTCAGGCGGTAAACATCGGCAAGATGACGGAAGTCTTACTACTAGCCCAGCAGGTGCTTTAGGAGCATATCAATGGATGCCTGCAAGTGCTGCTAATCCGGGATACGGAGTTAAAGGATTTGATCCTACTAAAGTAACTGAAGATGAGATGCGAAATAAAACTCAAAAGTATTTAGTAGGTATTCAAAGAGCGCATCCTGAATGGTCTAAAGAAGATGTGCTTAGAGCATACAATGCAGGGCCGGGTAGAATTGAAGATTCTAAAAGAGGTCCGGGTGTTCCTTTACCTGAAGAAACATTAGCGTATTCAGATAAAGTCTTAGGCGCTGAAACTAATATAAAGCCTGAGTTAAATGCAGCAGATCAAATTAAAAGAGCATTTATGTATCCTTTAGAATTTGCAGGATTACCTGTAGATGATGATGCACCGGGAGTTCCTAATGTATTTGGAGAGCCGGACAAAGGGCGTAACGATGAGTTTAATCTTAAAGCGGCTAGAGCAAATAAAGCAAATGCGGTTAAAGCTTTAGCTAAACTAGAAGAGCGCAAAGCTGCAGGTCTCCCTATTAATGAAAAAACTTATGAAGGATTAAAACAACAAGTTGAATTTCAAACTTCGCAAGTTAGCTCGGCGCAAGAAAAATTAGGCGTAGTTCAAGATGAAACAGTTAATAATGTTATAGCTCAAACAGACACAGGTGATAAACCAGATCAACCGTTAGCTACCCAACCAGGAGATATTGATGCTATTGCAAAAGCAGGCATTCAGACAAAAGATCAAGATCCTGGATTTTTTCAGCAAAGTGTAAGTGTAATTAAAGATGTTCTTGGTGATATGTTTTCTTCTAAAGATATTGCAAGGATAGCAATTCAATATGTAGGATCTAGAGCGTTAGGGTATGAACACAACGGTTCTCTTAACTATGCTATGAAAGAATTTGCTACAAATAAAAAGTTACAACAAAAAAGAGAATTTGATCTTATTAAAGCTAATGCAGATAACTATGACGCAACTTCTTATAACGAATATATTATGACAGGTAATAAAGATGTGTTAAAACCAAGAGAAGCTGATCCTAATCAAAGATCAGGTCAAGCTTATCTTCGTGGAATTGGTCGTGTTAGTATTTACAAAGACAGTAAAACTAAAGATGAATATGTACGCATTGGTGGTAAAAATATTTCTGTTTCTAAGTTAGCAGATCATATAGAGCCTTGGGAAGAGTCTGTACATGGTCGCGGTAAAGCTTTAAGTACATTTAAAGAAGCAGTAAAAGACTCAGCAGCAACTCTTAATGATCAGTATGGTTTAAGATCAGGAACTCGTGATGATAGTAGCTTTGATGATCGAGTTAAAGTAAACGAAACTGGCATTGCAACTAAAGCAGAGTCTCGCTATAGGGAAATACTACATAATAATGGTATGTCATTGCGTGATGCACCAGAGTTAATGATTAAGGTGCAAGCAGGTGTTAACAAGTATATTGAAGATACTATTAAATACGAACAGCAAAGAAAAGCAGGTAATAAAGATGTAAGAAAACCTATTTCTGTTCGTGCTTATATTGATGCTGAAACTAGATTACAATTAACTGGTGTTCCTCAAGCTGCAATAGGAGATACTTCTGTTTCTAATATGAATACTTTAGATAATAAAATAAAAAGAGGTATGAGTGTTAAAAATCCAAGAGAAAGTATAATGATTGACGGTAAAGAAATTACTTACCAACAAGATTATATAAATCAATGGATGGCAACTTATGCAGCTTGGAAAAAAGTAGCTGCAGACAACTCAGATATATTTGATAAATACAAAAGACAAGCAGAAAAAATGAGAAATAAAGATGATAAGCAGGCAAATCAATGGTCAGCTTATACTCTATGGTTAAACGATACATCGCCAAAAGAAATACGCGAAATCGTTATGACGCTTTAACTTAATCCCTAAGAGATCATAAAACACCCTTATAGGGGTGGATCCCTTAGGGATATTTTTTTAAGGAGGCTTATATGGCTGTTGTTAAACATGAAAGCGAATCAGACGCATCTGCTAAAGATGTTTACAAAAGAAGATTTAAAGGAGCTGATGGTTTAAAGTATACATGGTTAGATGCAGACTCCTTAGACGATGGCTCTGAACAAACCTTAAGAATAAAAGGTTTTAATGCTGCTGAAACAAATAAAATAATTGATCGAAATGGAGAGATTCGTTTTGTTCAAGGACAACTAGGTGCTAAAGAACAAACGGAAGCTGCCGCAAGAATTGCAGAAGCAGGTGCGTTTAATATTATACAAGATGATGGTGAGTTAGATAGTTATGGTCGTCGCTTAGTAAGACTTGTAAATGAAAAAGGCGAAGACTTTACAAACACACTATATGAATCCGGCGCGGTTAACGAAAATTATTTTACAGATCAAGCGGGAGTAGATGCAGCTAGCACTGGTCGTTTAAAAAGACAAATGCAAGGCAAATCACCTTACTCCAATATTGTAGATGAAGAATTATCTGCAATTAAAGCTGCGCCTGTTGAATTTAAAGGTTCTGTTTCTAATGAAAAAGAATATTTAGATTCGGTTGTGAATGTTATTGCAAGTCAAAAAGGTTTAAACTTGTATAATGAAGACGAGTTTAGACAGGCTTATAATATAGCTTTGGATGGTAACTATGATAGCCGTAGTTTAGATTTTAATGCTATTGATTTTAGATATGCAGATAGAACAGAAGAAGGTGTAGCTTATAATCAATTTACTTCTGCTTGGAATACAGGTTGGAAAGGAATGTTAACTGGTTTAGCTGGATTTTCTGAGCTAGCTGGTGTTGATATAGGCAGTGAAACATTAAAGACATGGGGAGCAGATAACGTAGATATTGCTAAGCGTGATTTACAAAATGCACCATTGTTAAGGAACATGGACTTTAGAGAAATTGATGGTGTGTTTGATGGCTTTCAATATTTAACTAACAATATGGCAATGTCAGCACCTTACTTACTTACATTAATAGCAGGCACAGCAGCAGCGCCTTTTACTAAAGGCATATCTGCAGTTGCAGCTTATGGTTCTATTTTTGGAGTACATTCAGGTAACGTTTGGAATGGAATTAAAGGTCCGAAAGGTGGCAAAGAAGCAGCGGGGTCAATGACAGCTGGTTTTGCTATGGCATTATTAGAGCGTGTTGGTTTAAAAGGTATTTTAAAACCCTCTGCAATGTTAACTAAAGAAGGCCGTGAACAAGTTCTTGATCAGTTAGTTTTAGAGCGAGGAATTACTCGTCCCGCTGCAGAAAAATTATTAAAGAAAGAAGGCAAAGCAGTAATTAAAGGTGCTATAGAAGGTATTGGAAACTTTGCTTCTGATAATATTAAGAACAATCAAATACTAAAAGAAATGTTAAAAGGCGGCGCAAGAGGTGGTGTATTAGAAGGATTCACTGAAGCAGCACAAGAAGGAACTGGTTATACAGCTTCAGCTGCTATGTCGGAAGGTGGGTTAGAAGATAACTTTAATACAAACGAATTCACTAATCTCTTAGCGCAATCTGCAGTAGCTGGTGCATCATTAGGTACTAGCTTTGGTATGGCAGGTCAAGCTATTGATGCTGGCGATCGTTTTGCTATACAAAAAGGTTTGATGCTAGGGCGTGTTGATAGGCTTTCTGACTTTGAAAGACTAGCAATAGAAATAGGACCGCAAGGTAGTGTTGAAAGTATTACCGAAGATCTACAAAAGAAAATGGATGGTAAAAAAGGTGGTTCAAAAACAGCAGCTTTAGCAGCAGCTGGAGAAGAATCACGCGGAAGTTTTTGGGATAAAGTAAAAAACCCTGCTAAGTTCTTACCTGAGTTATATAGAGGTGGTAGCACTACTGGTTTTGATCCTGAAACTTTAAGACAATCTAAATCAGCTAGACAATTAAGAGCATTAGTAGGACAAATATTTGGTAATCTTTATTCAGGACGCGATGTTTCTTCTAAAGAAAATCAAATTAGATCTCGTTTATTAAATACAATTAACCCTAAAAGAATGTTTGCTCGTTTTGGAATGATGGATAGAGTTAGTAACTCAGGAAAAATATCTGAAATGGTACGCCGTTATATGGTAGCTAATGGTGATAAAAGTAAATTAAAAGATGATGCAGAAGTATTAGAAAATTATGATGCTATTGAAGCAACTATAATTGAGCTAAGAGCTTATCATCGAGATGCTTCTGGTCAACGGGATGCTACTTATATTAGTCAAGATACACGCAGGGCAGGCACTCGTTTACCATTTGAAGAAGATGGTTGGATGACTAATCGCCAATGGGATTGGAGTAAAGTAAGAAACAATAGAGATGCTTGGTTTACTTGGATGCGTAAAAATGCAGTTGATTCTCAAGGCAGGAAAATATATACTGAACAAGAGTTAGAAGAGATGTTTAATAAGATATCTAATAACGAAGTATCAGCTGATTTTTCTATTGTAGAGGGCGCTGAGTTTATTCCGGGAATGACTAAAGGAAGTACTCAACAATTATCTTTACTTCCAGGCTTTGATGCATTTGCAAACAATGATGTTATTCAAAATGCAATTTTTGACATTAACCAAACAGCAAGATATGTTGCTTACACTGATTACTTTGGAGCAGGTGGTAAATACTTAGATTATCTTTTTAAACAAATGGAAAACGAAGGTTTATCAGAAGATAAAATAAAAGAGTTAGCGTATCATACTAAATCAATGATTGATTCAGGTACAGGTAATTATAAAACTATTAAGAATAGAAAAGTATTAGCCTTCCAAAGAGCCGGGGCGTTCTATGCAACAATAGTTGGATTGCCTATGGCGGCTATCAGTTCTTTTCCTGAATTTGTAATGTTATTGTATCAAGGCCGTGGAGCTAAAGATATTAATAATGCAGTTAATGCTTTCACTGGACAATTAGTTGGTGCATTAAAAGAAGTTGCAAATATGAAATTAAATCCTGCATTAACTAATATGCCCGAAGGTATGATATATCGACCTGCAACGCAACAATTAGTAGAAGCAGGTCTTTTTCCAGATGATGCAACTGTGGCAACAAGATATGGGCTAGGCGAAACTGATATTAGTAAAGCTTGGTGGCAGAAAAGTTTTTTTAAGTATACTTTAATTACAGGCGTTACTCAATTACAAAGAGCAATGGCTGCATCAGCAGTTCATGGCTTTGTTTCTGATCGAGTTAGAATATTATTAGCTCGTAAAGAAGATGTACCAATGAACCAAGATCAAATGGAAATATACTTACAATTACAAAACTTAGGCATGGATGTTGAAGGTTATTTAGAAGCTCAACGAGCTTTAAATTGGCCTGATAGAGATTCTAACGGGTTAACTATATACGATAAGTATATGGATCCGTCTAATCAAGACTCTGATATTGTAGCATTGCGAGATTCAATTGATGATCAGCTATCTACTGTTACTTGGTATTTTGTAAATGATCGTATTCAAAACCCACAAGCTTATAACAGACCATTGTTCTTTCAAGATCCTCATTATCAATTGTTTGTACAGTTTAATGGTTTTATTTCTACTTTCACAGCTAATATTGTTCCTAAACTTTGGAATGATTATATTAGAAAAGGTAGTCCTCGTATGAAGTATAATACTTTTGCATTGTTAGTTACAATGATGGGGGTTGGTGGCGCATCACAATGGCTCAAAGATTATATTAAGTTTGGCAAGAGTACTCCATATTTAAATGATGCACAATTAGTTCAACGTGCGATTATGTCATCAGGAGTCTTAGGAACAGGTGAAAGAGTAGTTCAAGCAATAGCACCTTTATATTCTTCAAGAGATGAAAACATAGTTCAACGTTTATTCGGAGAAACACTTGGTGGCGCTCCTACTATTCGTTTAGTAGATACTGCTCGTAAAGCAGCAGTTGAAGCAAGTGAAGGTGACTATGAAGGTTTCTTAAGAAATATTGCCAAATTAACTCCGGGTATAGCCCCGGTTACACCAGCAAGAAATGCATTTACAGCATTAATGCAAGGCGAAAAACCAACGGGATATCCGTTTGATTAAAGGAGAATAAACATGGCCAAATATAGTGGCAATAATATGTCTTTCAATGCGGGACGTGATTTCTTTAGCAAAGAAAGAGCAAAGAAACTTCGTGGTACACAAGCAGAAGCAGTGCTTGATACTCCGTTAGGAGAGAACATAGAGCTTGCCTCGCAATTAGCAGATCAACAGGAGATTAGCGACGAATTAATTTTTGATGAAACGCTACAAACACCTGTTGATGAGCTACAACAAGGTATGGCAACCCCTGCTGTATCTGGCCCTGCTACTGGTCGTGAAACATTTGTAAGTCCAGATATTTCAGATATTAATAGAGCTAATCTTAGCGCATTTACAGATGTAGAACTTACTCCTGAGTTAGAAGAACGAGCAAGGAGAGCTAACCTTCCTACATATCAGCAGCAGGGAATGAACCCCGGTGCTACTGATGTGTTAGGAACTGATACACCTGAAGGTAATATTGCAGCATTAAGAGGTGACTTAGAGGCGCAAGCAGCTAGTCCTCGGGCAACAATTAGTTCAGCACTAGCAACTGAAAATGTGTTAGGCGCAATTGATGCAGAGCTTGATAATGCACAAAATGATTTTTTACAAAGAGACACTAAAGAAACAAATCCAGCTCAAGGTTTTGAATCAGTTACAAGTCTAGTTAATTTAGCTCGACGAGCATTAGATAGTAATGAACCCGGCAATTCAATTTTTAATACAGCTATTGATTGGCAAAACGCAGATGGATTTGAACAACGCTTAGAAACAGATCCGCAAGGGTTGCTCTTTGAAAATGCAGATGCATTTAACGGTGCTATAAAACGTGTTGATAAGTTAGGCATGTTAATAGAACCTAAAGATCCAAATTCACAAATACGTCCTGAGTTTGGCGCAGCAGCAATGCTTGCTTATCTCTTGCTTACTAGCGAAGCATCTTTAATGCAAGATAAAGAAACAGATGAAGATGTTAAAGATCGTGCATACACTAATGCAATGAGTAGAGCTACTATTGGACCTAAGCTTTCTAAAATGACAGAACGTTTATTGTACCCTACTCAAATGGATGACCCAAAAGAAATATTTAAAGGTGTTTCTGAAGGCTATGGGTATAATAGTAGATTAACTGCTGATGAGCATAATTTAGTAGGTCAATACTTAATGCAAGGATTTACTGATGCTAAGTGGAATAACATGGTTACTTCGCAAACAATAACTGATGCTAACGGTAAGAAAAAAACTGTTTATAATACTACAAGGCAAGGTCAACGAAGGCTTGCTGCAATTCGTAAAGGTATTAGAAATCAAATAGGATTAGGCGCATTTAAAGCAAAACCACTTGCTTCGTTTCCTACTGATGACGGTCGTTTTTTAGGCGAATCAGCTACTGTTCAAAAAGCGGTTACAGGTGGTTTAAATAAAAACTATAAGCCATCTGAAGTTACAGCACAAGGTATTTATGCAATGGCAAATACGGCTTACACTGTACCCGAAACAAACGCATTGTTATTTTCAGGTATGATGGCAGCTGCTTTGATTCAACCGCAAGGGCAACGTAAAGGCGTTTTTACAGAAGTACTTAAAGTAAGTCAAAAATATTATCGTGATAAAGCTAGTGAACTATATAAAGGATATATTGCATTATATAAAGAAGGGAAATTATTACCTCAAGAGTTAGGTAATTACATAGATGAATTTGGTAATTCAGTACCCTACGGTGGTAGTTATAATGTACCTTCCTTTGACGCTGCAGGTAATCCCGTTATTGATCCAGATACAGGCAGACCTATAACTGAAAGACCGCCTAAAGAAGAACTTGAAAGAATTCAACGTGGTTTTCAACAAGCAGCTATGGACAAAGCAAAGTCAATTCAAGACTCACATATAGCAAACAATAAAGAAATTCTTGATGACGGTATTAATAGAGTTAATCAACGTTTTTATTACTCATTAGGAACAATTGGAAATTCTGGGCGTATGCTTATTGCTAATGATGAGCTTAACCCTCATCAAGATAAGTCTGCAAGATTTATAGTTGGCGGTTATAAGCCTGTTATTGTTAAAAAAACTGTTGGTAGAGAAAAAGGAGTTGATCCTTTAATTAATCAAACAATTTCTAAGTTAAAAAAGAATGGTACTAGAATACCCGGAGAAAAGGGTTTTAAAAAATATAGTACTGAAGAAAATTTCATTGCTATTATGGCTAGAACTTTAGTACCCGGAGCAGGAACAAGTACTCTTAGCGATCCTATAGAGCAATTAAAGGCTTTAAAAGAATTGTTAAAGCCGGATGCTGAAGGTAGAAGAACAATTTTACTTTATGGTAAAGAATTATTTGATTACACTGCAGCACAAGAAGGTTATGCAGCAAGAGCTAAGCAAAGGTTATTAACAGGTCAGCAAACTCCACAAGAGGATATGCCTAGGCCACTAGCTATTAGCGATTCGTTAAATGACTTTTTAAGTGAGCATGAAAAAAATGATACTTTTTATTATGCGTTAGAATCTTTACATGAGCTTTATCGCTATGCTACGGCTGAACCCGGCACTGCAATTTCAACAAGAGCTAAAGGTGAAGTTGATGGTGACTCTAACGGTACTGTAATTCAAGGTATGCAGATGGGTGTGACAGATATATTAGAACGTGGCGGTGTTCTTTATAATCCTAGCAAACTTGAAATATTAATGCAAGAAAGGGGTAATAGAGAGCTAACTCAAAAACAAATAGATGAGTTACGAGTAGCAACTAACGAAACTAATATACGTCAATTTGTTGTAGAAACAATGCACAACATTTCTCAGTCAGATAAAAATGATATTCTTTCTGAATCATTTGCTAACATAGCACAAAAGCCTTTGCAAGCTAAAGCATTAATGAAATATCCAGTAATGACTTCAGTTTATGGAGCAGATCCAGGTGGCCATATTAAATATGGCGCTGAGTTTATAAAGAAATTTCCAGAAGCTTTTGAAGGAGTAATTGCTGAAGATTTAAAAGGTCAAACTCCGCTGATGGAAAAACTTTTGGCTACTAAAATAGAAGAAGGTTTAATGGAAGCATTAGGCGGTGCATTAGAACATGCAGCAGTAATGCGCCGTGTTGGTCGTGCCTTTAACTTTGCTGAACGCATTATGGAAGTTGAAGGTGCAAATGGTCAACCAATTCATGCAGGTGGAATACGTTATGAAGCCGCACCGCCAATGTCAAGACAAGAACAAGGCTTTGGAGGAACTACTAATGTAGTAAGGTTTGGTCCGGGAGTAGATAGAACTCAAAAGTCTATTGATATAACTATGCAAAACCAAACTCCAACAGCTTCAGTAGGAGCTAAAGGAACACCTAATGTTATTGGAAGTGGGCTACGTAATCAAGGTGCAGTTATGGGTACTCAAAATGTTGATGCTACTATTTCGCAATTATCAATGAGTGATGTACATAGGCTAGACCCTACTGGTTATAAACAACAGATATTTGATGGCTTTATACTTGATGCCTCTAACTTTCTGGAAGGCCAAGCTATTCTTAATAGAAATTTTAATAAAGTAAATTTAGAATATAATATGGCTGAAAAAGAAAGAGAATCTTTTAATAAGATGATGAGTTCAATGAAAAAATTTATTAATAAAGCTAAAGAAAATAAAGTTTTATTTGATATTGGAACTGAAGGTAAGTATTTAGCGTTAGGTGAATTTTTTAGTGAGATAAATACACCAGAAGGGCCAAAAGATCGCGGTCAACAGATTATTGGTCGTGATATGCCGGGAAAAAAAGATACAAATCCCCCTTATGCAATAATAGAAGGCACTGAACTTGAAAATGATCGCAAAAGAGAAGCAAAGGCTGCTCATAGGGACTTAAGAAATAGTATTCCGGACAAAGAAAAAGTTAATAGTCCGTCATATAAAATTAGTGCTGAACTTTTTGAAAGATTATTTTTTGGTTCAATTAAATTACTACAAATACAAAATACACTAGACGAATTTGTAGTTAAAGTAAATAACAATCGTAAAACAGTGCGCGAAACACTGGAAAAGCAATCAAGAGGTCACCGTGGTATGCGCGGTAACTTTAAATAAAAAAAAAAACCCCACAGGGAATCCTTACGGAAACCTTGTGGGGTTTTTTATTTATAGCTTTAATCCATTTGCTTTAGCAGCTTTCATAGCTTTACTTCTACGTTCATCTGCAAAGTGTTTAGCTT
>Ga0315321_10003756_pt1 | contig 11769 bp, 5 predicted proteins | sample M180m21515metaG_FD_203464 | JGI IMG/M metagenome (GOLD analysis project Ga0315321, IMG submission 203464) | Ammonia-oxidizing marine archaeal communities from Monterey Bay, California, United States - M1 80m 21515 | ecosystem: Environmental > Aquatic > Marine > Intertidal zone | place: USA... | reverse complement strand
GTTCCATTTGCAAAGTCCCCAATGAGCGCTCAGCAACCTGTTGGATAAGGGATTGGGTTAACTCCATCATTCCGCGATAATCCGTATAAGCCTGATAAGCTTCGAGCATCGTAAATTCAGGGTTGTGCCTGCGTGAAAGTCCTTCGTTTCGGAAAACCCGGCCCACCTCGAATACCCGATCGAATCCACCGACGAGCAATCTTTTGAGGTGCAATTCCAAGGCAATCCGCATGCTGAAATCGCAATCCAAGGCATTGAAATGCGTACGGAAGGGTCGGGCCGCCGCTCCCCCGGAAACCGATTGAAGCATGGGGGTCTCGACTTCCAAAAAGTCTCTTGCCCAAAAGAATTCACGTATTTCCCTGATAATCCTGCTTCTTGCCTTGAACCGATCACGGGAATCTTCATTTACGATCAGATCAAGATAGCGTTGGCGGTAAATTTGCTCATTGTCCGTCAGCCCGTGCCACTTTTCGGGCAGGGGACGGAGGGCCTTGGATACCAATCGATACTCCTTTGCCCGAATGGTAATTTCACCAGTCTTGGTACGGAAGAGAGGACCGCGAACACCAATGAAGTCTCCAAGGTCTAGCTTCTTGAAGTCGGCATATTCATCCTCCCCTATTTCATCCTTTCGGACGTAGGATTGGATTTTTCCCTTCCGGTCTATGATCTTCAAGAAAGAGGCTTTGCCCATAAGGCGGAGGGCCACAATCCGCCCGGCTACCGAGACCTCAGGTCCTTCCTCCAAGTCTTCGGGCAATAATGAAAGAGCCTCGCTTGAGGTGTGGGACTGATCCCAGTTCGAACGAAAGGGATCGCTTCCGGATTCCCTCAGGCGTTCCAACTTGCTTTGACGAACGGCAAATTGATCACTTCCGTCAAGAGAAGAATCCGGGGCGGGGGTTGGGGGCTGTTCTTGGCTCATGTGAAAAGTTAGAAAATGGAGGAAATACGAAGAAAGACAATGGAAAACCCGATCATTCGGAAGGCATCTTGCCCGCAGGCTTCTAGCTATTGGGCAATTTGGCCAAAGCCACCCGGAAGCCCAAGTTACGATAGCGATGGAAAAGTGATTTCGTATCCCTGGAAGAGGACATGCAACCAGCTGCGTTTTTCATGTAGGTCCCTCCCCTGCAAATCCTGAATTCGTCCTGCTCGCTATCTTCGAGCAGAGTATTGACAAAGGAATTCCCAACCCATTCCCAAACGTTCCCGTACATATCGTACAAGCCCCACGGATTCGGCTCTTTCATCTTTACCGGATGAACACGCCGCATGCTATTAATGAGATACCACGCATGCTCGTGCAATTGGGCAGAATCATCGCCAAAATAGTAATCGCTTGTTGTTCCCGCCCGGCAGGCATACTCCCATTCTACTTCGGAGGGAAGTCGAAACTCATAATTCTCGGGGATCGTACCGTTTATTTCAGAAAGTACGGTCAAAGCTTTACAAAACTCAACGGCATCCAACCAGGAAACGCGGTTGACCGGAAGATTAATGACATCCAACCCACCGTCCACATCAACATAGCTTGGGTTCACACCCATAACCTCGGTAAAGGCTTCCTGGGTGATCACAAGTTGGCTCAGCCAAAACCCGTGGGGCACGTTAACCGCCTTTCTTCCTGAAGTATAGGGAACCTTGATGGTTATTTTCCCCGGCGGGATCCACGATAAATCACCGACATACGCATCCTTATGCGGAAGGTTTTCTTCCCTTGAAGTTTCCTTTGCCCCATCTCCAACCACAACGTCCACGGCAAACGGATGCCTAGTCTTTTGAACGGATGGAGACGACGGCTTTTCTTTGGCTTTGGGAAAAGCGGGCAAGACGGAATTTTCTTCTTCGAGTTGAACGGATTCCGGAGTCTTCGATGATTCGTTTGAACCAAACAACCGGGTGTGACGGTTTAATTGAGTAGCGAAGATATGATCCATGACCTTCCACAGTCCTTCGCTCTCGTCAAAGATCTCTTCCTCGACCGATTCGCTACGGGGTTTTTTAGGAGCGTTGGAAGTTACGCTCGCCTTATCCAAAACCTTTCGCATGACCTCGATTGCTCGTTTTTGCCAATCCAGCTTCTGGCAGAAACAGGATTGGTATTGATGAAGGCATAGCTTCAAGCTTGGGGTAAGGGAGGTTTCCTCAAGGAAAATGGGAAGGATTGGTTTGTTTTCGCTCAATGCAAATTGGATTTCCCTGTTTACGTATGAAGAAGAAACCGCATTGGGTGACAAGAAAACGACAAGCATAGACGATGCCATGATCTTTTGGGCAATTTCATTTTGCCACTCTTCGGCCGGTGGAATCCCGTCGTCATACCACATATGCACGCCCTCCTCGTGAAAGGTACGCATCGAATTGTAAACCAAAACTTTGTCCCGATGAGCATAGCTCACAAAGGCATAGGGTTTTTCCCCCGAGTAAGATTCGAATGGAATCGGTATATCAGCGGTAGAGCTCAAAACAATAGGGTAAAAGGGCTTAAATGCTATCCTTGTAACCAGTTCTTTGCAGAATGTAAATAGGATGACTCCCGTAATTCTTTGCAAGTTCCAAATTCCCGACGTACTCGAAATCAAAGTCATCATGCCCAAAGGAAAGCAAGGCGGCCATGATTTCAGAAACGAAAACGGAACCGGGCAATACGATTGGCTCGATCCGAGCGGCTTGGTTGACATGATGTCCAAAGAAATTCCTTCTCGCCAAAACCGGATCAAACTCTTCATAAACCGGGCCGGCGTGCATCGATATTCTCACTTCCAGCCCATCATCGAGACCTAGTTCGTCCCAAGTGTCTCCAGTAAAATAATCCCTCAGTTGCATGGATAAATTCAAGGCATCGTCAAGATCATCAAAAACAGCAAAGAAACTGTCACCCCAAGTATTTACGAATGCGGGTGCATTGGAGAGCTTCTTTATCATTTCCGAAATCCCACCCAAAAACTTCTCCACAAAAACCGGGGTCAGGTCTTCAGCAACCTTGGTAAAGCCAGCTACGTCAGCAAAAAGCATAACCTTGACCGAACGGGACACCCGTTTCGCCAGGCCATCGGCAGTCATGATGTGGGCCGGCTTGGTTTCGCCCTGAGCAGCAGATGGCTTGTCCGATTCCGAAACCGAAGAGAGCACCTCCTTGGCATCGATGACCATCGGGTCGTTAAAATTTGCTTTCCATCGACTGACCAGTTCCCCTGTTCCTCCGATATCTCCCTTTTTACCATCCCAAAAAACGAGAAGCTTCGGGTTCTCATCCAACCCACGGCCCCGCATGGTGGTAAAGCCAAGCATGATGTCATTACAAAAGGAAAACAGGGAGTCCTCACCGTTATATCCTTCCCGCGTCACGTAGTGGACGGAGGTCGCACGGTCGAGGACCCTCTCAAACCGGCCGACCCAATTGCCTCCCGCTCTGCGGACGCTTGTCTCTATAAATTCTTCCTTTGCAAAAGGAAGAAAAACATGCGTTTCCCCTCCCCTTTCCGCCATCGTCTCGAGAAACAAGATATCAGTACCGCAGGCGGCTGAACTATACCCGCAACTCGCCCCCATCTGCTCAAGGGCTTCCTCGATTTTTCGCTTAACTTCCGGTTCGGCTTCGGGCGGAAACCTGCGGGCGTTGCCAGGACCGTCGATCACATGCCCTGAGCAAGCGACGATCCCGAGCTTCGGGAAGGCCTGGTGGACCTTTTCCAAAATTTCTTCATCCTCGTAGACTGATGCGATCTGAAGAGCTTGTTTGCGCGTACTCGCAATTTGAGAGGGTTGAGATTCCTCTCTATTCGTGGCCGAGCGATAGGTAAAAGCAGCCTCATCGACAGATCCCAAAAGCAGGAGAGACTCCGCCTCCGTCACTTGAATCCAATAGTCATAAGTTCCTTTGTCCTTTAGCTTTTGACAAATTTGCCGAGCCTTTTCGGCACTTTCCCTGCCTTTGTCCAGCTCGCCGGACATAAAATGCATGAACGCGATATTGATACATGGATAGTATTGGGTTTCGAGCTCTTTGCGTTGACTCGTCCGAAGGCTATCGAAACTGTTCGTGGCATAAGCCTCCTCGTAGCGGGCGACCGCAAGTTCGGCATATTTTATCTTGCTCTCCTTATCGCTCGAATATTCCCACAAATCCTTGTATGCGCTTGCAAGCAAGCTATGGGTTTCCACATCGCGGTCCCCGCCTGCAACCAACTCTTCCAAAATCTTGGTAGCCATCATGGGCGATCCGGCTTTGGACAGGGCATGAGCAGCTTTTTGGCTAAGCTTCTTGTCCTTCTTGTGTTTACTCAGACCGGCCTTGGCTACGTCATGGGCGAGGAGAAACTCCCCAACCTTGATCATTTTCTCACAAAGTCTTAAAAACTCGAGCGAGGAAGCTTTTTCCTGATTCAAGAGCTTCCATTCCAAACGCAAGTTCGGACCAAGTCTTTGTTCTAGCTGCGACATAAAGGGTATTTGACAATCTACTTCAAGTACGCCCCTGCCCTAATTGACAGGTAAAAGCTAGCGGGAACTACATTTTCTCGTAACGCGTACGAAGCATTTGGGTAAATGCCGCAACCTTGCGAGCCTCTCTCTTCTTGTCGGAAGGCTTCTTAAAATAGCGCTTGGCTCTCACGTCACGAATAACGCCCTCTCTATCAAGGCGTTTCTTCAGTCGGCGAATAGCCCGATCCATGGGCTCGCCTTTTCGTAGTTTGATTTCGATGGTCATAAGAAAAGGCTTAGAGCGTAAAGGATTGAACGATCAGGTCAAGGAGTAATGAGCCTTCAGCCTTTCTTGGCCCAAGGTCTTTCGGGTGGAGGTTCGGGATCGCGCATAACCACTCGCGCCCCCCTTACAGGCTCCCTGTTTCTCCACTCCCTAAAGCTTTCCGGAGTCAAGCGCATGCTAAACCGGGAATCAGTCTCCACAACCAAGCCTTCGGTCTGATCCGGTTTCGCAAATGCCAAACGGATAAGGGTTCCCCCCTCGCCTCTTTCACCATGGGAAAAAAGATCGCTTGTAAATTGCTCGGAATCTCCGTGTGCAGGGTCGATCAGCCATGTTACCTCCTCGGCTAATTCAGCAATGGCGCGGTCGATTGCTCGGACCGTGCTTACGGCCATCCGAGTCTCTCCATCCCGATGAGAAACCACCCCCTCAACCACCACGATTGCGCCTTCCTCGAGCTTGACCCCGTATTTTTCGTAGGCCTCCGTAAACATGGGCAGGGAAAAATCCTTCTCCTTAGCCAAAAGGTTAAAGCGGGCCCAAGGCTTGGCGTCTTTTTTCGTGTATCGCCTCTCAATGTCGGCAAGCACTCCGCACAGACGGAATGAACGCCGGTCCTCGACTTTTTCCAACTCCTCGGAGGTGATCGTGTCAAGAAGCGGCCCAAGCCCATCCAAGGTATCGACCGGGTGGCCCGAAAGAAAAAAGCCGAGCAATTGTTTCTCCAGTTGGAGCTTCTCAAGCTCGTCCATTTCCGGGACGTCGGGCAATCCGTTATTCGGGGAAAACTCTGCGGAATCAGCCCCGGCATCGCCCTCTCCACCACCCATCATATCGAACAGGTTCACTTGACCGGCTTCACGATCCTTCCTTCTTAGCTGCGCCTCTCCCATCGCCCGGTCCAAATCAGCCAACAAGGCAGCGCGGTTTCCCTCCAAAGCATCAAACCCACCGGTTTTGATCAGGCATTCAAGCACTCTTTTATTGACTGCCTTTCCATCCACCCGTTCGACCAGATCGGTAAAGCTCTCGAACGGACCGTTTTTCTCACGCTCCTCCACAATAACCCGGGCCGCAATATCCCCTACCCCCTTCACTGCAGCCAATCCGAACCGAATCGAACTTTTGGCATCCCCCTTGCCTTCCAGCGGGGTAAAGCTTTCGCCCGATTCATTGACTTCGGGACCGAGAACTGAAATTTCCATCTCGGCGCATTCCCCGATGAAGTGGGCAAGCTTGTCGGAGTTCCCCAATTCGCAAGACAGAACGCCCGCCATGAAATCGACCGGATGATTGGCTTTCAGGTATGCCGTCTGGTAACTGATTATTCCGTAGGCGGCCGAGTGGGACTTATTGAACCCGTAACCCGCGAACTTTTCCAAAATGTTGAAAATCTCATCCGCCTTCTTCTTCTCGATCTCATTGGTTTCCTTCGCTCCCTTGACAAAGATCTCGCGCTGCTTGGCCATTTCCTCGGGCTTCTTCTTGCCCATCGCCCGGCGCAGAATATCGGCTCCTCCAAGCGAATACCCCGCCACCCGCCTGGCCGCCTCCATGACCTGTTCCTGATAGACCATCACCCCATAGGTTTCCTCGCAGACCTCTTCCAACAGAGGATGTGGAAACTTGATCGTGGAGGGATCTTCCTTGCCCTTGATATAGTCGGGTATCCACTCCATCGGACCGGGACGGTACAGAGCGATCAGAGCGATCACCTCGTCCACATTGGAAATCGTCATTTGCTTGCACAGCCGCCTCATCCCTTCCGACTCCAATTGGAACACCCCGATCGTACGGGCCTCGTTCAATAGATTGAAGGTCAACTCATCCTCCAGAGGGGCATCCGCCACCCGAAACTCAGCCAATCCCGGTTTCTTCCTGATGTGGCTCTCCGCCTCGTCAATCACCGTCAAGGTCTTGAGCCCCAAAAAGTCCATCTTCAACAACCCCAAATCCTCCACCGGATCCTTCGGAAACTGAGTGGTCAGGATACCGTCCTGAGTAGTCAGCGGAACGAGTTCCTTGAGCGGGCGGTCCGCAATAATGACCCCTGCAGCATGGGTACCCACGTTTCGGACCATACCCTCGATGACCCTTCCGGTATCCACGATTTGCTTGGCAATCGGGTTCTTCTCATACTCGGCGCCGAATTCCGGACTTTTTGCCAGAGCCTCATCGAGGGATATGTTCAAGTCATCCGGAATCATCTTGGCCAACTTATCGGCCTCCGCATAAGGAAGATCCCTCACCCGGGCGACGTCACGGACTACCATCTTCGCCCCGAAGGTACCGAAAGTAATGATGTTGGCCACGCAATCGCGACCATATTTTTCCCGGACGTATTCAATCACGTCCCCTCTTCGGCGCATGCAAAAGTCGATGTCGAAGTCAGGGGGCGAAACCCGTTCCGGATTAAGAAAGCGCTCAAAGAGCAAACCAAAGCGCAAAGGATCGATATCGGTGATTCCGAGAACGTACGCCACCAGACAACCCGCTCCCGAACCGCGACCCGGGCCAACAGGGATTCCCTGCTCACGCGCCCAAAGCATGAAATCCGCAACGATCAGGAAGTAATCATTGAACCCCGTCTTCGCGATGACCCCGAGCTCATAATCGATCCGCTCGCTCAATACACGGGTCTGATCCTCCGGATCCTCCGCCCGTTTTTCCTCAAGTTGGTAATCCGCATCATACCTTTCCTTGAGCCCCTCGACGCAAAGATGCTTCAGGTAAGCAACGTTATCCTCGACCTCCGACTTGATCTCCGGAGGCATCGAGAAGACCGGGTAGTTGTTTTCCCCGAAGGGTAGCTTGACCTCGCACATCTCGGCCACGCCGAAGGTATTGGTGATCGAATCGGGAGCCTCCTTGAAGAGCTCTTCCATCTCCGCTCTTGATTTGAGGTAAAATTGCCGGGCATCGTACCTCATCCTCTTCGGATCATCGAGCTTCGAACCCGTTTGGATACAGAGCAAGGCATCATGGGGAGCCCAATCCTCTCCCTTTACGTAGTGCACGTCATTGGATGCGATCGTTTTCAAATCAAACTTCTTCGCCAGTTTCAGAAGTTCGGGAATGAGCCTGATCTGTTCCTCGATCCCATGGTTATGTAGTTCTACGAAATAATTTTCCTTCCCGAAGATATCGATCATCTGGCCCATCGCCTTTTCCGCCTCCCCCGCCTCACCCCGCAAGATCAACTGGGGAATCCATCCCTGCATGCATCCCGTGAATGCGATCAATCCCTTGGAAAATTCGGCCAGAGTTTCCAAATCCGTCCGGGGACGGTAGTAAAAACCATCGACATGGGCATCGGAAACGACCTTGGACAAATTCTGGTAGCCCTCGTAAGTCTTGGCCAGCATCCCGATATGATAGGATTTGTGGTTGTCCCTGCCCGGTTTCTCATCGTTCTTGTGATCGGTCACCATGTAACCCTCGCAACCGATGATTGGCTTGATCCCCCGCTTTTCCGCCTGCTTGATGAAATTGATCGTGCCGAACAAATTCCCATGGTCGGTCAGGGCCATGGCGGACTGGCCAAGCTCGACCGCGCGGTCCATCAATCGGTCCATCCGGCAACACCCGTCCAGCAAGCTGAAATCGGAATGCACGTGCAGATGCACGAAATCTTTGTCTTTGTCGGCCATGTTTTTTTGCCTAGGACTTATTCATCACGCATGGCCCCACCTCTTTCAAGGCAATCTTGCGCACAATGAATTCTCATCTCCCGACAGTCACTTAAAAGGGGAACGGGCAAGGTGTTCGCGCATTGCCCGGCGACTAAGAACGATTGCGTAGATCATGATCGGAAAAACAAGCAGCATGAGCCAAAGGGAAGAATCCTGAAAGAGGACGAAATCGTATCCCCCGTGCAGGGCAACTGCGCAAAACAAACCCCGCCGGCAGGTTGCTTTTTGCCTGAGGGGATGCTGAAACTTCGCCATACCCACGTGATACCCCATGATGATGGCAAAGGCCGCATGCATCGGCACAGCGGTCACTGCTCTAAGAAAAGCCACCGCTAGACCTCCATCCATTACGTAATGAACGTTTTCCAAGGTCGCAAAACCCAAACTGATCATGACTGAATAAACGATCCCGTCGAAAGGCTCGTTAAAACTTGGCCTGTTGAAAGGATACTTGACCAGGATCAGATATTTGAGAGATTCCTCGCCCAACCCGACCACACAGAACGCCATCAGGAAGGAAAGGAGCAACCCATTCGAGCCAGGCAGGTCGAAACCGAATGCTGCGAACAGGGAAGTATTCCAAATCCCTGCGGGAAAACACATCAGGGCACCGAGTAAAAAGCAACCGATGAGCAAACCGATCGGTTCCTTCTCGTGCTTGTCCCTCCAATAAATGAAAAGAGCCAAGGCAAGCCCGGGGGCCAAAGCGAGATAAAGAAGCAACCAATTCACCGCCAGGAGCCTACTTGCCCAGAACGTTGATCGAGGTCAGTTCAAACTTGCGAAACTCCACTTCCGAGCCTTCCGCCTGAATCGAGAGCTTTCCCTTCTTGGCGGTGCAATCGAACCCATGATTGACCAGTTCCCCGTTGACCCAGACCTTGACCTCGTCACCCACGCACTCGATCCTCATCCGGTTCCATTCCCCGACCGGTTTTTCCGCACCATCGGTCAGGTTGACGATCCGGCGGGCCTTCCCCTCCGTGACCCCCCAATTCTTCTCCGGCCCGCGCCTCTTGACCATGTCGGGCACCACGATGTTCTCCACGATGCACCAGAAATCCCCCGCATGGGTATGGTTCATCTGCACCTCGATCGACTTCGGGTACATCTTGTACAAATCGCGCAGCTTGGAAGCATGGACCAGCACCCCGCAATTTCCCGGCTTGCCCGCAAAGCGGTACTCCGCGATCACACGGTAGTTCTCGAACTTCTCATCGGTCAGCAGATGCCCGCCCGGCGAACCCAGGCTGACCAACATACCGTTTCGGGAAATAAAGGGCTTCTTGCCCTCCGGTTTCTTGTCGAGGGCAGGAACGTCCATCGACCACCCGCTCAGGTCCTTTCCATTGAACAGGCTGCGCGAATGGGGCGAGGACAAGCCGTGCTTGTCGTAGAGCCGGTGCCAGGAAACCTTCCAGTACTTGTCGTAGTAGTCGAGCGCAGCGGTATCGATATGGGGCAAATCCTCCGTCACGGGCGCTTTCTCCGGATCGTAGCCCTTCAAGTGGGCCTTGCCCGCCCGCTCGCGCGGAGAAACGAAGCGCCAGTCTCCCTCGCCCAAAACCTCCGAGCACAACTTGGCCAGTTCGAGATCGTACTCCTTCAATTGCTTGCGGGTATGGATATGGTTATGGTCATGATCCATCGTACGGTTTGTATTGTACCAGCACTGCACGCCCTCCGCCCAGTACTCCGACCGGTTACGCGAGGCATAGCAGCGCTTCGGCCCGCCGAAGGTGACCAGTACCTTGTCCTCCCCATTCACCTTGACCGAAGGCTTGGCCTTCTTCCCGTTTACCAACACGTCGCCTTCCTGCAGGCACTTTTTCAAAAGCTCTTCCGATTCTTGGGGGAACCATTTTTTCAAGGCCCCCAATAAAGAGACCTTCTTTTTTCCCTTCACCCTGCGGAAGCGCTGAGCCGCCCGTCCATCGTTCCAAATTTCCAACTCCCTCGCCTTCTCGAAGGCCGCCGTCAATCGCTTCTGCTGGTCCTCATCAAAACCGGCCCCATGGATGACGTGTCCGAACTCATGAATGAGGATGCTCTCAAGCCTCATGCCACCCTCGTATTCCATGACGTCCTCCTCTGCAAAGACAACCACAGGACGTGGCCCGAACCAGCGCAAAAAGCCACGGCTACGCCAGTTGTAAAAATCCAATTCCTTGCCCTTCTTGTCGGTCCTGAACTGGGGAACCTCGGAAGTCAATTCGGCATGCCCGATCAGGATGCACAACAAGCGCTTCTCCCGTATTCTCTGGGCCACCTTCTTGTCGATCGACTGCATGATCTTCCCGAACAAATAGGCCGACTCGGCATGAGCATGATCCGATACCCGCTCCGAAGTCGCGATAAGGATGCCCTCCACCTCCGTCCCCTTTTTGAAGAACTTCCCGTCCAGCTTGTGAGCCTTGAGCTGTTTTTCGGTCAGGGGCTTGGTCTCGTTGCCAGCTTGCAGGGCAATGGCAAAGACAAAGGATAGAGAAAAAGTGAGCAAGCGCAGGTTCATGAGGAAAAATACGGGTTAAGGATTGAAGGAACTCCCACCCTTGCGGTTGCCCGCTCAAACGTCCACCAAGGAATGAGTATAAACCCGAAAACGACTATTGGAATCATGACGAGAAGAGCGTTGCCCTTGGCAAGGTTGAAGCTTGGGCGTGTAAGGCCGGCTTCTAACCGAACTTACTCGCTTGAGCAAAGGGTACGGGTGAAGTACTTCCGGCAGAGCAGGCGCCAGGCGATGATGATGAAGGCGGTCAGCGGAATGCCGAAAATCATGCCAAGGATACCCCCGAGTGCGGAGCCCCAGAAAAAGATCGATACGATGACCACGACGGGATGAAGCCCGGTTTGCTGGCCCATGATCTTGGGGGTCAGGTAGTAACTCTCGATCAACTGGACGACTACAAAGGAAACCCCGCACCAGAGCAGTACCGTCCATTCCCCGGTTTCCGCAATTCCACCGGGTTGCAAATAGGCAACGAGAAAAGCGGTTACGATCCCAACGATCGAACCGAGGTAAGGAACAATGTTGAGCAATCCGAAGAGCAGTCCGAGGGCGATTCCGAACTTCAAGCCACTGAGGGTAAATCCGATCGCATACCCGACTCCCATGAGCATCCCGATCAATAACTGTCCACGAAAGAAGGCGACCAAAATGCCCACGAACTCCCGGATCAGAAAGACCACGTCCTCCTTGACCGAAGTACTCAGGAAGCCGAGTTCGCCTTCCAGGTCGTCCAGCAGGTTGCGGTTGGAGCTGAGGAAGTAAAACAGGTAGATGGGAATGACGGCCAAATAGGTAATCTTGGCAAAGAGAGAGAGCAGGCTGGTCCATGCCGTCTTGATCACTTCGGC
>Ga0315321_10003745_pt1 | contig 11788 bp, 10 predicted proteins | sample M180m21515metaG_FD_203464 | JGI IMG/M metagenome (GOLD analysis project Ga0315321, IMG submission 203464) | Ammonia-oxidizing marine archaeal communities from Monterey Bay, California, United States - M1 80m 21515 | ecosystem: Environmental > Aquatic > Marine > Intertidal zone | place: USA... | reverse complement strand
AGGCGACGCGCGACGCCGGCACCATCGCGGGCCTTGATGTGCTTCGCATCATCAATGAGCCCACAGCCGCTGCGCTCGCCTATGTCCACGACCGGGGCACCAAGAGCCGAATCGCGGTGTACGACTTCGGCGGAGGCACCTTCGACATCTCGATTGTCGAGGTCGAGCGCGACGTTGCCGAAGTTCGCGCCACACGCGGGGACAACACTCTGGGCGGCGCAGACATCGACGAGACAGTCGTGCGCTGGCTTCTGCGTCGGTTCGAGCGGGAGCAGGGCATCGAGGTGGGCAACGACCGCATCGTGTTGCAGCGTCTTCGCGACGCGGCCGAGCGCGCCAAGATGGAGCTGTCCACCGTCCACTCCACCGACATCCACCTTCCCTTCTTGATGGCCGACAGCAGCGGTCCCCGCCACCTGCAGGCCACTCTGGACCGCAACACCCTCGAAGAGATGATTGGCGAGATCGTGCAGCGCACGGTGGTGGAGTGCCAGCGCGCGCTCGAAGACGCCGACCTCAAGCCTAGCGACATCGACGAAGTGGTGATGGTCGGCGGCTCCAGTAGAATTCCCTTGGTTCAGCGCAAGGTGGAAGCCGTCTTTGCTCGCCCCCTCAACAAGGGCTTCAATCCCGATGAGGTGGTCGCGGTGGGCGCGGCTGTGCAGGCGGGTGTGCTGGAGGGGCTGCTCAAGAGCGTCACTTTGCTCGATGTGACCGCGTTTTCGCTGGGCATCGAGGTGGCCGGCGGACGCTTCGCTCCGCTCATCGAGAAGAACTCCACGATCCCCGCTCAGAAAAGCCAGCTTGTCAGCACAGTGGTCGACAACCAACGCACCGTGAAGATCCACGTGCTCCAGGGCGAGGCAGGGGTCGCGCGCGAAAACACCAGCTTGGGCCAGTTCGAGCTCTCCGGCATTCAGCCCGGGCCTTCGGGCACCCCCCGCATCCGGGTGGGCTTCGGCATCGATGCCAACGGCATGGTGCAGGTGTCCGCAAAGGACCTCCGCAGCGGGCTGTCCGAGGCCGTCACGATTGAGGCGCCCACCGGGATGTCCCGGCAAGAAGTCGAGCGACTTCGCGAAGAAGTGGCCATCCACGCTGAAGACACCCAGGAAGCCCGTGACCTCATGCGGCTTCGCCGTGGTGTGGAGACCCGGCTGGTCAGCATCGAGGGGATGCTGCGGGACAACCGCGGCGCGCTCCACAAGTCCGAGCTTTCCGGCATCGAGCAGGCGCTCAAGCGCGGAAGAATGGCGCTGCTGAAGTCCACCGATCAGCGCAACCTCACCGACCTCGGAAGCTACCTCGAACGGGTCGAGACCCACGTGAAGAGCAAGGTCCCTGCCAGCTGAGCGCGGCCCCATCCACTGTCCGCTGCCTGCCATCAATGGCGGCAGCGTTGTTCTTGAGGGAAAGGATCTCTCCGAGGGTTGCTCCTACAAGGTCACCTTAGAACGCCCGGCACGGCTTCAACCCAAGAAGCAGAAGAGCCCACCAACGAATCGGTGGGCTCTAAATGGAGCTGAGGGGATTTGAACCCCTGACCCCTTGAATGCCATTCAAGTGCTCTCCCAACTGAGCTACAGCCCCAAAAGGGTTCTGCTATGTGACCCACTATGTGGGCATGACGCTTGTGTGAGGGTTGGGCCCCTGCGCCATACAGCTTGCCAATCCTTGGCGCGCGCGCTGTCGGTCAACCCGACTGTGCACCCCCCGAAAGGCTCCCGGCTTTTATGGGATGCTGGGCACCACCGCAAGAGAAATTCTCAAGCTCAGGAGCCGTCGGACTCGACGTGCGGACGACGCAGCTCCATGTCTGCGATCTCCACATCGAGCTGGCCAATGCGTTCCGATGCACGCAACAGGCCGGGATGCACGACCTCGCCCGCCTCGACCAGGCGCAACACTTCCAGCCCGACCTTGCGAAGCATCGCATCGCGGTCACTTCGTAGCTGGCGCAGTGCCAGCCGACTCCGACCCGTCACTGCGGCCCGCCCCACCTCGGTGCGACCGCGCTGGAGCGCCACACGCACCACCTGGCCAAGAGCATCCCCGAGCACACCGGCCGCAGACCCGAAGGTGTTGTCATCGCTTGCCCCGTCGGTCGGGGTGTGGCCTGGGGGTGTGTCAGGAGATTCCGTCTCAGACATGGCTTTCTCCGGCGCCCGATGAGACCAAGGCGCGGGCAACGCTGACGATACTGATGAGATCGCTCGGACCAATCGCACGCTCGATCCGGAGCACCACCTCGCCCGATCCACTGAGCACCCAGGTCTGCGGCACCGTCTGCGTACTTAGGCCAAATCGCTCAAAGAAGTCGGCCGCCTCCACCGACTCGCCCAGGAGCACACTCGCCCAGGGAAGGCCATGCCCGGCGGCGAAGTTGGAGACGTGCTCGCAGATGTCATCCTCATCGCCCCGGGGGTCGAAGAGGTCCCACGAGACTCCCCACATCTCGATGCCCGCCGGAAGCGCCGAATGCACCTCCTTCAGGTCAGGGAGCTCCTCCACGCAAGGGATGCACCAAGTCGCCCAGTGATTGACCACACGGACACCACCGCCAGCACCCAGGCGGGCAGCCAGCTCATCGAGATCAACCACTTCGCATCCAACGGGAGCCACCACGGCAGGCGTCGGCGTCAACACCACTTGAGCGGGCGTTTGGGTGGGAGCGGGCGCAGGAGCAGGGTGCGCGGAAGGGGTTTCGGCCCGGCGCGTCCTCGGACCGAGAGCAGCGGTGCGGGCACGCTCGCCAGGCTTCTCGAACAAGTCGTTGGCCGAGACCCACTTCTCGACGCCAAATAGGCCCCGCTTCAGCAGTCGTCGAAATCGTCCCATGCTGCGGCCCTCGGAGTCTTCTGGGGGAGTGCGGATCAAAGGCGAAACAACGCGCCTTGATGCGCAAATCCGCGTAAGCGTGTGGGGGCTGGGGTCAAGGGATCGGAGCGCTCGCCGCGGCCGGCACAGGGAGATCGACCGTGCCGCGCACCTCTCCCCACACGGTCCACGCCTCGGTGCGGGGGTCCCACGAGTAGATTCTGGGGGACACCGGCACTGCGCTCGCGTCGACCATGCGCCGAACCCCAACCGCCACGACCTTGTCGAAGTCCGCGTCGCCTGGAACCCACCACAACACCGTGCCGTCCTCTGGGACCGCTACGACCGGCTTGCCGCCCGCCAGGTCCGCCAGGAGGTCTGGACGCAGCAGCGCAGCAGCGTCGAAGCCATCACCGGCCGCTCGCACGAAGTAGCGCCCCTTCATGCCTTCCACATTGTGGGTGCCTGCAGGCTGAGCGGACCATCGCGCTTCGACCTGGCTCTTCGCCTGCTGCAGCACAGTGCTCAGGGTGGTGTCGGCCTCGGTGAGGTCCGCGATCATCGCGATCTTGCCCGACACATCCGACCTTGAGACACACAGCATCAGCCCGGTGGAGACCCGCTGACACGCTGGAATCGCCGCCTCACCGATCGCTCCACTTGAACGAGCCTCCGCGGAGCGCGCGTCCTCCGCAGCGGGTGCGGTCATCACCAATCGCCAGTCATTCGTGCCCTGAGCGACCGTGAGCGCGGCGCAAAGGATTAGAAATGCGGGGGTCACGACGCCTCCGATGCGGTCGACTCCAAGGGAGGACCCGCTGCGGCGATAGACCCCTCAAGGCCGGCTAAGTTTCCGACCCACGTGCGTCGCAGGGACGTCACTCGGAGACCTTGTACTCCTCAACCAGCGACTGAAGCTGGTCGCGCAACGACGAGGTTCCGTTGTCCGAGTCATCCTCCATCACGTCGGTGAGCTGCTGCGTAATGGTCCGCTGACGCACACACAGCACCCGGGCCATGGCGTAGACCAGCTTGTAGGCGGCGAGGCTGCCCGCTTCGAGCAAGCTCTGGAATGCCTCCCGCCGGAATTTAAACACCGTGGCATCGCCGCGAGCCTGGATGGACGCCGAACGAGCGGATCCGTCCAGAACCGCCATCTCACCGAAGCAGGTGCGGCTCTGAAGGATGGCGATCGTGCGGGCAGGCCCAAAGGGAGCGTTCTTTGTGACCACACACTCACCCCGGAAGATGACAAACCAGGCATCGCCTTCGTCGCCTTCGCGGAACACCGACTGTCCATCGCGCAAGCGCTGGTACTGCATGATCTGCACCACCTCCGCCAGCTCGTTGGGGGTAAGCGCCTCGAACAGAGGAGTTTCAAGAAGGAAGGCGATGACTTCTTCGAGCGTGACGGGCGTGTCCATAAATCCACTCCGCGCGGGGCGGCTGCGGCGCTCGGGCGCCGAGAGCGTTCTTGGTTCCGGCGCAGTCTACACCCTGCGCACTGGGCGAGACGGCTGGACCGCGCCCACATGTGTCACGGATACGCCAAGCCTCTAGACGGACTACACTCCACATGTCCGCCCCACCTCCACACCTTGCCCCGGACGCGACCATGGCCACCGGTCTGAACCTTCGCGGCCGCCTCAAGCGCCACCTCAAGTCTACCCTTGACCGGCTCAGCGGAGAGCACTCCGAAGCCGCTCCCGAGACCCGCCACGACTACGCCCGTCCCGGCGAGCCAAACGACGATGCCGAAGTGGTCATGGCCCGGCTGAATCGGCCTGGGAGCGCACGCGCCAAGCGCACCGACAAGCCCAACAAGCCGGGCAACTGAGCCCTCGGAGTCCCCATGCTGCTCGAGTCCCGCCTTCAGGACGGAACCGCCCTCTTCATCGACTGCGAGACGGTGGGAGGATTCAACAAGTCGGAAACCGCCGGGGACTTCCACCCAGACGACGCCGTGACTCATGTCTGCAAGCTCGCAGGCGAAGTGGCCATGGAGCTGTGCCGCACCACCACCGCCGCCGCCAAGGGCAAGCCATCGCCCTCTGGTCTGGAGCTGGAGTTCGCCATCAAGGTCGACTCAAAGGCGGTGGTGTCTGTCGCCCGAAACCCGATGGACGGCCAGTTCAAGATCCGCATCAAGTGGGGACGCTGAGGGGTAGATCCGCAAGCTGCATCCCCAGACCATTGGGGCCGAGCCAGCGCGAATAGACGACATCCACCCGCGCGAAGGGCGCGGGAATTCGTTGTCGGTCCCAGGAGGAGAGGCGGATCGCGGGGCTTACCTCGCAGGCCACCAAGATGACCGGTACACGTCCTATCTGGGAAAGACGGCTAGCACCGCTGTGGACCCTCCGACGCGGGCCTCTAGGACCATCAACCGCAAGCGCAATCGAGGCGCCCGCCCGAAGCGCACGCAGCGCGGACCGGCCCACAGCGCGCGCATTCCGCGAGCTGCTCCCCCGTACCAGCGCGTAGCCAAGCTCCCGGAGGAGTCCCGCGAGCAAGTCCCCATCGCTGCTGAGGCTGACCATGCCCACGAAGCCACGGTCGGCGTGCAGAGGGCCCAGCACGGCGAGGTCCTCATGCCAGAAAGCCAGCACCACGGGGCCGTCGTCGAGACAATGGCGCAAGACCGTTGCGTCGTGCCAACGCACCCGCCAGGTCGCCGCCCAGATGCGCAACAACCCGGCGACCAGCCGGTCTCGCACAGACCGACGGGCAGGGACCCCGTCAACGCCGTCCACACAGCCCTCCGTGAGTGATAAGCACACCTAGCCGACCGGAGGTGCGTTTCGCCCGTCCAGTCGTTGCCCCGACGCCCTCCGGAGCTGGGATGGAGCTAGGCCGCACGGTCTTCGGCCGCTACGAAGTCACTGGCCCGCTGCCCGACATTGGCGAGCTAGAGCGTCACGCCGCCCGAGACACACACACAGACGTCGAGGTTGAGGTCATTCGGCCCTCCGCTCTGGCCGCTCTGCGCCCAGGTGCACGGGAGCGGTTTCGCGCCACCTGGGACAGTGCCGAGGCCGATCGTCTCCCCGCCGCCCGCCTTGGCGCGTTGGCCACAGGCGATGTGGACGGCCGCCCCACCGCGGTCCGTCCGCGAGTCGACACCGCGTGGTTGCCCTCCATCCGGGTCGCCCCCGATGCGCTCACCGACCTCGCCGGCTGGCTGTTGCCCGCACTCACCGTCGCGCCACCTCCGGGCGGGCTGCTGTCCCTCGACGACGTGGTGCTCGGTCAAGACGGCATTCCCCGTATCGCTCCAACCGGTATCATCCCCCGCACCGGACTCACCCGGCCCGCGCTTCACGAGCCCCCAGAGGCACACGAAAGCGATGTCGACAGCGCCCGCTACGGACTCGGCGTGCTCCTGTTCCGAGCCGCCACAGGCACCTGGCCCTTCGAGCCGACCGCCAACCGCAGCCTCCTTCGGGAGCGCCAGCGCACCCCCACATCTCCCACAGACGCCGCCCCCAGCCTCCCGCCAGAGCTCGCCCAGCTGCTGTCCACCCTCGTGTCGCCCGATGCCGCCCTCCGGTCGCGCGCCGCGCTGCCACCGCCAATCGAGCCGCCCAGAGTGGCCCGCCCCACACCGCAGCCCCGTCCACCAAAGCCGCAGCCCCACACGCAGGCCCCCTCCCCCCGATCGGCCACCCTCCGCCGGGATGAGGCGCTCGCACCATTCGCAGTCGTGCTCGATCTCGACGATGCCGCCGCGACCCAAGGCGCCCGCCAACGCCTCGCGGCGCTGCTGGACCGTCCCGCGGACGCCTTTGATTTTTCGCTGCATGCCCCCCGGCATGTCCTGATCGAGCAGGCGCGCACCGAAGCCGACGCCGAGCAACGCATCGCCGCTTTGGCCGCCGCAGGAGCCCCGCTGTTCGTGCAGTCCACTGCGCCGACAGCTACCGCGCGCCTGGCCATGCTCGCCGGAGCCCTCATCGCGCTGGTGGGAGGCACAACAGCAGCTGCACTGGCCGGTCCGCTCGCGCTGGTGTCCGTCGTCCTCCTCGGGGTGGCCGCCATCGCGTGGGGATGGGCCCAGGTCCGAGCTGCTGCACGGGTGGGCGAACAGCTCAAGGTGTCCGACCAGCTTGCTCGACGCGGACCCACAGCAGCGCCTGCCCTCGCAGATGGGGCGTCGCAAGTCCACCTCCATGCGCGCGCGCAGGCAGCCCGAAAGAGCGTGTTGCTGGCCGATCTGGCCGATCCGGTCCGCATCGACCTCCTGGCATCCATCGACGAGCTCACCGACTTACCTTCGGCTGCAAGAGGAGAGGTGCTCCAGGCTCACGTCGTTGGTCTCGACGACATCCAAGCCGCCGCGATCGAGCTGTCGACCGCCAACAGCCCACCGGATTCGAGGGCTGGTAAGGAGGAAGGCGCCCTGTCTCGGGCTCGCCGATCCGTGGCAGCAGCACGCGCAACCCGCAAAGCCCACTGACCCTCCGCCGCAGCCGCTCCCCCTGGGGTAGGCTGCCGCCCCCTGGTCACCGCGAGCCCGCCGATGGTCGTTCTCGGACTCTCCTGCTTCTACCATGACGCTGCAGCCTGTCTTCTCGTCGACGGTGTCCCCGTCGGGGCGGCGAGCGAGCAGGTGTTCACGCGCAAGAAGCACGACCCCGACTTCCCCCTGCAAGCCATCCAGTGGCTGCTCAAAGAAGCGGGCCTCACCGCCGCCGACATCCAGCTCGTGGCCTTCTATGACAAGCCACTGGTGAAGTTCGAGCGGCTGCTACTCAGCCACATTGCAACCTTCCCAAAGAGCCTCAGCCAGTTTGTGCGCGGCATGCCGGGCTGGTTCGCCACCAAGCTCCGGCTCGACAAGATCTTGAAGCGTGATCTCAGCTACACCGGACCCATCGTCTACGGCCAGCACCACCTCAGCCACGCCGCGAGTGCGTTCTACGCGTCGGGCTTCGACGAAGCTGCCGTACTCACTGTCGATGGTGTGGGCGAGTGGGCCACCGCCTCATGGGGGCTCGGCCAGGACCGCCGGGTGGAACTCAAGGACGAAGTCCGCTTTCCCCACTCGCTGGGCCTGCTCTACTCGTCGTTCACCTTCTACCTCGGCTTCAAGGTCAACTCGGGCGAGTACAAGGTCATGGGTCTCGCGCCCTACGGCGAGCCCACCTACGTCGACCGCATCAAGAAGCTCATCCACATTCACGAAGACGGCAGCTTCCGCCTCGACATGCGCCACTTCACCTTCGACCACGGCATGCGCATGTACAACGCGCGCTTTGAAGAGGTGATGGGGGCGCCGACCCGGCCACTCGGAGAGACCGAACCGCTAGAGCAGTTCCACAAGGACGTCGCCCGTTCCCTCCAAGAGGTGGTCAACGAGGTCATGGTGGCCTTGGCCCGCAAGGTACTGCGCGAGACGGGCCAGACCCGGTTGTGCATGGCCGGCGGAGTGGCGCTCAACTGCGTGGCCAATGGGCACATCTTGCGTGAGGTCGAGGAGCTCGAAGAGCTGTTCGTGCAGCCGGCCGCTGGCGACGCCGGGGGCGCGATGGGAGCAGCCCTGTGGGCTTGGCATGACCTCCTCGACAAGCCGCGCAACTGGAAGCTCGACTCCCCCTACCTAGGCCCCGGCTACGACGACGACCGCATCGCCGCGGACCTCGACCGCTACGGCGCAGTCGTCCACCGACTCGACCGACAGACGCTGCTGGAGCGCACTGCAGCCCTGATTGACCAGGCCCACGTCGTAGGCTGGTATCAGGGCCGACTGGAGTGGGGACCACGGGCGCTGGGCCACCGCAGCATCCTGGGAGACCCCCGGAACCCCGAGATGCGCGACACCATCAATCTCAAGATCAAGATGCGGGAGGGCTTCCGTCCGTTTGCGCCCTCTTGCCTTGAGGACATGGCGAGCCACTACTTCGAGCTCGACGGACCCAGCCCCTACATGCTGCTTGTCGCGCCGGTGAGGAAGAGCATCCAGCAAGGGCCCGAAGCGCTCCCCGCCATCACTCATGTGGACGGCTCCGCTCGCATCCAGACCATCCGACGCGACCAAGATCGGCTGTACCACGATCTTATCGTAGAGTTCAAGAAGCGCACGGGCTGTGGCGTCATCGTCAATACCAGCATGAACGTCCGTGGTGAACCCATCGTAAACACCCCCGAGGATGCCTACCGCTGCTTCATGCGCACCGGCATGGACGCCTTGGTCTGTGGCCCGTACCTGATGCTGAAGTCGGAGCAGCCCAAGCTCGACCTGCAGTCCGCCGCGGATGAGTTCGGGCTCGACTGACCCCCGGCGGCCTTTGTCCACGGCCTCTTGACACGCCGCGGTGCATCGTCCGGCTACCTGTGCTGCGTCGTTGCACTGGAGCGGACATGCCTGCGGCACAGACACGCGCCCTCTTCGCCGTCGCCCTCCTCACCGGCAGCGCGCTATCGCCGATCACCTCTCACGCAGTCGACGTACTCGCGGTTGGAGAGCTGGATGGACACGATGGCGGCCCGATTCTCCTGCCCATCCACGACGCGGACTTCGGCACTTGGGTGAAAGCTCGAGTGACGGCGGAAGTGGGCAAGGTCAGCGGCGTGCTTCCGCGGGGAGGGGCGGTCGAGCTCAGCTGGACTCCTCCGGAAGAGTTCGCGGGCGGTCCCGTACAGTTTCTCGTCCGCTACAAAGACGACCAAGGCGCAAAGCAGGAAAAGTCCTTCACCCTTGTCGTCCCTGCCGCCGCATCGGTCCCCATCTCGGTCACCGCCGAGCCCGCCGTGGTGGCGCCCGACGTCAAGCAGGTCCAGTTGCGTTGGAAGGCACCTCCATCGGGTCAAGATCCGCAGAGTCGTCCGTTCGTGCTCGCGGCGTCCTCGGGAGAGATCGGACCAGTCGAGGTCTCCGAAGATGGCACCGCGTCCGCGGTCTGGCATCGTCCGCCAGGCATCAAGACCCCCGTGATGGCGCTGGTCACCGTGGTCGACTCCGCCGATTCGCGACGACGCGGTCGCGTTGAGTTGCCCATACAGGTCAGCCGCAGCACCACTTTTCAGGTGCCGTCCGACGCCAAGGTCTCCGTACAGCTCGGCGATGAGACGATCGGCCCCAAGCAGGCCAGCCCCGCCGGTACGGTCGCCTTCGACCTGCGCCTCGACCCTCGGGTCCGAGAAGGTCACCTCACCGGGCGCACTCCCCACGGCGAAGAGGTCGACCAAGTCGTCGATTTGCCTGAAGTTGCCGCTCCCGTTGTCGCCCTCGCGGTGGGGTCCTCCGCCTACGTCAACAGCGAGCCAATCTCCGTCGCTGCTGCGGTGTGGTCCCTCGACGACAGCATCGTGCCGACCTTGACCGCATCTTCCGGGAAGCTCACGCTGGCCGACCCCTCCGACGGGTGGCTCGAAGGCACTCTGGCTTCGGATGCCGACTTCGAGGGCGCCGTCACCCTCACGGCCAAGGTCGGTGATGCCAAGGTCAAGGGCCAAGTCATGGTGGTCTTGGGTGTCCCTGCCGTGTCCGCAGTGGCCGATCCTCCCCAGCTCAAGGCCGCACAGCGCAATGTCGCGGTCTCCGCAAGCCCGATCGATGCGCTCCAGCGTCCCGTTGCAGACTCCGTGGGTATGGTGCCGCTGGACGGCGTGTTCACCGCGCGGCCTGTTCGGCGGGGCGACAGCACCACTGCCAAGGTCCTCAAGAACCGCGGGATGGACACCCTTGTCGTGTTGACCGAGCCACCAGGGTCCGTTGCCGGCGAGCCAGTCGCAGCCATAGTCCCCTGGCTGGTGCCAATCGGCGAAGAGCGAATGGTGCTTCGGATCGCCGCCATCGCACCCTCGGGGCGGGCCATCGCCAATGTGCCCCTCAGGGTGGAAGTCCACGGGACTGCGCCTGAGGGCCTGCCCACCGATCTGAAGACCGACGGATACGGCCTAGCACACGCCTCCTTCGCCACTCCGGAGGGCGCGCTGGGCATCCAGGTGGTGGGGGGAGGACGCTCAGGTGGCGTGGCCATCGCACCGGACGGCACCCCCCTTGCTGGCGGAGACGCCCACTGGCTGCGCATTCAGAAGGTGTGGGCGGCGAGCGCTCCCACGGTGGTCATTGGCAAATCGGCGCCTGTCGCTGTGGCAGCCGCGATCCCGGTGCCAGCAGATGCGGCATCCCCCCCCGCTGCTGGGTTCACTGCGGACACAGAGACGCCTCAGCCCGCCGCCGGCCCCTCGACGACGCCCAAGGCTCCCAAGGCTCCCAAACAGATCGACGGAACGGTCTGGCTTCGAGCCGCGGTTGCACTTCAGGGCACCGCACTCAACTACAGCTCCGTCACCGAAGACAGCTCGGTCGGCCCGCTCAGCGCCACGCTCGAAAGCGCCGGCGTCACCGGAGGCGGCCTCGCAGCACATGTTCTCGCCTGGCCACAGCAAGGCGTGTGGGGCATCGAAGCCGACGTCCGCTACGATCAGGCCACCCTGTCCCCCACGCTGGCCTTCGGCACCCCCACGTTGCCTGCGGAGGATCTCGAAGATGTCGAAGACGCCGACGACATCGCAGCGCTCACCACCCCATCAACCAGCCAGACCTTCAAGCGAAATGCACCCGACCTCCGCCTTGGCCTGCGCTACCGCGCCACGCTGACGGGTCCATTGGCTGGCTACGGGCTGCTCCAATTTCACCGCCACAGCGCCGACTTGTTCCTCTGGGACTCCGGGGCAGTGACCGACGCCAACCCAACGCTCATGGGCGCACGGATCGGGGGGGGCGCAATGGTCGAGGCCGGACCCGTATGGCTGGATGCGCAGATTGCCGAGACGCTCGCGCCCTACCCGATTCGCTTCGAGGCAGAAGGGCGGGTGCAGGCCAACATCACCCCTGCCATTGCGATCCACGCCGGCGGCGGCATGGCATGGCGCACCATGGTGTTCACCATCGACGAGAGCGACCTGACCGTCAAAGATCAGCAGGCTTCCTTCGTGCTGGGACTCGCCACCACCCTGCGCTGAG
>Ga0315321_10003738_pt1 | contig 11794 bp, 9 predicted proteins | sample M180m21515metaG_FD_203464 | JGI IMG/M metagenome (GOLD analysis project Ga0315321, IMG submission 203464) | Ammonia-oxidizing marine archaeal communities from Monterey Bay, California, United States - M1 80m 21515 | ecosystem: Environmental > Aquatic > Marine > Intertidal zone | place: USA... | reverse complement strand
CCATCGCGGACGGTCAGGCGAGTGCTGTCGAGCCACTCCAGAAGAGGAATGGCGTGTTTGCGGCTGAGTCCGTACATCGCCTTGAAGTCGGTGGGCGCCATGCGTCCTTCGGTGTCGAGGAAGGCAGCCACACGCTCTCGTACTTCGTCGAGCACCTCTGGAGATGAGACCAGCTCGCCGTAGCGCACCAGCTGTCCGCGACTCAGCAGAAGGCTCACCAGCTCAGTGGACCGCTTGAGCACGTCGAGAAACCGCAGGGCGGCGGGACCCGCGGAGGACACGTCCGTCAAGATGGCGTCGGTTTGAGCCTTCTGGGCAGGCGACAGGCACACCTCGAAGGTGGACAGGCGCAAGCGTGGTCCGGACAATACCAGCTCGCCACCCTCGGCCAGGCGCTGGATGAGGGTGGCGAACATGGCGGCAGGCAGATGGGCGAGCGCGGCACCATGAAGGTCACGGCGAGGGGCGCCGTCGGCCAGCGGGTTGCGGTCATGCCAAGCCGACAGCGCATCCAACAGCCGACTCGACAGGCGCGCCACGCGGTCTGGATGCACACATCGATCTCCCAGCCGCACTCCCATCGACGTGCCACGGGTGCGCGCCTGGTCTGCGGTGAGCCCTAGATCGCCGGCTCGGTCGAGCAACACATCGCGGTCGCCCGCTTGCAGACGCCGCAGCGCAAGGGTGTGACTGAGGCGGTTTCGGGTGCGCACCCGGGGGGCCCATGGGTCGAGCACCACACCGCCGCCGAGGGTGGTGACGGGGGACTCCCGGCGAAGAATAAGTCGGTCTCCAGGCAACACCACCAAGGGGTGGTCGGTGCGCAGCTGCACCAGTCCTGATGTGCCGGGTGCCCAGCCTTCCGGGCTCTGAGCGGGAGGGGTGTTGTCGGCATGTACCGGCACAAACACCGCCAGCGTCTCAGCCGTGCCCGCGAGCACCCGCAGTCGAGCACCCGCCTCAAGCGGCACGGCGCTGTCGAGTGTACGCACCTCTGCGTCGATCATGCTCGTGGTCTGAAGCTGACCCGGCCGGCACACCACATGGCCCCGGCTCAGATCGTCGCGCTCGATGCCCGCGAGATTGAGCGCCGTTCGCAGGCCCGCCCGACTCGTGCTGCGGGGCATCCCGTGGACCTGGAGTCCGCGCACCCGGCAGTGCTGGCCGGCCGGGAGCACCTCCACCTCGTCGCCGTCCGCCACCGCGCCTGTGCGCATCGTGCCGGTGACCACTGTGCCGAAGCCGCGCTGCACAAACGCGCGATCCACGGGCAGGCGCAAGGGACCATCCGTGGCGCGGTCCTCTGCGGGAGGAAGCGCGTCGATGGCTGCAATCACCTCCGCGATGCCACTTGGCTGCGGACCTGCTGCGGTCTTCAGCACAGGCGCGCCCTCGAGAAAGGTTCCTTCCACCGCCTCCTCGATGTCCATCTCGGCGAGCTCGGCGAGCTCTTCGTCGACCAGGTCGGTCATGGTGAGGGCCACTAGGCCGCGCTGAACCCCGAGCAGCTCCAGGATGGCGAGGTGCTCGCGGGTCTGCGGCATGACCCCTTCGACCGCCGACACGCACAGCATCACTGCGTCGAGGCCGGTGGCGCCTGCGATCATCGTGCGCACCAGTCGCTCGTGACCCGGCACGTCGACCAGGCTCGCGACCCGACCCGACGGCAGCGTCAGGTTGGTGAAGCCGAGCGCAATCGTGATGCCGCGCGCCTGCTCCTCGGGAAGCCGATCGAGGTCGTGGCCGGTAAGCGCCCGCACCAGGCTTGTCTTGCCGTGGTCGATGTGACCTGCGGTCCCCACCACAAGGACGTCATCGAGGGCAACGGTGGCGTCAGTGTTCATGACTCGCTCCAGCTGCGGAGTTTGTAGCGCATGCACCTGCCGACTGGCGCGGATGCCCCGCTGCATGCCCCGCCGAGGTGGGCCGCGTGCTAATCGTGAGGTGTGGGAGACACTCGGAGCCGTTTCACCGCGCGCCGCCTCAGGGAGTGCCGGAATGTCCATGGAGACGACATGCCCGAGCTGCGGGCAGACCGAACATGCAGCCGCTGGCGAGCCGGTTTCCTGCGGCGCGTGTGGCCAGTGGTATGTGCCTGCCGACTCGGAAAGTGGTGCCTACGGGCGGCGGGGCCCCCATGAGCTGGAGATTCAAAACGCGCCCGGTGACGCTGTTCGCGGCCCTTTCGATCGGGTCGACCTCCGCGAGCGCCTCTACCTTGGCCGCCTCACCGGAGAGGAGCTGGTACGTCCGGTGGGCGGTCGCTTTGCCACTCTGCAGTCCCATCCCGACTTCGCTCGGATCCTGGCCATCAAGGAGCGGGGTCGTCCCAAGCCCGTGATGGCCCGCCGCGCGGCGCCCAAGCGCCAGGCCGCAGCGCCCCTGAGTCCGGCGACGACATCTGAAGCGTCCGCCTCCGAAGCAGTGCCATCCGACCCCATCATCACCGTCGCAGAAGCCGGGGTGGCCCGCATCGACCCCCGCCGGGCCGCCCTGATTGCCGTGGGCACCTTTGTGATTGGCTCATTGGTGCTCGGCTTCGCTTATGTCGCGGTCAGCATCTCACTGTAGTTCCGTGGTCGCGACGCTGGCCTAGCCCTCCGGTTCAGCTCGCGGTGAGTCGACGGAAGACCTCTTCGAGGTTGGTGCGCTCCGGTGCGAGCTCGAGCAGCACCAAGCCCTGCTCGACCGCAAAGTTGAAGATGTCGGCGCGACGGTCGCCACTTGTGAGCAGCTCGAAGCCGTAGTGGGCGCGCTCGGCCACCTCGGTGCGCTGCACGCGAGTGACTCCCTCGATACCGCTCAGCCGCTCGGCCACCGTGTCTGCCCCAGGGTCGACACTGCCGGGTGCCAGCTCCACGTGCAGCAGCTGACCGCCTCGAGTGCGTGCGGTCACCTCATCGGTGGACCCGTCGGCCACCAGCTCGCCCTTGTTGATGATGATGACCCGGTCACAGGTGGCCTGGACCTCACTGAGGATGTGGGTGCTCAGGATGACGGTGCGCTTGCGGCCGATCTCGCGGATGAGATTGCGAATCTCGACGATCTGGTTGGGATCGAGACCGGTGGTGGGCTCATCGAGAATGAGGATGGGGGGACTGTGGAGCAGCGCTTGGGCGAGGCCGACGCGCTGGCGATAGCCCTTCGACAGTGCTGAGATCTCCTGACCCAGACGGGGCTCGATGCCGCACTGGTCGGCGACTCGGTCGATGGCTCGCGCGCGCTCGACCCGGCCGAGGCCGCGAATCTTACCCACGTAGTTGAGGAAGTCCCGCACCCGCATGTCGAGGTAGATTGGGGCGTGCTCGGGCAGGTAGCCGATCCGCTTTTGGGCCTCGATGGGGTTGGCCAGCACCTCGTGGCCGTCGATAAACGCCTGTCCCTTTGTGGGCGCGAGGTAGCCCGTGATGATCTTCATCGCGGTGCTCTTGCCGGCGCCGTTGGGGCCCAGAAAGCCCACGACCTCGCCCTGCTCGACCGAGAACGAAATGCCACGCAGCGCGACGTGGTCCCCGTAATTCTTGCGCAGCTCACGGACTTCGATGGCGGCCATGCCGGGCTTCTCCTCTGTTGCCTGTCGCCAGCCCATCCCCCGATTGAAGACGGTGACCTTGAGCTACGACGTGCGGCAACGCCTGTGACACGCACACCGCAGCCCGGCCAGCGAATTGTCCGTTGGCTTGGCGCGCGTGCATCAAGCTCATAGCTTCGCGGTCCCGCGCCCCGACCTCGGCCAGGAGCCAGCCATGGGCACTACTCGCATCGAACATCGCCTGCTCAGGCGACTCAGTCGCGCCAGCTTCGACTTCAAGCTCGTCGAGCCCGGCGACCGCATCCTCGTGGCGGTCTCTGGCGGCAAGGACTCCTACGGGATGCTCCACCTGCTGCGTCTGCTGCGCAAGCGCACGCCCTTCGACTTCGAGCTTGTGGCGGTCAACCTCGACCAGGGCCACCCAGGCTTCCCCGGTCACTTGCTCGAAGGCTGGCTGCAGCGCGAAGGCTACGAGTACAAGATGCTCTCCGAGGACACCTACTCAGTGGTGCAGGAGCTCATCCCTCCGGGCCGCACCACCTGCTCCCTGTGTTCCCGACTGCGTCGCGGGATTTTGTACAACGCCGCAGTTCACCTCAAGTGCAACAAGATCGCGCTGGGCCACCACCGCGACGACCTCATCGAGACGTTGATGCTCAACGTGCTCTTTTCCGGTCAGCTGAAGACCATGCCGCCGCGCCTTCGTTCCGACGACGGCCGCAACGTCATCATCCGTCCGCTGGCCTACTGCCGCGAGGCCGACCTGGAAGAGCTGTCCGCGGAGCAGGGCTTCCCCATCATTCCGTGCGACCTCTGCGGCTCCCAGGAAAACCTCCAGCGCAAGCGCATCAAGCGGCTCATCGCAGACCTTTCTGCCGAAAACGACAAGGTGCCGGGCAACATCTTTGCGGCCCTTGGCAACGTGAAGCCCACCCACCTCCTCGACCAGGCTCTGCGGGAGTCCGTGGGGCTCGATGGACAGACCGGTGAGCCCAAGCAGCCGGCGGGGATGCGTCCCCTCCAGGTGGGCGGCTTGCCCGTTCCCATCAAGCTCGATGGTGCCGTGTCCTTGTCCCTCGGTGAGTCCACCTGAATCCCAGCTCTGGAGCTGCCTGTGCGCATCACGACCTGGAACATCAACAGCATCCGCGCCCGTCGCGCCCGCTTCGAGGCCTGGCTGGCCGACCGACAGCCCGATGTGCTGTGCCTCCAGGAGACCAAGGCGCCCGACAAGGCCTTCCCGGCGGACATCTTCGATGAAGCGGGCTACCACGTCGCCTTTCATGGCCAGAAGACCTACAACGGCGTGGCCATCGCCTCAAAGCTGCCTCTCGAAGACGTCATCAAGGGCATTCCCTTCCTTGATGGCGACACCGACGCTCGCGGCATCGCAGCTACGGTCGGCGGCGTCCGCGTGGTCAACATCTACGTGGTCAACGGCAAAGATGTGGGCCATGAAAAGTGGCACCACAAGCTCGCCTGGCTCGACGCACTTCACAGCTGGGTCACCGACAACAACGCGCCCGGCGATGATCTGGTGGTGTGTGGGGACTACAACCTGTGCCCCACGGACGACGACACCTGGGACCCCGACAAGTGGCAGGGCCAGGTCTTCTGCACCCAGCAGGAGCGCGCCCGCTTCAAGGCGCTGCTCGACTGGGGACTCACCGATGCCTACCGCCACGAAAACCCCCACGACTGGGGCCGCTACGCCCACACCTGGTGGGACTACCGCCGCGCGAGCTTCGGCCGCGGGATGGGACTCCGCATCGACCACCACCTCGTGACCCAGTCGATTCTGGCGCGGACCAGATCGGTCACCATCGACCGTGAGGCCCGCAAGGGCGACAAGCCGAGCGACCATGCGCCGGTGGTGCTGGAGCTGTCGGACTGAGCGAGGGGCGCTGCCTTGCCGCCGGGCCTACTCTTCGGAGGCGACCGGGGGGATGAAGCAGGACAGCTCGCCGAGGTCGGTCCACGGCTTGTCTTCGCTGTGCTGAAGCGGGCGGTCGCGCCGGGTGAGCACCTCGATGCCCTTGTGGGTCACCAGGATGGTGTGCTCGAACTGGGCGGACAGGGAGCCGTCCTCGGTGACCACGGTCCAGTCGTCGTCGAGGTGGTCGACGGCGTAGTGACCGAGATTGATCATCGGCTCGATCGTAAAGCACATGCCCTTGCGAATCAGCGGCCCGGTGCCCTTGCGGCCGTAGTGGGGCACGCTCGGGTTGTCGTGGAAGACCCGGTGGATGCCGTGGCCCGTGTAGGTGCGCACGACACTGCAGCCCTTGCTCTCGGCGAAGGTCTGAATGGCGTAGCCGATGTCGCCGATGCGGGCGCCGGGCCGCACCACCGCCATGCCGAGCTCAAGGCTCTTGCGCGCGACCTCGACGACGTGGCGGGCGAGGGGACTGGGCTTGCCGATGTAGAAGGTGGCCGAGGTGTCGCCGAACCAGCCGGCCCGGGCGGGCAGCACCGAGGTGACATCGACGTTGATGATGTCGCCTTCGCGCAGCTTCTGGGGACCGGGGATGCCATGGCACACCACATGATTGACGCTGGTGCAGACGCTCTTCGGAAAGCCCTTGTAGTTCAAGGGCGCCGGACGGGCCTTTCGCTCGAGGGTGTACTCGTGGACCAGCGTGTTGATGTCGTCGGTGGTCATGCCGGCGGTCAGGCTCTCGCCGACGTAGCAGAGAGTGTCGGCAGCGAGGCGCCCGACGGCGCGCATGCCTCGGATGTCCTTGGTGGACAGGATCTTGGCTGAGGCCATCGCGGGCTCCGCGGTTGGTGTCGACGGGGTTGAGCGACCCTGGGGGGCCGAAAAGCCACCGGGCGCTATCGCCGGTCTGAAGGGCGGGCAAGCATCCGCTGCTCACTGCGAATCGTCCGTGACGAAAGGGCAGAAGGCAGCCAGGGACTCCTGCACACAGTTAGATCTGGCCTTCAGACCCTCTCGAGTCCCCATCACCTCCGACCAAGGACCCCGTCGATGAAGCTCACCGGCCGCGTGCTCACGCTGTTTTCCGATCCCCAGGCCGTGCGCGCCCAGCTGGACGGCGGCGACCGGTCGTTTGATGGCGAGGACCTCCGCTACGGCGTCAACACCGACGCCATGATCAGTGGCCAGGCCTGCACCCTCGGCTACACGCCCGAGGTGCTGGGGCCCTACTTCCTCGAGAACTTCCTTGAGACCGTGCGCCAGGGAGACGTCCGCAAGGGCGGCTTCCAGGTGATTGTGGGCGGCGATGCCTATGGCTCTGGCTCCAGCCGCGAGGTGGCCGTCGTGGCCCACCAGGGGGCCGGAATGGAACTGGTTGTCGCGCGGAGCTTCCAGCGCATCTTCCAGGAGAACATGGTGTACGGCGGAATGCCCTTCACCACTGACTTCTCTGTGGTCGACCGCATGCGTGCTGGCGAGGATGTGCCCGTCACCGAGCTCCACGATGCTCTGCCCCCCTTCTTCCGGCAGGTGGCCCATGCGGGCGGGCTGCTGTCCTACGGCCTTCAGTGGCTTGAGGGGACCGTGTCTCCCTGGTACGCCACCGACATCGCCGCCCGCCCGATGAACGTGGTGGAGAAGATTGTCGCGGCGCAGGCCTGGACCGGCGGTGGACCTTCCACCGATGGCGGCCCGCAGTTTGGCATCGGTGCAGTGGGTCCGGGAGATCAGGTGCTGTGTCGCGTCGCCTTCCGCGGCATGCATGAGTACACGGCCGGCATGTGCATGGCGCTCTACGAAGAGGCCTTCGGCGATGCGCAGGTCCACGACCCCGATCAGGTGGCGTGCTTCGAGGACCACTTTGTCCTCATCGACCAGCCTACGGTGCCGGACAGCGTGAAGTCCAAGCGCCTGGCCCCCGCCAAGCGCCTTGCGGCCGAGATGGTCGACGCGTGTGAAAAGCATGGGCTGCGCCTCCACGGTCCCGGCCGTGCCCTGCCCCCGGGCGTCTGTCACCGCCTGGTGGTGGAGGACTACGCGCGTCCCGGCGACATCTGCGTGCTCACCGACTCCCACAGTCCCACCGCGGGCGTGCTGAATGCCTTTGCGTTCGGCGTCGGCTCCACCGCCATGACCTTCGCGCTGCGCACCGGTCTCATCCCTGTGACTGTGCCCAAGGTGGTGCGTGTGGTCGTGGCGGGCAACGCCGAGGGTGTGCTGTCCCCCAAGGACCTGGTCCTTCACCTCATCGGCGACCCCTACTTCCGCGAGGAGCACTGGCGCACCGGTCCCACCGACACCTGTGTCATCCAGCTGGGTGGCCCGGGCCTCGACCAGTGGTCCGTCGACGAGCTGTCCGTCATCACGAACATGACCGTCGAAGGCGGCTTGATGACCGGCGTAGTGGAGCCCTGCGCTCCGCTCCGTGCGTTCCTCAAGGAGCGCCGAGGCGACGACTATGCCGACCGCATGATCGCGCCTGACCCCGACGCCCACTACGAGCGGGTCATCGAGATGGACCTCAGCACGGTGCCGCTCACCGTCGCGACTCCGGGGGACTCTCGCAACCGTCTGGCGCTCGACAAGGTGTCGGACGTCGACATTCACAACGTGGTCATCGCGAGCTGTACCGGTGGCTCCATCGCGGACCTGCGGGCCGCGGCCGAGGTGCTCCGTGACCATCCGATCAAGGATGGCGTGCGGGTCACGGTGACCCCGTCGAGTGCCCTCGTGGCGCTCCAGGCCGACAAGGAGGGGCTGCTCAAGCTGTTCCGCGATCGCGGCGTGGTGGTGAGCCCGCCCGGATGTGGGTCCTGCATCGGCAACGGTCCCGGCGTCCCCCATCCCGGCGAGACCACCGCAAGCACCACCAACCGCAACTTCGACCGCCGCATGGGTGCGCCCGGCCCGGTCTACTTGGTGTCGCCGGCCGTGGCAGCGGCAAGTGCGGTCACCGGGAAGCTCACCGACCCCCGCACCCTCCGCTGACCTATCGCCCTTGCTGCAGGGCCGAGGCCGCCTGATAGAGCGGTTCTGCACACGGGGGGGCCGAATCGCGCCATTGTTTGTGCAGTGCCGCGGTTGCTTCTCGCGGATTCGCGCGCCACATTGTGGGTGTCGGTGGCAGCAACCCTGCTCACCGACACCACGGCGGCGGCTCCCCGACGCAATTGACTCTGCACCCGACACCCGCACCGGGTTGGTCATTTTATCGAGCGGTGGTCGCTCGGGCCGACCCGACGGGGAGCCGCCGCCCTCCTCTTCTCTCTGCCTGAGACACGATTGGCAAGCGAGGAGAGGGGGCTCAGATGCCGCGTCCCTGAGCCGCTCTCAGCAGATCGGGATGCCGCGAGTCAGCCGTGTAGATGATGTGGTTGAGCACGGCCTCGAAGGTCGCGTAGCCGAGCCCATCGTCGACCTGCACTTCCACCGACAGCGAGATGTCGCCGCTGCGGGGGTTGAGCTGGAACTTGCCGAGCAGTAGATCGTAGTTCATGGTCGCCAGCTGGGTGAGCAGCAGCACCATCGACTGCGACGAGGCGGCGTCTTCGAGCGATAGGTAGTCGTGTACAGCGAAGTAGAGCACGTTTTCGCGCTCGAACAGCTGCACACTCACTTGAAACTGGGTGTGCTTGCCGTCGATGCCGATGGTGTAGAGACTGTCCCCACCAGGGTCGGCACTTCCGTAGCCAGCACGTACCAAGTACTCGCCGATGACCTGCCCATCGACTTCGGTGACGAAGTCGACGGGTCGTGCGTCGGCGCGGCAGGTGGACAGCTTGGCTTCGAGCTCTGCGGTGCGGTTCTTCAGGACTTCGTTTTCGAGCCGCAGCAGCTTGGCGGTGGCACAGCCCGACAGGGACAGCGCGAGGACGACCGCGGCGGGCCATGCGGTCCGATGAATCATTCGGGGAAGTCCACCTCGGACGAGACCCGGTCCAGCACCATGGCGCCCGCAACGTCGACGAAGTCGGCGTAGTTGACATCCCAGTCGGCGGCGATGGCATCGTCGGCCAAGCTGCCTGTGACCTCAAAGTCGACCTGGAAGAAGGACAGGTCGAGGCTCACCTGACCGACCACCTCGTCGCCATCCAACACCAAGTCGAACACATGGAGGGCTTCGGTGCTGAAGCCCAGCAGGGCCACCACACAGGTGCTGTCGCCGGTGGCGGTCTCGCCGTAGGCGTCGATGTCGATGATGGCTGCGCCCACGCACGTTGCGGCGATGGGGTAGCCGCTGAATTCGCCCGCGATATCGACCACCAGGTTGCCCACGTAGGTGCCAGCGTCGGGGTGCTGCACGCGGATGCCACCGAGGCTGTTGTTGAGGCGGGTGCCGTCGGGGAGGACGGCCTCAACCCAGATGGTGTGGACGCCTGCTTCGAGGTCGTCGACCTCCAGCTCTGGACCTTCCGCCGACCAGCCGCCCACATTGGAGGCCCACTGCAACGCTTCGAAGGGAGTGGCATTGCCGTCCTGGTCGAGCACTTCCGCCTGGAAGACCGTGGTGTCGCCGTAGGGCAACACATCGCCGGCGGCGGGGGACAGCACGTAGAGAGTGGCATCGGTCCAGTCGAGGTCGTCCAGTGGGTCGTCGCTTTCGTCGCCGGACGTGTCATCGAAGCCGGAGGTGGTGTTCCCTTTGTCGACTTCGATGACGCCGGTACTTGAGCCACAAGCTGTGAGCAGGAGCAGGGCCGAGGCGTGCAAAAACAGGGGGGCGCGCATGGAGACCTCCGAAGCGGCACGATCGCATGCCCAGCGCCAGGTCGCAAGGCGTGGGATGTCAGCGACCTGCCATGGTGTCGGTCCCACAGATCGCAGCCTGCACCGGGTGACGCTGGACCCCGACCCTGAACGTCGGCCCAAGGTGGCTTCCCAGGTGATAGAGCGGCGGGCGTCGCTCGACTGCTGTCCGATACAGGTCCTCTCTTATCTCCCACCCGACCGGGACTCCCCATGCTCCACTTGTTCGTCGCTGTCGCCCTTCCCTCCTTGGCCAACGCCCAGGACTGTGACGCTCCGGCCCTCGCCCAGGAGACTGCCGAGGCCACCCCGATGAGTGCGGCGCGAGCCTATGTGCAGCTCGCCGCTTGCGATGCGGGCATGGCGAAGTCGGTGGCGGATGCGACGCTGCCCCGTCTGTTGGCAGGTGAAGAGGCCAACCAGGCAGCGGTGGCTGCCATCAAGGCTGGCGCGCCGGATGCTGTGGTCACCTGGATGGGCGGCCTGCAGTCCGACGAGCGCACCCGCGCCATCCGCGACCTTGGCGAGGCATGCAACGAAAACGATGAAGTTCAAGCCTTCTTCATCGACCGCGCCGCGAAGCTGGGCGACAAGTTCTGGTCGGACCGTTGGTACCGGGCGCTCACCACCTGCCGTCAGCCCAGTGTGCAGAGCATTCTCTCTGCCGAGCTCGACAAGGGTCTGGGCGCCGATCGTCTGCGCTACTTCGCGGTGTTGGAGACCTACGCGCGGAGCTCTGGTGCTGCTGCGTTGGAGCGTCTCCAGACCATCGCCAAGGACATCGACGACCCCGAGGCGGAGGTCAACGTGGTGGCTGCATTTGCGGATGCGGCCCGTGTGGGCACTCCAGAAGGCGCGGACGCGAGCACTGCGGCTGCGGCCAGTGCCGCCATCACGGCTGTGGCGGGCGATCTCACCGCGAAGGGTGTGGAGCAGGCCCGCATGACTCTGCTCGCTCTCGGCGACGAGCAGGGCAGCGACGACCTCATGGCGGTTCGCTACAAAGCGGTCGACCAGGGCGGCGGCAACTTCCTGTGGGGCGTCATCGCGGAAGAAAAGGCCACCTGTAAGAATGGCAAGGTCGCCCAGAGGATGCATGTCTCGCTGGTGCATGAGCGCGGCAACACGTGGCCCGACCAGCTCCAAGACAAGGTCGAGGCAGCCTCTGCGGTCAACTGGGACCTCAACCTCGCCGAAAAGTGCAAGGGCACCGGGGAGACGACCTGGCACCTGCCGTCTGCGCCTTTTGCCAACGAGGCCGACTTCAAGAGCTGGGCCGACAAGATCATCGACGACAAGAAGGACGACGCCGCGAAGTTCACGCGCCTCGACCCCGAACCGCTCAAGATCTGAGCGCCGGCGGCCACGAGGCAAGAGAGCCCGTTCATCGGACTGCTCGTGGGCCCTTCAGCCGCAGGTCAATCGGTGCCCGCTCCCTTCGCAGTCCCAGCCAAGACGCACGAAGCCCGCGACAACAGAGCTGTCGCGGGCTTCTTCGCAGGCTTCGCTCAGGCGAGTCCGAGCATGGCCTCTTCTTGCGGAGCTGGCACGCGCTCAAACGTGATGTTGTCGCCGTC
>Ga0315321_10003737_pt1 | contig 11795 bp, 9 predicted proteins | sample M180m21515metaG_FD_203464 | JGI IMG/M metagenome (GOLD analysis project Ga0315321, IMG submission 203464) | Ammonia-oxidizing marine archaeal communities from Monterey Bay, California, United States - M1 80m 21515 | ecosystem: Environmental > Aquatic > Marine > Intertidal zone | place: USA... | reverse complement strand
TGATAACTGAGGAAGAAGGTGGTTAACCGTGACGATTTTGCTTTCAGCAAGTTTGTGGACTGAGTCTTCAGAGAGTGTTTGTTCGGAGTATCCTCGCTCCTTAATTTGCCAGATTTCTTCGCCTTTGGGGAAGAGGAAGACGTTGAAACCAAGGCCTTTCATGGTTTTACGAATGTCGTTCTCAAGCTGGATCATCTCAGCCTTCGTTTCGTCTTCTAGTAAACTGAGCTGGGCTTCGGTATTTTGGTCAAATTTGGCGAGGCTTTCTTCGGCGGTAAGCCAGATACAGATAGCAGCTGCTGCTGTTACGGTGGCGATGATGAAGTTGAACTTCCGGTGTTTGATTTCGGCCAGGAGCATAATGAAAAATGGATGAGGGGGCTTAAGCAGAGTAGCAAAGCAGCGAAGGTCTCATTTGGATTTCTTCAGGAGAAAAATGGTGCCGATGAGGAGGATCATAGGGATAGCTAACAAGAGGGTATTGGGAAAATTGACGACGTAGGATTTTAGCGAGGATCTTTCTTCAGGTGATTCCCGATCAGGTAAAGATTCGTCGTTGAGAGAGGGAAGAACGGTGGGGAGTGATTTATCGATTACGACGAGGCCAGATTGAAGTTTTTCCTGCCAGTTGGCCTTGAAGAGTAGGTCGTATCCGGGGTTGCCGCTTTTGACCTGACAGGAGCAGGCACCGCAGAGGTATTCACAGGCTGTTGTGACGGTTTCAGCTGTAATGGAACTACCAGGAAGTGGGCCTGGTGTTCGACCGCGACCAAAGATGGGAACAACGAGTGGTTCTTCGGGTGGAGAGTTTCGGTTAGCGGTGAGGATGCGGAGGTAGGTCTGTTCGGCGGGGTCACTGCGTTTGATTCGTTCGATCTTGAAGGAGATCTTGAGAGGGATGGACGAACGGAGGACATCATCGAGATTGATGTCTTCGCCTACTTTGCCAATCTGGTCGGCTTGGATGACTCCCTGAGGAATTTGGATATTTTTGGCGGCTTCCTGTAAGGTATCATTGAGGAGATTGAAAGTCGCCTCATTGGCGGTTTGGTCAGTGCCCTCAACAAGGACCCAGACAGTCGATTCTCCATTTAAGAGGTTGTTTTTAATTCGGTGTCGGAGGGGAGAATCGAGGATACTCTCAAGTGCTGATCTGGTCCCAGGAAAGACAAGCGGTTCAGTGTTCTCCCAGCTTTCAGGGGGATGAAGTAGGAAGGCGGGATATTCGGTAAGCTTCTCGAGCCCAACAATGGCGAAGCGTTCGTTGGGAGTGAGCTTATCCATGCTGAGGGATTCAAACTCGAGATTGAGGTGTTTCGGTTCAATCGTTAATTCAGGTGGCGCCTCGCCTCGATGAATCAATTGCAAGCGGAAGGAATCCGGTTGCCAGCGCTCCAGAGCGTAGCGAAAGACGGGAACTTGGCAGGCGAGTGACGAGACGGTTACCAGAAGAAAGATCAGGAGATGCTTCACGGTTGGGAATGAAAAGTATGAATATGGCCGAGATCGGTGGAAACGATGAGGCGGCCCTCGGCAGCTGTGATGCCGTAGGCTTTTCCTGTGACCGGGGCCTGCCAAAGTGACTTCCCGGTTTTGGTGCTGAGAATGGAGACTTGGTTGTCGAGCCCGACGATGAGTTGGTCTCCAGCCACCACCAATTCGAATGGGGCGGGGTGCTCAATGGTCCAGATCAGGCAGGCTTTAATTTGAGTCTGGATTGTGGATATTTCCTTTTTAAGGGATTCAATTTTGACGAGGTTAGCCTCCACTTTCGGGTCGAGTTTTTTGAGCTCGGTTTGGTGGTTGGTGAGGAGAGCTTCGAGCTGCCCTTTGCGGAGGAGATCGAGGCACTGAAGTTTGTTGATGGAATGAAGGTAGGCTTTTCCCTTCGCGACGACAGCACGGGTGGTGTTGTTAAATGTGGTGAGGCTTTTACCTGAATCGGGGTCGGCGATTCGGAGTTGCTGATCTCTTTGTTTTTGGTTGGGTGGGCCAGCGATCAATTGATTGTCTTCCGTAAGGAGGCAGAAGACTCCTCCGGCTTGTCCAATGGTTCCGGTCTTTTTCCCATCATTCTGGTTCAGGGCAATTGGTGCGGCTCGGCCTTGGGGGATGTAGAGGCGGTCACCACCGGCGAGCATAGCCCCCTGGAGGGTGACGCCTTGATGTTCGGTGAGATAGGTTTTGTCGGCTGTTTTGGCATCAATGCACCAGAGGTAAGAAGTCTTCCATGGCAGAAGTGAAGCTGCAAAAAAAGCGCGTCCGTCTTCAATAGTGATTCCCGTACGTACGGGCCAGGGTGAGATGAGTTTGCCATTACTGGGGATCAGACGATCAGAGGGAGCGGCCTGTTTTTTCCAAAGTGTTTTTCCGGTCAGGGCATCGGCACAATAAACGAAGCCATCATCGGAACCGAACCATACTTTTTTTTCTAAGATGGTGGGGGGAAAACGGACGGAGGAGTTGGTGAAATGATGCCATTGCTCTTCTCCGGTCGAGGCCTTTAGGCAATGGACTGCATTGTCTGAGGAAGAGCCATAGTAAATGAGTCCGTGAGCGGCCGTCGTGAAATGGCACGGATCAAAGTTGCGCATCGACTGGAGACCTTCGTTGCCGGAGAAGGCGTCCCACTTTGCGGGGCCGGTCCAGGCTTGCTGGGGAGGTCCGCCAAAGTGTATCCAGGATTCGACGAGCGGCAGTTTCAAAGCGCCGGAGGAGACCCCGCTTCGTCGATTGTCGTGCCGATACGTCGGCCAGATCGCTGCACCCGAAAAGGAAGAAAGGGCTAAGAGTGTTAATATGAAACGGGTCATGGCGGGTTACTTTTTCTGCTGATCCGGGATAACAATTCCTGAGTTGTTCTTCGGGATAAAGGCGAGGGAGGTTTCCATCCAACCTCCACAGGAGCACCCCCCACCTCCCTCAGGGGCGAGGAAGAGGCCTTGGGCGGGAAGAAAACTCAGCCAGCAGGAAGGTCGTAACCTGGGCCAATGGGTTGGTTTTTTTTGATCTTTTGACCAAAAGGTGAGGCAGCGATCGATTCCACGAAGAAGAAGTCCGTAGCTAGTGCCGACAACTGCTGAGCACCCCTCGCGCGGGCCAAACTTGTGATCGAGGAGTTTGCCATCGGGAAGGGAAATCCCGGTAGGGTCGGTGTAGACCCGATCTTCGTAAACGACGGGGTGGGAGATGTGCGAGCCGTGGTGATTAATGCGCCATGGCGTTTGGGATTGAAACCGTAAGGAGCCATTTTCGAGGTCAAAGTAATGATAGCTAAAGATGCCCTTACCTGTCTGCTTGCCAGCCTCATTGGTATCGCCTTCTGAGATAGTGACGAGAAAGCCCTCACTGGTCATGGCACCATATGAAACTTGAATGAAGCCCTTCGTTTCAGTGCGGAGAAGGGTGGGAGGAAAGGGCTTTTCCCAAATGACTTTTCCGGTGTTTGCATCGAGGCAGACCGCATGAATATCTCTCCAAAGATTCTGAGTGGTTTCGCGCCCTGAGCTGTCTTTTCTGAGGTCAGGATTACGGCACTCGAGGAAGCAAAGTTGGCCTTTGGAAAGGGATATTGTGGGGTTTATAATAAGGCCTCTGCTATAAGACCAAGCACCCTTCCAGTCGGACTTGGTGTAACCGAAGATATTATCACTGAGGACATTGGCAGTGTCGGAATCTCGCCCGACCTTGTCATACCAGGCATCGCCAAAGTATTTTTTAAATTCCGCGCCAAGCCGGACTGAAGATCCAATCAAGACGTCGTCCTCTTGCGCGATGTATCCCCATTCGTGGCTTTCGAGATGAGCCGAAGTTAGTTTTAAGGTCGTAATCCGCTTTCCCGTTGTGCCATCAAGCACCCACAAAAGATCTTTGACCACAACGTAGAGGTAATCGCTGTCGGCACACCAATTGGCACAATCGTGGGGAATATTGACCCGGCGGAGATCTGGAATTTCCATACCCCAAAGAATTTGACCATTGTAGGCATCAACTGCGATGAGGCGATTGAGTCCTTGGTGAAAGAGCCTGCCATTTGTGGCAAGGGGGGCGGACATGCGTGGTTGGCGGTCGATGCCAAAATCCGCGCCGGGTCGCCCGATCCATTGAAGTTCAAGGTCATTGGTGGCCTGGCTTCCTCCGAGACGTTCGCCGGAATACGCGGTGTTGGAAGGTGGTCCGTATTGGTGAGTCCATTCGCCTGAACCGGGAAGGCGCTCACGGGTAATCAGAGTGCCATCAGGAAGAGCGGAGCGCCCACCAGGCCTGGTGAGTCGGGAAAATTCTGCGGCAGAGCAAGGCGCGGTTGTTCGCTCGGTACAGACGAGGTTGCCAACGCAGGAGGTCAGGGGGAGTTTTTTGAGATCTGGCAGGTGAAGCAGAGTGATGCGGGAACCGTGAAGATTTTGGGATGTGAGTTCTTTTCTTAACGCGTTGATCTTATCAAGATCATCATCAAAGGCGGTGACATTGAGCTTACTCTGGGAGGCAATAGCTCTTGTCAGTGATCCGTCGGATAAGCCTACCACGATGGCGAAGCCGGGTTGAGCAGGGAGATCTTGAAGGTAGGTTTTGGCAAGAGGGTGGTCGGTATCAGGAGTCGGAGCCGGCATGTAGTTCATGCTGGTGTCGAATTCGTAGAGGGGACTGAATTTTTCCCCGTTTTCGGTGTTGGAGCTGATTCGGTATGAGTAACGGGTGTGCGACTTTAGGTTGTCGAGGATGACCTCATGACGAAGGTCTTCCGATTCAGACTCCACGATGCTGCCGAGTTTCCGGGTTGTTCCGTATCCGATGACGGCCTTGCCGGGGTGGCTGGCTTCCCAAAAAAGAAGTGCCTTTCCTGGAGCTAAAAAACGAACAGCAGGGCGAACTGAAAAGGGCACGACAGCAAACTCTTTAGCGATGATCGCGAGTTCCTCACGAGTTGGCAGGGAATCGTGAAATTGGAGCGACTCGATGCGGCCATTAATGGGGTAAAACTCATCCTTGTCCTTATAGGCTCCGACCACGAACGGGGTGGGGATGTCAGGCAGGACGATAGGTCCGGTGACGACTCGTGAGCCAACCAGACGACCATTTAAATGAAGCTTCATCTGTTTGCCGTCATAGGTCGCGAACAGGTGATTCCATTCACCGGGTTCGAACGGTTCGGGCGCCGCGACTTCAAGAAGGCTATTGCCGGTGGAGATCCGAAAGGAGAAGCGTGAGCCGTTGTAGCCGAGAATCCAACCGCGCTCGTAGCTGCCGTTGTCTTGGCTGTAACTCAAAATTGAGCCCCATTTTTGGGCTTGGTCAATCCGCACTCGAGCTTCAATGGAGAAGGTCTGGAGGGGGAGTTTTTTCGCAGATTCCTCGGGAAGAAGAACGTGCTGCTTCGAAGCGAAAACAAGATTGCCATCAGTATCGAATTCTGGAACTTCTTGTGCTTCACCTGCTGGGTTCAGTTTTTGGTCGGTAAAGTTTTTTTGGTTAAGTATCCAAGAACCGAGGATCCCAGCATGAGCAAGGGGGGAAAGGATTAGGATGAACAGCAATGGTTTCATTATCTTGCAGGGTTTATTTCTTCTGCTGATCAAGCGTCATGCCAAGGTCGGCGGCGCGTCCTGAAGGGAGTTCCATAATCTGGATTTTTCGGAAGTGTATTTCGGCGCCTTCGGCTTCGAGGCAAAGGTAGCCTTTGCGAAGATCGGCTTCGCGGATGCCATTGACGAATTTTCCGTTGATCGAAAGTTTGACGGTGCCATCGACCGCCACGATCACGTATTGATTCCACTCGCCTTTTCCTTTGCAGCGCATTTCAAAGGACATCGACCGTGATCCGCGTGGGTTTTCGGGGATCGCTCTCATTCCGCCCGCGCCGAAGAGTTCGCCGCTGACGTAGCCGGGGTGGTTTGGCGAGCCGTCGCGTTTTTTGTGAATATTAGGCCACTCCAGTTCGAGCATCTGAACTTCCATGCCCTTTGGAAGTCGGTTTCCGGATGGCTTGGCATCGCTCCAGAGAAAGACGCCGGAGTTTCCGCCGGCTTTCATATGTCGCCATTCGATGACGAGAATGAAGTTCTCGTATTGTTTTTTCGACCGCATCACACCGATGGGTTTACCGGAACAAACGAGGAGTCCGTCTTTGACTGACCAAGTTTCGGGCGAAGTGTTGACGTCGACCCAGTTGGTGAGATCCTTACCGTTAAAAAGGTTGGTGAATCCAAATTCTGCTGCTGAAGGTGTTGTGCTTTTTTCCTGGGCGGAAAGAGATGAAATGAGCAGAGCCACCGTGAGAGCTTTTTTGAAGAACATTCCCGATGCTAGCGGTTTGTGGTATGCCTTGGAAAGGCTCTTATTTTTTTGAGTCGGCGAGAAATTGATCCGCGCTCTTATTCCAGAGTGCGACGAGGGATTTCAGTTTTCCAGGGTGCTTTTTTGCTAGATTGGTCGTTTCACTACGGTCATTGGAAAGATGGTAGAGTTCCCACGGTTCTTTGAATGAGGAGACGGCCTTCCAGCCGTCTTTAAGAATGGCGTTGTGACCTTCGTGTGACCACCAGAGATCTTGATGAAGATTCTTTTGATCTTTTTTAAAGACGGGGAGGAGGTTTTTGCCGGGGCTTGCTACAATAGAAGTATCTCGCTTGATTTTGGCAATATTGAGGAAGGTGGGGAGGAGGTCGATGACGTGGGCCGGGGTGTGGCGAAATTTGTTTTTTCCGTCGAGTCCTTGCGGCCAATGCGCGATTAAGGGAGTAGAGATTCCACCTTCATGAGTCCAGGTTTTGTGTTTTTTAAAAGGAGTGTTGGCGGTGGTTGACCAGCCGGGTCCGAGGCAGGGGTAGGTTGGCGCTGATCCGAGGGGAGCGGTTGGATCGTGGCCATCGCCGCGCACCATGATTTCAGCGCTCGCTCCGTTATCGGAGAGGAAAAGAATAAGCGTGTTATTAAAGCGATCTGTTTTTTTGAGGTGGGCGATGACTCGGCCGATTTCGTGGTCCATGCGATCTATCATGGCGGCATGAATGGCCATTTTTTTAGCCTGAAAGGTCTGTTGTTCTTTGGTCAATTGGTCCCAGGGAAGGGGTCGGTTTACTTCGCCTGAGCCGAGAATTTTGAGTTGTTCTGGGAAGTGATAGGGAGGGCCGAGGTTTGGGAGGACGGGTGAGAGTTCTACTTTTGGAAAGCTGAGTTCGACCATTCGTTGGTGGCGGGCCTTTCGGGTGTGGGTCCACCCGGAAGTATACGTTTCAGCATACTTCGCAATATCTTCCGGGAGGGCATGAAGGGGGAAGTGCGGGGCGGCAAAGGCAAGATAGGTGAAGAAGGGGGAGTCTGAGTAATTGGTTTCGTGTTCTTCGAGGAATTCGAGAGTGCGGTTGGCCAGTTCGATGGTGCCATAAAAGCCGGTTCCGCGTTTGACGGGGGGAAGTTTTTGATCGTCGAGGTAATGAGTGGTAGGGCTGAAGAATCGGCTTTGATCCTTGAGATAGTAGGACCGGTCGAAGCCGGTTGCGATCGGCTTGCTAGGGAGGTGCCATTTGCCGATGTGGTAGGAGCGATAGTCTGCCTTTTTCAGGAGGGCCGGAGCAAGGGGAGCCCACGAGGGGCGCTTGCCGCGCATCCCGCCGCTTTTGCCTTTGAGCGTATCGCGTCGAATCTGCTGGGGATAATAGCCGGTTAGAATAGAGGCGCGGGTGGGCCAGCAGCGGGCCGTGTTGTAAAAGTTGGTGAAGCGAAGCCCGTTGGTGGCGAGGGCGTCGAGGTTGGGGGTTTTGATCTCAGAGCCGTAGCATCCGAGATCGGAGTATCCCAAGTCATCGGCTAGAATGACAAGAATGTTGGGGTGCTTTGGGGGGGTAGCGTTGAGCTGGGTGTTTTGAAGGAAAATGCAGAGAAGGATGAGACTGACTTTCATAATGACGTTGAGGTATGGGTGGAGGATGTCAAAAGGGAGTTTTGGTTTTTGGAGTGAGAAAGCTTTCGGATGCTGCCAGAGAATCGTAATGAGACAAGTTACTCAAATGATCGAGGCTGTTCTTATGTTGGTTTTCGGTTGGTAATTTCATCGATGGCCCATTTGGCGTGTTCGGCGATGAGGGATGATTCGCGGGTCGAGAGTTCTCTAAGCTTAGGAAGGTCTTTTTCGGTGCCTGTGTTACCTAAGGCAATGCAGACGTTCCGGATGAAGCGCTCGTGTTTGATTCTCTTGATAGGAGATTTCGCGAAGACGCGGCGGAAGTCTTCAACAGTCATATCGAGAAAGTCGGAGAGGGAGTGGGAGAAGATTTCTTCACGGGCGTGGAAAGAAGTTTCGCGGGAGACTCTGGCGAAACGATTCCAAGGGCAGGCGTCGAGACAGTCATCACAACCGAAAATGCGGTCGCCGATGGAACGGCGAAATTCTTCCGGAATGGAGCCTTTGTGCTCGATGGTGAGATAGGAGATGCAGCGGGTGGCGGCAAGTTTGCGCGGGGCTGTGATTGCTTGGGTGGGACAGGCGGTGATGCAGGCGGTGCATTTGCCACAGTGATCGCGGGATTTGGAGTCAGGAACGAGATCGAGGGTGGTTAGGAGTTCGGCGAGGAAGAACCAAGTGCCGAGTTTGCGGTGGATTTGGACGGTAGATTTCCCGTTCCAGCCGAGCCCAGAAGCGGACGCGAAGTCGCGCTCGAGAACGGGGCCAGTATCGACGTAGTAGCGTTGGAGGCCACCCATGTCTTGCATGGCCAAATCTAGGTCCTTGAGCTTGTCTTGGATGAGGTCGTGGTAGTCGTCGTTCCACGAGTAGCGGGCGATCCGATAGTCGGAACGCGGTTGGTCTTTGGCTGGGAGATAATTGAGAGCGAGTGAAACGATAGATTTGCAGTCCGGCAGAACTTCCCGGGGATCGCAGCGGCGTTCGACGTTTCTTTCCAGCCAGCCCATGTCGCCGGCGTGTCCTTCTTCGACCCATTTGAGATAGTTGTCGGCATGCGGAGCGCGGGAGGCAGCGGCGATGCGGCAGTCATCGAAACCCAGTTGCCGGGCGACGAACCTGACATTGGCTTTGGCGATGTCCGTATTCATTCTTGGGTGCCGAAGTGATAGCGCGCGGACTCGATGATACCGGTGGTGACTTCGTCAAACGAGAGGTTGTCGGTTTCGATGCCGATGTGGGCGGTATTGCGGTAGAGTGGTGCACGGACACCAAGAAGGTCGGAGATTATTTTTTGCGGATCGTCGTTGTCAAGGAGCGGTCGGTTTGCGTTCCGAGAGGTTCGCTTCAGGATTTCGGAAGGGTGGGCGATGAGCCAGACAACGTAACCGAGTTCTCGAAGGAGCTTACAGTTTTCGGGACGGCCAATGATTCCGCCGCCAGTGGCGATGATATGGCCGGAGTGTTTAATGAGTGATTTGAGGAGCTCGGTCTCCATGTCGCGGAACGCTTCTTCACTGTCTTCTTCGAAAATTTTGGGAATGGGGCGGCCTTGTTGCTCCACAATGAGTTGGTCGGTGTCAATGAGCGGGTAGCCGAAGGTTTGGGAGAGGTTTCGCCCAATTGTGGACTTCCCCGTTCCCATAAATCCGATGAGGATAATGTTCTTCTGCATACTCTTGTAAAAACTCTACCTTTCTGAATTCGATTCACGAAGCCGTATCTGCTAAAGATCTTGCGTGGATACAAAACGAGTGGTTGCAGACTTTGAAGATTGGCGGGAGGCCGTGGCGGAAGCTGTGGCTCTTCTGGAGAATGGGGGATTAGTGGCTTTGCCTACTGAGACGGTTTACGGCTTGGCCGCAGATGCCTTTGATGCGGAAGCGGTAGCGAAGGTTTTTGAGGTTAAGGAGAGGCCTTCTTTTGATCCGCTGATTGTTCATATTGGGCAGAAGCGAGACCTTGATATTGTGGCGAAAATACCGGAGGAATTGGATGAAATCGTTGATGAGCTGATGTCAACATACTGGCCGGGGCCTTTGACTTTGGTTTTGCCGAAGAAGGAGGATGTGCCTGAGCTAGTGACAAGTGGGCTTGAGACCGTGGCGGTGCGCATGAGTGCTCATGAGGTGATGCGGGCGGTGGCCAAGGAAATTCCGGTGGCGGCTCCGAGTGCGAATCGCTTTGGGAAGATTAGTCCGACTTCGGCTGATGCGGTGATAGATGAGCTGGGTGGAAAAATTCCGATGGTGATTGATGGAGGGGCTTGTCGTGATGGTCTGGAGAGTACGATTGTAGCTCCGGAGATGTCAGAGAAGGGACCAGTTTTACGACTCCTGAGGCCGGGACCTATTTCGCGCGAGGATTTGAGAAAGATCGCCAAGGTGATCAAGCCGAAGAAGACGAAGGCGGACCACATTGAAGCTCCGGGTCAGGTGGAGAGTCATTACGCGCCGACGACGCCTTTGGTGGTGATTGATAAGCCGAGTGACTTTGTGCCCGAGGAGGGAGTGAAATACGGTTTACTGAGTTATCGTGGTGAAGGGAACAGCTCTTTGATGGAGGCGACGGATTGGGCGCATGTGGAAATCATGAGCCCTGGAAAGGGGAAATTAGCTGAGGGTGCTGTCAGGTTGTTTTATTGTCTACGAAATCTCGATGCTGCGGGAGTGGATGTGATTGTTTCTGAATCGGTTTCTGAGACCGGGATTGGGGTGGCAATGATGGATCGCTTACGTCGTGCGGCGGCAGGTTTGAAGCAGTGATGTGACGATTTAGGCTTGCCTTTTCTTGTGCGCGTTCAAACACGTGGAGCCAATCTTTCGAGCTGGCGAACCTATCGTAAGCCAAGAGATTAGATGGATTCATGGGGAAATGAGGTAAAAAGGACCATTTTGGTAACATTTGGAAATGTAAGGGAGGATTCGTCGCGACTTGCTTTCCCTAGCTTGGCAGGTAAATGACTGGCATGCTTGCGAAGCGAATCATTCCCTGCCTCGACGTCACGAATGGCCGGGTGGTTAAGGGCACCAATTTTGTTGATCTCGTCGATGCTGGAGATCCGGTGGAGTCCGCGGTCGCCTACAATAAGCAGCAGGCTGATGAGATTGTCTTTTTGGATATCACAGCTTCTTCCGATGGGCGTGGTACTATGGTTGATGTGGTCCGGGAGACTGCGGCTCAGTGTTTCGTTCCTTTGACGGTGGGTGGTGGGATTCGGGAGGTAGCGGATATGAGCCGAATGTTGCTGGCTGGTGCTGATAAGGTAGGAGTGAATACGGCTGCGATTTCCCGACCCGAGGTGGTTGATGAAGGGGCCAAGGCTTTTGGAAACCAATGCATCGTGGTGGCGATCGATGCGAAGCGTCAGGGACCGGGCAAGTGGGGTGTTTATACCCACGGAGGTCGGCGGCCTGTGGAAGGGCTTGATGCGATTGAGTGGGCTAAGGAAGTTTACAATCGGGGAGCTGGAGAGATTCTTCTCACAAGTATGGATGCTGATGGGACAAAGAATGGTTACGATCTCGAGTTAACGCGAACGGTGAGTGAGGCGGTTGGAATCCCGGTCATCGCGAGCGGTGGTGCTGGGAATCTTGAACACATGGTGAATGTCCTCGATGAGGGAAAAGCCGATGCGGTGCTTGCCGCTAGTATTTTTCACTTCGGTCAACACACCGTGCCAGAAGCCAAAGACTACTTTCGTGAACGCGGCATTCCCGTTCGTCCGATGGTGTCTTGAGGGATAGAACCAAAAAGCGCCACGATCGGTTGATCGCGGCGCTTTTTAAAAGAATGGTGCTCGACGCTGGATTTGAACCAGCGACCCCCACAATGTCAATGTGGTGCTCTACCCCTGAGCTAGCCGAGCGGCGCGCGAAAGCTAGGAGGGGAGGCT
>Ga0315321_10003734_pt1 | contig 11798 bp, 9 predicted proteins | sample M180m21515metaG_FD_203464 | JGI IMG/M metagenome (GOLD analysis project Ga0315321, IMG submission 203464) | Ammonia-oxidizing marine archaeal communities from Monterey Bay, California, United States - M1 80m 21515 | ecosystem: Environmental > Aquatic > Marine > Intertidal zone | place: USA... | reverse complement strand
GTTGCTATCGTTCAAGTTGTCGTCACCCCAAAGTCCATTATGCAAACCAACTGTAAGTCCAAAACGGGCGTTGTTGAAGTTTGCACGTACACCATCCACATAATTCCTGCGGAATTGAGGGAGCTGTGGTGCGGAAATTTGGATACCTGCTGTCGTGGCGGCATTCAAAGCATTTCTCGTGGTGACATCTTGTGCTAAGGTAGAGGTTTGAAGACTTGCAGTAGCTGCCGAAGCAACCGTCGACAATTGTCCAAGGCCGACGAATGAACTCAAGGCTGCAGGTCCAGGTTGGATGCCATCTTCAATGGCAACATCCGCAGCATAACCATGAGAAACTTGATACAATCCGGTGGACTCGTCGGACTCCATGCCCATCACGGTAAGCTGACGCCCCATGGACAGGTTGAAGTCGCGGTTGAAGCTGTAACGGATAAAGGCTTGTTCTAGGCTTACACCTGAACCGCTGGCTGCATTCAAGTGAATCTCGGAAGTAACGGGCGAGAAATCAATGAGGAGATCCAAGTCAACACCTGTGCGGAAACGCTTGTCGTGATCAACATATTCAACATCCGTATTATCATAACGGAAATCAACAAAGCCTCGAAGCTTAACGCGATTACCAAGGGCAATACCCGCGGCGTTCACCGTCGTGTTAGCCCCAAGATCAGTCCCTTGAGGAACGGAGGCTTGCTGCATGGTCATCATACCAGGCACTTGCGCGAATATTGTGGAACCTCCCAAAAGGAGGGCTGTGGTTACAATGCGTAGGGTCAATTTCATAGTAATCTAGTTTGTTAGCCGAACTCGCATTCTTTATAACATGAACTTAAGGTCAAGCCCGAATTCGACTCCAAATAGGGCAGTCCAAAATGTACTTACTATCCTTTTAAAATGCACTTACTCCTTGATTACTCCTAGAATCATGGAACTGATTCAAGAAAGAATGGAGAAACGAAGAGAAGGTAGGACAAGTTTTCTTTAAAAAGAGCTCTTTTCTTTCTTTTTATTTGGTTTAGGTTTTAAGTCTGCCCCAAATTGCCGGATGTTAATACGGATACTCCCCTCTAGGGACTCGAGGCGGTCAACTAAACCTCCGGGAATGGCAGCCCTTTCTTCTTCGGTGTCAACGGGTCCATCAAAAAGAACTTCACCGTCTGAGGAAATTACCCTAAAATGCTTTTTTCCGTCCTCGGAAGTAAACTCATAAGAGCCATCGACATCGGAATTCACGATCTTGGTCTTCGCCGAACCAGAAACCGATGACCAAGATGACACTCCTCCACTTTTGCGAACATCATTTATTAGTTTATCTAAGTCCGGACCAGAACCAAAATCGAGGTTTAAGCCAAAATCAAGATCGATTCCCGGAATGGCCTCTTCGTCCATTGCCTTATCCCATTCGAGTGAACTTAGTTTGCCATCGCCGTCCGCATCAAACTTCTCCAACACCTCCGGGGAAACCGAGTCCCGATTGAGACCCCGTTGACCAAAGGCACGTGCTTGCCGCTCGATCTGTTTGCGGATACGGTCTTCAAGGATCCGAGCATCAGGGAATACGATCTGCCCGATCTGTCTGTCGATTTCTTGAATGCGATTGAACGAGTCCGCGAGACCGGTTTTCTTCTTACTTCCGAGTTTCACTTTAAGGGTTTTCTCTTTTCCTCTTCTCTGAATGGTAAGAGTGACCTGCTGGCCAACCTTGCTTGACCGTACAAGTTCGACGAGTTGTTCCGGATTGACCAATATTTGATCATCGAACTTTTTTAGTACATCATAATGCCTCAAACCAGCTTTTTGTGCCGGACCATCGGGGCTGACCATCACAACGGAAAGATAGAGGTTTCCAGGAAGTCCGAGTTGCCGCCTGACGATTGTCGAAAGCTTGGTTGCGACAAGCCCGAGAAAGGTGACCTCGATTTCCGCTGCTGTGCGTTCGGTGATGAGCGGGTTTTCGGAATCATGGGCGGGTTCTTCGCACCAAAGGGAGGCCAATGGCAAAAGAAGGGCCAAGAACAAGGACAGTGATTTCATAAACGGGGGTGGTTTCATTACTGCTTTGATAGTCGTGAAGCTTTTTTCAGAAGGGCTCGAGCCCGATGAGGAGGGTTTCCTGCCGGGGCACGGAAGAGCGGATGAAGGTATTGGTCTCAGGATTGACCCAAATCGTTTCGTCCAAGTATCGATAGCGGTACTGCCTCGCAGGGCTCATCCCCGGACGCTCGACGATTCCTTCATCAAAAAAACGAATGGGAATCTCCTTTTCCTGCGGTCGGTGCCAGCCCTCTTCAGTCATTGCGGATAACTCTTCAACCGAAATACCATTGATCGGACTATCATCTGAAACGCTTGAAGGAGATGGTCCCGGGGTAGGCGTCGGAACGGCAGTTTTATCGGCAGGAAGGCCAAGTTCCACATCGGATACGGAGGAAGAGGGACTGGGAAAAGAAAAGAAGAGAACAAACGAAGCAGCCGCTCCAAGAAGCAAAAGACCGGGTATTACAAACAACTTTGTTCGGGAAGAGAAGGAAGGACTGTCTCGATCAAGATCAGGCAATTGACTCATGGCAAGCCTCCCGGAATCACCAAGAGCTTCTTCCACCCGGCGCTCAAAATCAGCCGACGGTTTGAGAGGGCCACAGGAACCAAGTTCTTTCTCCAACTGCTCGAAGTCGTTCATCTGTTGGTTGATTTATCGGCAGGGTGGTCTTCCAAAGTTGGCGGAACCCATTCCTTGAGCTTGCCGAGGGCATAGCGGTAGCGAGAGGCAACAGTATTGAGAGAAAGATCGAGGATACGGGAAATTTCGTCAAAAGTGAGTTCCCCCCAAACCTTGAGGGTCAGAACCTCCTTCTGCTCGGGAGGCAAAAGTTCAACGGTTTGCAATAAAGCCGTTCGTCGCTCGCTTTTTTCAAGGCTACGATCAAAATAATCAACAAAGGAAGTTTCAGTGTAAACTGTCTTTTCCCGAATCTTTCTCCTGTCCAAACTTCTCGCCCAGTCGATGGCCAACCTTCTGATTGCCCGATAAACTAAAGTCGGTGACACTTCCCCAGTATGACCATAGAGACGCCAGATTCTAACGAAAGCTTCCTGCACGAGATCTTCAGCATCATCGGGATAGCGAGCCTGTTGCCTGGCGAAAAGGAGAAGTTTGGCTCCGTGCTTGGCAAACCATGCTTTCCATATGGGTTCTGTCTTCATGATCGAGATAAATACACTTTGTGTAGCGACAGCAGGGCACAAATTTGTCTAGAAGGTCAAAAAAAAACGATCGAAGAAGTAAGTAAAGGTTTTAAGGTCTAATTTTTTACTTTTATCAAATATTGGAAAAGTTGGCATCTGAAATGCAAATACTCATTTTAAGGGCAAGGTAAGTCTTGGTTACAAGACAACCGAAATGCGCGACTCTGGGCTGGGTCGCGCATTTTTTTTGCATTGGACACTAATTGGTAACGACAGCTCATCTTAGAATAGAAAATGATGAATCCTTGTCATGCTATTGCTCATGGGCTAAAGAGGGTTTTCCTTTCTACTTCTATAAAATCATGAAACTATTCAAAAACCTGAACTTGGCGTATTGCACAAATGTGCATAGGGGGAACAGTTGGTTGGAAACCTTTGATTCTCTCAAGAAATATGTATTGGCGGTCCGCGAAAAAGTCGCTCCCAAAGAAAGATTTGCAATTGGTCTACGCCTTGGAGCAGATGCGGCACAAGAACTTGCTAAGCCCGAACAAATTCTAGTTTTCCAAAAATGGCTACATGCCAACGATTGCTATGTTTTCACCATTAACGGATTTCCCTACGGAAACTTTCATGGAAAACGCGTAAAGGAAAATGTATACCGACCGGACTGGGCTACAGAGGAGCGACTTTCCTACACCATCCTTCTTTTCGAAATATTGGAGCAATTGCTTGAACCAGGGGAAGAAGGTAGTGTCTCTACTCTTCCAGGATCGTTCAAGGAATTCAATACCGATGAAATGGCTTACTCGAAAATACTCGAAAACCTGCTGCATTGCTCAGACGAAATCGATCGAATCCAAAGCCCTAAGAACTTGGACCTGCATCTTGGTCTTGAGCCTGAGCCCTTGGGTTTGTTCGAGACCACACCGGAAACCGTTTCTTTTTTCGGCAAACTCAAAGAAAAGTCAAAGGGACGTGAAAGTTTTTTACTCAATGTTGGAGTTAATTATGACTGTTGTCACCTCGCCGTAGAATTCGAAGACGCGCAAGAAGGCTTGAACCAAATGACTGAAGCCGGAATCCGCTTAAGCAAACTCCACCTAAGTTCAGCCCTTCGGGTCAACCCTACAAACGACAACTTAAATGCACTGCAAAGCTATGTCGAAGAGGTCTATCTTCATCAAGTGGTAATTGGGCAGGACGGGCGAATTTTATGTCGCCACAAGGATCTCGACTTGGCTCTTTCTGATGCACAACGAAACCAAGCCTCTCGTGGCGACGAGTGGAGGATTCATTTCCATGTCCCCCTCCACGCTTCTCCAGGCAATGGAATGGAGGACACAAGGGATCATGTATGCAAAACAATTGACTGGCTGGCTCTTCACCCCGAAAAATGTAAACATTTAGAAATGGAAACTTACACATGGGAAGTGTTGCCTGAAAACTTACGCTCTCAAGATGTAGTACAACAAGTTGCCGAAGAATACTTTTGGACACTTCAAGTCCTTAGGGACAGAGGACTTGCCGGCAATACCCCACCAACCACATAAGATGGTACCTTCAGAGAAGGGTAATTTCTTCAATCAGGTCCTGACTCTGGCCCGCTCCTCAAACCTACCAACAGTTTGGACTAATTGCTTGGCCGCTTGGGGAGTGAATGCCGTAGCCGAGGCATCACTCCGAGGCATGCCTTCTTCGAATGATCAAGCCTTTCTTGATCCGAGTTATCTTTTCTTTCTTCTTCTTGGAAGCAGTCTAATCTACGCGGGGGGATGCACGCTCAACGATGCATTTGACGAAAAATTTGACCGCAAACACAACCCCGAGCGCCCCCTACCCTCTGGACAAGTAAGCTCAAAGACGGTTTGGCTCCTCGGCTTTATTGAGCTGGGGCTTGGGGGTTCCCTTCTCATCTATGGTGCAAAATGTGTCTACCTTTGGGTTCTGTTGCTCATCGTAACCATAGTGGCATACGATTACCTCCACAAGAAATGGGCTGGAGGTTTTGTTCTCATGGGTGGATGCCGGCTTTTTCTTTGGTTAGCCGCCGCAACGGTTGGAGGACTCAATAGTCTTTCTCCTCAAACCTGGATTTGGGGCTTGATTCTTTTTGCTTATGTAATGGGAATTAGTCTCTTTGCCCGAGGAGAATCAAAAAAGAGAGAAGCCCCAGCGAGGGTGGCCATCCTGTTTCTATTTTCATCTCCTCTCCTCGCCTTAGCCGGCTTGATTCATTGGCATCAGATTGATCCCATCAGACAAACTCTGATCAACCTAACGGGGCTTCTTGTAGCGTGGATTGCCTTCCGCTCGATCCAAGAGATGAGAAGCGGCCGAGAAGGTGCCATCGGAACAGGGGTATCTCATTTACTTGCAGGTATTTGTGCAGTTGACTCAGTCGCTCTCTCTTTCTACCAACCTTTCCTTGTCGCACCTTGTCTTTGCGGCATATCATTTGCCCTTTTACTGCAAAAGAGGTTTGCGGCAACTTAATCCTTCACTACCCTTTTATCCCATGCCTTCCACTTACTCCACCATTCGCAAAAACATTCGCTTGGACTGCACTCACAGAGTCTTCTTCACGAAAGACTCTTTTTCAATGGCCAATGACACCTTGGCCGAAATCCTGCAACCCCAGCGAGAAGGTAACCGGACCAAAGTATTGATCTACTTAGACGAAGGCATTTTAGATGGAAACCCTAATTTGCCGGACCGCATAAATGGATATTTTCGCGGCCGTGACGAAAGGTTGAATCTCGTGACTTCTCCCATTTTCATCAAAGGAGGCGAGGCAGCGAAAAACGACTGGTCATTAGTTGAGCGTATTTGGGGAGATTTGAACAAACAGGCTATGTGCCGACATTCATATGTTATTGTCATTGGCGGTGGTGCCGCCCTAGACTTGGTTGGTTTTGCCGCATCCACAGCTCACCGGGGTGTTCGCTTGATCCGCTTCCCCACAACGACCCTCAGCCAAGGAGATGGGGGGGTAGGTGTAAAGAACGGAGTCAATTTCTTCGGAAAGAAAAACTGGGTCGGCACATTCTCCATTCCAGATGCAGTGGTGAATGACTTTTATTTCCTTCGAGGACTGCCCGAAAGTCAAAAAAGGGCAGGCTATGTTGAAGCGGTAAAAGTCGCTCTCATTCGAGACCGCTCTTTTTTCGAACAAATGGAGGAACGGGCTCACGAACTTGCCAAATTTGAGGAAAACGCTCTCGAGCAAGTCATCCGTAAAAGTGCCGCTCTTCACTTGGAGCACATTGCCGGTTCGGGCGATCCTTTCGAAAAAGGCTCGGCCCGGCCATTAGACTTCGGTCATTGGGTCGCTCACAAACTCGAGCAATTGTCGGACTTTAGCATTGGTCATGGAGATGCCGTAGCTATCGGCTTAGCCGTTGACCTAACCTATTCGGCGCGAATCGGGCTCACAAAACCGAAAACGGCTGAACGAAGTCTCAATCTTCTCGAGCAATTGGGCTTCCATCTCTATGACAAACTCCTCCATACCACAGGCGAGAGCGGAAACCGGTCCATCCTCGAAGGTCTCGAGGAGTTCCGAGAACACCTAGGAGGTGAGCTTACTATTACACTGGTTCAGGGTATCGGGGAAGGGGTGGAAGTTCATGCAATGGACAAGAAACAAATTCTCGAATCAGTAGAGGACTTACAAAGAAGACATGAGGCTCTTCTTCCAAAGTAAGCGATGACAAAAAGCGGGCGTTTCGATGGCCCACGGGTTGCAATTCTCAATGTAGTCGGGCTGTGCAAACGACTTTTGGGTGAGCATACTCCACGCCTAACTGCTTTTTCCGCGAAAACGACTCCTTCCCCTCTTTCAATCAAACCGGTGATGCCAGCGCTTACCTGCTCGGCTCAAGCAACTTATTTGACGGGAACCCTGCCTTCCGAGCATGGAATCGTGGGGAACGGCTGGTACGACCGGACACTCAACGAACATCACTTTTGGAAACAGTCCAATCGATTAGTCTCTGGTCAGAAAATTTGGGAAAAGCTCAGGAAGGAACGACCAGGTTTCAGTACGGCCAACCTCTTTTGGTGGTACAACATGTATTCCTCGGTCGATTACTCGATCACTCCACGTCCTCTTTATCGTTCCGATGGACTGAAGACTTTTGATGTACACGCCCACCCTCTTCCCATGAGAGAAGAAGTCAAGAGTGAGTTGGGCCCGTTTCCTTTTCATTCTTTTTGGGGTCCCAAGGCAGGAATCGATTCTTCCAAATGGATTGCCGAATCCGCTAAATGGACGGAAGACCAATACGAACCCAACCTTTCGCTCGTTTATTTACCTCACCTTGATTATGATCTACAAAAATACGGGCCGCAAGACCCTCGAATTTCCCAAGCCCTACAAGCAATCGATCATGTTGTCGGAGAACTAATAGACTTTTATGAAAAGAAAGGTATTAAAGTCGTCATCCTTTCCGAATATGGAATAACGAAGACCGACAAGGTTCTTTTCCCTAACCGCATCTTTCGCCGGAAAGGTTGGGTAAATGTGAAGGACGAATTGGGTCTCGAATACATGGACTGCGGAAGTTCCAAAGCCTTCGCACTGACAGACCATCAAATAGCCCATGTTTACCTCAACCAAAAGGACGAAGCTTTCCTCAACAAGGTAAGGAGTTCATTGGAAGAAATGGATGGGGTTTCATCAGTTCTGGTGGGTGAGTCACGAAGGCAAGCAGGGCTTGATCACGAGCGAGCGGGTGACTTAGTCGCGATCTCCGATGAGAACGCTTGGTTTGCTTACTATCACTGGGAAGATGATAGTCTGGCTCCGGATTTCGCGCGATGCGTGGATGTCCACAGGAAATACGGGTATGATCCGGCAGAGCTTTTCGTGGATCCAAAAATTAATTTTCCCATGCTCAAGGTCATCCGTAAATTGATTGGCAAAAAGCTCGGCTTCCGCACTCACATGGACCTGATTCCTCTTGATCCTTATTTGGTCAAGGGAAGTCATGGGGCAACCCCGAGCGACCAACTTGATTGGCCAGTACTACTCGGCGATGGCATTTCTCCCGCCGAGAACCCCCTGCCTTCAAACGAAATAAGTGATCGGATTCTCTCCCTTTTTGCATGATAAAAATGTTCATGTAACCATTCGACAGGGATTGGCTGTATAGATTCAAGAGTCCAAATCCCAACTGTAGAGAGCAAGTTGCTCTTTGTTATTTTTTTTCCGTTTTTTTAAATTTAAAGTTGCATCTTGATACCTCGGATTAAAGAAACAATTTTAGATTTCTGCTTTGATTGCCGATCCGCCCAAGTCAATTCCATACAAAAAACCAAAACAACATGAGTCCTGCCAACACTAACAAAGCCGATTTTAAAGTGAGTCCTGCCAGCAAGAACAAAGACGACGAAAAAATGGCTCAAGCCCTGGTAGAGGCTTATAAAAAACTCAAAGACCAAGTTCAGCAAGTAATTGTCGGTCAAGATGACGTTCTCGAACAACTGCTCATTGCCATGCTTGCCCGGGGACACTGTTTACTGGAGGGCGTACCGGGGTTGGCAAAGACGCTCATGGTGCGATCCTTAGCCCAGGCAATTAACCTGAGTTTCCGCCGGATTCAATTTACGCCCGACTTGATGCCTGCCGACATCACGGGAACGGATATTATTCAGGAGGACAAAACAACCGGACACCGCGAATTGGTTTTTGAAAAGGGGCCAATTTTTTCACAAATCGTTCTGGCCGACGAAATCAACCGGACTCCACCCAAAACTCAAGCGGCCTTGCTCGAGGCCATGCAAGAGCACGACGTTTCGGTGGGCGGAAAAACCTATCATTTGGACGAGCCTTTCTTTGTTTTGGCCACCCAAAACCCGATTGAACAGGAAGGAACTTACCACTTGCCGGAAGCTCAACGCGACCGGTTCCTCTTCCAAGTAATCGTCGATTATCCGTCCCGTGACGAGGAAAGGCAAATCCTCGAACGCACAACATCGACTTTCGAGTCCAAACTCGAACCTGTCTTGGACGGAAAAACCATTCTCGAATGCCAGGAAACCGTCAAACGGGTACCTGTCCCCGAACATGTTTACGAGTTTATTCTCGACCTTGTCAGGATGGCGAGACCCAAGGAGGAATCCTCTCCCAAATGGGTCAAAGACTTGATCGAGTGGGGACCAGGACCAAGAGCTTGCCAGCAATTGGTTTTGGGTTCGAAGGTCAGGGCATTGCTCCGAGGACGTTATCACGTGACCGTGGACGACGTGGAAGCCTTGGCTCACCCCGTCCTGCGCCACAGAATCGTTCCCACCTTCAATGCGGAGGCCGAAGGAATTTCCGTCGAACACTTAATAGACCGCTTGCTCAAGGACGCCCCGAAAAAAGAAGAGAGTGTAATGTAAGAGAACGCCTCTTATCTAGAAAACAGGGACCCCAGTGGCCACCGTAACCGATTATCTAAATCCAAAAGATCTTTCCCGACTAGCCAACCATCAGGTCTTGGCCAGAAAAGTCGTAGAAGGTTTTTGTTCAGGCTTACATCGATCTCCCCACAAGGGCTTCAGTGTCGAGTTTAAGCAACACCGGCAATATGTACCCGGAGATGAGATTCGACATCTCGATTGGAAAGTCTACGGGAAAAGCGACCGTTTCTACATACGCGAGTACGAAGAAGAAACCAACCTACGGTGCAATGTGCTTCTGGATGCAAGTGGATCCATGGCTTATGAAGGTACCCGAACCGAAGGGCGTTCCAAGCTTCACTATGCCTCGCGCCTCGCTGCCTGCTTATCCTACATGATGCTTCGGCAAACCGATAGCGTGGGCCTTATCACCTTTGACACGAAAGCTCGCAAGGTTCTCCCACCGCGAGGGCGTGCCGCTCATGTCAGAAACATTGTCGACTTACTCGAAGACACATCTCCCGGCGGAGAGACTGATCTTGGGAATGTCTTTCACGAACTGGTCCCCAAGCTAAAACGCCGTGGACTCGTCATTCTCATTTCCGATTGCTTCGGGGACCTGGATTCGGTGATGAAAGGGTTGGCTCACTTTCGCCATGCCAAACACGATGTCCTGATCTTCCAAATCTGGGATCCAGATGAGCTTGATTTCCCCTTCAAGCAATGGACGCGTTTTGACTGCCTTGAAGACACCGAAAAAAAGCACACGGTCGACCCAAGCCATCTCAGGCAAGCCTACTTGGAAAACCTCAAGGAATACCGTGAAAACTTCACCAAGGGATGTCACCGCAACCGGATCGACCTGGTTCCTATGACTACGGACCAGCCCTATGCTGACGCCCTCTCCTATTACCTGGCTTTGCGAAAACGGGGTAAGGGAGCCATGCTCAAATGAACTTTCTAAATGTAAGTTTGGCTTTGGGTGCGGCAGCCGTCCTCGTACCCCTGATCATTCACATTTTCAACCGGAGCCGTTTTAAAGTCGTCAATTGGGGGGCCATGCACCTTCTTGAATCTGTCATTCGGGTCAACCGAAAGCAGGTTCAGTTGGAACAATTGATCCTTCTCTTAATTCGGTGCGCAATCCCAATCCTTCTCGCTTTATGTCTTGCCCGCATGGTCGTGACCGACTGGGGCCCCTTTCTTCACCGGGTTGTTTTACCTCTAGCTGCCTTGGCATTCCTCATTTTGTTTGCCCTTATCCCCAGGCTAAAAGTTATTTTCGGTATCCTTTGTGCATGCTGTTTGCTTTATGCACTTGCCGCCGAAACTGGTCTCATCGGTTCGGGGTATGCCCAAAAGGAAATCTCCTCCAAATCCATGGATGTCCCCAGCTCCACTGTTATATTGATGGACGATAGCTTTTCTATGAACGCGGACGGTGGGTTTGAAACCGCAGGAAATTTCGCAGAAGGCTTTCTCAAGAAATTAAAAAAAGGATCGGAAGCGACCGTCGTCCGAATGGGAGGGACTGCATCACCAATTTTTGACAAACCGACTTCGGAAACCAAAACTCTCGGGGAAAGGTCTGGACGACTCCGTGCCGCATCGGATAAGGTCGACTTGGCGGGTTCCTTCGATACTGGAATCCGAGCGACCCATGATGGGCAAAATGCCAAGCGAGAAATAATTCTCATCTCAGACTTCAGGAAATCCGATTGGGAACGAACGAGCAGTTCTTTGGCTGGTTTAAAGGAACGCCTGGAAAACGAAACTCTCCAACCAGCCATAACTTTCATCGATGTCGGAGGCTCTTCACTCGAAAACATTTCCGTAGAAAGCATCGACTTGTCCGCATCTTCCGTCGGGGTCGGTCAAAAAGTTCTCATAAAAGCCGAGCTCCGAAACCATGGTGCGATTTCTACTTACGAGGGAGATTTACCAGTTAGGTTATTCGTCAACGATGAAGTAGAACCTGTTCAGGAAACCGTGGTTTCACTCAAGCCCGGCGAAACCGGACAGGTCCTCTTCCCCCACAAATTTCTTGAAGCTGGTTCATCTACTGTAACGGTCGAAATCGGAGCCCGCGACGCCTTGGACTCGGACAACCGCAGATCCTCTTCCATTGCCGTCCTTGACCGAATCGGTGTTCTTTTGGTCGACGGAGCTCCATCCGAAGAATGGCTCCAGGGCGAAACTGATTTTCTTAAAATCGCCCTCACCCCTTT
>Ga0315321_10003733_pt1 | contig 11804 bp, 7 predicted proteins | sample M180m21515metaG_FD_203464 | JGI IMG/M metagenome (GOLD analysis project Ga0315321, IMG submission 203464) | Ammonia-oxidizing marine archaeal communities from Monterey Bay, California, United States - M1 80m 21515 | ecosystem: Environmental > Aquatic > Marine > Intertidal zone | place: USA... | reverse complement strand
GGCTCCGATCAGGTCGGCGAGTGTATTAAAGTAAGCAACGACGACGCCTTTGCCATGGCTCGTGAACTGGCTTTGAAAGAAGGTATTTTGGCGGGCATCTCTTCCGGCGCCAATGTCGTGGCGGCTATAGAAATCGCCAACCGTCCAGAGAATGCCGGGAAAACAATCGTCACCGTGGCTTGTTCCACAGGGGAACGTTACCTGAGTACGCCACTTGCCGAAGAGGCCCGCACCAAAGTCGCTGAGCTGCCGGTGCAGGATCCGGCCGCATAACAGCGGTTTTTGGCCCTGAAAATTTGAATAAAAAAGGTGTTGCCAGCACGGCTGGCTTCAGCCTTAATGAGCACGGTTTCACACCTCCCACCGAATTCGGTTCGCTGGGGAATTCCCGTTCGATGAATTGTTACAGTCGTTGACTGTCATTCTCGTTCGCACACACCATAATATAATGGCAAAGAACAACAAAGACGATTGGCCTGAGGAAGGCGAAGGTTACTTGGAAATCTCTGATAAGGGATTCGGCTTTCTGCGCTCACCCGGCAATCGATTCCAATCCAAGCCCAGCGACGTTTTCGTGACGCCCGACACTATTCGGCGCCACTACCTTCGGGAAGGTTGCTTCATCAAAGGCCGTCTTGTGCCGCCACACAAGGGGAACAGTCCACAGTTGCGCGAAATCTTCAGCGTGAATGAAATGCCCTTTAAGGAGTACACCGAGTGCTCACGCTTCGAAAATCTCACCACAATTGACCCGCTTGATAAATTCAATCTCGAGACCGATCCGGATATTATCGAAACCCGCGTAATCGATCTGGTAACACCCATTGGCAAGGGCACCCGCGGGCTGATCGTGGCCCCGCCGCGCACCGGTAAGACCACCGTGCTCAAGCAGATTTGCAACGCCGTGACGACCAATCATCCCGAGGTGAAAACCATCGTGATGCTGATCGATGAGCGCCCTGAGGAAGTGACTGATTTCGAGCGTTCCGTGGACGCCGAAGTGGTGGCCTCCTCAAACGACATGGACCTCGAAACCCATGTGCGCCTTTCACGGTTTATGATCGAACGCTGCCGGCGCATGGTGGAATGTGGGCAAGACGTGTTTATGCTGTTGGATTCCATTACTCGCGTCGCGCGCGCTTACAATAACGTGAAGGGTGGCAGTGGTCGCACTATGTCCGGCGGTGTGGATGCCCGCGCACTAGAAATTCCACGGCGCATGTTTGCCGCGGCACGGAATATTGAAGGCGGCGGTTCACTAACCATCCTCGCCACTGCATTGGTTGATACCGGTAGTCGCATGGACGAACTGATATTTCAGGAGTTTAAGGGCACCGGCAACATGGAGCTAATTCTGGATCGCAAGCTCGCCGAACGCCGCTTGTACCCGGCTATCGATATCCCCAAGAGCGGCACGCGCAAAGAGGAGAAGCTGTTCCCGGAAATGTATCTGGACGCCATCCGCAAGCTACGCCGCACCATGGTCGACCTCGATCCCATCAACGCGATGGAGACGTTGACCGGTGCGCTCAAGAAGCACCCGACTAACGTTGAGTTGCTTTCCAAGCTGAAAACCTGATCATTCCTTTTATGGCAAGCGCCAAGGGGAACGCATCGAAAAACAGTAAACGCGGCCGCCCGCCGGTGTTGCATTCGCGCCCGCCACTGGAGCGAATGGTGGAGATTCATGAGTCCGTCAATCGCGGCAATTACCCCAACGCAAGCACCTTGGCGCGAAAGATGGAAGTCAGCACCAAGACCATCCATCGCGATATCCAATTCATGCGTGATCGTTGGGATTTGCCGATCGAGTTTGATCCCGCCTACAACGGCTTTAAATACACCCGACCGGTTGATTCCTTTCCCATGCTGCAGATTAACGAGGGCGAGCTCTTTGCCTTGTTGATCGCGGAAAAGGCCCTGCAAAACTATCGCGGTACGGTTTTTGAAAAACGGTTATCGGCCGCGTTTCAAAAAATCGCCGAATCGCTACCGGACGCTGTCAGTATTCACCTCAATGAATGGGACGAGGCGTTGTCGTTCAGGCACACAGGCGAAGCCGAAGTGGAGGTAGAGATTTTCGACAAAGTCAGCCAAGCCACCGCCAAGCGGCGTCAGCTTGAAATCCGTTACCGCAAGCCCAACCAGAAGCCTGAGGAGCGGGTGATTGATCCGTACCAGCTCGCGAATATTAACAACGAGTGGTATCTGTACGCCTTTGACCACAAGCGGCGCGACATCCGTTGTTTTGTTCCGACGCGCATTTTGGAAGTGGAGTCCACCGGCAAATCCTTTGATCGGCCGGATAGTTTTACATTAGATAATTACCTCGCTGATTCCTTCGGAGTTTATAAAGGCGACGAATCCTACGATATCCGCGTGCGCTTCACCAAAACAGTCGCGCCCTTTATCAAAGAGAAAAACTGGCACCCGACCCAGCAGATAAAAACCCACAAAAACGGCTCGCTGGAACTCTCTCTTCAGCTCAGCCATCTTTCCGATATTCAACGGTGGATTCTAGGCTGGGGCAGCCAAGCTACGGTGCTTGCGCCCAAGGAATTAGCCAAAGCGGTACGTGCCGAGGCTCAAGGCATTGTGGATAACTAAGTGTAAAACCACTTGGCCCAAACTGCCATTCACCGGATTATCGCCGCGCCCGCATTCCCGCGGACATAAGGAGGATTGAATGTATCTCAAAAGCCTGAAGGCCATTGGATTTAAGTCGTTTGCGGATAAGACCACCCTGAATTTCGAGCCGGGCATCACCGCTGTGGTGGGCCCCAACGGTTGTGGTAAATCAAATATCTCCGACGCTATTCGTTGGGTTTTGGGTGAACAATCCGCCAAGGCATTACGTGGCGGCGAAATGGCTGATGTCATTTTCAGCGGCACCGAAGGCACCCGCGGACGTAAGCCCACCAGCATGGCAGAGGTCTCGATCACGCTCGGTGATATGGACGAGGAAAACCTCAAAGCCGCCGGGGTGGACTTGAGCTTTACCGAAGTTACCGTGACCCGACGGGTGTTCCGCGATGGCGGTAGCGAATACTTCCTAAACGGTGCCTCCTGCCGGTTGCGCGACATTCAGCAACTATTTATGGGCACCGGCATCGGCCGAAACAGTTACAGCATCATGGCCCAGGGCCAGATCACGAACATCATCAAGAGCAAACCTTCCGAACGCCGCGTGGTGTTTGAGGAAGCGGCCGGCATCACCAAGTTTAAACAGCAGAAAAAAGAGGCGCTGCGTAAACTCGATTACACCGAGCAGAATCTCTTGCGTCTGGAAGACACCATACGCGAGGTCAAACGACAGATCGGATCACTCCAACGGCAAGCCGGCAAGGCCCGTCGTTACCAGAAAGTCGTGGACGAATTGCGCGAGCTGGAAACCAAGCTCGCCCGACATGAATACGACACCATCGATACCGAACTGCAGGGAATCCGTAAGGAGTCCGAACACATTCGCGACAATCTCGAAAACCATTCCTCCGGCATTATCGAGGAGGAGGCAGCCCTCAAGGAACTGCGCCAAACGCTAACTGAACTCGATCGACAGATCAGCGCCACACAACAGCGTGGGTTGGAACTGAAATCGGAAGTGGAACGCCACGAAAATCGAATTCAATACAACGAGCAACGGATGGAAGAGCTCGCCGCCCAGCACGCCGATGCAGAGGCCGACATCGCCGGGGCTCAGGAACGCCGCAAACAGGTGGATGCCGAGCTGGAGAGGATTAATCAACAACTGGCCGATTCCGGCCACTCGCTCGATCGCGCGCGCCAGCATGTCTCGGAAAAACGCAGTGTCGTCGAGGCCACCGAATCCGAGATTAGCCAACGGCAGTCCGAACTCAACGGCACCAACAACGAAGCCGCCCAACTTACGCAGCGGTTGACCGGCGCCCGCAATGAGCTCAATGCGCTCGAGCTTCAGAATCAAGGAAACGCGGCTCGGCTCGAGAAACTCTCCGCCGAAAAAATTCAACTGGAAGAAGAACGGAGTAAACTCGAGACGAGCCTCCACGAATTTGAGCGCAGCGTGGAGGATGACTCGCTCCATGTCGAAACCCACCGCGGCACCGTTGAGGAGCGTCAGGCGCGTTTATCAGTAATCGGCACGGACCTCTCCGGCACGGAGGAGAACTTGGATGAATTACTCCAGCGCCAGGCCGAGGCCAAGTCGCGTAAAGATGTGCTGAAACAGCTCATCGAATCGAAGGAAGGTTTTAGCGCGGGCGCCCAGACTGTCCTGACCCAATTCGACAGCGCCATCGGTTCGCTCGCAGATCAAATTCGAGTGCCGGACGAACACGTCCGTGCCGTGGAAGCCGCACTGGGCGCCAACCTGCAACTCGTCATCACCGAACAACCACAAAGCGCTGATCAAATGCTTCAACGCCTCGCCCAAGGCGAACAGGGCCGCGCCAGCATTGTGGCCTTGGAACTTCTGCGCGAACGTGGCGGGGCGATTCCACCATCCGACATCCCGGATGGCACCGTGCCAGCTTTGGATATCGTCGAAATTGATGATTCCATCCAGCCGCTCCTGCAAACACTTTTGGGCAGAACCTTGATCGTGGATTCGCTCGAAACGGCCACGCGCCTGTGGCGCATGAGCCCGGGGCGTTTTGATTATGTCACCAGACAAGGCGAATCACTGAGTCAGCAGGGCGTCTACACCGGCGGGCAGGGCGAGGGCAAAGAGCACCACTCCGTGCTTGCGCGCCGAAATCAAATCGATGAATTAGCGGTCCAACTGGACGCACTCGGCCGTCAGATCGATGAATCCAGCCGCGCCAAGGGCCAGCTTCTGGCTGAGCAGACAGAGCTTCAAGCCAGCCTGCAAAATGCGCGTGATGAACTCAGCGATCGCGAGGTGGCCATCGCCACACGCAAAGGCGAATTCAAGGCCCTGAAAAATTCACGTCAGGTACTCGAGCAAAAAATTGAAGCGGTGGTGTTTGAGGTTCAAAACCTCGCCGAACAAGAGGAATCCTCTAAAGGCAAATCCATCGAGTTGAATGCCCGCATCCGTCAACTGGAAGAGCGAGATCGGCAAATTCAGGGTTCAATCACCGACCATGAGGCGTTCATTCAGGAACAACGCGACCACCGTGAAGCGGCTCAAGAGGAATTAACCGAAGCCAAGGTGGCTCTTTCTAAGGCTGAGGAACGGGAATCCTCACTGCAGGTTCAAAAAACGCCAATGGAGCAGCAGTTGGCTGAACTGCAACGCACCCTTGAGCGCGCTCAGCAAACGCTCAGCGAAAGTTCCGAACGCAAGGTTCAGTTTGAATCCCAAAATGCCGAATCCCGCCTAGAGATCGAACGCCTGCGCGTGGATCGTGAGGCGTGCAGCGAGAAAATCGCCGAGCTCACCCAGGGCCGAAACAAACAAGCTGCTGATGCGGAACGCCGCGAGATGGAGCTTTCCGAGAAACGCAATTCCCTCACCGAAATGCAGGAGCGGAAAGGCGAAATCGAAGTTGAGGTCACTCAGAAACAGATGAAGCAGGAGCAGCTCATCGATCGGATTCAGGAAAAATACGACCTCGATTTACGTGAATTGCAGGGGGATGTAACGACCATTAATATCACAGCCGACGGCCAGACCACCACCGAGACCATCACGGCCGATGAAACCCATACCGAGACCGACGCCCCCACCGACTGGGAAGTCGTCGGGGCGAAGGTCGAGGAGATGCAAAACAAGATCGATAGCATGGGGCCAGTGAACTTGGTGGCGATTGACGAATATCAGGAGGTCGAAGAGCGCTTCAATTTCCTCAATACACAGCACGAAGATTTGGTGAACGCCAAGACCGAGTTGGAAGAGGTGATCGCTCGCATCGACAAGCAAACCCGCGAGATGTTCACCGAAACATTTGACAAGGTGCGCGCTAATTTCCAGAAGATGTTCCCGGATCTGTTCGGCGGCGGCCGCGCGGATTTGGTGCTCACGGAGGAGGAGGATGTCCTCGAAGCCGGTGTGGAAATCGTCGCCTCGCCTCCAGGCAAGAAACTCCATCGCATCGGCCTGTTGTCTGGAGGGGAGCAAACCATGACGGCCGTGGCCTTGCTCTTTTCACTGTACCAAGTCAAACCCAGCCCGTTCTGCGTGTTGGATGAGTTAGACGCTCCACTCGATGACGCTAACATAGAACGCTACGTCCAGAAGCTCAAAGAATTTCTCGCGCACTCGCAATTCATTGTCATCACCCACAGTAAGCGCACCATTTCGGCGGCGGACGTGTTGTACGGAGTGACCATGCAGGAGCGGGGTGTCAGCCGCATCGTGAGCGTGAAATTCAGCTCCGACCACACCGAAAACGCGGACCGCAATGATGACCTCCAAAACAAGGAAGCTCCTGCGGCGTCCAAGGAAGAGAACGAGGAAGTTTTCCTCGCCAAATAACTCGTCGCAACCTCAAGAAGCTTCCACTTGCCATCGGCAATGCGGCTGCGTAGCGTAGGCGCCCATGTCGAACGAGATCGAGAAAGTCGTCATCATCGGCTCCGGCTGCGCCGGCCTCACTGCAGCCTTGTACACCGCCCGTGCCCAACTCAAGCCCGTGGTGCTCACCGGTGCCATGCCTGGTGGATTGCTGACCACTACCAGCATTGTGGAGAATTTCCCCGGCTGGCCGGAGGGCATTGACGGCACGGATCTCATGATCAATCTCCAACAACAGGCCGAGCGCTTTGGCGCAGAGGTTCGTTTTGGGAGCACAGTGGATTCGGTTGATCTCAGCGAACGCCCGTTTAAGCTAACGGTGGATGGCGAGCCGATGTTGGCTCAAACTTTGATCGTGGCCAGCGGCGCCGGCCACCGTCACCTTGGATTGGAGAGCGAAAAGAAACTGGACAAGAAAGGTGTCACCTACTGCGCCACCTGTGACGGCGCACTCCCGATGTTTCGGGATCAACCTTTGGTCGTGGTGGGCGGCGGGGATTCAGCCTGCGAAGAGGCGACCTATCTGACGCGGTTTGCCAGCAAAGTATACCTCATTCATCGCCGCGATGAACTCCGCGCCTCCAAGGTGATGGCCGAACGCGCCCTCGCCAATAACAAGATCGAGCCGATCTGGGATTCTGAGATTGCTGAGATTCTGGGTGAGGCCGAGGGCAAGGTCACTGGAGTGCGGCTGAAAAACAATAAAACCGGCGAGGAAAGCAGGCTCGATTGCGCCGGTGTTTTTGTTGCTATCGGCCACGTGCCAAACACCCAAATCTTCGAAAGCCAACTGGATCAAGACGGTGCCGGCTACATTTTGCGACAAGAAGGTTCCTGCACCAACGTGCAAGGCGTCTTTGTGGCCGGAGATTGCTCTGACAAGGTGTATCGTCAAGCCATCACCGCAGCCGGTATGGGCTGCGCAGCCGCCATTGATGCCGAAAGACTGCTGGCCAGTGAGGATCAATAAACAATCGCTTTTACCCTCCTTTCCTAATAAAAACCCCAACCATGAGTACGCGCACGGCGCAAATTAATCGCGCCACGGGTGAAACCCGGATTACCCTAAAACTGAAGATTGACGGCAAAGGCAAGTCGTCGATCGACACGGGTATTCCATTCTTCGACCACATGCTCACGTTATTCGCCAAACACGCTGTCTGCGATCTGCAGGTAAAGTGCGAAGGCGATCTGGATGTCGATCTGCATCACGCTGTGGAAGATGTGGGCATTGCTCTCGGTCAGGCGTATTGGCAGGCGTTGGGAGAAAAGCGCGGCATCCGTCGCTACGGCACAGGCTTTGATCCGCGCAACCCACTTTGGGGTGAGGCGCATTTGCCGATGGACGAAACTCTGGCCCGTGCCGTTGTGGATTTCAGCGGCCGCCCGTATCTTGTCTGGAACGGCATGGATAAACTCGGCTTCAAGGTGTTGAAAGCCGAACAGAAACAGGATGACGCCTGCTGCTTCCGTTTCGGCTTGGCCCGGGAGTTTTTCCAAGGCTTCGCCAATGAAGCTCGTTGCAACCTGCACCTCGAACTGCTGTATGGCCAGGAACCGCATCACGTGGTGGAGGCGTTGTTCAAGGCCTTTGCCAAGGCAGTCGATTTTGCCTGCCAAAAAGATCCCCGCATTGGCCAGGCTGTGCCGAGCACAAAAGGACGCCTAAAAGGTTAACCATGGCCAAGCTCGACATCCCCAACGCTGCCGATGACGAGCTAGTGCGCTCTGCCCAGAAGGGCAATATGGACCCGTACGAGGAATTATTGCATCGCCATCGAGACAAGATTTACGCCCGCGCTTTCAGTATGCTGCGCAATGAGGAAGAGGCGCTGGATGTCTCGCAGGGAGCGTGGGTCAAAGGCTGGCAACGCCTAAAGCAGTTTCAGCACAATTCCAGCTTCACCACCTGGATGACGCGGATTTGCATCAATCTTTGCCTGGATTTCCTACGCAAACGCCAGCGGCAACAGACCGACTCACTGGATAAGATGGAGGAGGAAACCGGCGGTGTGGAGCGCTGGATGGAGGTGGAGGATTACAACCCCACCGAGGAAATGGAGCGTTCTGAGCTGCGGAAGGAAATTGATGCCGCCATGGCGAAGCTCAGCTACGAACACCGCACGGTGCTTGTGTTGCATGAATTCGAGCGGATGGAGTACAAAGAGATCGCCAAATCCATGCAATGTTCCATTGGGACGGTGATGAGCCGGCTGTTCTACGCCCGCCGCCGATTGGCAAAAATTTTAATTTCTTTGAAGAAAGAACGAAAAAGTTAAGTCTACAGGAAAGAGGCATAATGAAGCAGGAAGACAGACTGAAAATCCAAGCTTGGCTCGACGACGAGCTGGCTCCTAAAGAATCCGCCCGAATCGCTGACCTGATCGATAACGACCTGGAGGCCAAAGAATTAGCCGAAGACCTCCGCGCGATACAAAAAGCGCTGGATGTCGGCGAAAAACCAGCCGTTTTGGAGGATTCACGCGAATTTTACTGGTCGCAAGTGGAGCGTCAGATCGAGGCCGAAGAGCCCATTACCGAGAATGTTCAACCAGAATTGGTTTCGGGTAGCCTAGGCAATGCCCTACGTTGGCTCATCCCGGTCGGAAGTTTAGCTGCTATTTCCGCGTTGATGCTGAACTTTAATTCCATCAACACCACACCGGATTTGTTGGAAACCGGCGAACCGGGAATCGAGATTTCGCTACCCAGCCCGGTCAATTCCCCCAGCGGACTGACAGAAGGCTCTGGAACGATTCCGGAAGAAGGGTCCCCAACGACCCCCGAAGTGGGCGTATTCAGCTTTGAGGGCACTCAAAACGGCGGCAATCTCTCCAGTCCGGAAGATCCCAACACGCTCCCCGAATCCATCGAAAACCCGGAGCGGTAAGCCCATTTTCCATTATTTCTGATGGCTCTCACCTCGAGAGCCTTTCTTTTTAGGCACAACTTATTAACATGCTCCACATGTTGTGTTCCCTGAGTTTCTCGCATCAATATATTGTATTCTAGACTTGGTTTTTAATGGATTAAGTTTGTCGGAAAATTGCTTTTTCGTTAGTGTCTCACTTTATGGATTTGCCTTAGACAAGGCGGTTTTTTAATCAGGAAATGGCAAATAAAAAGGAAGTAGCCGATACGGCTGGAGGCGCCAAATATGATGCCTCAAAAATTGATAAACTTGAAGGTCTTGAGGCCGTCCGGAAACGGCCTGGCATGTACATCGGTGACCCCGATGAACGCGGCTTGCATCACTGCGTCTTTGAGGTGCTCGACAACTCGATCGACGAGCATTTGGCGGGATTCTGCCAGCACATCACGGTGACCATTCATGTGGACGGCTCCGCCTCCATTCGGGACGATGGCCGGGGTATTCCGGTGGATATCCATCCGAAATTCAAAATCCCGGCTGTGGAACTGGTGCTCACCAATCTCCATGCTGGTGGTAAATTCGGGCAGGGCGCCTACAAATATTCCGGTGGTCTCCACGGTGTGGGTGCCAAGTGTGTGAACGCCTTGTCCGAGTGGTTCAAGGTGGAGGTTAGCCGTGATGGAGAAGTGCACACGATGGAATTTGAGCGGGGTAAAACCACTCGCAATCTGGAAGTCATTGGCAAAACCAATAACACCGGCACCTATGTGGTCTTTAAACCGGATGCCCAGATCTTCACCATCACGCAGGAGTTTCAGTTCAACATGTTGTCCACCCGCCTGCGGGAATTGGCGTTCCTGAATCCGGGCGTGGAGATCACGCTGGTGGATGATCGCGAGGGCAACAGGTCCGAGAAGTTCTTCTACCGCGATGGAATTCAGCAATTCGTCCGGCAGTTGAGCACCAACAAAACAGTCGTCCACGCCAATCCCATTGTCATCGCCAACAAGACCGAGGATGTGTTCGTGGATGTCGTGATCCAGTACAACGATAGCTACAACGATCAAATCCTCTGTTACGCAAACTCCATCCCTAACCCTGATGGCGGCGCTCACTTGACCGGTTTCCGATCTGCCTTAACCCGCGTCATCAATCAGTACGCCAAGAACAACAATCTTTTGAAGGACAAGGATCCAAGTCTTTCTGGAGACGATGTCCGCGAGGGTCTGGTGGCAGTGGTCAGCGTCAAATTACCCAACCCGCGGTTCAATTCCCAAACCAAGGGCAAGCTGGTCAACAACGAGATCGAAGGTGTCACCAGCAAGGCCACTTACGATGGCCTGATGCATTTCTTAGACACCAACCCTTCAGTGGCCAAAAAGGTCATCGAGAAGGGGCTTACTGCCGCACGCGCCCGGGAAGCCGCCCGGAAAGCACGCGAGACGGTGCGTAAAAGTGCCATGACCGGCGGCGGCCTGCCCGGCAAACTGGCCGACTGCTCCGATCGCGATCCGGTTAATACCGAGTTGTACATTGTGGAGGGTGACTCCGCGGGGGGCTCGGCTAAGCAAGGACGAGACCGGAAGTTCCAGGCGATTCTCCCCATCCGAGGCAAGCTCATCAATGTCGAGAAAGCGCGCCTAAACAGGGTGCTTGAAAACAAGGAGATCCGCACGATGATCACCGCGGTGGGCACCGGTATTGGCGACGGCGAAGGCGAGGGGGCCTTTGATTTGGAGAAGCTGCGCTACCACAAAGTCATCATCATGACGGATGCGGATGTCGACGGCAGCCACATTCGAACACTGTTGCTTACCTTCTTTTATCGTCAAATGCGCGATCTAATGAAGCACGGCTACGTGTACATCGCCCAGCCGCCGCTCTACCAAATCTCCCGAAAAAAACGCGTGGAGTATATCGCGGACGACAATGAACTGAACAAGATTCTCATCGAACTAGGCTCGGAAGATGTCAGCCTGAAATTGCCCGACAAGAAAAAGCTCAACAACAAGCAGGTCGCCGAAATCCTGGAACTGCTTATGTCGCTCGATAAATATGCGCGCTCCATCCAGCGCCACGGCGGACATTTTGCCGAGTACATCGAGCAACGCAAGAAAACCGGCGAACTCCCGACCCACCTGGTGAAAATTCGCGACGGCAACGAAGAGTCTGTCCACTATTTCCACAGCGACACCGATCTGGCAAAATTCGGCAAGAAAAACCCGGACCTCAATCTGTTCGAGGATATCGAGTCTGAGGAAACACCTAAAGCTGCTACCAAGAACAGCAACACCCGGCGCGCGTTACATGTGGAGCTTCACGAAAATAAACCGGTGCAGGAACTGCTCGGCAAACTCAGTCGCAAGGGCCTGCCGGTGGAACATTACGAAGCACAGGACAAACCGCTCTTTGAATTGATTGAAGGCGACGACGAACGTGTGCACCCGCTGTTCTCGTTGTCGGATATTCTCAGCA
>Ga0315321_10003728_pt1 | contig 11811 bp, 15 predicted proteins | sample M180m21515metaG_FD_203464 | JGI IMG/M metagenome (GOLD analysis project Ga0315321, IMG submission 203464) | Ammonia-oxidizing marine archaeal communities from Monterey Bay, California, United States - M1 80m 21515 | ecosystem: Environmental > Aquatic > Marine > Intertidal zone | place: USA... | reverse complement strand
CAGGTATGGTTCTGAGGTCTTTATCTATGGAAACCATAACACCAGATCCTGACATTATGCCGAGTACATCATCAGCCTCTAGGTTACCGTGGACTACTGAGATGTACTTCGTCATCATTAACTCACGGAGTTCCCCTAGCACTAAAGGCTTACGCCTGTTCTTGCGGTTACTTTTATAGGTCGGTAGGATATCCTTTCTGAAGTTACCCTTACCTGAGAAGCAGAGTAGTGGGGTAAACTCGTCAGGGAATTCCCTCACGATCTTGTGGATGTAGAGTTCAAACACACGCTCGGCATCATCGATATCGGCATTAATAGTTTGGACATCTTCAGTCCATTGCCACTCATGCTCTGCAGCAAAGGAGGCTTGGTAGAGAGGTACGTCTGCATCAATGAGCAGGAGAGGGGTAGGGTCTAGGAGTGCTTTCATTTATTCTCCTTCTTATACCTTTCATTCTCCTTATGTAACTTCAGCTTGAACTGTAAGCTTTTAACTAACTGTTCCAAGTCATCAAGTGATATGAACACACCAGACTCATTCTCTAAGTCCTTGATTGATACATCGCCATCATTCCATAACTGGGCAACCACCTTGTCATCAGGGTGAGCGTCTTCGTGGTCATTGTAAATTACTATTTCTTCGTGAATTATTTTCATTTTATTAGTGGGTATCAGCCCAGTTGTTTCCTATTTTGAATTCCCCATCAAGTGGGCATTTAAATTTAAAGCTTTCCCCTGCACGTTTCATGCAGAAGACTGCTAACTTTCCTACGAACTCAGCCTTGTCACTACGGACTTCCAACTGAACTTCGTCGTGAACGTGTGCTACTAACCTAGCATCAAGTCCTCTCTTCTTTATCTGATCCATTAATATTACTGTAGCTTTCTTCATCAAGACTGCGCCACATGATTGTAGTAATAAGTTAAGAGCCGAGTGTACTGATCGTACTGGTAACGGTCTACCATCTAATCCTTTTAAACTTCCTGTAGCTTTCACCTTTTGTTCGACAGCATCGATGAGAGATTGAAGTGCAGGTAGAGTCTTTAAGAATCTACGCTTCAGCATCGTCCCCTCTTTAACACCACCGCCGACTACGTCCCCTATCTTAGCTGAACCTGCTCCATAAAGAAAGGCATAGATAAAAGTCTTAGCTTGGTCGCGTGTCTCTAACCCTGCAGCCCATTGGTTCATGGTATGGATGTCACCAGATAAGATCTCCTTAGCGTACTCACCCTCGTCCCAAGTGTATAGGTAATGAGCAAGGCAACGTAACTCTAAGCCACTCATGTCTGCACCAACAAGCTTGTAACCTGGACGCACAGTAAACAACTCACGGCAGTCCTTACCAAAGGGCGCACGGACTGCAGGTACTTGTCCAATGTTTGGACGGCTATGAGTGCATCTACCTGATACAGCACCGTTGTGGTTTACATAACCATGTATGCGATCTTCCTTAACTAGCTTCAACCATGCAGCATCACCCTCTGCCAACTGTCCAATCCTCTTAGTAAGCATCATGTACTCTGCTAAAGGTTTAGCTTCTGGGTAAGGTAACGACATCAATATACTCTCGTCAACCTTAGGCTTACCTTCGTTGGTATGTTCCTTAGGTTTCCAATCGTACTTCTCAATGAAAGCTTTACCGATCTGGTCACGACTACTTGGGTTGAAGGGTACGCTTCTTTCCTTAAGAGGCCCACGCCTTAGCGAAGCACGTTCATCATTAGGAGCATCACCCTTAATGCGATACTTGTTATCGTATCTATCTAAGTAATACTGAGGAGTCTTCAAGTAAGTAACTTGAGGAGGAAAGATAGTTTGAAGCTTACCTTCTATCTCACTCTTCCTTACTTGAAGCTTGGCATACAGCTTTGCTGCATCTTCGGAGTTAAACTCAAACCCATTCTCCATCATGTCGTGAATGTTTAGCATGAAGTCTTGCTCCAACTTTAGGCACTCTGGTGACACGCCTTTCTTTAGGAGATGGTGGTAGAGTACAAGGTTAACGGTAACATCCTGTAAGCAGTAGTCACCCATCTCTTCAGTATAAGTAGACCAATCTGTTTCGTTACCATCAGATCCTAACTCACCTTTACGAATACCTAGACGGTATCCCCATGACTCCAGGCTATGCCGACCACATAACTTCTTTGGCATACCGCTAGTATCTATGGTAGCCCAATCACTCTTGATGATATCTGGGCAACCGATACGCGACATCACTAACGTGTCACTAATCTTAGCTTTAGTTCTCCAAGTAGGGTAAAGCTTTTGGATTACTGGTATATCAAAACCAATAATGTTATGACCAATAATATGTGCGGCATTAGCCAAGTGCTTCAGCCCCATTATTAAATCCTTACCTGCATAGACTGCGCGTTCCCCATCAGGAGTAGATAGACCAATGCAATGTATCTTTGTACACTCCTCAAGGAATCCATCAGTCTCTATGTCGAATACAAAAGTATCCTTGTAATCCTTTCTACCTATATCCTCTAGCACGCTCTGTATAGCAGGAGTGTAGCGATTACGGTAGTCAGTAGTATCATTGTATGTTGTCATTTAGTTTGTCCAGTCTGTGTCAAAAAGTTCACATGATTCAGAACAACCTGCATCGTCCATCACGTTAATGTAAGAAGCGTGATCCCCACCATGCTCAAAAGATTCAAGAAGCTTAGGGGTTGTGGCATTCATACGGAAGAATGTTCTGTCCACAGCATCATCATATTTTGTAAACTCAGCACCGACGCGAGGGTACGTCTTCTCCATACCTGCTGTAAACTCAAAAGCTTCTGGGAAGTCTTGCGATACAGCTTTTAATTTCTTGTAAGACTTCTTGTAACATCCAACACAGTTTCCTAACCATTCTGGGATATTCAAATCCCAATCATATTGACTCCACCACTCCAGTATATCCCCCTTATCTGCAGGATTCATATCAATAAGAGGGTAGATAATGTTCTCCACACCTGCCCTAGCTGACACTCTTCGAGACTCATCTTCACGAATGCCTATAGCTGTGTAATAATCCTTCATTTTCTTTAAACCTAAAGATGCCATGTAGCTATGTATAGGATTCAATTTCATTTCTCTAGTACAGGAAGGAAATTTTATATTAGGTATTCCATATTTCATGATAAAACTATGGAATGGATGATTGACATCTGTCCATTGATCGTAGGTGTAAGCGGATTCATAATCAACTACTCGGTGCTTTGTTGAAACCCTCACATTATGTTGAGTGACCCCCTCGACCCATACGATTCCTAGACCAAACTTAACGTCAATATCGTTTAAGAATCGTAGAGTATCTGGATGCTCCATTCCTGTGTTAGCGAATACATAGACGATTTCTATACTATCTTCACCGAGAAATTCAGCCACCTTGTCAGGGTTCTGCTGCATCCATCTCGCCATGTACCCAGATGTACGTCCTCCGCTGATACTGACGAGGACAGTTTTTGTTGTTTCATTATTTACCATTTAGCTTCTCTGTATGTTTAATGTGTGATTCGATAACCTCTTTTGCTAAGTCAAGTTTATCTAGTATGTAAGTAACTGTAGGATCGTTAGGAAAGAATACCCTCCAACCCTTTCTCTTCTTCCCATAGACTGAGGAAACCCTTCCCCTCAATCTACCTTTGTAGTATGCGTCGTAGTTACCGAAGCCTCTATTCTTCCAATGAACTTCCATTAGAAAGGTACTGGTTCTGAGAACTGTTTCTTGACTGCGTTACTTGACTCGAAGTCAATGTCGCATTCGTTCAGCCTACCTGTATTACTATCGTATTTAAGGTGGCAAGCAATGCCTGTATCCCCTGAGTATCTGTTCTTCAAGACACGGACGGTGGTGACATGAGCCAGGTTAGGATCTTGTTGGTCACGCTCAAACCCTAGCACCATGTCAGAAAGCTGTGGGATAGCCTGTGAGCCTCGTAGTTGAGCGAGACTAGTTTGTCCTCCCTCTTCGTGAGGCGTGTTCTGAGGACGCTTAAGATGGCTTACAAGGAAGAGGCATATACCTAGTTCTTCCACCAAGCTTCTCAGCCTAGTCATCACAGCATCAATACGGCGGCGTTCATCCCCATCCTCGTAGCCAGATACCACGATAGATAGGTGGTCGAGGATAATGTACCTAGCCCCTAAGGACACCACCATGTACCGCACCTTAGACAGTAGGTTATCAGCATCGGTAGAACCGAAGTGATCGTAGAGCGTGAGGTTACCTTGACCTAGAGTAGCCTCGAAGCCTTCGCGTAGTTCCTCCTGGTCTACCTCATGACCATGTAGGTGGATAGGTTTGTTCAGTTGAATACCTATCAATCCCTTAGCAGTTCTAGCTACAGATTCTTCGAGTGCTATGTAGCCTACCTTCTTATCTTGAGCAAGTAAGTAGTGAGCAATCTCACGGCATACACTTGACTTACCAATGCCAGTTCCTGCGGTCAGACAGACGAGTTCTCCGAGTCTGATTCCGTAGGTTTTTTCATTCATCCCCTTCCAAGGGTAAGGGATACATTCAGTATCATTTATCTCTGACACCTTATCCCATAGATCTTCTCCGCAGATGACACCATCAGGGCGATATGGTTTAGCACCCCATTGTGCGCTGATAACTTCACCACCACGATTAGCTACTAACATTTCATTAGCATCTTTCAATGGTAGGTTTGCTATCTTGGCCTTACCTGGACTCAGTAGTAGGGCGCATTCTTTAGCAGCCTCTTGACCTGGCTCATCTTGGTCGAACATAAATATGACTGAGTCGAATGACTCAAGCCAAGTTATATCTTTTGCTACAGCTTTGACACTAGCTTGTGCGCCATTAGGAACAGAGACTACCGCCCACTTATTCCCAGTTAACTGACTGACTGATAGGGCATCTACTTCCCCCTCTGTAATAGTGACCATCTTGCCACCACTCTGCCACAGGTGCTTACCATAAAGCCCCATGTTCTTCGCATCTCCCACGATAGAGAAATCTTTTGCTGCTCCTCTTAACTTCTGAGCGATAGGTTTACCGTGATCGTCGCAGTATGTTGCAACTTGTACTGGCTTACCGCTAATGTATCCTTGACCATACCCCCACTTGCGACACGTTTCTTCTGTAAGTCCTCGCTTGGGTAGTGGTGAATAATCTACTTCTAATAATGATGATGGCAATCTAGGTTTCTCCTTAACTACAGTTCCGTCGGCAGACTCGCGGTACTTACATCCAAAGCAGAATGTGTGTCCATCATCATATAGCGAAGCATTGTCTTTGCTTCCGCAGTTAGTGCAGGGGATATGTCGGACGAATCGTGAGTCGTTATCAGTAGGTGTGTGCATGGTGGTTTAGTTTTGTGCGCCCATCTCTTCATTGAAAAGGAGGCTAGTATTTGTCTATCATCGTCCCATATTCCTGCCTTACCAAGACAGTCAAAAAGGCTCTTATCGTAATTATCAATATCTGGATTTGGGTATTGAAGCTTTGTTTTTTTAGGTTGTTGCACCTCGTAAATAGCTGATACGAACAAGGTGTCTTTAAGCGGAAGAAGATCCTCCACTCCTGCAAGTTTTACTGCTTCGGCAATAGTCTTAGGCGCATCATCTCTGTACGCCGTGTACTTCTTGCCAAAGTAAACCCCCCAACGTGTGACTCGTGGCCGCGACGCAGGGACTGGATTCTGCAGGAGTTTCAGATACACATACATTAGAAGTCGAAAGCGTGTTCGCTTGTTTCTTCAGTACCACCGAAAGCTTCCACAACTTTCTCTGAAGTACTCTTAGGCGCGGTAAAACCGTCCTCCTTTTCAAAGCCCCAGTCCTCTGCGGTTTCAGCGCGTCCAGACTTAGAGATTAGATCGATGATAAAGACAGCACCTATTTCAAGTGTAAGTCCTACTCCAAGAGTTGGAACAAACCAGGTCTTAGGGTAGACACCTACCTTAAGTTTAGAGCCGTTGCCTACCTCATCGTTACCGCTGTAAGGGTGACCTTGAGAATCAAAAAGCATCAAGTCATTCTTGTAAGAACTTCCATCCTTACGAGTTCCCTCAGCCTTAAGCTTACACTTAAGTGCAATCTCTCCTGTTAGGTTGCCATCCTTATCTTTGATATCCTCAACGATAGGTAGGTCGTGAACTTTTACTTTCTTCTTACCACCACCTTTAGTGATGATAGCTTGCTGCGCATCGATAGCTTCTTGGTGAATGCCTTGGATGTGCTTAATGAAATCCCCAAACTCTTCTGGCTTACCGCATAACAGTACTTGGTATACAGGGTCAAAAGTTGTATCAGGAAATCCTGGGTTCAAGGCAGGAAACAAAGCCCTACCTACTGGTGTAATTATTTTTTTCAAAATTTTAAAAGTTGTTTCGATCAGCTAAAGAAGTAGCGTGATCTGGTTAGTAAATTAATATCTAGACTTCCCAAAGGTGGAAGGTCTGGATACTCAGCGTTAGGCATTAAAGATTTAATGTCTTGCTGAAATTTCTCAAGTAAGTTATCAGAGAATATCTGAATGACTGACTCTCGAAGTTGACGAGCGAGGAGTGGGCTATCTGCAGCATGAGTTGCAAACGAATCATGAATCATCGACAGCGAATTCACGCCACATAGCTTCATCCTTTCTACTGTTGTAAGCATAACGCTTGCGTCAAGTGAATGACAGAAGTTTGGTGAAATACTTCGTGAGTTTTTTGCTACGCTCAAAGTATCTAGGTCTATCATGACGTTACAGGCGCGACGAACTTTGTACCCTAGGGCAGTTATCACACGCTCTCTTCTAGTATTGCGATATCCTTGATACACCTTTAAATTCGACGGACTAAACCAAGAAGGCTCGATGTTCTCAGCCACTACTGGTCTGATCGTGTGTCTCAACCATGTCATTAATGCCAGAGCAGATGGCAGTTCCTCCTGTATTACTTGCCACAAAACTGTCGTAAGTTTTGCGCAATGTTTGCGAAGATTTTTAAAGGGTAACGTGCCTTCGACCAATGATCGGCTGTAAATCTCATCTTGAAGGATGCCTAATAGTGTGGTGTATGACCCACCATAAGGTACTACCATGACTGCTTTTTTAAGAAGCTTTCTGTCAATACCGTAGCGGAGTAGATTGAGATGTTCAGCAGTAGGATCTTTCTGTAACTTATCGGTAACCTTATCAGCTACTAACTGGTAGATATCTTGAGGAGTACCAGACGGCAACACGTTAGTCTGCTTCGCTAACTTCTCGTCACGGAGTAGGAGTGACATGAGTTGAAGACCATTATTCGAGCCGTCCATAGCGATAGGTATCCGAGACTTAAACCTCTTACCATACGCCATGTACTTTCTAAACTCTAAGCACCATGCAAGGAACTGGAAAGGCTTCTCAGCCTCTGCCCATCTTATACAGTCGAGTGGTCGGTCTGCACACTCGCGTATGAATCCTTCGTTATCGTTGACCCACTTAACACGATCTTCAAAGCCGACCTTATCCTCGCCCCAACAGTTAGCACCATGTATGAAGAACCAATCTTCTTGCTCTTTAGTTTCGATAGGCTTTGCCTCACAGAACTGCAGCAACCCTTTAGCTTTATCGTCACCCTGTGGATGTAGGATGCGTGGTATTGGGTAGCATCTGGTACGGAAATCTAAACTATGAGGGAAGTAGAGTACCTTATCCTTATATGATTCAGCTATCTCAAGTAGTGACTGTAGCTTGTAACGCTTACCCACGTTACGCGAGTTTGCTGTCCGTGTCATATACAGATCAACACGATATGCTCTCATAGCATCAGCACTATCGTTGTAAAGGTCAAGCCACTCTGGCTCTGGTTTGATATTTGGATTAGGCATTCCACCAACAGCCATACCACTCCGCCACATCTCATTCATTACATCAAGCACCTCGTTATTGATAGACCAAGGGCATTCCTGTAGATGGTTCACGGCACTAAACAGAGCAGGGCAGTCGCTATCTTTAAGAGTCTGATAATGCTTACCTTTATCATCAATCAACTGCTTATCTTGGTACTGGTCTAGATAATATCCACCATCATAATTAGAACGCCATTTATTCGGCGGACTAATCATAGGTCGGTACAAGGATTCGGACACCGCGTGACGCTCGTGAGCCTTATCAAGCCACTCGATCATGGATGCTGTAGCTGATACATATCCGACACGCTTACCAAATTCAGTCTTTGTGAATGACTCAATCATCCCTGTATACTTAGCCATTATTTGGATAGCTGTTAAACCTACGCCACCACAGGCCTTGACACCCCAGTTAGCGTAGTTCAAGCCGTACCTTACACGAGCATCCACTAGGATCTTCCTAGCTTTCATGGACTCGCCCCTTACAGCACCATGCTCTATTTCTAGCTTACGGAACTGGTCGGCTTTTACTTTCTTAAAAGTTTGCAACGCAACTTCACGTTCCAGAGCGCGACCAACTCGCACCGCCATAGCCGCACGTTTCTTCTCTTGGCTTATCGAATTGATTACAGATCGTGCAATTACTACCGCTGTTAACTCGATAGGAAGCTTGCGGAAATACTCCTTAAACTTCTTACCTTCCCCTGCTCGTGTCTCTGCGAGGTACTCCTCGATGCCTATGACTAGGTTGTTTATCGCATGGCTTACAGCTAACTTACCAGTCCTAGTATGGGCTTCAGCCCCCACGGATATGAGGGCTTTAGTTTTCTGATGGTAACGTGCTTGCGCGGTGGTGTGGTTAGATTTCTCTAGGTCAATCTCTTTCATTCAACTTTTGTATGGCTTCTTCAAGAACGGATGTATTAAGGTGGGCGTATCGCATAGTCATGCGTATGTCCGAGTGACCTGCTAGTGAGGCCACGACTTGTATAGGTACGTTCTGTTGCACCAAATTTGAGCAGAATGTGTGACGGCAACCATGTATAGTCCAACCCTCGACATCAGCTTTATCCATAGCGTTACGCATCTTATCCCATGCGTGTCTAGTTTCTGAATATGATATATCGTAGAAAGGCCCACGCACATCCTTAGAAAGAGTGTCTAAGATGTCAACAACTTGCTGAGTTTGTGGGATCGTGCGCGGCTTATCATTCTTTGTCTTCCAGACTGTAATGTTATTATCAATACAATCCTCCCACTTCAGGCGTAGTGCTTCGCTAACACGAAGACCAGTATCACATAAGAATAGTATCAGGCCAGAGATGTGCGACTTACCGTTGTTATTGAGGATGTTAACCATCTTAGATTTTTCATCTTCAGTAAACCAAACGTGTAATTCGTTATTCTCGCGCATCTTTTTTATGACAGGGATTGAGGTAATGTAACCACGCTCGACGGCAAACTTGAGCATTACTGACAGGGCGGTCAACTTACGATTTATCGTAGCATTTCCATTACCCACCGCCTTACATTTTCTCACCAATATATCTACACAAGTTTGGTCGATGTCTGTAATTAACTTCGACGGACTAAACGTGTCCATTATAAACTTGGTGTACTGCAGTTGGCTATCCTCTGCCTTAGTGCCTTGCCAACGCATCTCAAAGACCTCGTTACGAAGATCCCTAAGAGTACGCACTTGGGCTTTGGACGCAGCACCAAGCTTTGGTGTGCGCCCTTTCAAGATATCTACGCTTGACTCTGCTTCCCAGAGTTGAGCATCCTTAAGAATCTTGAACGATCTGCGCCACCTCTTAGTTCCCTGTATAGGTTCAGTTGAGATGACGGTCACGCGATAGCTAGATTTTAGTTCTTTAATTGCCACTAAATTTCCTCCATTGGATTTCTGTTATACGGTTCAAGGATGTGTCCTCGGCGAGTTGTTTTTCTATTTCCGCAAAATTAGGCAGACGTTTTAGGGGCGGCTCGTTCCTCATAGCCCTTCCGCGCCTAATACGCTCAATACGTTTAATCAAAAACTCTCGCCGTTTCATCATACGATCTCGCCACTCCATGAAATCATCTTCAGTAGCGAACCCTTTCTTTATTTCATCTATGGTAAAGCTACTCATGCTGAACCCCCTAAATCCTTAGCTAATGCTCTACCCTTATTCGTGAGTGTTACCTCACGCTTACGAGAATCTGTAGGACTCGGAGTTACTTGGACTAAGCCATCCTCCGCCAACGCCTTGACCAACTTACTGGTACGCATTGAGCCTGTGCCGTTGATTTTTACCAACTCATGTATGAATACAGGATTTGGGTCTGTAGCCATGATATAGGCTAGTAACGTGTATGCTTTAAAGCTGTTACTGGACACGCCATCTTCAAGAGTTTTGAATTGACGGACTAAAATTTGTATGTAATTACTCATCTGATTCTGATTTGTGGAAAGTACTGACATAGACTCCTTCTTCGTCATAGACCTCGATAGACCACATCATCCCATCCTCTGTTGGAATAGGTGCTAATTTGTATGACCACTCTTGGTCACTAGCCGTTAAAGCTTCTACGATTCCACTTGCCTTATCAAAGGTCATTGTTATAGGTTCAGCCATTATTTAACCTCCGATTCATATAAGTGGACTACATCCTCAATTACTGCGTCATACAATAAAGGAGATTTAAAACGTGTAATAAAGCCGTCGGATGTTGACACAAGGAAAAAATACTCGTTATCTGAGGAACTTAAACATAATACAGTAAGCCCCTCATTTAGTGTCATCGTTACGTCCCACTCAGCCTCATCTTTGGATAACGTAATCTCATCAGCCTTGCAGATTATGTTGTATACAACACTTTCAGAAGTGCCGACTTCATGCACGTTTTTTAAATCATAATTAAAGATGGTAGGTTCAGCCATTACTTCCCCTCCTTAATCCATGCCATAGCCAAGCAGATGTTATCCCACTTGTCATCGTTGATTAAGCCAGACTCTTTGGCGGTGTGTAAGGCATCCCAAATGACAGCCTCAGATTGAGGTACGCTGAAGTTTGTAGGCCAGTTTGGATTTATTTTTTCAATGGATTCTTCCATTATTCATTCTCCTTTTTAATTAAATTTAAGATCGCAACGCCAAATTCCTTGGTCGATTGCTTGGATGCGCCTCTAGGGCCTCCGTTATGTGTTCGAGCAATCAACTGAATGTTTGCATCGGTTAGATTATTCCACACATCTGCCCCTAAGTAGCGAAGCATATATGCGGTAATTATTTTTTCTGCGTAATCTGGTTTGGTGACATCTTGATAGACCCCACCAATCGACGGACTAAATAACAATGCATCTGTGTGAAAATCTCTCCCCACTTGGTAGCGTCCCAAAGACTTTCCGTAATCCCCAATGGCGTTATCCGCCGTGCCTGATTCAAACTCCGCTAGAGCCGTGAAGAACTGGCGGTGTGTTGGTAGCGATTCCTCAACGTAATAGTGCATGGTATATTCATGCGTGGCACACGTTGTTAAGCCAATCAAGAATGACATAGCTAGTATTTCTTTTAACATGAGAAGATCTCCTCAAATAGTTCGCTAGGAATCCTTGAACGATTACGCGCACCTTTAATTCCTTGCGTTCCTGTAGTAGCACCACGCCTAGCAATATCATGGTGGCAATGCCTATTAATAATGTTACCCTCAGAATCGTAACGGTAATTTTTACACATCTCTTTAGGATTCCAATTTGGGTCATTAGTCCAAATGTCTGTAGGCTTCATTCGATTATCGCCATACTTACAGTAGGTTATTGTGTGCCTAACATAATCAGTAATGCCGTGCATCTCAAATAGAGGATCAATTACCTTACGCATTTTGCCCCTTGGATTTTCCAAGTACCAATAATGAGGACTCAAATCAGCTATCACTTCGATAGTTCTTTCGAGTATCTCCAAACCAAGCCGCGCCGAGTCTGTT
>Ga0315321_10003727_pt1 | contig 11812 bp, 8 predicted proteins | sample M180m21515metaG_FD_203464 | JGI IMG/M metagenome (GOLD analysis project Ga0315321, IMG submission 203464) | Ammonia-oxidizing marine archaeal communities from Monterey Bay, California, United States - M1 80m 21515 | ecosystem: Environmental > Aquatic > Marine > Intertidal zone | place: USA... | reverse complement strand
GCCGGTATCAATACTGCCGGCAGGCACCAGGCGGTTGTTGCGTGCGAGGGTAGAGATTAATGTTTCGCCTGAAATCTCGTAGGATTCTAATGCGATGGGGTCAATGATGATTTCCAGGACTTCTTCGCGATGCCCCTGCAACTCCGCTTCCATAACCTCTGCAATACCTTCGATTTCGTTGCGCAGGTCTAGAGCAAGACCATAAAGGATCCGCTCCGGAACCTCATCGCCCACGAGATTGATTTGCAAGATAGGGTGGTCTGAGGTTGACTCTTCGTGGATGATTGGCTCTTCCGTCGAACTCGGAAGTTCCGCTTTGGCCCTGTCAACGGCCTCTCTGACGTCAATTAACGCATCGGTGATATCCTCATCAGGGTCAAACTCAACGTTTAATATGCCGAAGTTTTCAGTGGCGTAGGAGGTGATTTCTTCGATGCCTTCCACGCTTCGGAGTTCAATCTCCATTGGCATAACAAGCAGCCGCTCAGCATCTTCTGGCGAGATACCCTCGTTGTAAAGTTGAATCTGAAAGAAAGGCACCTGAATATAGGGGTCGCCCTCTACCGAGATGGCTCTTAACGAAAAAATGCCGGCGATGATCACCATCAGCATTAGTAATAGGGTGGTTCGCGTGCGGTTTACCGCCGCGTCAACCAGGGCATTCATAACGCAGGGTTCTCACTTTCTTTCGCACCGCCGACTAAGCTTAACGGCTCATGGGTGGTTGCAACTGTCTCGCCAGCGACCACGAGTTGCTGTCCTACCACGACCACTTTTGTGACATCAGGTAGCCCTGTGACCCAGATACCATCGATTTCATCTCTAAGGATGTCGACCTCATGAAACTCAACTCTATTGTCATTGTTGACGGTTCGAACACCCATTTGACCCGCATCACTAAGGACCAACAGCGCCGGTGAAATCTTCTGTGCGTTCAGGGACTCAACGGGTATTGCGATCTGGGCTGTGACCCCACTGGGTATCGAAAAGTCGCGGTTATCAACATGAGCTTCCACGAGATAGGTTCTCGTGCCTTGCTCCGCTGTTTTTGCGACAAAGCTAACGGTGCCGGTAATATGAATACCCTCAGGCAGCTTAGCCGTCGCTATTTGACCAGGTTTAATAGACATCAGCTCATTTTCCGCTACCTCGCCGACCAGTAACATTGGGTCTAAGTCGACCAGCGTGACGCACGGAGAGCCCGGAGTAACGTACTGTCCAACTTCCATGTGGGCTTTTTCGACGACGCCGTCGAATGGTGCAACAATATTGATTCTGGCTAACGCAAGTTCGCTTTCTTTAAGCCTGGCTTTGGACGCCGCCAGTCGGGATTTTGACTCAGCGATAGCGGTGTCAGATTGTAAACCCTGCGCAGCAAGCTTTAGCGCGCCTTCAAAATCAATCTTTGCCTGTTCGGCACCGGCTAACGACTCTTCGAGTCTTACTTGCCTGTCTTCAAGCGAAATGTGGCATAAAAGGTCGCCTTTTTTCACCCGGTCGCCGCGTTCTATCGGGCGATCGACCACAAGCCCGTTAATTTGTGACTGAACAACCACAGATCGTTTGTTCTGGGTGCGGCCCCGAATGTTAAGCACTCGCGGCTGCACAGAAGCGTGGATGGTTTCAATTCTGACTCTGGTTGCGGGCCGTTCTTCCCTTAAGGCTGCGGTGCGCTGATTCGCTTCGGCGATGCTGGATGCTGGCGGTTCTATTGGCGCACGAAGTTGCCCTGTTGCCAGCCACGCAACGACAATTGCTGCAATAATGCAGGCTGTAATATAAGTGGTTCGCATAGCGGGTATTCTAATTCCTCACTTCTAAAGAGCTTTGTTATCAAAAGCTTTCTTATGAAAAGTTGGTGGTAAAGGAAAACGATTAAGTCATTGATACGAATATCTAGATGCGCGCATTTTAGTCATAAAGAGGGATTCATCAAGAGTAGACATAGACACACCGCGTATCCAGGTTCCTCCGACTATTAGGTTCTCGCAAGTATTCCCTTTCCGGGGCTCGTCCTCTAAATGTTATCCGTATCGTTGTCCGTATCGTTGTCTGAATCGTTACTCGTATCGTTATTCGTATAGTTAATTAAAGCAAGAGCGATGCCAACTATAAATTATATAAATATCAATAGGTTATGGCGTCATCGCTGTCGTCTTGATGGTCACTACCGCTAATTGGTGGCGAAAAAACCTTAATTCGCGAGGCAATTACACAATCGCACCACCCACGACGTCAATGCGACTGGGTACGCACAATTTATCGAATCGAAAATGAAATTCAGGATTAAAGATAAGTCTATACTAAAAGGCGATCGCGTATTCGTCAGTGACCAAATTCATTACCGTGATTACACCTATGGCCCTTGATATAGGCCAGTTATTGTTCGCTAACCTTAGTTCAGGCTTTAAGTTCGACTCAATCGTTGCTTGCCGGGTGCCGTGAATCTCTAATATGCGCAACTACTTACTTTGTTGAAATCACATACGTCATTCATGGGCTGTGTCGTGAGGCAGAAATTGTCGCCTCACCTTCTGGCCACCCGTTGCCGTCGCGAGAGGTGATTGATGACATCATTATTGGCTGGAGCTATGTCCACGGGTATGCTCTCGTGTTGCTGGAACAGCAGTTGGCAATGCAAAATGATCGGTAGGAAGTGGAAGATTAAGACAGAACTATTAAGCATATTTTACCCAACAATGGTGTTGGTCATCCCTAGAACCCACTTTTTATGCCCTCAACGCGGATACAGAGTTAACAACCCAGCACCTTGCGACCTCTAAGTTACTGATTAATTGAATTATTTCCATAACTAGGCTATCGTGCGCGGCGTCTCGCAGCGGTAAATAATTTTCAGGACATGTCGTTTGAAGACTGGTACCCAGGGTTCACGTCACCTGGGCCGGAGCCAAAGATAGTTCGCAGAGATATCATGCACGAGAGATAGCTACAACAGTGTGTCAAATGGAGAGGTGTCCGAGTGGCTTAAGGAGCACGCTTGGAAAGCGTGTGTACGGTCAAACGTACCGAGGGTTCGAATCCCTCCCTCTCCGCCAATCATTTTGGGTTTGATCAGTTAAATCAAGGTATTGCGTTGCAGTGCTTGCGAATACCCATTCTGGTACCCGCACTGGTACCCAAAATAGCTTTCGCTAATCGCTACTTTTCTTCAAAGATTTTTCAGAAAGCCTCTACCACCTATTTCCAAAATACCCAACACCTACCCCCGGGGGGTACCCCCCCCCCACTCGCCCTTGGGACTCCTACGACCCATGTATTAATAATATGGACGAGTGATTAGTAGATTAAAAAAGATATTTTTCAAAATTCGGATTGGGTTCTGTAAGAAGCCAGTTACTCCTTTGAGCATAGCGGCGCTTAGATTAAATGACGGCAACTATGGTGCGCGATGTGAATGCTTAATTCAGGTATGGCACCACAATGGTCAGCTTATGGTTGAGGTCACGTCTGTTGATGGCAAGAAGAAAGGCTTGGGTCAGTGGTGGCACGAGAACGGCAAGCTGAGGTATGAGGAGTGCTCTCGCGCTGGGGAAGAGACAGGCATGTCCTATTGCACGAAGGAGAAACAACAATGAAGAAGCTAATAACAGAGGCTCTACTAAGCCCTGCAAGCCCCTGTTTATAAGGGTATTGGCACGTTACTTTAAAGTGCCACGCCTGTGATCTGGTTCCGAGATCACCCAACCAGATTGATATACACCATAAGGAACCAATCGCCGAAGGTAAAAGAGAGACAACCATAGACGACCTTGTGCCGCTGTGCGCTAACTGCCATAGGTTGGCGCATTCAGAAACACCACCGCTAACGGTAGACTTCCTCAGGGAGTTAGTTTGAGTTACGTCGTAAAACTCAGGGACTCACCAGAGGCCCATCACGGCGAACCTAGGAAAATCGTCCGCGATAAGTTAAGAAGCTATGGCGTCGCTCATCGTGAATTGATTCCCGAGGCTATCCACAGTACTAAACAGTATGAGAATAATCGGGTGGAGCAGTCTCATGAGACGACCAGGGTGCGAGAGCAAGGGATGCGGAAGTTTAAGTCAACCAAGCAGGCTCGGCGGTTCTTGAGTACTCATGCTGTGGTTTCAAATTTATTTAACCTTGGTAGGCACCTGATTAAGGCTGATCACTATCGAAGTCTTAGGACCGGTGCGTTCAGCGAATGGAGTAGGGCAGTTGCTTGAGCAGTTAGGCTCGATTCCTCTGATCTCAAAAGGTTAACTTGTCGATACCCTTATTTGTCCTGCTCCTGATGATTGGTTCATGTGGTCCCTGCTTCTGCAATGTCCACGGTCTTCATGTCCTCCTCGACTGTCGCCGCCGCTCGAAAGAAAAAGAAGGCCGATAGGCCTAAGAACAAACCAACACCGATGAGTGCGTTGCGCAGGGAATCTTCACCGAACCCTGGCTGGAACAAATCACTCAGTACACCAATGATTGTCGGGCCAAGCCCGAGTCCGACTAAGTTAACTGACAACATGGTGATTGATGCTGCAACCGCTCGCATGCGGACTCTCGACAGGTTTTGTATCAGAGCGGCAGTAGGCCCGGCGAAGAAAGCTGAACACATGGCCGGAATGACCAGGAACGTAATCGCCAACACGAGATTGTCGGTTGTATAGAGCAATAGTGAAGCTGGATAGGCGATCAATTGACTCCATGCCATAACTTTTACGGCCATTGAAACGGAAGTCATGGCAAGTCTGTCAAAGACTATTCCGCCGACGATCGCGCCGATCATTCCACTCAATGCGCCCCCCAGGCCCAAAATGATACCGGCCTGTTCGATGGATAACCCATGCGTTCGCATAAAGAATGCAGGAAACCAGGCATTTGCCCCAAACCCTGGAATTGTTGCAACGGTGATGGCAAGAACAAGATATCTCAGCGTTTTTGTATGCCACATGTAGCGGAAGGTTACGATAAGTGACGGTGCATCGCGCATCGAACTTTCGCGATTATCAGAGCTGCCTCTCTCAGGCTCACGAACAGTGAACCAGAAGATGATGGCGAGAATCACCCCCGGAAGTCCAACCACCAGGAAGGCGGCTCGCCAGCCCCAGGTGGCAGCAACGAGACTGCCGCCGATGAGGCCGGTCAACATGCCAAACGGCGCTCCCGCGGTAACAAAGGCCATAGGGGTTGAGCGTTTTTCCTTTGGATACAGGTCAGCGATGATAGATGAACTGGCGGGGTTGACGCCTGCTTCACCGATGCCGACGCCTATTCGAGCCAGGGCAAGCGTTGCGAAGCTGCCCGCCGCGCCACAAAAAGCTGTCGTGATGGAGAATATGGCAAGGGAAGCGGTGATGATCCCTTTTCTGCCACGCCTGTCTGCAAGCATGGCAAGCGGGACTCCCAGGACTGAATAGGTGAGTGCGAAAGCAATGCCTCCCAGAAAGCCAAGCTGTGTATCGCTGAGATCAAACTCGGCCTTAATCGGCTCAAACATGATTGACAGAATCTGTCGATCGACAAAGCTGAATGCGGCGGCCAGGAAAAGCAGAAAGACGACGTAGCGTGGCCCGAATCGGTTTAGCTGGTCAGAGTTCTTGGTGTGTAGGTTCACTTAAGTCGATCGGATCAGATCGATAATGACGCTCGCGACCTGGTCTGGTGCGTTCTCCTGGACGAAATGTCCCCCGCCCTTGATCGTCGTGTGCGGTAACCCTTTCGTGCCGGGTATACGGTTAAGGAACTCCTCCTGCTGACCTGCTGTTACTGGATCGTTATCAGTAAACGCACAAAGAAATGGTTTCTCAAACGCCTCGAAAAACGCCCATGCTTTTTCCTGCTGTGGCAGCGAGGGCGAAGTCGGCAGTGTCGGTACCTGGCTTGGCATCGCCCGCGGCCCCATCTTGAAACTGGGATCGGGGAAGGGCGCGTCATAGGCTCTGGCAAGCGGCGTTGGAAATGGCGAGTGTACGCCAAGACCGTGCAGGAAAAACTTCAATGCACTGACCATACCTGATTGCTCTCCCATCGTCATGCTCATCATGAAGCCGATGGGCATATCCTCGTTTTCCCAGCAGAACTTCTGCCAATAAGCGAATTGGGTCGCGAAATGTCCACTATCCCCCATAGCACTGAGGGCCTTCTGCATGGCCATGAGACTGGGCGTGGGTGCATTGGCACGAAAATTCTCCACCTGCCTGATGATATCGTCAGGCACATCGGGGTTATGAGGCAGGCCGGTATTGGAGATGATTACACGTTCAAACCGGTCAGGGTGATTGACGATCAGACGTAACCCGATCAATCCGCCCCAGTCCTGGCCGAAGAATGTGATTCCCGTAAAGTCGTTCGTCTCAAGCCAGGCGCCCATCCAAGTCACCTGACGCTCATAACTGTAGTCTTCTCTCGCAGCCGGTTTGTCGGATTTACCGTAGCCCACCAGGTCCGGTACAATCACGCGCATTCCAGCCTTATTCAGGTAAGGAATCATTTTGCGATACAGATAACTCCACACGGGTTGGCCATGCATGCAGAGGACAATTGGGCCATCAGTGGGGCCTTCGTCGATGTGGTGTATGCGCAGTTCGTCACCGTCTTCAGTTGTGATGTTGGTGTAGTGGGGCGCAAACGGATAATCCTGAAGGTCTTCAAAACAGGCATCCGGGGTTCGCAGAATTTTCATCGCAGTATTTCCTCACAGCCGGTATCAGTCAAAATGTGATCAACCTGGGCTGTATCTCTGGTGCCCAGCTTCTGGTATTCGTCCCTGATCCAACCAAGACAACGCCCCTGATAAGGAAAGGTCGGCTGCTCCCAGGGCTTGCCGTCAATCGTTGTCTCCATGTGCTTGTTTCCTGCACGCAGGGCAATTTCATTGGCGATCAGGGCAGGGGCGTAGACTCGACCTATTTCCGATAGCAGTGGTCCAAGCACGTCACGCACGACCTCGACCGACACCCAGCCATCTCCCTCACAAACCTGACCGCTCAGGTCGTCGACCACGTCAACCCAGGCGTATACACGAGGTGCATCTCTGAGACAGATTGACATTGGCGTCGGGTCAAACTTTGCGAGCTGCGTCATCTGGGCGTAGATACCAAAGTCTGCCGACGATGGGCGGGCCCCCAAGACAAAAGTCTGGTGGGCAATGAGTTCATCCATGATCTCAAGAAAGCGACGGTAACTGGCCTCAATGACGGGTGCAGTTACATCGTTTGAACCTACTACGTAAAGGCGCGATATCTGTCTGTCAGCGACAGAAGATGAAAACCTCTGATGCTGTTCTGTGTCCATCTGCAGGCCATGCCAGAGGGGCAGAATGCTGCCGGCTTTCTTGATGTCAGCATCGTAGTACCAGCGATAATGAAACATGGACTTGGTCAGCCATTCGTCAGCGTAGTCTTCGATCAGGTAGTTGATGAAAGCAAGGACGGGATTTGTAGGAACCGCCTCTCGTCCTGGGAACGTTTGCTCAAATCGTCGTATCAAAGGCGTCGAATCAACAACCGCTTCGATCTCTCCCTCATCATTGGGCAGGTAGAAGGTGGGCAGCAGCTCAACCTTTGGTTTGGGTAAATCCAGGTCGGTTGACCTGTCGCCTAACATGAATTCATAGCTGATACGCCGGTAGCGCAGGTAAGCCAGCATTTTGCGGGTATAAGGTGAGCCTGGTGCGCCCATTAGGCGTAGGGGTTGTGTGAGTTTCATACCGTTTTTCCTAAAGGGATTATTATTCTTACAGCCGGGCGCTAGAATGCATGGCTGCGGTCCGGTGACGTTTTTGCGTGCTCAGGTAGCTTGCAGATGCGCTTCATTTTGACTGTACCGTTTCCAGGGTATTCCCACTGGTACACGCCATCTTTGATGTAACGTTTCACTACAGTCGGGCCGCCAAAAAGCTTCTGGTTCAGCTGATTGTTTTTCCACACTGCGGTTGCCTGTGACATGCGCAGGCAAAACAGCAAAGGACCGATCTGTCTTGGCGCAACATCGTTCGATAGCATGTCGGGCGAATGGTCATGGATGAGACCGTGAGCTGTGACGACAACACGGTCACCACACTGTTCAATACGCTCGACATGATTCGGCAAGTGCGGCGAGACGCTCTGCCATAAACCGCGAATATCCTGTGCTCCTTCGGGCAGGGGTTCGGTACAGCCCTGTAGAATAGGTTTCGGGAAGATCGTGTAGCCGCAACCCGGGGTAAATGCTTGTGGAATGTCCTTTGACGTCAGGTTTGTGCCGTCAAGGTCCGGCAGCTCGCAGTAGTCGATTTCCGTGCCGTCACCATCAAATACCCAGACGGGTGTCGTATCGACCGGTCTGGGATAGAGCCATGCCAGCAAGAACAGCATTACTGGCAATGAGAGTAGAACCGCAACTACAATCAGAAGCTTGCGCATGGTTCAGTTCCTGGTCCAGTGATGGTTTTAGAAGTCGTAGCGCAATGTTGCGCCATAAGTCCTTGGAGGCGCAAGGAAATAGGCGCTCGTGAAACCAATGGGATTCGTCTCTGGCGTAAAGCTCGCATATTCATCGTCCGTCAGGTTCTTACCCCATATGGAGACGTTCCAGTTGTTGTTCCTCCAGCCGACGCGAACGTTCAACAGCTCACGATCGTCGATGTCCTTGTCCGGTACAGAATTCGTTGCCGAGCCGGTGAGGTGGTCATCCATGAAGATGTAGTCAGCCCGTAAATAGACGTTGCCGTCTGCCAGCGGAACTACCAGGGTAGCACCGAGGTTACCGCTTAAATCTGCGGTGTATGGCAGGTCCTCGCCTTTTCTTGGTCCCTCTGTGATCTCATATTCGCTCATGTAGAGCAGGCCGGCGGTCAGTGTCAGGTTATCCGATGGCACTGCTTCCAGCTGAAGGTCCACGCCGGATACTTCTATCTTGCCGTCGTTGCTGACAAAAGTGCCAATAACGGGATTCTGTGCCTGGAACTGGTAGTCCTCGATCTCGGAATAGAAGGCGGCAATATTCAGTCGCAGGGTTGAATCCAGCAGGCTGGATTTCAGGCCCAGTTCGTAGCTGATGGTTTCTTCATCATCGAACTCACGCTGGCTGGGCGGGCCGCCGACACCATTAAAGTTGCCGGATTTTTGAGCTGTCGCGACACTCGCATAAATCATGTTGCTGTCGTTCAGATCGAAAGCGAGCTTCAGGAGCCAGTCCAAATTGTCAGTGCTGCGGTCGAGTGTCGCATTGATCGGTGTGGCAGCACCGCTAAGGAAGGCAGCATTCATGCCAATGATCCTTGCCTGGTCCGGCGGGATGCCTGCCATAATCGCCTGGGCAGTGGTTAACTGTACCAGCGGCGCTGTAGAAATTGTTTCGCTGAAAAGCTCTGCCTCTCTTTCCTCATCAGTCCAGCGTAACCCGCCCGTCAGGTGCCAGCGCTCACTTAGGTGCCAGGTAGCCTGACCGAAAACTGCGAGGGTGTCGTTGTCCCAGCTGTTCTGGTAAGCAGCATAGTCACCGGGCTGAGCGATGAACCCAATGCTCGGCAAGGGCGCGCCCATCGCTTGCAGAATCGGTAACAATGTGAGGTCTGCAACCGTGACGAAATCGGTACCGATGAAAACGGATGGGGTGCCATCGCTACGTTGAGTTGTCTGCTCGTAGTAGAACAATCCCAGCAGGTAGTCGACGCTGTCTGCGAATGAACCATCCAGGCGTAGTTCCTGCGAGAAGCTGTCGCCTTCATAGTACTCATCAACAATACTCAGGATGTCGAGCTGAGAACGATCAGGGTCGGTGCTGGTAGTGTATTCGTAGTCGTTCCAGGCGGTGATCGACGTTAAGTTCGCCCACCCGAGATCATATTCGATATGTAAGGACACCAGATCAGATTCCTGGCTGAAGGAATCCTGAAAGTTAGTCGCTACATCATAGTCGTAGGGGTCGTTTTCATCCGGCGCTAGACCCTGTAACCCGAGTACCAATTGGGTAATCGGGCTCTGGGTGGAATCAGCGCCACAACAGGTTGTATCGCGTTCAACCCGTGCAGCGCTTAACAGGAAGCTGAGGTCGTCGGATGCCTGCCAAAGCAGTTTAGCCTGCAGGTTCCAATCATCGGCGTCACTCTGATCATCGACGCCCGCATTATCATAATAGCCATCGCGCTCGTGAATGTTCCCGGACAGTCGAAAAGCGACGTTGTCAGAGAGTGGCCCTGAAATGGCTGCCGTAAGTTTGTTCATGCTGTAATCACCAGCAGATGCTTCAACAAATCCCTCGTATTGCTCCAGATTGGGGCGCCTGGTAATGATGCTGACTGCGCCAGCGTTGGCGTTCTTGCCATAGAGTGTCCCCTGAGGGCCCTGCAGTACTTCGATGCGTTCGATATCCGTGAGGTCGGCTGTACCCAGCCCAGTGCGCCCCATGAAAACGCCGTCGATAAAGAGCCCGACGGACGGCTCCAGAGCCGGATCGTTCTGCGTTGTACCAACGCCGCGGATCATGAGCCGTGTGGCAAATGGATTCAGATTGGATGTGATATTCATACTGGGCGTCATGTTCGCCAGATCGGTTACATCGCCAATGCCGGCCTCTTCAATCATTGTCGATGTAAAAGCGTTAATCGCGACGGGTACTTTCTGCAAGCTTTCTGCCCGTTTCTGAGCGGTGACAACAATTTCTTCGATAACCCGAGATTCCGTTTCTGCCGCTACGAGAGCGGTGATGCATGAGCTGGCGCCAAATAGAACGAATGTCGCAACGCCCTTCAAGGTTTTCATGGTCAATCCCTCTCCTTATAGATGATTGTTTGTTCGGTGTTGCTTTATAGTACGAACAGACTAATAATAGTCCGTACGTACTAATTACGTCAACAACGATCTTTTTACAGAGTTTCAGTAAGGATGCATACTTAGATGATCAGACTTTTACTTGCAGTTTGGGAGAACAATCCATGCACAACCGCCTGACGACGCGCGAGCGGATTCTTGAAGCCAGCCTGAGGCTGTTTAACGAGAAAAGCTATGCCGCGACTTCGCTTACCGACATTGCGAAAGAAGTGGGTATCGCTAAGGGGAACCTCACCTATTACTTTTCGACGAAGAAGGACCTTGCCCTTGAACTCGAACAACGAGCACGTGCCCAGGCATTGGACAGGCGAAGTGGGGGTGTACGGGATAACCCGTTTGTTGACGCCTATGTCGAGAACATATGGTTTGGACTCAGCGACTGGTGGCTGTACCGATTTCTTTACCGAGATCATACGCAGTACCAGGAGCAGGCCACCGGTCCACAGCCAAATCAGCCAATGAATGCTGACATAGAGAAGATCCATGCCAGTCTACTGAAGATGAAACGGAACGGCATGATCCGAACGGGGTTTGTGCCCGACCTGCGGGTTCTGGCTCGTACTTTATTCATGGTCACCCGCTTCTGGTTGGACCACCTGCGGGAAGCAGAAGGACACAGTGAATTTTCGGCGGAAGATCAAAGGCGTGGGCTCGAACACCACTTCGCCATCCTTCTGCCGAATCTGACCGCCCCCGCACGGCGGCAGTTAGAGGTTGCACTTGAACGCCTCTCCGTTGGCGTTGAGGTTGGTGAAAGCAAACGGATTACTAATCAAAGTATCAGCTAGTGTTTTAGGGGTTATCAGTAACTTGCAAGATAAACACCGCAACAGGAGATCAAAATGGAAGTAACCAACCAGATATACCCGACCGAGCCAGGTCAAATGGAGAAAATGGAGGGGCCAGGTCCGGACGGGCCCATCGTGATGGTTAACCTGTTGAAGTTCAAAGACAAGGCAGTTTACAGAGACGGTCGGGAAACCGACATGACCGGGCGGGAAGCGTATGACATCTACAGCAAAGC
>Ga0315321_10003725_pt1 | contig 11816 bp, 6 predicted proteins | sample M180m21515metaG_FD_203464 | JGI IMG/M metagenome (GOLD analysis project Ga0315321, IMG submission 203464) | Ammonia-oxidizing marine archaeal communities from Monterey Bay, California, United States - M1 80m 21515 | ecosystem: Environmental > Aquatic > Marine > Intertidal zone | place: USA... | reverse complement strand
CCAGAAGAAGTCGGGATGATGATCAACCGTCGGGCAGCCACCGAAGACGTTGCAACCGATGACCTCGCCGACTTCCGGGTGGTTCCGCATGTCTAGAAAGCCGGGGCTGTAGCGATGCTGCGAGCACGAAAACACAGGGGTATCGTGCTTCTTCGCCGCGTCAAAGATTGCGATGACATCTTCCAGCGAAGCCGCCATCGGACGACCAATGTAGGTCGGCTTGCGAGCTTTAAGTGCCTGCTCTGCAACGTTCAAATGAGATCGACCGTCGATCGTCATGATGATCACGGCATCGCACTTCTGCAGAACGCCGCTGATCGAGTCTTCGATCGAAATGCCCTTCTCAATCAACCGAGGCTCCCAGCGTTTGATGTCAACCTGTGTTTCCTCAATATCCGGGCTCCCACCTCGCCACGCGGCGACGACTTTCAGTCCTCCGGCATCAAGGTTGTCTTCGGGCGGCTTGTGCCATACCTGAGTAAACGCCAGCGACTGATAATTGTCGAAGCCAAGAATTCCCACACGCACCGGTTCGGCGGCCCGGACAGACGACGCAGCAATCAGAATCAACATTAACACGAGACGAACAGACAACTTCATGCTTCGAACCTTGAATCGAATGTGCCAGTTTTGGAAATCACCATTTCGGATACCCTGGCTGGTAAAGCACTTAGTTGTCCATCGAATGCCTGACTTGATTTCGCCCAGACATCTTTCAAGAGACACATTTCAGATAGTGTGTCCCGTGTGAACGCTGAATTCCCTGACTATATGCCCGATCGGCCTCCCGCTCATGTGCAAACGGCCATTCTATGCTTCTGGTGATCGCGTGCTGTCTCGTGTCATTGCTGACCGGCAGCACGGCGCAAACCAGGGTGTCACAGACGGCGACATTTGCAACCGTTACTGCGGAAGCGATCGACAACGACGACCGTCAGATATTTTGAACTTTGTCGAGACGACACCTTGCTGAATACCATCAGGTGGCGACCACATGGATGTCTATGCGGGCCGCTGGAACTGTCGGATGCGAAGCATCTGTCCGGCGTTTGACAGTGTCCAGTGCCGGTAAACCATAGAATGTACTGTTGCCCTCGACAGTCCCAAACACCGACGCGTAATCACTCAACCACTTCTTTCGATCCTTCGTCAAGAACCAGGAACCCGCCCATTCCGGGCATGCCCGGATCGGACAACCGAGGTGGTATTTTCCGTCCATGCTGGTCTCATAAACGAAAGCATTCGCTTGACTCCCAGATGGCCCATCTGGATCGATCTGCACACTGAATGCAATTTTGGCAGCGTCGCGTTCCGGGACTTTTGTGTTTGTCTATTCAGTGTGTGGGGGTAAAGAGTTATTGGAAGTCTCTGGAGTGATACCGCCCACCCGCAATCAACGTTGATAGATCCTGCAGGTGGTCGACGGTGACATGGATGACTCCTGACTCTTTTTGCAGGATGCCTCGAACACTTAGTGCGTCGGCAGTTCTGGCAACCGTACGAAAGCGATTCCAGACGTTCGGGTGAACCACCAGGTTGCTGATACCCGTTTCGTCTTCGAGTGTCAAAAATGTGATGCCGTTTGCTGTACCAGGGTGCTGTCGGTTCAGCACGATGCCCGCTACACGAACTCGACGGTCAGGCTCGTGATTTTTCAATGAGCCAGCCGTCACAATTCCCTGTTGCTCAAAATGAGGCCGGAAGAATTGTAAAGGGTGCCCCTTCAGCGACATTCCAGTTGCGCTATAGTCAGCAATAATCTGAGAAAACTCCGACATACGAGGCAGGGTTGCTGGAGTGTCTGTCTCATTCAGGTTTTCAAACAGCGGTTGACGGCTTTGATCGGGCAGTGATTCCCAAAGTGCCGGACGGCGTGACAGATTTATCGATCGAAAAGCGTCCGCACGTGAAAGACGTGACAGATTCGCAGCACCTAAGCGGACTCGTTGCTTAAAATCGTCAAACGAATCGTACGAACGCTGATCGCGAACATGGATAATTCGATCTGTAATCTCCTCTGAGAGACCAGCAACTGTCCGAAACCCAAGACGAAGTGCAGCGTTGTTCTGTTCATTTTTCTCCAGAGTACAATCCCACTGGCTATGACTGACGTCGACAGGCCGAACTTCGACATGATGCTGCCTGGCGTCAGTAACCAGCTGAGCCGGCGCGTAGAAGCCCATCGGCTGGCTGTTGAGCAATGCTGCAGTAAATGCCGCAGGGTGATGGCACTTCAGCCAGGAACTTGCGTACGCCAGCAGGGCAAAGCTCGCTGAATGCGACTCGGGAAAACCATATTCGCCGAAACCCTGAATCTGTTTAAAAACCTGTTCGGCGAAATCAACGTCGTACCCGTTGTTGAGCATCCCGTCGATAAACTTGCGATAGAAGCGGTCAATAACTCCCCGCTTCTGCCATGCCCCCATCGCTCGACGCAATTGGTCAGCTTCACCCGGCGTAAACCCCGCCGCATCCACTGCAAGCTGCATCGCCTGCTCCTGGAAAATCGGAACCCCCAGAGTACGGTGCAGTACCTTGCGGATTCGTTCGTCCGGATAAGTAACCTTTTCTATTTTCTGCTTGCGCTGAAGGTAGGGGTGGACCATATTTCCCTGAATTGGCCCAGGCCGGACAATCGCGATTTCAATGACGAGGTCGTAGAACCTTTCAGGCTTCAACCGAGGTAACATGCTCATCTGTGCCCGGCTTTCGATCTGAAAGACACCGACAGTGTCTGCGCGTTGAATCATTCGATAAACGTTGGGGTCTTCTTTGGGAACGGTGTCCAGCGTCAACTTCTCCGGTTCGTTGTCAGGCTGTAATGTCGTGCGGAATTCGTGAATCAGATCGAAGCATTTACGAATCGCCGTCAACATCCCAAGTGACAGGCAATCGACTTTGAGAATCCCCAGTGCATCGAGATCATTCTTATCCCATTGCACGACAGTTCGATCAGGCATCGAGGCATTTTCAATTGGCACCATCTCTGACAATTTTCCACGCGTAAAAACCATTCCCCCAACGTGTTGAGAAAGATGCCGTGGAAAGTACTTAATACTTTCGACCAGTCTCAAAAACTGCTTTGTTCGGCGGGCGTTCAGGTCGAAACCGGCAGATTCAACCCACTCCAGTGAGTCTTCTGGCGCGGTTTGATCGTGCATCCGGGCAAGTTGACTAATCCGATCTGTGGAAAATCCCAGCGCCTTTCCAACATCTCGGATTGCCGAACGAGTTCGATACGTAATCAGTGCCCCCGTCATTCCGGCGCGATCGCGGCCGTACTTCTGGTAGATGTACTGGATGACTTCTTCGCGCCGCTCGTGCTCAAAGTCGATATCGATGTCTGGCGGTTCGTTTCGTTCGTGGCTGATAAACCGCTCAAATAGAAGTTGCGAAGTGTTGGGGTCAACTTCGGTCACGCCCAGGCAATAGCAGACAGCAGAATTCGCAGCTGAACCACGGCCCTGGCATAGAATCTTCTTCTTGCGGGCGAATCGAACGAGATCCCAGACAGTTAGAAAATACGCCTCGTAGTGCAGTTCTCCTATGAGCTTCAGCTCATGATTCAACTGGTCTCCAACCTTGCGAGGAATACCATGCGGATAGCGGTTGCGAGCTTCCCGCCAGGTGAGTTGCCTGAGATATTCGAGCGAGTTCTGGCCTTCCGGACAAAGTTCTTCAGGGTACTCATAACGAAGTTCATCCAGAGAAAATCCGCATCTGTCTGCGACTTCCTTTGTCCGCAAAACAGCATCGGGCACTGCCGCAAAAAGTCGCCGCATCGTTTCGGCTGATTTGAGGTGTCGTTCGGCGTTTGAAAACCGACGACCACCCAGTTCTGCCACTGTGCACCCGTGACGGATTGCCGTGAGAACATCGTGAAGTGGCTGTTGCTCTGGCACGTGGTAGTGGACATCGTTGGCAGCAGCGAGCGGAACTTGAGCTTCGACAGCGAGCTTACCCATTCGATCGAGCAGGAGCTGGTCATGCGGCCCGCAATGTAATTCTGCCAGGCCGTAGCAGCGATCACCAAAGCACTCGTGATATTGCTGCACCGAGCCGTGATTTTTGTCGCCACCCCGTTCTGCATCCAGATACGGCAGCAGTGGCACGCAAGCAATTAATCCGCTGGCATGTTGTGCGACATCGTCGAACGTCAGCGAGCATTCGCCTTTGGCGGCGGCCCTTCGTCCGTGAGTAATCAATGTCGACAGACGGGCGTATCCCAGACGATTTGTTGCAAGCAGGACAACGGGAGGCGTGTCCGTCGGAGTGATTTCTGCACCGACCAACAATTTCAGATTGGCTTCTTTCGCTGCGACGTGGGCGCGGACCACTCCTGCGACACTATTGCGATCGGTGATTGCAAGGGCAGTAAGCCCGAGTTCGGCAGCTTTATTGACCAGGTGGTCGGGATGTGAAGCGCCTTCCAGAAATGAAAAGTTCGTCCGGCAGTGCAGCTCGGCGTAGCAGCTTCTGGGACGCAGTTTTCCTGGCGGATCAGCATGTCGACGACGATCAGGGGGCAAGGCAGGCACAGAGATCCTACGAATTATTCAAACACACCATGCAGGAACCATTCGCCTGTCCTGTCACGGAATAACCAGAACCGGGCACCACTCTGAGTTTCCGCCTGGTAATAGTCCCGCTGAATGGAGCCGCTTTCCTGCCACCAGCCTGTCGCGATTCTTTCGACAGTGGTGCAGCAAACGATCTGGTAACAACGGCCGCTCCAGCCAAAATGAAGTGGTGTTCCATTCTTCGCGATTGCTGTCACTTGAATCGTTTCCGGACGCCGTAAAAATACTGGACGAGCGGATGCGATTTGCAGACCAGCCGACAAGGCCATCTCAGTAAATGGTTCTGACAGTGGAGAGACACTGGATGCCTGTTCGGGAACAGCTTCCGGAAGGACTCGCGGATGAACAACTCCGTCATTTCCAAGGCGAGCGATCAGTCGATCCGCCAACTTACCTGCACTTCCGCCATTAGCGATTGGTTCCTGACTGGAGAACAGGCTTCGTTGTTGAACCTGAAGCGACGATACATCGGAAGCCTCGAGATGAACCGAGTGAATCCATTCAGGAATGGTGCTTGTATCCAGCTTCAACTGAACCACATGAAGGATGTGCTTCAGCGAGTCTGTGGGCCGAGCCAGACCAATTTTCAAGACGGCTGAAGCGGAAGTGTCACTCTCCAGTCGAAGCGTGAGTCTAAGCAATCCTTCACTGCGGTTTTTCAGCGTTTCCAGGAGCTCCGCCAGAAGCTCCGTGCAAACGTGCTGAATTGCTTTGGGATGACAGATTGCTTCGTTGGTCGTCCATTCAGCCGACGCCGGTTCTAACCGAGACAGGAAGACAAGCAACTCCGGACGGTGGCCGAATATCTGGCCGAGCCGTTCGTTTATGAGCTTTCCGAATCGTGACGGCAATGAATTTCTGGGAAGAGCATCCAACTGGCCAATGGTTTGCAAATCAAACTCACAAAGCCGTGACACCAGCTTGTCCGGGATTCTCAGCGCCTGGACGGGCAGTGATTTCAGTCGACGATCTGATCCTGTGCAGTGTCCGTAGCGAGCGATCGCCCACGCTGCTCCAATAGTTCGTGCGATGGCGACATGAGCAAAATAGCCGCGCTCAGCGAGGTCGACTACCAGGTGTCGAGCCAGGCCTGATTCACCATCGAATAGATGACCGCAACCGGAAATGTCGAGCAGAAGACAATGTGCATCGTCCGATAACTCCAGCCCAATCAACGGACTGTAGCGGTAGCACAACTCAGCCAGTGATTTCAGCTCGCTGGCGTCCGCAACGGCATCATGCGGTAAAAAGACAGCTGACTCGTGCAGAGCCTGCGCTTCTGCGAGCGACATTCCAGAACGAATGCCGTGCAGCCGAGCATCGTTCGAAGCAGCTACGATCAGTGTTCGGCTTCCTGAGTCGGCGTAGAGCACGCATGCTTCTGAAAAATGTTTACAACGCAGACGTTGAATCGGAAAATTCGGCAACCAGACGCACAGCATCCGAGAAGAGCATCCGTCGGACTCATGTTTCAAGGCAGGAGTAGAAGTATTTGATACACGATCACTCATGAACGAGTCCTGTTTCATCGCAGAACTCTAGGTCGACTGTTTGATCTGCCAGGCTTCCTTTCGCGTATACGCACCGGACATTCAAGCAACGGCGAAACGAACGCGGCGACGATGGGCGGGGCGAAACCTGCAATCTTACGTCTGCCCAGCTCGACTGTCTTTGAGCGACAGCCGGACGGATCAACATGCCGATGGCCGTTCCGGATTCCGCAGCCAGTTGCAGTCGGCGAAACTGCTGAGTCGTTAAACGATCGAGCTGGCACAACACTGCACCGACTCCCGGACAACGCAACGATTGCTCAAGCACCCACAGTTCATCGCCTTGAGTTGCCGGGCGAACCAGAATTGTCTCGGCCAGACAGACACCTAACGACTGAATTGCTGGTGCATAGAACTGCCGGAACTGGTCGACAAGGATCAAAGTTCTCCCTTGCTGAACCTGACTCGCAACTCGCATGGCCAGAGAAACAGCCCCGCTTCCGGGCTCCGTTGCAATCCACTCGCTCAGTGTCCCTTTCAGTAAACCTCGGGCTGGCAGAATGCGATCCAGTGCGACGATCCCTGTCGAGACAATATCTTTGACTGGAGATTTCGGTCCAGCTTGAGTGCCCGGTTGAAATCCTCGCTGCATTCGATGCAGACTCGACTTCAGTTCCTGCACCGACGGCACATGATCACTGACCGTCAAAGCGTTCAAAGAATCCGGATTAGCAACCATCGAAACACTCTCCTGCTTACCGGGATCCCATTAACCGAACTACTCCAACAACCATTCCTTCAATCGTCACCTCTTCTTCCCGACAAAAGATTGGCTCCATCGTCGAGTTGGCTGGCTGCAGTCGGATACGGCGTTTTCGAGGTTCCCGATAAAACCGTTTCAGCGTGGCTTCCTCACCAATTCGTGCGACGACGAGATCTCCGTCAGAGCATGTCTGCTGTTTTCGCACGACAACCAGGTCACCATCTGCAATGGCTTCTTCGATCATCGATTCACCACGTACACGCAGCGCAAAGTGATTTTCATCTGAGAATCCCTCCAGATCGATCCGTTCATCCCGGTCTTCGATGGCTTCAATGGGAGGACCGGCTGCAACCATTCCAGCAAGTCGCAGCCCAGACATCTCACCCACAAGACTCAACCCACGATGCCCCGGCTGACGATTCAGATATCCGGATTTCACCAGGTTATTCACATGGAAACGCGGGGTATGTGGCGACCCATAGCCGAATTCTTCCTGAATTTCCGTCAGGCTGGGTGACCGTCCGGTGGAGCGGATTTCCTGACGGATAAAATTCAGAACTCGACTCTGTACTGCTGTTAGTGGTTGCTTCATGGCCAGCTCTATGATTGATGTATCGGCACCTAAGTAATCATAATTTATTACTTTTTCAAGTATCGGAAACTGAAAAAATGTCTGATACTGATTCCAGCGGCCAATCCAGACTTCCGTCCCACACACAGAGTCAAGAATGAAAAGAAAACGGGCGAGGTAACCGAAATTACCTCGCCCGTGAATCATTGATGTCAATCTAAGTTTATGACTACTCAGCCTATTTGCTCGCTTCAACTGCGGCTTGCGCGGCTGCCAGGCGGGCAATTGGGATTCGCCTTGGTGAGCAGCTGACGTAGTTCAGGCCGATTTCGTGGCAGAAGTAGACGGATTTTGGATCGCCGCCGTGTTCGCCACAGATGCCGATCTTCAGGTCTTTGCGAGTTCCTCGACCGCCGTCGACGCCGATCTTCATCAGTTTGCCAACGCCTGTCTGGTCGACTGTCTGGAACGGATCGGCTGGAACAATGTCGTTTTCCATGTAGTAGCCGATGAAGCCCTTGTAGTCGTCGCGGCTCATGCCCAGGCATGTCTGTGTCAGGTCGTTCGTGCCGAAGCTGAAGAATTCGGCTTGCTCAGCAATCTCGTCGGCAGTCAAAGCCGCTCGCGGAATTTCGATCATCGTGCCGACCGTGTATTCGACTTCGACGCCCTGCTCGGCAAAGACTGTCGCTGCTGTTTCGCGAACAACTGCGGCCTGGTTGTCGAACTCGGTCTTGTAACTGGCCAGAGGAATCATGATTTCCGGATGAACTTCAGTGCCTTCCTTCTTCAGGTTGCACGCAGCTTCGAGGATCGCTCGAGCCTGCATCGAAGTGATTTCCGGGTAAACGATTCCGAGTCGGCAACCACGGTGACCGAGCATCGGGTTAGTTTCGACCAGTTCTTCAACTCGACGTTTGACGTCGTCTTCAGTCACGCCGAACGTTGAGGCCAGCTTGCCGGCCAGTGTCGGATCGTCGTGCATGTGGTGTTCTGAGAGGAACTCATGCAGCGGTGGATCGAGAAGACGAATCGTGACCGGTCGATCGCCCATGACAGTGAACAGGTGAGTGAAGTCGTCTCGCTGAAAGGTGAGCAGTTTGGCCAGTGCCTTCGCTCGGTCTTCCTGAGTCCGCGAGAAGATCATCTCACGAATTTCGTCGAGATGATCGAAGAACATATGCTCGGTTCGACAAAGGCCAACGCCTTCGGCACCGAGAGCGACCGATGCTTCGGCATCGTGAGATTCGGTATTGGCTCGGACGTTTAAAGTTCGAAACTCGTCGGCCCATTCCATCAACTGAGCATATCGACCGTAAGTTTCAGCATCGTCGGCGATCTTGTTACCCATGAGAACTTCCATGACTTCGGAAGCACTTGTGCTGATCTGGCCGTTGAAGACTTCGCCAGAGAAGCCGTCGATTGAAATCCAGTCGCCCTCTTTGAGGACCGTGTTGCCGACGGTCAGGGTTCCGGCTTCGTAGTTGATGTTCAACTCCGAGCAGCCGCAGACGCAGGTCTTACCCATCTGACGGCTGACGAGTGCGGCGTGCGAGGAGGCTCCACCGAATGCAGTCAGAATTCCATTGGCAACCTTCATGCCGCGAAGGTCTTCTGGACTGGTTTCTTTACGGACGAGGATCAGCTGCTTGTCGTTGTCTTCGTTCCACTGTGCTTCAGCGTCGGAAGCGTGGAATACGATCTGGCCGGTGGCTGCACCAGGACCGGCGTTGATGCCTTTGGCCAGGAGCTTTTCTTCTTTTTCAGCGGCGGCTTTGGCGGCTGGATCGAAGATCGGCTGGAGAAGCTGGTTCAGGTCGTCGGCCGGGATGCGTCGCTTTTCCATGGCCGTCTTCTTGTCGATGAGGCCTTCGTTGACCAGGTCGACAGCGATGCGGACAGCGGCGAAACCGGTTCGCTTGGCGTTTCGAGTCTGGAGCATCCAGACCTTGCCACGCTGCACGGTGAACTCGATGTCCTGCACATCTTTGTAATGGTTTTCGAGGGTCTTGCCGATCTCATCGAGCTGAGCGAACGCTTCAGGAGCGTCGTCAGCGAGCGTTTCTTCGATACGTTTTGGCGTTCGCGTTCCGGCGACAACGTCTTCGCCCTGAGCATTGATCAGGTAGTCGCCGCAGAAACCTGGGAGACCGACTGAGCAGTTTCGTGTCAGGCCAACGCCTGTCGCACAATCGTCGCCGAGGTTTCCAAAGACCATCGCCTGAACGTTGGTCGCGGTGCCCCAGCTATGGGGGATGCCGTACTGACGACGGTAAACCACAGCTCGATCGTTGCCCCAGCTTCCGAAGACGGCACCGATGCAGCCCCAGAGCTGTTCCATCGGATCGTCCGGGAAGTCTTTGCCGGTTTCGTTTTTAATGACAGCTTTGAACTGCGTCACGATGTCCTTCAGCGTGTCGATGCTGAGGTCTTTTTCGTGATCGACACCGGCAGCTTCGCGCGCCTTGTCAAGAATGTCTTCGAAGTGGTCCGGATCGTTCTTGCTTTCCGGCTTCAGACCCAGAACGACGTCGCCGTACATCTGAATGAGGCGGCGGTAGCTGTCCCATGCGAAGTGCTCGGCACCGGCTTGCTTGATCAGAGCGTTAACCACGTCTTCGTTGATGCCGATATTGAGGACGGTGTCCATCATGCCTGGCATCGACTCACGAGCACCCGACCGGCAGGACAACAGCAGCGGATTTTCCGAGTCACCGAACTTCGCGCCCATGACTTCTTCAGCCTTGGCAATCGCGGCTTCTACCTGCTCTTTCAGGCCTTCCGGGTACTGTCGGTCGTTATCGTAGAAGAGATTGCAGACTTCAGTTGTAATCGTGAACCCGGCAGGCACTGGCAAGCCGATGCGGCTCATTTCTGAGAGGTTTGCACCTTTGCCGCCCAGGAGCTCTTTCATCGTGGCATCGCCGTCGCCAGAACCACCACCAAATGAATAGACGAATTTCGTGTCTGTCATCGGAATCAATCCTCTCCAGCCCTTGCGAGCTTCATCAAACAACGTTCTGTTAATTCTGCTTAAGTAATCCTGCTCAAAATGGAGCCAGAGTTCGAAACTCGAACCGCCCCACTGTCTCGTCTAAAAAATCTGCGTCGTCTAGAAAATCTGCGTCGTCGCGAATTCTGGTCCCTGAGAAGCTTCGGAACCTGAGCGGCACCAGCTAACTCCGGGCGTCGGATGGCTTTATGCCGAATCCGAAAACAGCATGACTGGCCTGGACATGTCGATCCGTCCAAATCCTGTCTGGTTCAAATCAGCCAGCACCTATGAATGTTCGGACCCTACCGATTTCCCATAAACACCAACTATCAAACAACATGTGACTCCGAGTCTTCGCGGCCGCTCAAGAGCGCCTGGAATCGGCGCAAATCACGCGTCGAAGTTGCCCGGAACCTAACACCGGCCCATGCAATCGTCAACCAAATGGCCACCGTTGGAGCAGGCGGTAGATCGGACGTTGACATACTTTCCAGCAGTAAATCTGCATGTTCGACATCTCGATTGCCAGTTATTGCGGCCCCGGCCCTGATGGACTACTCGAAACCGGTGACGTCTGCATCGCGGTATCTTTGAGCCAACTGATGCCTCTCGGAATTCCGTCTACGAGCATCGAGCTGTAGTGGTCTCCGTCCGGTACTGATTCTAACTTACAAGGCGTCCCTTGTGCGTTCAGCCGTTCGGCGAACTCACGACTTTCAGCAAACGGCACATTGGTATCGCCTTCGGCGTGGAAGAGAAACACCGGACATTTCAATGAACGTAAATGCCGTTGCGGTGATCCCTGTCGAACAAACTGATCAACTTCGGGCATCAGAATTTTGACAAGCGGGTTCGCGATGTATTCCGACAGGCGTTTTTCGACATCAAGACACGGAGCGTAAGCAATGCAGCCAGCGAGACGGCTTTCGTGCTCAGCAAACAAGAGTGAGAGTGTTCCCGCCGAACTGTGACCGGCCGTAAAAATTCTTTCGTGATTGATAGCCGGAACTTTTTGCAGCAGAAACTCCATAGCGTTCCGAGAATTCACCAGGCCTGCGTGAGCCGCGCGGAACCGGTCGTAGGCCGCTTTACTTTCCATTTTCGAGGGATCGTCCGAAGCAATCGGCCCATCAAGCGAATATGCCAGCACGGCGAATCCCTGCTTCACGTAAGGGATCGTTTCCGACTGGTAAGATTCGTCATAGCAGCCGTTGCCTTCGAGTAGTGTCGTCCCCGCAGCAGCAATCATCACACACGGCAGGCTTCCGCGCTCATGAGTGCCGCTGGGGAGATACAGGATCATGTCCATTCGCGAGCCAGGCAGCGAATCGTCATCGCGAGTCTTTTCCTGATCGAGACCTACAATGGCAATCTCGTAAAACACAACTCCAGAGACCGTAGAGGCTCTCCGTCGACC
>Ga0315321_10003724_pt1 | contig 11817 bp, 9 predicted proteins | sample M180m21515metaG_FD_203464 | JGI IMG/M metagenome (GOLD analysis project Ga0315321, IMG submission 203464) | Ammonia-oxidizing marine archaeal communities from Monterey Bay, California, United States - M1 80m 21515 | ecosystem: Environmental > Aquatic > Marine > Intertidal zone | place: USA... | reverse complement strand
TATTTTGTAAAAATTTACTATATCTCTTTTAGTCTGCTCACTTATTGCAATGGTTAAATCTGCGTTTCTAGCTGCATATTTGAATTTAACGTTATGAATTTTCCTATCTATTGAGCGGTAATTTCTAGGGTATCTTTTAAATATTAAATCATGAATAGTAACAACGTATTTTATATTACTCTGTCTACTTCTTGGCATTTCATTGCTGAGACCATGGAAAATATCAATTTTATCTTTTTCTAGTGTTTTTTCTAGGTTTATCGACCTCCAATAACCTTTAAATGTTTTATGTAATGATGTGTTAGGAAACCTTGTTTCAACATTCTTATGGTCAGCTAGAAATGATAATCTTGGGTTTTTTGTTGATTTTGGAGCATATAGAACATACTGATTTTCTGGGAAATTATTTAAAATATTTTTTAATAAATCCCTACTGTAGTTACCTAAACCTGTATAGTTTTGATAAGCTCTTTTTGCATCGTATCCTATTTTAAATCCCATAAAACATAAAAAATTAAACAGCTACATCATATTCTCTTAAAGCATCATTTAAAGATGTTTTTTGATCTGTACTTTGTTTTCTTTCTCCAATAATAAGTGCGCAAGGTACTTGGAAATTACCAGCTTTAAATGATTTTGTGTAAGAGCCAGGAATCACAACTTTTCTTTCAGGAATTATTGAATTGTAATATTTAGGTTCATCTTCAGTTACATCGATGATTTTGGTTGACTTTGTTAAAACAACATTAGCCCCTAGTACAGCTCCTTTACAAACCCTAACTCCTTCAACAACAATTGACCTTGAACCTAGAAACGCATTATCTTCTATTATGACAGGGGAGGCTTGAAGTGGTTCAAGAACACCACCAATACCAACACCACCACTAAGGTGAACGTTTTTACCTATTTGAGCGCAAGATCCAACTGTTGCCCAAGTATCTACCATTGTGCCTTTATCTACATAAGCGCCAATGTTAACATAGGATGGCATCAGAATAACTCCTGATGATATAAAAGCTCCGTATCTAGAAACTGCATGAGGAACAACTCTAATTCCCAATTCTTTATAATTTGTTTTAAGTTTCATTTTATCGTGAAACTCTAAAGGACCCGCTTCAAAAGTTTCCATTTTTCTAATAGGGAAATATAGAACAACCGCTTTTTTTACCCATTCATTAACAATCCATTGATTAGCAGAAGGTTCAGCAATTCTTAATTTACCTTTATCTAGTAATTCAATTACTTGTTCAATAGCTTTAATTACAGATCCTTCTTTTAGTAAAGATTGATTGTTCCAAGCATTTTCAATTATTTTTTTTATTTCTTCCATTAAATCTAATATATGGCTAATGTAATAAGCAAAAACAAATCTAACAAGATTAAAGTATTAGATTATTTTTGTAGTATGTCGAAGGTTATAGCAATAGATTACGGGAACAAAAGGGTAGGGCTTGCTGTAACAGATGAATTGCAGTTAATTGCAACTAGATTAACAACAGTTCATTCAAAAGAAGTTATTCCATTTTTAACGGAGTTTGTAATAACTAATAACGTAGAAACTTTTGTAATTGGGAAGCCTTTAAATCTTAAAGGTGAAGACACAGACAGTTCTGAATCGGTAAGAAACTTCACAATACACTTGAAAAAAAAATTTCCTAAAATTAATGTTGTTGAAGTTGATGAGCGATTTACATCTAAAATGGCAAGTCAGGTAATAGCAAAAAGTGGCATGTCAAAGAAAAAAAGACAGAATAAAGGGTTGATTGATCAAGTAAGTGCAGTTATCATGTTGCAAGATTATTTGAAAAATAAAGAATATAAAATGGACCGTAGTTAATGGTCTTCATTAACAAATAGATAGACAACCTCATTTTTCTTTTTCATAAAGTATGTTTCTCTAGCAAATTTTTCCAATTCATCTCTATTGGTAGTCAATTGAATTGTTTTTTCTTTAACCTTTTTGATTTCTTGCTCTTTATTTGAATTTTCCTCAATTAATTCATATTGATGAAGGTTCATTTTTAAAAGTCTAAAAACACTAGTTTCTTCAAAAACAAAAAGAATTAAAAGCAAAACAAAGGATGAAATAAAATATTTATTTTTAATAATGTTAAATGTCTTTCTCATTCTTTAATTATATGATAGTAAAAATATCTAATATGTTAAATACACCTATAAAAGTATTTTTATTTTTTTAACAAAGATATGTTTGAATGAAAAATAACAGCAGCAATATAGGGTTAGTAAATTGTCATTATGACGCAATCAAAAAAAACAAGCTATCATTTTAGACAGAATAACAAATTCGACTTATTGCATTGTTTTATTTAGGACATTATGTCACATAATTTGAATTGGCATATACTTTGAAATAGGTTTGTCAAATATTTAATTATTATGCAAAAAGGAACAATTAACGTACAAACGGAAAATATTTTTCCAATTATTAAAAAGTTTTTGTATTCAGATACAGAAATCTTTGTTAGAGAATTAGTCTCAAATGCGGTTGATGCATCTCAAAAACTTTTAACTCTATCTTCAGTAGGTGAGGTTAAGGGTGAAATAGGTGATTTAAAGGTTCAGGTTATATTAGATACTGATGCAGGAACTTTAACCATTAGAGATAACGGAATTGGTATGACAGAAGAGGATGTGAATAAATACATCAATGAAGTTGCCTTTTCTGGAGCTGAAGAGTTTTTAGAAAAATATAAGAATAAAGATCCAAAATCAATTATTGGACATTTTGGTTTAGGGTTTTATTCGTCATTTATGGTTTCTGATAAGGTTCAGATACAAACAAAATCATTTAAAAAAGGCAGTCAAGCTGTTCAATGGGAATCCAATGGTAATCCAGAGTATGAAATAACTAATATAGATAAAAAGGAAAGAGGTACAGATATTATTTTATTTATAGCAGAAGATTCTAAAGAATACTTAGAAGAAGCAAGAATAAATCAAGTGCTTACAAAATATTGCAAATTCTTACCTGTTGATGTTGAATTTGGCACTAAAAAAGAATCTATAGATCATCCTAAAGGAGAGAAAGATGAAGAAGGTAATGTTAAAAAAGAATCAATAGATGTTCCTAATATTATCAACAACACATCTCCAGCATGGATTAAAAAACCTGTTGATTTAAAAGATGAAGATTATAAATCTTTTTATAATGAATTATATCCGTTCACAGAAGATCCTTTATTTCAAATTCACTTAAATGTTGATTATCCTTTTAATTTAACTGGAATTCTATATTTCCCAAGGTTGAAGAATCAGGTGGAGGTTCAGAAAAATAAAATTCAACTTTACTCAAATCAAGTTTTTATAACTGATTCAGTTGAGAATATTGTGCCAGAGTTTTTAACGCTACTTCATGGTGTAATTGATTCTCCAGATATTCCTTTAAATGTATCAAGATCATACCTTCAATCGGATAGTAATGTTCGAAAAATATCGAATCACATTACCAAAAAAGTCGCTGACAAACTCTCAAATATGTTTAAAAATGATAGAGTCGATTTTGAAAATAAATGGGATGATATTCAGGTTTTCATACAATACGGAATGTTATCTGATGAGAAGTTTAATGAAAAAGCAAAAGACTTTTTATTGTTGAAATCAACAGATGATAAATATTTTACTTTCGAAGAATATAAAGAAAAGATAAAGGCAAATCAAATTGATAAAAATGATAGAACTGTAATTCTTTACACCCACGATACTGATGAACATCATTCATTAATAAATAGTGCGAAAGATAAAGGTTACGATGTAGTCGTTCTAGATGGTCCTTTAAGTAGTCATTACATTCAGAAAGCAGAGCAAGATTTTGCAGTTTCATTTGCTAGACTAGATGCTGATACTTTAGATAATATTATCTCTAAAGATGAAGAGATTCCTTCAAAGCTTTCAAAAGATGAGGAAGAAAAGATAAAACCAATTTTTGAAAATATTTCTGAAAAAGAAAAATTCACTATTCAGGTTGAAAGTTTAAGTGAAACTGAAAAACCTGTTTTAATTACACAGAGTGAGTTTATGAGAAGAATGAAAGAACAACAAGCTCTTGGTGGTGGAGGTATGCAAATGATGGGTAATTTACCTGAAATGTATAATTTGGTTATTAATGCTAATCACTCATTTATCTCTAAAATTTTAGGCGCAAAGAAGAGTGAGAAAGAAAAATTAGCAAAACAAGCATTTGACCTAGCTTTGCTTTCTCAAGGAATGTTAAAAGGAAAAGATCTATCTGAGTTTGTTGCAAGAAGTTACGAGCTAATTTAATTCATTTAGCGTCCTTTGCATAAAGGGCGCTAAATTTTAGATATTATTACTCTATTTCCATTCACCTTCTTTTTCCATTTATTGTTAAAAATATAAGGTAAGTATCGTTTGTAAAGAGTGAGTCTTTTATGAGGGAATTCGGCAGTTTCACTTGCTGTGGGTTCACCGACAAACTCATAAGTATTAATGTTGGGGTGTTCTTTTTTATAATTTAAGAAAATAGTGACAATTGTAGCCATTACTTTGTAGGCTTCATTTTTGTTGGTCAGAACATATTCTTCACCTTCAAATTCATCATTAATAACTCCAAAGGCAATTGTAGAGTGTAATAAGTTGTTTTTTTTTCGAGCAAACCTAACTTCATATTCTATGCCAGAATTTGAAATAAATGTATAGACACTTCCCGTTTTAATTAAAGGGAAGTTTATTGGAAATGGGTCTAGCATATGATGGCTAAATATAATATATTTATTTGCTTAAAAGAATGATTTAAATAAGAAAAGAAATGAGTGCAGCATCAATTATTGGAGCTATTTTAGGATTAATAATTTTCAGAAACTTTTATGGAGCTTTTTTTGGCTATGTAATAGGTAATTTTTTTAGTTCATCTATCTCTAGTACAGCACGTAAAAACACAAGAGGAACTCCAAATACATCTTACAATGCTGGGAATTCTCAAAATGGTTTTGCAAATGCCTTGTTGATTCTTTCAGCTGCTGTTATGAAAGCAGATGGAGTGGTTAAGAAATCTGAATTAGAATATGTTAAACAGTTTTTTAAGCAACAATTCCCACCTTCTTATGCGCAACAATATATACTTAGATTTAGAGATATATTGAAGAATGAGTATAATGTTGCTAGCGAATGTTCTCGAATTAACAACATCATGTCTGTTGATCAGCGTTTGTTTTTAATTCAATATTTATTTGGAATAGCTCATTCAGATGGACATATTTCAACAAGTGAAGTGAATTTAATTGAGCAGATGGCTAACTATTTTAGAATTTCATCTATTGAATTTGAGCAATTAAAATCTATGTTTTATAAAGATGCTTCTGATGCATTCAAAGTTTTGGGTATAGATTCATCAGCAACAGAAACTGAGATTAAAAAAGCATATCGTAAAATGGCAATAAAACACCACCCTGATAAATACAATCAAATGGGTGAGGAACATCAAAAAGCTGCTAAAGAGAAATTTCAAAAGCTTCAAGAAGCTTATGAAACAATTAAGAAAGAAAGAGGGATTAAATAGATGAACTCTGAAAATAAAAAACTATTAAAATCTGCTATACCTTCTTTAGTGCTTTTGGTTTTATTGTGGGGTATTCATTTTTTTAATATTCACTACAACTTGTCTTTATATAAGTTTGGTATTTTCCCAAGAAATTTAAATGGTTTACAGGGCGTTCTGTTTTCACCATTAATTCATTCTTCAGATGATATTAAGCATATTGTAAACAATTCAGTTCCTTTATTAATTTTAGGATGGACTTTGTTTTTCTTTTACAAGAAGATTGCTTTTCGAATTTTGAGTTATTCTTGGATTGTTGTTGGTTTGTTAGTGTGGATTTCTGCAAGAGAATCTTTTCACATTGGCATGAGTGGTGTTATTTATTGCCTTGCCTTCTTTTTATTTTTTAGCGGTGTATTTAGAAAAGAAAAAAGATTAATGGCTATTTCTTTATTTGTAGTTTTTTTGTATGGAAGTATGATATGGGGTATTTTCCCATTCGACTTATCCATAAGCTTTGAAAGTCATTTCTTTGGTGCGCTTACTGGAGTTATTTTAGCCTTCTTTTACAAAAAAGAAGGTGCTTCATTTAAGCGTAAAAAAACACAATGGGAGATAGAAGAAGAAATGGGAATTGAACCCCCAGATTATGAAAACAATATTTATTTTTAAACGATTCTATTCTTTTGTTTCGTCTTCTTCCTTCTTTTTAGCTTTTCGCTTCTTTTTAGGCTTTATGACAATGTCCTTAGTTTTCTGATCAAAATCAATTGTAATACTGTCACCTTCATTTACTTGTTTCTGAATAATTTCTTCTGCAAGCGGATCTTCAATATACTTTTGAATAGCTCTGTTTAAGGGCCTTGCACCAAACTTTTGATCAAATCCTTTATCTGCAATAAAACTAGTTGCTTCTTTGCTTATGTCAACATTGTATCCAAGATCATTTATTCGTTTAAATAATTTATTTAATTCAATATCAATTATTTTAACAATGTCTTCTTTGTTTAAAGAGTTAAAAACAACAATGTCGTCAATTCTATTTAAAAACTCTGGAGCAAAAGCCTTTTTCAATGCGCTTTCAATTACACCTTTTTGATTTTCTTCTAAACTATTTGTTCTTGTTTGAGTTCCAAAACCAACACCAGTACCAAAATCTTGTAATTGTCTTGCACCAATATTTGATGTCATTATTATGATTGCGTTTTTGAAATCAACATTTCTTCCTAAGCTATCAGTAAGTTTACCGTCATCAAGGGCTTGTAGTAATAAATTGAATACATCTGGGTGAGCCTTTTCAATTTCATCAAGTAGAACTATACTGTATGGCTTTCTTCTAACTTTTTCGGTAAGTTGTCCTCCTTCTTCGTAACCTACATATCCGGGAGGTGCTCCTATAAGTCTTGAAACAGCAAATTTCTCCATGTACTCACTCATATCTATTCGTACTAGAGCGTCTTCTGAGTCAAACAGGTATTTTGCCAATACTTTACAGAGCTGTGTTTTTCCAACTCCAGTAGGTCCTAGAAAAATAAACGAACCGACAGGTTTGTTAGGATCTTTTAATCCAGCTCTATTTCTTTGAATGGCTTTTACAACTTTAACAACAGCTTCATTTTGACCTATTACTGAATTACTTATAGTTTCACTCATCTTCATAAGTCTTCCACTTTCTTTTTCAGCAACTTTTTGAACGGGAATTCCAGTCATCATAGCAACAACTTCAGCAACATGCTCTTCAGTAACTATTTCTCTATGAATTTTACTTTCTTCTTCCCAAAGTTTTTTCGCTTTGTCTAATTCTTCGTTTAGCTTTCTTTCAGAATCTCTTAATCTAGCAGCTTCTTCATATTGTTGACTTCTTACAACTTGTACTTTTTGTTCTTTTACTTGTTCAATATTTTTTTCTATTTCGATAATATTGTTAGGTACATTTATATTTGTAATGTGCACTCTTGAGCCAACTTCATCCAATGCGTCAATAGCTTTGTCTGGAAGAAAACGATCTGTAATGTATCTAGAAGTTAATTTCACACAAGATTCAATAGCATCAGATGTGTATGTTACATTATGATGATCTTCATACTTTTCTTTAATGTTGTTTAATATTTGTATGGTTTCATCAATCGTAGTAGGTTCGATAAGTACTTTCTGAAATCTTCTTTCAAGTGCACCATCTTTTTCGATGTATTGTCTGTATTCATCTAAAGTTGTAGCACCAATACATTGTAACTCTCCTCTAGCTAAAGCTGGTTTAAACATGTTAGAGGCATCTAATGAGCCAGAAGCACCACCAGCTCCAATTATAGTATGTATTTCATCAATAAATAATATGATTTCAGGAGATTTAGAAAGTTCATTCATCACAGCTTTCATTCTTTCTTCAAATTGGCCTCTATATTTCGTTCCAGCTACTAAAGATGCTAGGTCTAAAGAAATAATTCTCTTATTAAATAAAACTCTTGACACTTTTCTTTGAACAATTCTTAGAGCAAGACCTTCAGCAATAGCAGATTTACCAACTCCAGGTTCTCCAATTAAAATTGGATTATTTTTTTTCCTTCTAGATAAAATTTGAGACACTCTTTCAATTTCTTTGTCTCTACCTACAATTGGATCAAGTTTATCATCTTCAGCAAATTTTGTTAAATCTCTTCCAAAATTGTCTAAAACAGGAGTGCTAGATTTAGAATCAGATTTCTTTTTAGGGCTTTCACTTGAAAATTCTTCTCTAGAAGACTCATCATCTCCAGTTGGACCAGGTAATTCAGCTTTAGGTGCTTCAGTATTGTATCCTTCATCCATTAACATATCTAATTCATCTTTAACAAGTTCATAGTCAACTTTAAATTCATTAAGTGTTTTAGCCGCTAAATTATTTTCTTCTTTTAAAATAGATAAAAGCAAATGTTCTGTACCAATCATGTTGCTTTTAAATAATTTTGCTTCTAAGTAGGTGATTTTAAGAACTTTTTCGGCTTGCTTTAAAAGAGGAATGTTACCAGCAGCTATGTTTGTAGCTGTTCCTATTTCTAAATTGGCTTCTAATTTTTTTCTTAGTTCTTTAATATTAATACCAGCAGAAACGATCATTTTAACTGCAATACCTTCTCCTTCTCTTATTATTCCTAGAAGTAAATGTTCAACTCCTATAGAATCATGACCAAGACGCATGGCTTCTTCTCTACTGTAACTAATAACATCTTTTACTCTAGGTGAAAATTTCGCATCCATATTTTTGGTATTATTCTTCGTTAAACATACAAATAAAGAATCAATAACAAATATATAATAGTACTTTATAAAAAGGTTCTTAACAATTTTGAATTTTCGCACAAAAATTTGTGAATAAAAACTTCTTTTATTCACCTTCTATTCTCTAAAGAATTGGTATTTTCGAACACTATTCAAATTAGCACTTCAAAAAATAAATTTAATTAAGATATATGGCTGAAGATAGAGGAGAAAGAATTGTTACGGTAAGTATAGAAGATGAAATGAAAACTGCATACATTGATTATTCAATGTCAGTAATTGTTTCAAGGGCTTTACCAGATGTAAGAGACGGATTAAAACCTGTACATAGAAGAGTTCTATACGGAATGCAAGAATTAGGTGTGAGGGCAAGTAGCTCATACAAGAAGTCTGCTAGAATTGTAGGAGAGGTATTGGGTAAATACCATCCTCATGGTGATTCATCTGTTTACGACACCATGGTTAGAATGGCACAAGAATGGTCTTTGAGGTATCCATTGGTAGATGGCCAAGGTAATTTTGGATCAGTTGATGGTGATAGTCCTGCAGCAATGCGTTATACTGAAGCGAAATTGAAAAAAGCTGCAGAAGAGTTGCTTTCAGATTTAGATAAAGACACTGTTGATTTTTCACCAAACTTTGATGACTCTCTTACCGAACCTACTGTTCTTCCAACTAGGATCCCTAATTTGTTAGTAAATGGTGCTTCTGGAATCGCAGTTGGTATGGCTACTAACATGGCTCCTCACAACTTAACTGAGGTAGTTGATGGTATTATAGCTTACATTGACAACAGGGATATAGATATTGAAGGATTAATGCAATACATTAAGGCTCCAGATTTTGCTACTGGGGGAATTATTTATGGTTATGAAGGTGTTAAAAACGCTTTTGAAACTGGGAGAGGTCGTATTGTTATGAGAGCAAAAGCTACTATTGAAGAAATTCGTGAAGGTAGAGAAGCTATAATTGTTACTGAAATTCCTTATCAAGTTAATAAGGCAGACATGATTGCTAAGACGGCAAGTCTTGTTCACGAAGGTAAGATTCCAGGCATTTCTGAATTAAGGGATGAATCAGATAGGACAGGAATGCGAATTGTTTATGAAATTAAGAGAGATGCTATTCCTAATGTAGTATTAAATAAATTGTTTAAATATACTGCTTTACAGACCTCATTTTCAGTTAATAACATTGCGCTTGTCAAAGGTAGACCAATGATGCTCAATTTAAAAGACATGATAGTTGAGTTTGTTGAGCACAGGCATGTTGTAGTTGTAAGAAGAACTAAGTATGAACTTAAAAAGGCTGAAGAGAGAGCTCACATTTTGGAGGGTTTAATTATTGCATCTGATAATATTGATGAAGTAATTGCTTTGATTAGAGCATCTAAGAGTCCTGATGAAGCCAGAGAAAAACTAATATCACGTTTTAAACTTTCAGATGTTCAATCTCGTGCTATTGTAGAGATGCGATTGAGACAACTTACTGGTCTTGAACAAGATAAACTTAGGGCTGAATACGATTCTTTACAGAAATTAATTAAAGAACTTAATGAAATTCTTAATGATGAAAGCAAAAGAATGCAAATTATTAAAGATGAGCTTTTAGAGGTAAAAGATAAGTATGGTGATGAGAGAAGATCAGTAATTGAATATTCTGCAAATGAAATGAGTATTGAAGATTTAATTCCTAATGAGGAAGTTGCAATCACAATTTCTCATGCTGGGTATATTAAAAGAACCAATCTTACTGAGTATAAAGTTCAAAACAGAGGTGGTGTAGGGTCTAAAGGTTCTACAACTAGAGACAACGACTTTCTAGAAGAATTGTTTGTTGCAACCAATCATAATTGGTTATTAATTTTCACCGAAAAAGGGAAATGTTTCTGGATGAGAATTTTTGAAGTTCCTGAAGGTTCTAAAACATCTAAAGGAAGAGCAATTCAAAATTTGATAAATATTGAACAAGACGACAAGATTAAAGCTTACGTTGTTGTTAAAGATATTAAAGATGAAGAATATCTGAAAAGACCAGCAACTCAAGAAGACGTTGACAATGGTTTTGCGGAAAATTTAGATGAACTAGTAGATCGTCATTACATTGTGATGTGTACAAAAAAGGGGGTCATCAAAAAGACCACTTTAGAATCATATTCAAGACCTAGGACAAATGGTATAAATGCCATTAGTATTAGAGAGGGAGATGAATTGTTAGAAGCTAGATTGACAAACGGAAGTAATGAGATTTTAATGGCAATTAAATCTGGTAGGGCAATTAGATTTAATGAAAGCAAAGTTAGGCCTATGGGTAGAACAGCCTCTGGTGTTAGAGGAATTTCATTAACCCAAGAAGGAGATGAAGTAATAGGTATGGTATGTGTTGAAGATTTCAGCAAAACAATTTTAGTTGTATCAGAATTTGGTTTTGGTAAAAGAACCTATTTAAACGACCCTGAAACTGAGGAAGCAATATACAGAATTACCAATAGAGGAGGTAAGGGAGTTAAAACGCTTAATGTAACTGATAAAACAGGTAATTTAGTTGCTATAAAAGTTGTTACTGATGAAGATGATTTAATGATTATTAATAAATCTGGAATTGCTATTAGAATGCATGTTGCTGATTTAAGAACTCAAGGAAGAGCAACTCAAGGAGTTAAGTTAATTAACTTAAAGGGAAAAGATCAAATTGCAGCAGTTGCTAAGGTTGATAGAAATGAAGATGAGGAAGAAGATCAGGATGAGCAAATCAATAACAATGATGAAAATGGCAAAGAAATTGATAATGATAATGTGGAATAATTAATAATATCACATCTTATAAAATAAAAAATCATGAAAAAAATAATTTATATACTTAGTATTGTTTTAATATCTGGACAAAGTTTAATTGCTCAAAAGTTTCAATTAACTGAAGCTGCTACTGAATACAAAAATAATTTTAGTCAGACCTGGATGATGCAGCCTGATAAATTAGAAGTTAATAAATCAATTCTTAGGAAGGCTAAAAAGGCAATAGATGAATGTTATGCAAAGCAACTAGAA
>Ga0315321_10003723_pt1 | contig 11818 bp, 8 predicted proteins | sample M180m21515metaG_FD_203464 | JGI IMG/M metagenome (GOLD analysis project Ga0315321, IMG submission 203464) | Ammonia-oxidizing marine archaeal communities from Monterey Bay, California, United States - M1 80m 21515 | ecosystem: Environmental > Aquatic > Marine > Intertidal zone | place: USA... | reverse complement strand
TGGCGGGAATGGCGCGCTGGAAGTTGTTTCGGAGCACATGCGCCGCGCAGGGCGTGGTCAGGTAGCTCGGTGTGAGCAGCACCTCCTGAGGGACTTTCTGACAGGCCTCCACGAGGGGCTTGTCTTTGTTTTGGGTGGCCCAGCGGGCGACCACGCGGGTCTGGATGGACCGCTTTTGCTGAGAGGACAGGGAGTGTTCCTGACCGAGCCAAGGGGCCGCTTGGGTACCGGTCCAAGCCCCCACCACGACCACCAACAGCGTGAGACGCCCCGTCCATCCCCGAATCGCACGCCAGCCCAGGAGTGGGGACATCACCAGGAGCAGCAGCAGCCCGCGCTCATCCGCCATTGTCGCTACCAGCGCCGCCCCACCGGCCGCGAGAGTCCACCCGCCCCCCTTCTGTGCGGCCCGAACCGACAGCGCAATGGCGATGGCCAGGGCCCCCGTGAGCAGCGGATAGCCTGTGCCCCAGCGACTTCCCGAGGTGGCGATGGGACTCAAGGGCACCGCGGCAGCCGCCAGCGCACCGGTCCAGGGTCCTCCCACCCAGCGACCGGTGAGACCCGCTGCCAGCACGACCAACGACATGCTCAGCCCCGCGACCAGCAAGGCGGCGTCGAGGAAGCCGGTCCACTCGGAAAGAAAGCCCACCAACGCGCTGTGGAGAGGCTGGCGAAACGGGTCGAGCATCGAGTGGCGACCGTGGGCGTGGTTCAGCGCGCCATACATCCAGTCGGGCCAGTGGTAGCCGGCCACCCGACCATCCAACACAAGCGCATGTCCCCGCCACCATAGCAGGCCCAGACCCAATGCAAGACCGCCAAGGACAGGGAGCTCTTGGCGGAGCTTCTGGCTTGGGGGGCGGAACATGTGCCACGCTACCGCATGGGTCTACTGGTAGCCCTCCGCCTGGAGCTCGAAGAGATGGGCGTACTGGCCCTTGGCGGCCATGAGGCTGTGGTGGTCGCCCTGCTCGGTGATGCGGCCTTCGTCGAGAACCACGATCTCATCGGCCATGCGCACGGTGCTGAAGCGGTGGCTGATGAGGATGGCGAGCTTGTCGTCGGCCAGCGCCCGCACTCTCGCGAAGATCTCGGCCTCCGCCTCGGCGTCCATCGCACTGGTGGGCTCGTCGAGCACGAGGATGTCCGCTTCGCCGCGCATGAAGGCCCGGCTGAGCGCAATCTTCTGCCACTGACCTCCCGACAGCTCGCGGCCGTCCTTGAACCACCGTCCCAGCTGGGTGTCGTACTGCGCGGGCATCGACTCGATGAAGGGTGCCGCCATGCCCTTGTCCGCGGCTTCGGCGCGTTGCTCGGCGTCTTCGATGTGTGGCAGGTCGCCCACGCCAATGTTGTCTCCCACGGTGAACTGATAGCGCACGAAGTCCTGGAAGATGACGCCCACCCGAGCCTGAAGCGCCTCACGGTCCCACTCCTGGAGTATCCGGCCGTCGAGCAGAATGCGCCCGGAGCTCGGACGATACAGACCGGTGAGCAGCTTGATGAGCGTGGTCTTGCCGCTGCCGTTGTGGCCCACGAGGGCGAGCTTGCGACCGGGAGGAATGTGAAGGCTCACCCCACTCAAGGCTGGCTCGATGGCCCCTGGGTAGGTGAAGGACACGTCGTCAAATCGCACGCCGTCGCCGGGCTGGGTGCCCTTGGTCGCGGTGCCGTCCCAGGCGGGAATCTCGGTCTCAAGGAACTGGTATAGATTGTCGAGATACAGGTTGTCTTCGTACATTCCGCCGAGGTCGCGCAGCATGCCGGAAAACGCGCTCTGCCCCTGTCGGAAGACCGCGAGGAACATGGTCATCTGGCCCAGCGTGATGGCTTGGGCCATCGCTGAGACTGCAATCCAAGCGTAGGTGCCGTAGAGCGCGATGGTGGAGGCCAGGCTCACGAGGTAGCCCCACACGCCTCGCCGCACGATGAGGTTGGCCTCCTCACCGAACACGTCGCGGAAGACCTGGTCGTAGCGGCCCACCAGCATCGGACCCAGGCCGAGCAGCTGCACTTCCTTGGCGTAGTCCTCGCGGCTGACCACGATCTCCAGGTAGTTCTGCATGCGCTTTTCGGGGGACTTCCAGGTGAACAGGCGGAAGCCCAGATCGGCAAAGCGCGTCTCGACAAAGAAGGCGGGGAGGGCGGTGAGCGCGAGCAGGCCGACTGCGAGTGGTGAAAAGGAGACGAGCAGGACCGCAAAGCTGGCAATGGACAGCACACTGCGGGCGATGCCGAAGGTGCGCTGGACCAGCGAGAGTGGTCGACTGGAGGCGCCGCGGCGAGCCTGGGTCATGCGGTCGTAGGTGGTGGAGTCTTCGAACTGTGCAAGATCGAGCTGACGCGCCTTGTCGATGATGAGCACATTGACGCGGTGTCCCAAGAGCGCCCGCAGCAGGCTCCGACTCACGTCGTCCGCCCGGCGCACCCCTGCCAGCGACGCCATGAGCAAGCCTTCAATGCCCACCCAAGACAAGGCGGTCCAGCGGTCGGCGACAAGGCCCGTTTCGGAGGCAAGAATGACGCTGTCGACGATGTTCTGACCGACGATGGCAATGGCGGCGGGCAGCAGGCCAGCGACGACGGTGAAGGCGGCAAGAGCCCCAAACAGCCGCTTGTCGGTCTTCCAGACTAGGCGGGCGGCGCGCATGGTGCTGGTGCCGAAGGTGGCGAGGCGCTTGAAGTCGACACGTGTGTCGTTGGCGCGGGAGGGTGGGGACATGGGGCTCCGGGATCGGGCGCCATAGTTGTCGCCGCAGGGCAAGAGGCCAGCCCGATGCGGGCCACGACTCCATGAAGAACCTACATGTCGAAGGTGTCGCGCGCTGAGTTGAGGTCGAAGGCGTCGGGCCGCCAGCTGCCCAGCCACTCTAGCTGCTCGACCAGCTCGGGGTGGTGGGCGGGGTGCTGAAGGAGGCTCATCAAGCGAGCGTAGCCGGACACACCACCGCAGTCTTCGGGCGGACTGCTGCGGTTGCCGTCGAGCAGCCGGCGATGGCCGCGCATGGGTCGGTCACTTCGCTCCGAGAGCAACACGGTGTGGGACCAGCTGTCGCCGAAGTCGTAGAGATAGGAGCAGGCGTCTCCCACTTTCTGCAGAGTCGCGCCGACGGTCACCCGGCGGGCATCTGGGGCGAGTGGGCTGAAGTCGTCCTGAACGGGAATGCCGGCCAGCACGGTGTGTCCGATGGAGTCGAGGGCCGAAAACTCGAAGAGGTGGGCGTTGTTCCACCCAAAGGCGGCTTGGATGGCGAAGTGAAGGTCGGCGAAGGTGGCGCTGGCTTGCAGCCGGATGCTGCGAAAGATGGTGGGCTCGATGTCGTTGAGGGCGACCTGCACCACGATGCTGCCAGGGGAGGAGCGGGGGCCTGTCGACAGGGCGCGGCACACGTCGGGGGGCACCACGACCCGCAGGTCGCCGGCCTTCTTGTCCTTGCCGACAAATGCGAGTCCCAGGGACTCCAAGGCGGCCAGAGGGCCGTGGTCGCTCCAGCGCCAGGTCTCGAGACGGGGTCCCCAGCGACTCGACAGACGCGCCAGGGGCAGCTCACCGTCGTGTGCCAGCAGCATGTCGAGCAACACATGGGCCTCGGGAGTGAGCATCCACGCGATGCCATCGACCTGGCTCCTGTCCGACAGCGTGGTGAGCACGGCCTGCTCCAGACCTGCGCGTCGGGCGTTGGCATCGGCGGGGGCGACCTGCCGGCTGATGATGGCGAGGTGGTCTGCGCTGGCGCCTCGGACCAAGCCTCGCAGGCCCCTACGCACACCGAGAACGGGGGCTCGGACGCCGGTCTGTTGTTGAAAGTGGGACGGGAGTGCGGGTGGCGTTCCTGTCCAGCTGACGGTCGATGGGGGGGCCACTTCGTCGAGCGCGGCTGCAACCCCGTCGGGCAACGCACGCTGGAGTGTTTCGCGCAGAGCTACGGTGTGACGGACTTCTTCGACAAGTGCTTCTGGGAGGAAGGGCGCGGGACCGTCGCCGATTTCATGGAGGGCCGCCGCCACTCCCGACAGAGTCTCGACGCTGCCGGTGAGACCGTGGGAGGCGACGTGCCCGAAGGCCGAGGGGTCGATGTGGAGCAGGGCGCCGAAGTCGCGGCGAAAGGTGACGAGCGCTGCCAGCACGGCTTCTACGGATACGAGTGCGTCCCGCGCGGTGGACCAGTGTGCAGGTATCGACGGGAGTGCCATGGAAACCTCATCGTTGCGCTCCGGGGGGCGCGAGGGCTCCTAATTGCTCGGGTCTGCTGGCTGAATCAGCACAGGTGCCAGGTGTTGATTGCAGTGCGCGAGTCGTGCAACAATCAACGCTTGGCACCTGTGCGCTGTCCTCACTGAAAGGCCATGGTGCCGTCGTCGACCGGTCCGAACCGCAGCGACAGCACATCCGCGGCGTAGTTCATGCGCAGTCGCCAGGGCCAGGTCTCGCCCTGTTGGGGGAGCTGTTCGATGGACCGCCGCACGTAGCCGGCCCCAAAGTCGAGCAGCGGCTGCCCCTTCATCGCGGGGTCGCCGAGCGGCACCAGCACCGTGTAGCCCTCGGTGTCCATGTAGTTGAGCAGCCGGCACACGTACTCCGACACGAGGTCTGCTTTGAGCGTCCACGATGAGTTGGTGTAGCCAATCGTGAACGCACTGTTGGGCACATCACTCAACATCATCCCCTTGTAGGCCATGTGCTCGGAGAACACGACCTGCTCGCCGTCGACGAACAGCGTCGCCCCCCCAAGCATCTGGAGCGTGAAGCCGGTGGCTGTGACGATGATGTCGGCTTCAAGCTCCTTGCCGCTGGCCAGCAGGATGCCCCGCTTGGTGAAGCCCTCGATGGTGTCTGTGACCACCGAGGCGCGGTCCTCGCGAATGGCCGCAAACAAGTCGCCGTCGGGCACCGCACACAGGCGCTGATCCCAGGGGTCGTAGCGGGGCTTGAAGTGCACATCGACGGGGTAGCCGTCGGGTAGCTGCGCCATCAGCTCGCTGCGGAGGTAGTCCTTCACCTTCTCGGGCCACCGCTGAGACATCTCATAGATGTAGATGCTGCGGGCCACGTTCTTCCAGCGGGTGAGCCGGTAGGCCAACGTCTCGGGGAGCCAGTTGCGAAGCGTGATGGCGACTGCGTCGGTGGCGGGCAGGGACGCGACATAGGTGGGGGACCGCTGGAGCATCACGACGTGGCCGGCGGTCTTCGCCATGGCGGGCACCAAGGTGACGGCGGTGGCTCCGCTGCCGATGACCACGACCTTCTTGCCGGCGTAGTCGAGGTCCTCGGGCCAGTGCTGTGGGTGGACGATGGTGCCGGCGAAGTCGTCGAGGTGGGGAAAGTCCGGCGTGTAGCCTCTGTCGAAGCGGTAGTAGCCACTGCAGTTGAACACGAAGCTCGCCGTGAGAACGACGGGCTGGTCGCTGTCGCTGGCCTCTGCGTGGATGGTCCACCGCTCGGTCTTGCTCGACCACTCCCCCCGCACGACCCGGTGGCCGAAGCGGATGAGCCTGTCGATGCCGGCCTCTGCTGCGGTGTCGCGGATGTACTGAAGAATCGACGGACCGTCGGCCAGCGTCTTGTCACCGGTCCACGGTCGGAAGCGGTAGCCGAAGGTGTACATGTCGGAGTCGGAGCGGATGCCGGGGTATCGGAACAGGTCCCAGGTGCCGCCGATGGCCTCGCGCGCTTCAAGAAGCACGATGGACTTGTTGGGGCAGCGCTCGCGGAGGTGGTGGGCGGCGCCGATACCGGACAAGCCAGCTCCCACGATGAGGACGTCGACGTGCTCAGGGGACGATGGAGCCTGAGTGGATGCGGCCGCGGACGTCGGTTTCATGGAGACTCTCAGGGGACGAACGAGGAGGGTGGCATAGCGTGGCATGGCGACGAACACGCGCTCCGCAGGTCGAGCTCGCGGTGGGACATGCTACCGTCGGGTCGCTCCTTCGTCCCCGGTGACCCAAGTGCTTCCTTCTCCAGCGCCCGGTGGCATCGGCGGATTCCAGGGTGCAGAGACGGCGATCTCCGCTGAGCCGCTTCCGCTTCATCCCGCCGCCGTGCGTGTGTCGAGTGCACGTGCTGCATTGGCCCGTGTGCTGTGGATGGTGAAGCCGACGCGGGTCTATGTCCCGGACTGGATCTGCGACACCGTGCTCGGACCCGTGCGGCAGAGTGGCGCCGAAGTGGTGCGGGTTCCGTTGGGCCTGGACCTCCTTCCGATTGAGCTTCCAACCCCTGGAGAGGACGAACTGCTGCTACTTCTCAATGCGTTTGGACTCGCCGGCCAGCGGGTCGCTGCCGCCGCTGGGCTGGGGTCCCGCCTGTTGGTGGATGCCACTCAGGCGCTCTACCAGCCACCTCCGTCGGGGTGCTGGGGCATCGCTTCGGTGCGAAAATTCCTCGGGGTGCCGGATGGCGCGATGCTGTGGAGTCCCCGCGCAATCACTGCACCGTCCACTTCACAAGAAGCCGTGAGTACCGCTCATCTCGTTGCGCGTGCGGCCGGCGACCCCGGGGCGCTTGAGCTCTACCGACGCAACGAAGCCGCGCTGTCCACCGACTATGTGGGTCCGTCCCCCGCGTCAGACAACCTGCTTGACCGCATCGACCATGCGCAGGTGAGGGCCCGGCGACTGCGCAATGTAAGGGTGCTCCACGACCGCCTGAAGGCCCACAATCAGCTCGCTCTACCCGATGAGTGGCCGAGTGGAGTCGTCCCGTTGGCCTACCCATTCCTTCCGAGCCCATCGCTGCCCCACACCGCCTTATATGCTCGCCAGATCTGGGCTCCATGCCTGTGGCCGGAGCGGCGCGACGATGCCGAGGCCCATCCCCTCACCCGCCGGCTGGCCCGAGAGCTCCTGCCGCTGCCGTGTGACCAGCGCTACGATGCAGTCCACATGCACCACATCGCCGACGTGGTCTGCGCAGCCAGCTAGGGTCGGTGGGCTGGCTGGGTGGGCCGCGACTGAATGCGCTTGAGCACCTGACCCCGGGCTGCTCGGGTGTCGCGCTCTTGCTGGCTGACCTCTTGGTAGGCCGCCTTGGTGTGGCGTTCGAGCGGGGTGAGCTGGTCGAGGATGGCCGAAGCTACATTGTCTTCGACTATCGGTGCGTCGGGTGGGTAGCCGAAGAAGGACATGGGCTCTTTGCCCCGCCACTCGATGAGTCGCAGCTCGTCGCCGCTCAACACCCCCTTGTACTTGCCGTGGTTGCCCTTCATCAAAGGCTTCGAGACGTTCTTCCACGATGCGGTGGAGGCGGCGTGGTCCTTGGCGGCGGCCTGCTTATGAAAGCCCAACATTGTGGGCGTGTAGTCGAGGCCGATGTGGGCACAGATGGACTCCAGCACCTGCTCGGGCGAGTCGACAAGGTCCTCGTAGCGGTGCCAGTGCAACACACCGGTGCCCTTAAGCTGAAGCTGCACCTTCATGGCTTGGGTCTGGTCCTCGGCCCACACCCGACTGGCGCGCACGACGTCCCCGCGCAGCTCTCGGGCCCGCTTCCAGCTGAGTGCTTGGTCGCGGGGATCACGCACTTGGTGGACAATGCGAGCGTTGGGAAAGGCTTTGAGCACGATGGATAGGTAGCGGTGAAGATGGTTGGTCTTTACGAACACATGTGACTTGCCGCGGGACTTGGCCTCGGCTTCGTAGACGGTGCGGAACAGGCCGACGAGGGTGCGCTCGGAGCAAGCCGCCCGAAGGTCGTCGATGGTCCAGGAGGAAGTCCAGCTGCCCAGCTTGGTGTCGAGGAGGTCGATGGCGGCCTGGGTGAAGGCGGTCCAATTCGGGTCGTCTTCAAGGTTGCCGAAGCGGTGCCGGTGGTCGGACAGCGAGCGCAGCAGGTGGACAGGGGTGGGCCCGCAGACGTCAGGGTGGGCGTCCATCAGGCGGGTGAGCAGGTTGGAGCCCGACCGCTCGGAGCACATCATGAAGGTGAAGGTCATCATTGTTGGTCACCTGAAGCGGCGTCAGGGCCGCTGTCTTGGTGCGACTTCGGCACGACGAGGCCGGGACGCACGGGGGTTCCATCGGGACGAGGAGGGGTCCACGCGGTGGTGTGGGCTTGATTGTAGAGCGCCTGGCGGTGGCGGACCCAGGGGTCGAGCCGATCCAACACAGCAGACAGCGCGCGGCGAACGGCGGGACCGGCGGCCTTGGGGGGCAAGGTCTGGTGAACGTGGAGGAGCACGGCCAGCTGTTCTCGGGCGACCAGCGCCGCGTGGGCCTCTCCAGCGGCATGGTCCGCGGGCGCGCTGGCGGACGGGGGTGAGCAAGGGACCGCCGTCACGGTCGCACACAGACGATGCAGGGCTGCGCGCACAGCAAGAACACCGATGAGCCCAATGTCGATGTCGCGGAGCCGGGGCACGCGGGTCCACAGGGTCGGGCGGATGGCCCCACACGACAAGTCGGCCTGGCCGCCGAGCACAGCATCGAGGGCGGGGGCTTGGGTGTGGATGCCCACGCAGGCGAGCTGGGCCGGGGCAAGCTGGCTCGACAGGGCCGCAAGATGGGCGTGGGAGACCGGCCGGTCGGCGTGGACGAGCAGGTGGATGTCGCCCTTGGCCCGGGGGGCGCAGCGTCGGAGAGCCTCCGCGGGCGAGCCGAGCGGCCCTTCGGCGAAGATGGCGTGTGGAGCGTGTTCCCGAAGGGCGCCTACAACGTCTGGACCGCAGCCTGCGGTGGACAGCACCACTTGGTCCCAGCGCCCTGCGTAGGTGAGTGCAGACACGTGGTCTTCGGGGGACCGCCTGGGGTCGCAGGCCATCAGGAGGCTGACGCTCACCGCTGCCTCCAGCGCAGAGTGTGGCCGGCCGTCTCCAGCTTTCCGCGGAAGCCGGACCAAGCCGCAGCGTCGTTGACGATGACCTGCAACACGGCCTGCTCCGCGCGGGCGAGTGTGGGGGAGTCGCTCTGTGTCCGCATGAGCTGCACATCGCGCAGTCGCTGCAGCTGGGCGGTGAGTGCATACGCCTTCTGGGTCTCTCCAACGACGTCGACCCCGCCTTGAAAGTCGGCGGTCTTGCGGGTCATCTGGTCTTTGTGTTGGCGCCAGACCACCAGCGCCGCTTCGAGATACCAGCAGCCCCCCAACATAGCGGCCCGCATTGGCAACACATGGTCCCCGCCGCGGGCCAGCACGGCGCGGTCGAAGGCCCCAAACACCTCGAAGACAGTGGGGTCCCAGCAGAAGGTGGCCCCGAGCATCTGATCGGTCCAGCCTCGGCTGCAGATGTGGTCGAGCGACAGCGCCTCGGTCTTTGTGGGATGGCGAATGAGCGCGGAGGGGGCGCCTACACCGGCGGCTTTGACGGCGTTGTGGGTGATGAGGGTGGCCCCGGTACGCCGCTGAAGGTCCATCACTCGGGCGACCCGGTCGGGCATCGAAAGATCGTCGCCATGGGCCCGAATGTGGAACCGTCCGCGGGCCCGCTTGACGGCCTGGAGGGTGTTGAGACCGGGTCCCACATTGGATGACTGGCGGTGGGTGACCAGTGTGTGTGGACCGTCGTATCGGGCGGCGAAGTCGTCGATGACCTCCCAGGTGGTGTCGGTGCTGGCGTCGTCGTAGACCACGACCTCAAGCTGTGGCCAGCGCTGAGCGACCGCCGCACGCAGGGCCTCTGCCACGAAGCGCTCGTGGTTGTAGGTTGTGAGCACGAGGGACACGGGGACGACGGACATCGGGCCGCCGTAGCGCACGCTGGGACGGGCGTCCAGACCGGTGGGACGGGAGCGCCGTGGGCAGGGGGGTCAGTCGCAGGCGCTGGGGTCGAGGCCGGCGGCCCGCAGTGCATCGGGGTGGTAGGGGTCGGTGGACGCCACCTCTTCAAGGTTCACCAATGGCACCTCAATTCCCATCACTGCGTTGATCTTGTCGATGAAGGCGTTTGCGGTGACCGCGTAGCCCACATTGGAAAAGTGCACCCCATCAGTGGAGATGAGTCCGCCGAGCTTGACGGTATACAGGCGCTGGTCGCCCACGACCACGCCGTCAGTGTGGATGCCCTCGGTGACTGCGGCGAGGTCCACGATGTGCACGTTGTCCCAGCGCGCCGCCTCTGTGACCAGCGCTGCGTTGTTGTCGGCGGTCAAGGCGTCGACTGACTCAAAGACGGCCTGCACTTCGTCGGCAGGTGCTCCTTCTTCGATGAGCCGGCGCTTCTTGTCGATCGACAGTGGCAGAAGAGTGGGGCGCGGTAGGGTGGCCACCAAGACCACGGCCCCGGTGGAAGCCAGCACCTCGATGGCCTCTGCAGCGGCGGCCGCGACCTCCTCGTGGGGGGTCAGCTGGGACAGATCGATGGGGCCGGGCTTGGTGAGCGGCAAGATGACGTCGTTGCCGGCGAGGTCGGTGGTCAGGATGAGGGTGGGTCGGACGTCGACGACGCGCTCAAGCTGGCTGGGTCCGAGGTCGTCTTCGAGCGGCACCAGCGGGGCGTAGACGAGTCTCGACAAGAACTGGGCGGCGAAATTGCTGGCTGTGGGGCCGTCCACCACATCCGCAACCTTGGAGCCACCGACCGCGAGGTGCCAAGCTGGCAGGGTGGGGTCCTGGCGGCCGAGGGAGAGGTCGACGCCATCTTCGTCGGAGAGCTGACCGAGAACATCCATTGCTGCGGCGGTCACGAAGTCTGTGACACCGGGGACATCGCAGGCAGGGGCCGGGCCGATGTCGGTGGCGCCAATGCTGGGAAACAGGTCGGGCACCAGCAGCGGCAGGGGCAAGAACCCGCCGGACTGACGCGCCAGCAGCGCCCCGGGGCTGCTCAAGAGACCCTGGGTGGTGGGCACCCCGCCTTGAACGCCTTGGGTGAGCGAGGCACCGACTGCGGCCATGCGGTGGAAGACGGGGTCGACGGCGGCCGCGTGGGTGTAGACCCCTTCAAAGGTGTGGACATCGTCGTGGGTCTCGACGGTCAGCGTGGAGGGCCCTGCCGTGGGACTGCCCTGGTCGATAAACCGCACCATGGCGTCGGCTTGCTCGAGGTCGAGGACGGCCAAGGGTGTGCCGTCGGCTTCGCCGAGCCATACGCCCGAGACGCCTTCGTCCAAGATGCTTGCCGGCAGTGCAAGCTCGATGGAGGTCTGGCCCGAAAGAGGACCTTCGGATGGCGATGCGACCACGGAGAAGTCAGCGGAGGACTTGTCGGACGAGGGGGCACAAGCGAGGCCGAGGGCGACACAAGTGAGCAGGTGGAGCTTGGACGACATTGGCGAAGTCTATCGCCGCGTGGGCTGGAGGCTCGCGTGGCTCAGAACTGCCAGCCCACGTTGGCCCGTGGGATCCACCAGCCGTCGACGTAGTTGGCGACACGGCCACCACCAAGGAAGGCGGTGAGGCCGGGACCAGGAGGGTCGTAGCGCGCACCCACAGCGCCCGAGAGGTAGAGCAGGCCGTCTGTGTAGAGGATGTGGTCGTGCCAGAGGCCGATGCCGCCGCGCACTTCCACGCCGATGTTGGGGGAGCTGCGGGGCTGCCAGCCCACCCCCAGCTCGCTGACCGACAACTTGAGCGGCACGTAGCCGGCGGCGGCGGTGAGGAAGAGGCCTCCTTCATTGCCTTTCGGCACGAATTGCAGCTCGGGGCCGGTCGCAAAGCCCACTGTGGGACCGACCAGCAGTGCTCGGCCGGGAGGGTCGAAGCGGCGCACCCGGTCGGGGTCGAGGATGGGAAAGGGCCACAGGCGGTCGGCCCAGGTCTCGAAGAAGGTCTGCTCGCCGACGGGCTCGGGAGCAGGCTCAGGAGCTGGGTCGGGAACAGGAGCTGGGTCGGGAACAGGAGCAGGCTCGGGAGGAGGGGGTGCGGTGGTGTCGGTGGGCG